>Ga0335070_10008952_pt1 | contig 11751 bp, 11 predicted proteins | sample Lox_Sample_13_FD_206722 | JGI IMG/M metagenome (GOLD analysis project Ga0335070, IMG submission 206722) | Soil microbial communities from Loxahatchee National Wildlife Refuge, Florida, United States - Lox_Sample_1.3 | ecosystem: Environmental > Terrestrial > Soil > Wetlands | place: USA...
CCGCACGAGATGGAGGCCTTGATCGACGAGGAGATCGAGACCCACCACGCCGAGCGCAACCAGGTGACCAGCGCCGTGCGTACCATGGCCGACGGCATGCCCGCACTCGGCATCGTCGCCGCGGTGCTCGGCGTCATCCACACCATGGGCTCGATCTCCGAGCCGCCAGAAGTGCTGGGCCGGCTGATCGGCGGCGCCCTGGTCGGCACCTTCTTGGGCGTGCTCCTCTCTTACGGCTTCGTGGCCCCGATCGCCTCCTCGCTCCAGGCGCGCTACGACGCCGAGGCCAAGTACTTCCAGTGCATCAAGGCCGGCCTGCTCGCCTACATGCAGGGCTACGCCCCCGCCGTCGCGACCGAGTTCGCGCGCAAGGCGCTGCTCTCCGAGGTGCGGCCGACGTTCTACGAGGTTGAAGAAGCGGTCGCGGCCCTGCCGCCGGTCTAAGCCACTTAAGGTCGGGGGAGACCGCCGGTGGCGGAAGAAACCAACCAACCCATCATCATCGTCAAGAAGAAGGGCAAAGGCCACGGCGCCCACCATGGCGGCGCGTGGAAGGTCGCCTATGCCGACTTCGTGACCGCGATGATGGCGTTCTTCCTCCTCCTCTGGCTGCTCAACGTCACCACCGACGACCAGAAGAAGGGCATCGCCCAGTACTTCACCCCGGAAAGCGTGTCGCGCTCGACCTCCGGTTCGGGCGGCATCCTCGGCGGCTCGTCGATGGCGCCGGGCGCCATGCCGCGCGATTCAGCCGGCCTGGTCATGGGCATCCCGCTCGCCCCCACCGGCGAGCAGTCCGACGCCGAGGCGCCGGACAAGACCGCACCGCCCGAGAACGTGCAGAACCCCGACCCCGACGCCGAGGAGCTGGCGGCCGCCATCAAGGAGGCCAACGCCGACGGCCAGAAGCAGAACGACAAGGATAAGGACAAGGAGTTCGGCTTCGACAAGGACCTCCAGGGCCTGACCAAGGAGGAGCTGCAGAAGGCGCTCGCCGCCAAGGAAGAGAAGGAGTTCCAGCAGGCCGCGGACACCATCCGCCAGGCGATCCAGGAGGTCCCCGACTTGAAGCCGCTGCAGGAGAACCTGATCATCGACAAGACGCCCGAGGGCCTGCGCATCCAGATCGTCGACCAGCAGAAGACCGCGATGTTCCCGGTCGGCTCGCCCTCGCCCAACGAGCAGATGCGCCAGCTCATGGGCCTGATCGCCAAGGTGGTGAAGCAGCTGCCGAACCCGATCTCGGTCACCGGCCACACCGACTCCCTGCCCTACCCGGCCGGCGCCCAGTACACCAACTGGGAGCTGTCGTCGGACCGCGCCAACGCCAGCCGCCGCGCGCTGATCGAGGGCGGGCTCAGCCCCGACCGTATCAAATACGTGCAGGGCAAGGCCGAGACCGAGCCGCTGTTCAAGGACAACCCGGCCGACCCGCGCAACCGCCGCATCAGCGTCGTGCTGCTGCGCGACGTGCCCTTGGACGGTGCCGCTCCCGCGGGCGCCGCCCCGGCCGGCGCCGCCGCCACGCCCGGCGCCACTCCGCCCGGCGGCCCCGCCGCCGCCCCGGCCCGCCCGGCCAATGCCGCCCCCGCCACTAGCCCGAGCGTGCCGTCGCCGTCACAGGCCCGGCGCCAGGTTCGGGGATGACCGTCGGCGCGTGATCGAGCCCCGCGGGTGACACTTGCCGGCCGCCGACGAACGTTTATCTTAGGTATGTGGCGGTGTCCCCTTTCGGTGCTGCGGGCGCGCCCCATCTTTGTCAGACTTTTGCATGGACTAGACCTTGGCGGCGATTGAGGTTTTGACGTTGAGTACGAGCCTGCCGATGTCCCGCATCGAAGCCACCTATCGGAGCCACTCGGGCGGCGAGAGCACCGACGTCTTCCTGGAGCCGGATCCGGCGCGCCTGCGCGGCCTGCTGTGGCGGCGGCCGTTCGCCTATGTCGTCGACGCGATCGTCCTCGCGGTAGTTTCGTCGATCGTCCTCTTCTTCGTGCCGCTGGTATGGCCGGTCGCCATCGTCATCCCGCTCGCCTATCACTCGCTGCTGATCGGCGGGGCGCAGTCGGCGACCCTCGGCCAGCGCCTGTTCGGACTCGAGGTGCGCCGCCTCGACGGCGGCCGGCCGACAGTGCTGCAGGCGTTCGTCCAGACCGTCCTGTTCTATGCCACGGTGGCGCTGACCACCTGCCTCATCCTGCTCATCGCGCTGTTCAACCGCCGCCGCCGCACCCTGCATGACGTGCTCGCCGGCACCTTGATGTTGCGCCGCTCCGACGCCCCCGAGCTCCTGCTCCCGCATTCGCATGGGCGGTGGGTATGACGGCAGCCCCCTCCGCCGCGCGCTTCTTCTATTCCGCCCCGGCGCCGTGCCCCTATCTCCCGGGCCGGGTCGAGCGCCGCATCTTTGCGGACCTGACCGGGCCGCGCGCGCCGCACGGCTACGACCTGTTGTCGGAGGCCGGCTTCCGCCGCAGCCTTGGCTTCGCCTATCGCCCGGCCTGTCCCGGCTGCAATGCCTGTGTCGCCGTCCGCATCCCGGCCGTCGATTTCGAGGAGGAGCGCAAGTGGCGGCGCGTGCGCCGCGCCAACTCGGCCGTCGCCGCGACGCCGCGCCCGGCGCTGGCGACGCCCGAACAGTACGAGGTCTTCGAGCGCTACCAGCAGGGTCGTCATGCGGATGGAGAAATGGCGCGCATGGACTTTGCCGACTTCCGCACCATGGTCGAGGTCGGCACCATCGACAGCCACCTCGTCGAGTTCCGCGACGACAAGGGGACGTTGATCGGCGGCTGCCTGGTCGACCGTCTCGGCATCGGCCTGTCGGCGGTCTACAGCTTCTACGATCCCGAGCACGAGAAGAAGAGCCTCGGCAGCTTCATGATCCTGTGGCTGGTCGACGAGTGCCGCCGGCTCGGCCTGCCGCATGTCTATCTCGGCTACTGGATCGCCGACTGCCGGAAGATGAACTACAAGACCCGCTTCCGCCCCATCGAGGCGCTCACCCGCGACGGCTGGCGCCGGGTCGAAGTCGGCGAGCCGATCCTCGAGCGCGCGCGTTAACGGCAGCGCGCGACTCTCGACGAAAGTCGGGGTTTGCCTACCGGCCGGGCAGCGTAAGACCCTTGTAAGCACGCGTGTTTTTCCGCTTCTCCCTAGCGTGCCACGATGCTACACAGCGCCCCGGGAGACTTCGAATTAACAGCGTGCGGGCGGAGGGAAAATAACACCCCGCCCCAGTGTTACGGGGAGCAAGCCCTTGCAATTCCTGCTGCGCTTGAGCAGCCTGATCGACAGGCTGAATGCGCATCTCGGCAAAATTGCGGACTGGATGGTGCTGACGTCCTGCCTGGTCAGCGCCGGCAACGCCATGATCCGCTACTCGTTCGACATCAGCTCGAACGCCTGGCTCGAGACGCAATGGTACATGTTCGGCGTCATGTTCATGTTCGGCGCGTCCTACACGCTCAACAAGAACGAGCACGTCCGCGTCGACATCGTCTACGGCAATGTCGGCCCGCGCGTGCAGCTGTGGATCGACCTGCTCGGCGGCATCCTCTTCCTGCTGCCGGCGACCACCATCCTCACCTGGCTGTCCTGGGACGTGTTCCACGAATCCTATCGGATCGGCGAGGAGTCGAGTAACGCCGGCGGCCTGTTGCGCTGGCCGATCAAGCTGACGATGCCGGTCGGCTTCTTCCTCTTAAGCCTGCAGGGCCTCTCCGAGATCATCAAGCGCATCGCCGCACTCCAGGGTCTCATCGAGATCGAATCGAAATACGAGAAGCCGCTGCAATGATCACCTTCGATGTCATGGCGCCCCTGATGTTCGGGGGCCTGATCGTGTTCATGCTGTTCGGCTACCCGGTCGCCTTCTCGCTCGCGGCGGTCGGCCTGTCCTTCGGCTTCATCAGCATCAAGCTCGGCTTCTTCGGCTTCGATCTGCTGCAGGCGCTGCCCTTGCGCGTCTTCGGCATCATGGCCAACGACCTCTTGCTGGCGATCCCGTTCTTCACCTTCATGGGCACGATCCTCGAGCGCTGCGGTCTCGCCGAGGACCTGCTCGACGCCATGGGCCAGCTGTTCGGCCCGGTGCGCGGCGGCCTCGCCTATGCGGTGATCATGGTCGGCGCCGTGCTCGGCGCCATCACCGGCACGGTCGCGGCCTCGGTCATCGCCATGGGCCTGATCTCGCTGCCGATCATGCAGCGCTACGGCTACGACATGAAGCTCGCGACCGGCGTCATCGCGGCCTCGGGCACCATCACCCAGCTGATCCCGCCGTCGCTCGTGCTCGTCGTGCTCGCCGACCAGCTTGGCCGCTCGGTCGGCGATCTCTACGCCGGCGCCATCGGCCCCTCGATCGTCCAGGTCGTCCTGTTCTGCGCCTATATCGTCGGCGTCAGCTTCGTCAAGCCGGAATGGGTCCCGCCGGTGCCGAAGGAGTTCCGCACCATCACCGGCTGGCGGCTGGTGTGGAAATGCACCTGGGGCATGGTGCCTTCGCTCGTCCTGATCTTCCTGGTGCTCGGCACGATCTTCATGGGCCTGGCGACGCCGACCGAAGCCGGTGCCATGGGCGCCGTGGGTGCGATGGTGCTGGCGGCGATGCACGCGCGCCTGACCTGGCCGTTGGTCTGGCAAGGCATGCAGACGACCATGCGCATCAGCTCCATGGTCATCTTCATCCTCATCGGCTCGACCGTGTTCACCTTGGTGTTCCGCGGCGTCGACGGCGATTTGTGGATCGAAGGGCTGATGTCGCACCTGCCCGGCGGCAACGTCGGCTTCCTGATCTTCGTCAACATCTTCGTCTTCTTCCTGGCGTTCTTCCTCGACTTCTTCGAGATCGCCTTCATCATCATCCCGCTGCTGGCGCCGATCGCCGCCAAGCTCGGCATCGACCTGATCTGGTTCGGCGTGCTGTTGTGCGTGAACATGCAGACGTCGTTCATGCATCCGCCGTTCGGCTTCGCGCTGTTCTATCTGCGCGGCATCGCGCCGCCGAGCGTCAAGAGCTCCGACATCTATTGGGGCGCCTTCCCGTGGGTGTTCCTGCAGATCATGATGGCGGCGATCCTGATCTTCTGGCCGGGCCTCGTCACCTACTGGATCGACAAAGGACCCGCGGTCGACCTCAAGTCGATCGAGATCCAGATGGAAAACCAGGAGGACCAGGACAACCCGACCAGCGAGGACATCGAGAAAGGCCTCGAGGGCGGCGGCCAGGCCCAGCCGGCGCCGGCGAAATAGCTGGCACCCTCACCTCTTTCGGCAAAAAGAAAGCCCCGCGAACGCGGGGCTTTTTCATTCGCGCCCCTGGCGGATGCTAGCTACAGACGATAGATGTCCGCTTCTCTTCCCTTTTCAGACACGCGCGCGTCCGGCCCCGGCCCGGAGAGGAAACTAGAGGCGGGGTGTTTCGTTGAGATTATGGCCTGAAGGTCACAGGCTCGAATCCCTGCGGCACGATCTTCCGATGGCCCGCCGAAGGCGGACGCAGATCATCGCTACGTTTGATTGAGAGCAACAAGGCGCCGCCCCGACGCCCCTCCTTCCGAGGAGGTTTCGGCGGCCAAGGTTGCCACCGAAGCTTTGATGCGGACGCCGCGGCCTCCGGCCTGACTGACCGCACCCTCGCCGATGAGCTCGATCCCGGCAGCGTCGAGGGCGCCGATCAGCTTCATGAGCGAGTCCACATTGCCGCGAATCACGCCATCGCTGGCTTCCATGCGCTGGATGGTCGGCACCGACAGACCGCACCGCTCGGCGAGCTGGCGCTGATCGAATCCGAGGAGCGCGCGGCTGGCGCGGAGTTGCGCGGCAGTTATCATGTTCGAGCCATCAGTCATTGCGGTTCTACGAACCAAAATGCTATATAAAACAAAAGAATTAATAGTAAAAGCCAAAACCACTCGGAGTCCTGCCGAGGGGGTCGGCGGTGAGGCCGATGGGAGGAGCAGCATATGCGCACCCCGGAGCTTTACGCGCGCTTTCGCAAGCGCATCGAGGACCTGGCCAACAGCACGAGGCCCCCGGACACCTGCCTTGCGGAATTGCGCGAGGTGCAGCGGCAGTTTGACGCGGAAGTGGCTGCCTTCGGCTCTGCGAACGCCAAGCTGCTTCGCGAACAGCTTTGCGAGCAGTTCGAAATGGAGGCGCTGCGAACAACACAGGGACATCGGCGCGACGTGCTCGTCGTCGCCCTCAAGCTTTTCGAGCGCGACTTGAACTAGGCACGCAGCCGCCGAAGGGGCATCCGTGGGTGCGAGCGGGGGAGACGGATGGAGTGACGCGCCGGGGGACACCTCGATCCCTACGTGCGCAACGCGCGAATATCTCCCGCTCCGCGCGTCGGCACGGTAGGGCCCGATGCTAGCGGCAATTGTGCTCTGGTGCGTGGCCGCGTTACTCACGCTGGCGGTCGCGGCCACGGCGACCGCCCGGCAGCCTTGGGCCACGCCGGTCATCTACAGCGCAAGCCTTGCGGCCTGCCTCGTTGGGCTGGCCGTCGCCTTGACCGGCCTGCTTGCGGCGCCCGAGCCCGCGCCGGCCGCCGTGCTGCCGCTGGGCCTGCCGTGGCTCGGCGTCCATTTCCGGATCGATGCGCTCGCAGGGTTTTTTCTGGTCGTCGTCAATCTCGGCGGCGCCGCAGCCAGCCTTTACGCTCTCGGCTACGGCCGTCATGAGCCGACTCCCCAACGGGTCCTGCCGTTTTTCCCGGCCTTCCTTGCCGGCATGAACCTCGTGGTCTTGGCCGACGACGCATTCACGTTCCTGTTGTCCTGGGAGTTCATGTCGCTGACATCCTGGGCGCTGGTGATGACCCATCACCGCGTCGCCGACAACGCGCGCGCCGGGTACATCTATCTCATCATGGCGAGCTTCGGCACCTTGTGCCTGCTGCTGGCCTTCGCCCTGCTGGCCGGTCCGGACGGCGCCTACGGCTTCGCGGCGATGCGGACGAATCATCTCGGACCGCTGTTCGCAGCCCTCGTGCTGGCGCTCGTCTTGCTGGGCGCCGGCTCGAAGGCCGGTCTGGTGCCGCTGCACGTCTGGCTACCGCTCGCGCATCCGGCCGCCCCCAGCCATGTCTCGGCGCTGATGAGCGGCGTCATGACCAAGGTCGCCGTCTACGGATTCATCCGCATCGTGCTCGATCTGCTCGGGCCGCCGGAGTGGTGGTGGGCGATGGTCGTGCTGGCCCTCGGCGGCGTGACCTCGGCGCTCGGCGTCCTCTATGCCCTGATGCAACACGACCTCAAGCGACTGCTCGCCTATCACACCGTCGAGAACATCGGAATCATCTATATCGGCCTCGGCCTGGCTCTGGCCTTCCAGGCGAACCACGTCGCCTGGGCTGCGGCGCTTGCGCTAACGGCGGCCCTCTTCCACGTCCTCAATCACTCGCTGTTCAAGAGCCTGCTGTTCTTCGGCTCGGGCGCGGTGCTGACCGCCACCGGCGAGCGCGACATGGAGCATCTGGGCGGGCTCATCCACCGGATGCCCCTCACCGCCTTCACCTTCCTGATCGGGTGCGTCGCGATCTCGGCGCTGCCGCCGCTTAACGGCTTCGTCTCGGAGTGGCTGACCTTCCAGGCCATCCTGCAAAGCCCGGATCTGCCGCAATGGGGCCTCAAGATCCTCATCCCGGCGGTCGGGGCGCTTCTCGCGCTGTCGGCGGCGCTGGCGGCCGCCTGCTTCGTCAAGGCTTTCGGCATCACGTTTCTCGGTCGGCCGCGTACGACGGTGGCGGCGAACGCGCGCGAGGTCGACGGTTTTTCGCTCGCGGCGATGTTCGGGTTCGCGGGCCTCTGCCTCCTGGCCGGCATTCTGCCGGGCGTGGTGATCGATGCGCTGACGCCGGTCGTGCAAGCGCTGGTCGGCGACCGCATGCCGGTTCAGCTCGGCGTTCCCTGGCTCTCGATCGTGCCGATCGCCGAAGCGCGCAGCTCCTACAACGGTCTGCTCGTGTTTGTCTTCATCGGCCTTTCGGCCTCGCTGGCGATCTATGCGATCCACCGCGTGGCGTCGCATGCGCTGCGGCGCGCGCCGCCCTGGGATTGCGGGTTTCCGAGCACCAGTCCGATCACCCAGTACACCGCCGGCAGCTTCGCCCAGCCGATCCGCCGCGTGTTCGGCACCAGTGTGTTTCAGGCGCGCGAGCACGTGGAGATGCCGCCGCCCGGCGACCACCGCCCGGCGCGGCTGCGTGTCGATCTCCGCGATCTCGTCTGGGACGTGTTCTACGTGCCGATCGCGACCGGAGTCGAGGTGGCGGCCGGCCGCCTCAACGTCCTGCAGTTTCAGACGATCCGGCGCTATCTCAGCCTCGTCTTCGCCGCCCTCATCCTGCTTCTGCTGGTGCTCGGAATATGGCCATGATCCCCGATCTCGTGGTTCAGGGCGGCCAGATGTTCCTGGTCCTTCTGCTGGCGCCGCTGCTCACCGGCTTCGTGCGCAAGGTGAAGGCGCGACTACTGCGCCGCCAGGGTCCGCCGATCTTCCTTCCGTACCGGGATCTCGTCCGGCTGCTTCATAAGGAGGTGGTGCTGGCGGAGAACGCCTCCTGGCTGTTCCGGGCGGCTCCTTATCTGATCTTCGCGGCGACCTGGGTGGCGGCGGCGCTGGTGCCCACCTTCGCCACCGGCCTGCTGTTCAGCTGGACCGCCGATCTCATCGCCATCACGGCCCTGCTCGGCAGCGTCCGTTTCTTCATGGCGCTGGCGGGCATGGACGTCGGCACCAGCTTCGGCGGCATCGGCTCCAGCCGCGAGGTGATGTTCGCCTCGCTCGCCGAGCCGGCGATGCTGATGATCATCTTCACCGTGGCGCTGGTCGCCAAATCGACCCAACTCTCCACGATTTCCAACGTCCTGCTGTCAGGGCATGTGGGCTTGCGCATTTCCTTGGGCTTGGTGCTCATCGCCCTGATCATCGTCGCGATCGCCGAGAACGCGCGCGTCCCGGTGGACAATCCGGCGACGCATCTCGAACTGACGATGGTCCACGAAGCGATGATCCTCGAGTATTCCGGGCGGCACCTCGCCGTGATCGAGCTCGCGGCGTATCTGAAGCTGCTGCTCTACGTCTCGCTCATCGCTTGCATCTTCACGCCGTGGGGCCTGGCCACCGCCGGGGCCGGCCCCGCGGCCTACCTTGTCGGCGCCGCCACCTATGTCGCTAAGCTCGCGGTCGGGGGCTTCCTGCTTGCCGTATTCGAGACCGTGATCGCCAAGATGCGCGTCTTCAGGGTCCCGGTCTTCCTCGGCGCATCGCTGATGCTGGGGCTCCTCGGCACGCTTCTCCTATTCGTCTCGCGGAGCCTTTAGATGGGCAGCCTGGACTTCGACATCGCTCATCTCTTCGCGGGCGGGCTCGTGCTGGTGAGCTTCATGATGCTCTACCAGGACCGCCTGTACGCGTTGCTCAACGTCTTTGCGCTGCATGCGTTCGTGTTGGCGTTCTCGGTCGGCTGGCAAGCCTATATCCAGGACGCGCCGCACCTGTTCATCACCACCGCGCTCGCCATCGTCTTCAAGGGCATCATCATCCCCGTGGCGCTGCACCGGATCATCCAGCGCCTCGGCATCCACCGCGAGATCGAGACGGTCGTCGGCATCGGGCCCACCATGCTGTTCGGCATCGGCCTGGTCGCGCTGTCCATGGCGGTCATGCTGCGCGTCACCGCCGAAGCCGATCGTCTCGCGCGCGAAGACGTGGCGCTGGCGTTGTCCGTGGTTCTCCTCGGTCTCCTCATGATGGTGACGCGGCGCAACGCGGTGAGCCAGGTGGTCGGCTTCATGTCCTTGGAGAACGGCCTGATCCTGGCCGCGACCGGCGCCAAGGGCATGCCGCTTGTGGTCGAGATGAGCGTGGCCTTTTCGATCCTCATCGCCTTCATCGTGATCGGCATCTTCCTGTTCCGCATCCGCGAACGCTTCGACACGGTCGACATCCAGGCGCTCGACCGCTTCCGCGGAGAGCAGCGATGACGGCCCTCGTCGCCGATGCGCCGGTCGTCGACGCGGTGAGCGTGATCCTCTTGATTCCCGTCGTTGCCGGGACGCTGCTGGCGGTGCTGCCGGGTTATTGGCTCACCGCGCGTCTCAACGTACTGGCGACGTTTCTTACCTTGCTCGCGGCCCTGTCGCTGTTTTTCTTCGCGCGGCCGACCTCAGGCCAATATCTGCTCGTCGATGACCTCAATGTCGTCTTCGTCGCGCTCAATACGTTCGTCGGATTCACGACCAGCGTATTCAGCGCCAGCTACATCGCGCATGAGCTGGAGATCGGTCGGCTCACGCCAAGCTATCTCCGCTTCTATCACGCCATGTACCAGGTCCTAATGTTCGCGATGAACCTGGCGCTGACGGCCAACAATATCGGCTTGATGTGGGTCGCGATCGAGCTGGCGACGCTCACCACTATCCTCATGGTCGGCATCTACCGGACCCACGAGGCGATCGAGGCGGCGTGGAAATATTTCATCCTCGGCAGCGTCGGCATCGCGCTCGCGCTGTTCGGCACCATCCTGATCTATCTCGCGGCGCAACCGGTGATGGGCAGCGGGCTCGATGCAATGGTGTGGACGCTCTTGATCGACCACGTCGCGCGCTTCGATCCGGCGCTGCTCAATGTGGCCTTCGTCTTTCTCCTGCTCGGCTACGGGACCAAGGTCGGCCTGGCGCCCTTGCACGCCTGGCTTCCCGACGCCCACGCTGAAGGCCCGACGCCGATCTCCGCCGTGCTGTCCGGCCTCCTCCTCAACGTGGCGCTGTACGCGGTCCTGCGCTTCAAGATGCTGCTTGCCGCCAACGCCAAGGCGATCGCACCCGGGCCGCTGATGGTTACGATGGGGCTCGGCTCGCTGCTGTTCGCCGCGTTCATGCTGTACCGCCGCCGCGACATCAAGCGCATGTTTGCCTACTCCTCGATCGAGCACATGGGCATCATCACCTTCGCGTTCGGCATGGGCGGGCCGCTGGCCAACTTCGCTGGGCTCCTGCACATGACCATGCACAGCCTGACCAAGTCAGCGATCTTCTATTCGGTCGGCCATATCGCCCAGATCAAGGGCACGCAGAAGCTTGCGGATATCAGAGGGCTCACCGAGACCCACCCCGTGCTCGGCTGGGGTCTTGTCCTCGGCGTCTTCGCGATCGCCGGCATGCCGCCGCTCGGGATCTTCATGAGCGAGTTCCTGGTCATCAGCTCGACCTTCGCCCGTGAGCCACTCCTGGCGATCCCGTTGGTCGCTGGGCTCCTGGTGGCATTCGGGGCGCTGTTGCTGCGCATGAACAGCGTCGCGTTCGGCGACCCGTTGGGCAGCACCAAGCCGGCGCAAGCGTCTTACGTCCCGCTGTACGCGCATCTGGCGCTGGTGCTCGGCGCCGGTCTTTATCTGCCGCCACCGCTGGTTCTGTGGTTTCAGCACGTGGCCGGGCTCCTGGGGTAGACGATGCCGGATGACCTCACCCTCGCCGGGTTGATTCAGCAGGGACGCGGCGTCCCGGCCCACCTGCCTTGGGCGCGCACCGTCGTCACTCCCGACCTGTGGCGCGAGGCGATGCGGCAACTCTCCGCCTGGCGATGGACCATGCTGGGTTTGTGGGGGGAGAAGGAGGCCGTTCACATGGCGCTCCGCGATGACGCCTCTGGTGCGATCGGCGTGGCGAGCCTCGAATGTCGCGACCGGCAATTCCCGTCGGTCGCGCAGACGCATCCCCCGGCCCTCCATCTCGAAGCCGC
>Ga0335070_10008954_pt1 | contig 11750 bp, 9 predicted proteins | sample Lox_Sample_13_FD_206722 | JGI IMG/M metagenome (GOLD analysis project Ga0335070, IMG submission 206722) | Soil microbial communities from Loxahatchee National Wildlife Refuge, Florida, United States - Lox_Sample_1.3 | ecosystem: Environmental > Terrestrial > Soil > Wetlands | place: USA: Florida...
ATCTACGAAAACCCAAACAGAAAGTCGCCCCACTCCTACGATTGAAGACTATTTAGCGATTATCTACGTGATGGAGCGCGATGAAGGCGAAGTGGTCGCGGCCCGCCTGGCCGAATCCCTGGAAGTAGCCCCTCCGACCGTGACCGTGACGCTCAAACGTATGGAACGTGATGGCTGGATCGCTACGGGGCAGGGCAAAGACATCCGTCTGACCGATAAAGGCTGCGAGGCAGCCCGCTCCGTCATTCGCCGCCACATGCTCACCGAGTGGATGCTGGCGCGCATGCTGAAGGTCCCCTGGTCCCGCGTGCATGCCGAAGCGGACCAGATCGAGCACACCATCTCGGACGAGATCGAAAACCAGATGCGTACCAATCTGGACGATCCTCAACTCTGTCCGCATGGCAATCCGCTCCCCGGTTATGAACATATTGCGGCTGAATGGCTTCCACTGACTGGCATGTTCCCGGGCGAGAAGGTCATCATCCGGCGGATTCACGAAACAGCCGAAGAAAACCATGAATTGCTGGAGTTCCTTGAAACGAATGGCATCGTTCCTGGCGCCCTGGCCGAGGTAACCGAGATATTACCTTTCAACCAGACCCTCAGCCTGAAGATGGGGAAAAGCAAGGTGGCATTGGGCTTCCCGACCGCCAAGTACATCTTCGTGGAAAAGGCTGTCTGAAAAAAGGAATTGGTCCATGCAACTCGTGGAATTACAGCCCGGCAAGAAGGCGGTCATTCGACGGTTGGAAGGTGGCCGCTCAGTTCTTTCAAGGCTGGCTGCCTTGGGCTTCACCCCAGGAGCTGTTGTAACTGTTCTAAGGAGCAGCGACCATGGCCCCCTTATCGTCTCCTTGCGTGGTTCGCGGGTGGCCTTGGGCCGGGGGGAAGCTGCTCACATATTCGTGTCATTTACCGGGAAAGAAAAACCGGCCGAAAAAGTAACGACCAACCTAAGTAATCTCTCTATTGCCCTGACAGGCCAGCCTAATGTGGGGAAATCCTCTGTATTTAATTTGCTTACTGGCCTGAACCAGCACGTTGGCAATTGGATGGGCAAGACAATTGAGTGCAAGATCGGTACATTCAAATTCAAAGGGACCGGGTTCTCGGTTGTCGATCTCCCCGGGACCTACAGCCTGACTGCCAGCTCTGAGGAGGAGCGCCTGGCCCGGGACTATATCCTAAAGGAACTCCCCGATCTGATCGTCGCCGTGGTCAATGCGGCAAGCCTGGAACGCAGCCTTTATCTGGTTGCAGAGCTTCTTCTCCTGCCAGTGCCGATCGTTGTCGCCCTCAATATGACCGACGTGGCTGAACAAGAGGGCATTCAAGTTGAACCCAAAGTGCTGGAAGCAGCATTGGGCGTTCCGGTCGTATCCATGGTCGCCTCCAAAGGTGTCGGCCTCACGGAACTCGAAGAAACCATCCTTCGATTGTCAAAGCACGAACTATCCTACCAGCCCAAACGGCCTTCGATTTTGCCTGCTCACCAGACGGTTTTAGACCAGCTCAAAAGTTATATCGGCTCTTATGTGCTGCCATCGTACCCAGAGGAGTGGGTGGCACTCAAGCTGCTGGAGGGGGATGAAGAACTCACCGAGATGATGAAATCCGCCATGCCTCCCGAGGCATGGGAAAATGTGCATACCCTGTTATACCAGCACGAAGACGCCATCCTGGACATTGCCGGCGCCCGGTATGAGTGGGTGGCCCGCATTATCCGGGCTGCGGTCGTTGAGCCGAAAGTGACCCGCGTCGGATTAACTTCCCGCCTTGACAGGGTCCTGACCCACCCCTTTTGGGGGACTTTGACCCTGGTCGCAATTCTGGGCGGTGTGTTTTGGCTGACCTATCGAGTGGGCAGTCCGCTCCAGACCTGGCTCGGGCGGTTGATCAGTGACCTGGCCCAAGTTCTCCGCATAAGCTGGGCACAGGGACCCAAATGGTTGGTCGAATTCTCCGCCGGCGGGATCCTGGGGGGCATTGGGATGGTCCTGACCTTCCTGCCGATCCTGGTCATTTTCTTTGCCATCCTGGGTTTCATGGAAGATACCGGCTATATGGCCAGGGCAGCCTACCTTTCGGATCGCTGGATGCACATGATGGGCCTGCATGGCAAGAGTTTTATGCCGATCCTGTTGGGCTTTGGCTGTAATGTCCCGGCCATATTGGGGACGCGCATCATCGAGTCGCGCCGGGCGCGCTTGTTGACCACCCTGTTGATCCCGCTGGTCCCCTGTACGGCGCGCATGGCGGTGATCACGATCCTGGCCGCAGTTTTCTTCGGTCCGAGTGCATTTTGGATTTCATGGGGGCTGGTGGGTTGCAGTTTATTGATCCTGGCAGGCCTGGGATTGGTTCTGCACCATTTCTTCTTCGAAAATGAGCATGTCCCATTTATCATGGAATTGCCGCTCTATCATCTGCCCAACTTCAGAACCATTGGCATATATGTCGGCGACAACATCCTGGGGTTTTTGAAGAAGGCCGGCACTACCATTTTGGTTGCCACCTTGTTTGTCTGGGCGCTCTCCTATTTTCCAACCGGAAATGTGATGACCAGCTATCTGGGAATGGTCGGAAAATTCCTGGAACCGGTCGGAAGATGGATGGGCTTGCCATGGCCTGTGCTCGTAGCGCTGCTGACCAGTTTCGTGGCCAAAGAAAACACAGTAGCGACCCTGGGCGTCTTATATGGCAATTTGAACGTGCTTAAATCTGTCGTGGTCCCGGCCGCGATGTTGTCTTTCCTGGTGTTTCAAATCCTTTTCATCCCCTGCGTCGGGACGGTCGCAGCCATCCAACAGGAGACCAAGTCCTGGAAATGGACCGCGGCCAGCGTAGGCATGCAGTTGGCCTTATCCCTTGGATTGGCGGTGGCTGTTTATCAGGTCGGGAGGCTCTTCTAAGATGTTGCACCGATTCTTGGAGATGATCGATGCCGGAGAGGTGCAAAGCCTGCTGGAGATTGCCCGCACGATGGACATCTCTCCGGACATGGTTCTCCAGATGGCAAAGGAATTGGCGAGGAAGGGTTATCTGGAGGAAATCGGTGGGGACTGCGAGGAACCACACAAAGGTTGTCCGGACTGTCCCGTCAGCAGCACCTGCCAGGTGATCGGCAAACATTGGTTTCTAACAGAAAAAGGCCGGGCGGCAATTTCAGATACAGGGACGTCTGCGCTTTCAGGTGCAAGTATAGACCAGCGTTAATCGAAATCTTTTCGAACTGGTAACGCAAACAACCTCTTCTGTAATTGGCAGAAGAGGTTGTTTTTCAAATGGAATTTTGTTGCCTCTAGGTCTCTGTTGTCCAGAGGCCCAATGGATTACCGTGCTATTCCTTCACTTGCAGCGAAAGATAGAGTTGAATCCCCATCTGGGCGATCTGGTCCTTCTGGGCCTCGAGCCAGTCGATGTGGGCCTCCTCCTCCCTCAGGATCGTAGTGAGCAGATCGCGGGTGCCGTGATCCCCCAGCTCGCTGACCTTCTGGATGGCGGCATTGTAGTTCGCCACCGCCCCGGCCTCCGCCTCGTGATCGTGGCTCAACTGGTCCTCGACGGTGTTGCCGATGTGCATGGGGTTGATCTTGCTGACGGTGGATATGCCTTCCAGAAAGAGGATGCGCCCGATCAACAATTCAGCATGCCTCATTTCATCCTTCGCCCGGCCCTCCACCGCCTTATGCAAGCGGACGTAACCCCAGTTGTCACACATCTCCGAGTGGACCATATACTGGCTGACGGCGGTTAGCTCATCGGCGAGAAGCTCATTCAGGATCTTGATTACCTCTGCGTTGCCTTTCATGTTTTATTCTCCTTTATGCAATTCAATCCAAGGAACCGAACAGGATTTCGCTGCGATCAGGCGAGGTCGAAGCGGTCAAGGTTCATGACCTTGTTCCACGCCGCGACAAAGTCGTGCAGGAACTTCTCCAGGGAGTCCGCACATGCGTAGACTTCCGCCAGGGCCCGCAGTTGGGAATTCGAACCGAAGATAAGGTCGACACGGGTACCGGTCCACTTGAGTTCGCCTGTTGCGCGAGCACGACCTTCGAACGTGTCAGCGTCCTCCGATACGGCCTTCCACACTGTGCCCATGTCGAGCAGATTCACGAAGAAGTCATTGGTGAGCGCCCCGGGCCGTTTGGTGAAGACTCCATGCTGGGAGCCTCCGAAGTTGGCATTCAGGGCGCGCATCCCGCCCACGAGAACCGTCATCTCAGGAGCGGTCAGCGTCAGCAATTGCGCCCGGTCAACCAGCAATTCCTCGGCCGATACAGCATAGCGGGCTTTCTGGTAGTTGCGGAAGCCGTCCGCCTTCGGTTCGAGCACGGCGAAGGAAACAATATCGGTTTGCTCCTGCGAGGCGTCCATGCGTCCCGGCGTGAAGGGCATCGTTACATCGTAACCGGCATTCTTCGCGGCCTGCTCGACGCCCGCGCAACCGGCCAGGACGATCAGGTCGGCCAGCGAGACCTTCTTGCCATCGGAATGCGCCTTGTTGAACGCGCTCTGGATGCCCTCCAGGATTTTGAGCGCCTTCGCCAGTTGGGCAGGCTGGTTGATTTCCCAATCCTTCTGCGGCGCCAGGCGAATGCGGGCGCCGTTGGCGCCGCCGCGCTTGTCGGAGCCGCGGAAGGTGGACGCAGAGGCCCAGGCGGTCGAAACCAGCTCCGGGACAGACAGGCCAGAAGCCAGGATCTTGCCCTTGAGGGAGGCGATGTCTTTTGCATCGATCAGTTTGTGATTGACGGCAGGGATGGGGTCCTGCCAGATGAGTTCTTCGGCCGGAACCTCCGGGCCGAGATAGCGGGCGCGCGGGCCCATGTCACGGTGGGTCAGCTTGAACCACGCCCGGGCGAACGCCTCGGCCAACTGGTCGGGATGCTCGTGGAACCGGCGCGCAATCGGTTCGTAGATGGGGTCAAAGCGCAGCGAAAGGTCAGCCGTGGTCATCATCGGCGGGTACTTCTTGGACGGGTCGTCCACGTCGGGAATCATGTGTTCGGGTTTGACGTTCTTCGCCGCCCACTGGTGGGCGCCCGCCGGGCTTTTGACCAGTTCCCACTCGTAGCCAAACAGCATGTCCAGATAGCCGTTATCCCACCGGGTGGGATTGGGTTTCCAGGCCCCTTCGATGCCGCTGCCGGTGGTGTCGGCGCCCTTGCCGGTGCCGAAGCGGTTTTTCCAGCCCAGGCCTTGCTCTTCGATCGGGGCGCCTTCCGGTTCGGGGCCGACCAGCTTCGGGTCACCCGCGCCGTGAGCCTTGCCGAAAGTGTGTCCTCCGGCAATGAGCGCGACGGTCTCTTCATCGTTCATGGCCATGCGACCGAAGGTCTCGCGGACATCGCGGCCCGAAGCGACCGGGTCCGGATTGCCGTTTGGCCCTTCCGGGTTGACGTAAATCAGACCCATCTGCACGGCGGCGAGCGGATTCTCGAGGTCCCGGTCGCCGGAGTAGCGTTTGTCTCCCAGCCACTTGTCCTCGGAACCCCAGTAAATATCCTTTTCCGGTTCCCAGATATCCTCGCGCCCGCCGGCGAAACCGAAGGTCTTGAAGCCCATCGATTCCAGGGCGACATTTCCGGTGAGGATCATCAGGTCGGCCCAGGAAATTTTCCGGCCGTACTTTTGCTTGATCGGCCAGAGCAGCCGGCGCGCCTTGTCGAGGTTGACGTTGTCGGGCCAGCTGTTGAGGGGCGCAAAGCGCTGGCTGCCATTGCCTGCGCCGCCGCGGCCGTCGCCGGTGCGGTAGGTGCCGGCGCTGTGCCACGCCATCCGGATGAAGAGACCACCGTAGTGACCCCAGTCGGCTGGCCACCAATCCTGCGACTGGGTCATCAGTTCACGCAGGTCCTTCTTCAAAGCCTTCAAGTCGAGCTTCTTGAATTCCTCAGCGTAGTTGAAATCCTCCCCCATCGGATTGGACTTGGAGGAATGCTGGTGCAGGATATCGAGATTCAACTGGTTCGGCCACCAATCCTGGTTCGTCGTGCCGCTGCCGGCAGTGTGTTTGTGAATCGGGAACTTGCTTTCTCCGCTCATCGTATTTACTCCTTTCGTTGGCTGAATTTTTGACCAGCGTTCTTACTGCTCTTTGCATAAATATCTAAGCTGGAGTTGCCAAATAGCAAGGCAGAAACAACGATTTTGGTTTAGATATTTACGCAGTACTCTGTAATTACACGGCTCATCATGTCAGGTAAAAAAACAAAGGTTATGTTATGCATCTTTTGTCTGACAATCATTTGTAGTTGGCCCCAAAAAAGATTGTGTTTATTTCCCTGAGAGATCACCTCCTCATAAGAATTCCTAAAGATAATCGTTATCCAATAGTGCGTAAAAAAAGAGGGCTTACTGACTGCTTTGTTTGCAATCCGGGCAAAGCCCGTAGAACGAGACCTGGGAGCGGAGGATCTTGTAACCCGATGCCTGCTCAAGTTTCCGGATCGCAGATGGATCGAAATCTGCCTCCCCATCGATGATCTTGTTGCACTTGATGCAGATCAGGTGCGGATGGGGCTGCGGGCGGTTGCCGTCGTAGTGGCTGTCATCCCGCAGATCTATCTCCAGCACCTGGTTCATCTCCTTGAGCAGCGCCAGGGTTTTGTAGACGGTTGCGCGACTCATGGTCGGGAATCGAGCTTTGATTTTAGCAAAAAGCTGAGCCGCGCTGGGATGCCCTTCGCTCGCGGCAATCAACCGCACCAACTCGACCCGCTGGGGAGTCAGCCGGAATTCGCGTTCTTTAAGCGCAGCGATCAACTCATCGAATCGGACTTTAGAATCAGGCATAACAAGCATTTTCGAAACATAATCTTTATAGATAATAATTATCCATAAGTATAATCGATGAAAATGGAAATAACAAGACCTGGGATGTAATAAATCAAAGTAGGAATAAAAAATGCGCATGGAAAAAGGCGCATCGTTCGGAACATATATAGACGATATGCTCCTGTGCCCCAAGCGAATTCGAATCGCGGTTTGGGTCGCGTGTCCCCCGCAGTCGGGTGAAAGGACCGAAATACAAAACCTGCTTGGATAACCGGCGGTTCGTGTACCCACAATGAGGTGTTGTATATACGGATAATACAAAGTCGAGAGGGTAGCTGATATACTAAACGTTCCAGACTATCGATACCATTCCCGATATTGGTAAGAAGAATGGCGAGTATCCCTTACGGGTAGGTAATACATAAAGTAAGGTAAATGCGAATAATTTTCTACGGTAACGCCTCTTCGAATGCAGGATCATATTCTGCAGGTCCACGTGCTTCCCATCCAGACCGGCGATCTCGAAGATGCGCAGCCCGCAGCTCATGGCAATCTCGGCCGGCACGGAGAATTGTCCGGATGCTGATCTACTTCAGCCTTGCTGTGTGGGTGAGTCTGGCTTTTACCCAGGCTCTGCTGAGTCGATTGGAGGAGGGTCAGGGCGAATAAGGGCATGGACGGTTCTTCCCTGAATACAGGGTATGTCAAAAAATGTACTGGCATAAAAAAGGGAGAACATCAGCCCATCCTGAATAAAATGCTCCAGCTTTTCGTTAAATAAGTAACGCAAGGAACATTGCTTACACTACAATTCAACTGTAAGCCGAGGCAAATTCTTATGGATGGTGATCATGAAAGCAATTGTATACTCGAAATATGGCTCCCCCGATGTTCTTGAGTTTAAGGATGTAGAAAAGCCTGCACCCGGGTACGATGAAGTATTGGTGGAAATTCATGCGTCGTCCGTGAATTACAATACTCTGTTTTTCGTGAGAGGCATACCGTTCTTGAATGGCCTGCGGTCCGTGGATTCAAAAACAGGATACAAAATACCCGGAAATGACATTGCGGGGCGGGTTGAAGCGGTCGGCAGGAACGTCAAACAGTTCCAGCCGGGGGATGAGGTATACGGGGATATCGGCGGGTGCGGCCATAGCGCTTATGCTGAGTATGTCTGCGTTCCTGAAACCGCAGTAGCCCCAAAACCGGCCAATCTCTCCTTCGAGGAAGCGGCTGCCGTACCCGAGGCAGCGGTCGTCGCCCTCCAGGGCCTGCGCGACCTGGGACACATCCAGCCGGGGAAGAAGGTCTTGATCTATGGTGCATCCGGAGGAATCGGCACGTTCGCGGTGCAGATCGCCAAGGCGTTCGGGGCAGAAGTGACCGGTGTGTGCAGCACGAGGAATCTGGAGATGGTGCGCTCGATCGGCGCAGACCATGTCATCGATTACACCCAGGAAGATTTCACCAAGAACCAGCAGCGTTATGACCTGATCCTAGCCACTGCAGGATATCGTTCGATCTTCGCGTACATGCGCGCTTGGGCTCCGGGGGGGATCTATGTTATGACCGGAGGTTCCATGAGCGGGCCCAGGGCATTGGCACAAGTTTTCCAGGCCATGGCCCTGGGCCCGCTACTTTCATGGACCGGGAGCAAGAAATTGTGTGGCCTGTCCCTGAGAATAAACCAGGAAGACCTGGTTGTTATGAAAGGGCTTATTGAAGCCGGCAAGGTCAAACCCGTCATCGATCGACGCTACCCGCTTAGCAAGGCCGGTGAAGCTCTCCGATATTATGGAGAAGGACACGCCCGGGGAAAAGTCATCATCACTGTGGAGCAGGAACACTAAACCTGACAAAAGGATGAATGTGCATGAAAGCAATCGCTTGGACTCAATACGGCTCCCCGGATGTTCTTCATCTCCAAGAAGTGGCAAAACCTGCCCCCAAGGACAATGAAGTGCTGGTAAAAATTCATGCCACGACCGTAACAGCAGGGGACTGTGAGATGCGAGGTCTCAAATTCCCTCTCTTTTTGTCGATCCCCATGCGAGTATATGTGGGTATCAGAAAACCAACCAGAATAACGATACCAGGGCTTGAGTTGGCCGGAGAAATTGAATCGGTGGGCAAAAATGTAACCCGATTCAGGCAAGGGGATCAGGTTTTTGGAACTGCCGGCCTTCGTTTTGGTGCTTATGCCGAGTACAAATGTCTGCCTGAAAACGGGGTTCTGGCGATAAAACCGGCCAATATGACCTATGAGGAAGCCGCTACAGTTCCTGTTGGAGGGCTCGAAGCATTGCATTTCCTCAGAAAAGGGAATATCCAGCGCGGACAAAAGGTTTTGATCAATGGTGCAGGTGGAGGTATCGGTACGTTTGCAGTCCAGCTGGCCAAATGCTTGGGGGCTGAGGTGTCCGCCGTGGACAGCAAGGAGAAATTGGACATGCTACGCTCCATTGGTGCAGACCGGGTCATTGATTACGCCCGGGAAGATTTCACTGAAAGCGGTGAGATCTATGATGTTATTTTTGACGTGGTCGGCAAGAGTTCGTTTTCAGGCAGTATAAGATCTCTGCAGCAAAATGGACGCTATCTTTTAGCTAACCCTGGGCTGTCACAGATGGTGCGAGGGCGATGGACTTCGATGAGAAGCAGCAAGAAAGTAATTTTCGGGACAGCAAGCTATAAGACCGAAGATTTAATTTTCCTCAAAAAGCTCATTGAGGCGGGCAGGATCAAATCGATCATTGATAGACGCTATCCGTTGGAACAAACTGCCGAGGCTCACAGGTATGTCGAAACAGGACAAAAAAAGGGAAGTGTAGTTATATACTTTCACGAATGAGGAGATTGAATCATGGACGATGTGCAGTTAAAGCTTTCGGCATTATGGGCAGCTCTGATGTTAACTTATCTTTTGGGGGATGTACTGCGAATATATGCTGGCGACTTTAAACCGGGAGAAATAGGAGGTAAGCAAATAACCCAGGGAATGTGGTTGGGAATCGCAATATTGATGGTGATTCCGATTGTTATGGTTCTCCTGTCCCTGACATTGGATTATCCCGTGAAGCGCTGGACAAACATCATCGTAGCCATATTCTTTTTTGTTTTCAATCTCATTGGGTTACCAACATACCGTTCTGCTTATGACAAGTTTTTGATCATTTTAGGTCTTGCATTTAATGTGCTCACTGTCTGGGTCGCCTGGAAGTGGGTTTAAAGGTGAAAGTTGGTGTTACTGAGTATTCAAATAAGAATGTCCGATCCAAAGGCCGATTCCAAGGGCATTTTTAGAGTTTTTAACGGACATAATTTATTGAGAATTCAGTAGGATTTGCCGCTTTTCGAATATTTGTGTGTGTGCTTTATAATTGATCTATGTCTGCGCCAATTTTAGCCACGAAGCTTTTTATCCCCCCACCGCGGCCTAAAATTATCCTCCGCCCCCGCCTGATCGAGCGGCTGAACGGAGGGCTGCGCCAAGACCAGGGTTTTGGATGCAAGCTGACCCTTATCTCTGCCTCCGTCGGTTTCGGTAAAACCACGCTGGTCAGCGAGTGGGTCGCCGGTTGCGGGCGACCTGTCGCCTGGCTGTCTTTGGATGAAGGGGATAACGATCCTACACGCTTTCTGGCTTACCTCGTCGCGGCTTTGCAAACGATTGTAGCGGGCATTGGGGAAGGGGTGCTGGGGGCGCTTCAATCTCCTCAGCCGCCGTCCAGCGAATCGATTTTGACAGCCCTGCTCAATGAAATCGCCGCCATCCCTGATCATTTCATCCTCGTCCTGGACGATTACCACGAGATAGATTCCAAACCGGTTGACCAGGCCCTGACCTTTTTACTCGAGCACCAGCCGTCACAGATGCACCTGGTCATCGCCACCCGTGAAGATCCGCATCTACCCCTGGCCCGGTTGCGCGTCCAGGGTCAATTGACCGAACTGCGCGTCGCCGACTTGCGTTTTACCCCCTCCGAAGCCGCCAACTTCCTTAACCAGGTGATGGGCTTGAACCTTTCGGCGGAAGACATCGCCGCGCTTGAAACCCGCACCGAAGGCTGGATCGCCGGCCTGCAACTGGCCGCTCTCTCCATACAGGGGCAACAGGATACCGCCAGCTTCATTAAGTCTTTCACCGGCAGCCACCATTTCGTGTTGGATTATTTGCTGGAAGAAGTCCTGCAACGGCAGGCCGAAAGCGTCCAGACTTTCTTGTTGCGCACGTCGATCCTCGACCGCCTGTGCGGCCCCCTGTGTGAGGCTGTGATGCTCACCCCATCTTCTTCCGGGCAGGAAACCCTGGAATATCTCGAGCGCGCCAACCTGTTCATCGTTCCCCTGGACAACGAGCGGCGTTGGTACCGCTATCACCACCTTTTTGATGATTTGCTGAGGAAGCGACTGGGGCAAAAATTCACACCTGACGAAATCGCCAGAGACCACATCCGCGCCAGCGAATGGTATGAAAACAATGACCTGACATTTGAAGCCTTTCATCACGCGGCGGCCGCCAAGGATGTCGAGCGCGCCGAGCGCCTGATTGAAAGCAAGCAAATGGGTCTGCATTTTCGCAGCGTGGCGATGGCCGTCCTGGACTGGCTGGCCTCGCTGCCAAAAACAGTCCGGGATGCCAGGCCATCGTTGTGGGTCAGATCTGCTACGTTGGCGCTAATCACCGGCCAAACGACCGGCGTCGAAGAAAGTTTACAGGCGGCGGAAGGAGCTTTACAAAACATTAAACCTGATGAAAAGACCCGCGACCTGATAGGGCAAATTGCCTGCGCCCGGGCCACGCTGGCGCTCACCCGGTACGATCCGGAAGCGATGATCATCCAGGCGCGCCACGCCCTGGAGTACCTGCACCCCGATAACCTGCCTTTCCGCTTTACGGCAAGCTGGGCTCTGACCTCCGCCTACATTTTTCAAGGAGACCGTGCCGCAGCCGCCCGGGCCAG
>Ga0335070_10008955_pt1 | contig 11750 bp, 11 predicted proteins | sample Lox_Sample_13_FD_206722 | JGI IMG/M metagenome (GOLD analysis project Ga0335070, IMG submission 206722) | Soil microbial communities from Loxahatchee National Wildlife Refuge, Florida, United States - Lox_Sample_1.3 | ecosystem: Environmental > Terrestrial > Soil > Wetlands | place: USA...
GATTCGATAGTACAGGGTCTGGGGAGGGCGCCCCCTTCCCCACCGGGCCTGGCGTGGTAGGTGTGACCGCCTGACCTTCCTCGCTTCAAGATAGTAGGCCCCGCGTGCATCGATACTTGCTTCGCCGGATCCTGCAGGCTCTCATCGTGCTCGTGCTGGTGTCGATAGTCGGGTTCTTGGTGTTGCATTTGGCGCCGGGGGGGCCAGCGGCGATCTATGCGAACTCGCCGACGATGAGCGCGGAGGATTTGGATCGGCTCACGCATGAGCTGGGGCTGGACCGGCCGGTACCGGAGCAATACGTCAGGTGGGTGGGCGGCGTCCTCACGGGGAACTGGGGGCGGTCGTATCGGGATGGGCGGCCGGTCCGCGAGGTCGTGCTCGACCGCATTCCGGCGACCATGGTGCTGATGGTCAGCGCATTCACCCTTGCCTTGGCGCTCGGGCTCTTCACCGGGATCGTCAGCGCCGTGCGGCAGTACTCGCTCTTCGATCACCTGCTCACCTTCGGCTCCATGGTTGCGCTGTCCATTCCCACCTTCTGGCTCGGGCTCATGGCGATCTACGTCTTCGCCGTGCTCCTGCGCGTGCTCCCGCCGGGGAACATGGGCACGATTGGGGCCGACTTTGACTTGGGCGACCGGCTCCGCCACCTCGTGCTCCCGGCCGCGACGCTCGGCGTGGTCATGGTGGCGACGTGGAGCCGCTATACGCGCGCCTCCATGCTCGAGGTGATCAGCGAGGACTATATCCGCACGGCGCGCGCGAAGGGCGTGGCGGCGGGCGTGATCATCCTGAAGCACGCGCTCAGGAACGCGCTCATTCCGCTGATCACGCTGGCGGGGCTGCAGCTGCCGCTGATCTTCAGCGGAGCGCTCGTGGCCGAGACCGTTTTCACGTGGCCGGGGATGGGGCGGCTCTTCGTGGATTCCATCGGGTACCGCGACTATCCGGTGCTGATGGGCCTGCTCATGCTGACGGCTTTGATGGTGATCGTGGGTAACCTCGTTGCCGATCTGGTCTATGCGACGGTGGATCCGCGGGTGCGCCTGTCATGAGGGAAGGGAGCATCCTGTCGCGCTTCGCCCGCCATCGTCCCGCCGTCGGCAGCGTGGTGGTGATCGCCCTGCTCCTGCTCGGCGCAGGCTTCGCGGGCGGCTTGCGTCTGCCCGATCCCATCCAGATCGAGATGGGGCACAAGTTCGCCCCGCCCCTGACCAAGGGGCATGTGCTCGGTGCCGACGAGCTGGGCCGCGATGTCCTGAGCCGGCTGCTGCACGCCGGGCGCATCTCGCTCACGGTGGGCGTGGCGGCCATGCTCGTCACCGTGACCTTCGGCGCGCTCGTCGGCACGGTGGCCGGCTACTTCCGGGGGGCCATCGACACAGTGCTGCTGCGGATCACCGACGCGATGCTGTCCTTCCCGCCCATTTTCCTGCTCCTCGCCCTGGCCGCCTTCGTGCGGCCGTCGCTCGCGTCCATGACGCTCATCATCGGTGTCACGTCGTGGATGGACGTGACCCGCATGGTGCGGGCGCAGATGCTCGCCCTGCGCGAGCGTGAATTCGTCCAGGGAGCGCTCGGGCTGGGTGCCTCGGGGGGCCGGATCATGCTGCGCCACCTCTTGCCCAACACGGTGGGCATCATCGCGGTGGCCGCTACGCTGAGCGTGGCCCGGGCCATCCTGCTCGAGTCGTATATCAGCTTTCTCGGCTACGGGATCCAGCCGCCGCTCGCGAGCTGGGGTAACATGCTCAACAACGCGCAGAGCTACTTCGCCTCGGCGCCGTGGGTGGCCATCTTCCCCGGGATAGCGATCACCCTGGCCGTGACGAGCTTCAACTTTCTCGGGGACGGATTGCGAGACGCTTTCGATCCGCGGCACGTGATGCCGCAACGCTAACCTCTCTCTCCCGGAGGGGGAGAGGGCGCAGTTCGAGCCGAGACGCTGTCCCAGCGGCGAGGCGAGGGCTGAGATAACTGAGAGGGGAGAAGGAGAAATCCCAATGACCCAGACAGCCGACGTGGTGGTGGTGGGCGGAGGCGTGAACGGTGCCAGCATCACCTATGCGCTGGCGGCCCGCGGCGTGAAGGTCGTGCTCGTGGAGAAGGGCGCTCTGGCCAGCGGTGCCTCGGGGCGGTCCAGCGCGCTGGTACGCATGCACTACACCAATGAATGGGACTCGCGGCTGGCCTGGGCGAGCTTTCCCGTGTTCAAGCACTGGACCGAGCTCATGGGCGGACCTGCGGTCTTCACCCACACGGGCTTCGTGAACGTGGTGGCGCCGCAGTACGCGGACAATCTCCGGCGCAATGTCGAGATGCTCAAGGGCCTGGGCGTGAATACGACGGCGATCACGGGCGCCGAGCTCAAAGAGCTTCAGCCCTTCGCCAACGTGGACGATATCGGCGCCGCGGCCTACGAGCCGGACAGCGGCTATGCCAATCCCGCGGAGACGGTGGAGGGCTTTCGGCGGCGGGCGACCGAGCTGGGTGCGCGGGTGCTCCAGTGGACGGCGGTGACCAGCGTGATCCGCCAGGAGAGTCGGGTGATCGGCGTCGAGACTTCGGCCGGACGCATCGACGCGGGCAGCGTGATCGTGGCCGCCGGCGCCTGGTCGCGTCGGCTCTGCACGGAGTTCGGCCTCGACCTGCCGGCGCGGCCCAAGGCCATCGACACGGTTGCGGTGACGCGCCCGCCCGAGCTCAGCAAAGGCCACATGGTCTTCATCGACAATGTCCAGGGCAACTACTTCCGGCCCGAGGGCGGCGGGCTCACCCTTGTCGGCGTGCCGTGCCAGGAGTGGGACATCGATCCCGATACGCTCGGCACCGGTCTCTCGCCGCAGGCGGCCGACATGGGCGCCCAGCTTCTCATGCATCGCATCCCGGTCATGGAGCGGGCCACCCTCGCCCGCGGGTACCGAGCCTTCGACGGCTATAGCGCCGATAGGCACGCTATTCTCGGACGCGTGGACGGCATCGACGGCCTCTATCTCGCCACGGCATTCAGCGGCTCCGGATTCAAGATCTCGCCTGCCGTCGGCATGTGCATGGCCGAGCTCGTGCTGGAGGGTCGCGCCAAGACGGTCGACATCGAGCCGTTCAGCCTCCGGCGCTTCGCCGAGGGACGCACTGTCGAAGGGCCCTATCCCTACGCGGTGCGGCCGGACTACGTAGATCCCAAGTCGACGCGCGTGGCATGACGGCAGCGCCACCCGGAGTGGAGTTCCATACCTTCACGGTGATCGGGCGCTGTACGCGCACGGGCCGCATGGGCATCGGCACCGCCACGCGATCACTCGCCGTGGGCGCGCGGGTGCCGCATGCGCGGGCAGGACTCGGGGCCGTCGCCATCATGGCCATCGCCGACGCGCGCTTGGGTTTCATGGCGCTGCGGCTGCTCGAGCTCGGATACAAGGCCCCGGGCGTCATCGACGAGCTGGTCAAGGGCGATCCGTATGCGGAATACCGGCAACTCGGCGTCATCGACGCGGATGGATTCGCGGCCGCGCGCACGGGCAAGATGAACCGCGACTGGGCGGGGCACCGCGTCGGCGACAGCTTCATCGTCCTGGGCAACTACCTCACCGGCGCCCACCTGCTGGATGCCATGGAGTCCGCCTTCACGGCGAATCCGTCCGAGGATCTCGAGGAGCGCCTGCTCCGCACGGTCGAAGCGGGGCGCGATGCGGGAGGGCAGCACGGCGGCCAGCAATCGGCGGCTCTGCTCGTGGTCGACGACCGGCCCTTCGCTTACGTGGATCTCCGCGTCGACGTCCATGTGGAGCCAATCGGCGAGCTGCGTCGGGTCTTCGACGCTTACCGGCCCGCCATTCCCTATTACAACCTGCGCCAGGTCGACGCCCGCGTGCCCCCGCTGCCGGACTGGCTGCGCGACAGGAATTGCTGAACGTCGGGCTCAGCCTTCGACATTGCGCAGCGTCGGGTCCAGGAGATCGCGTAGCCCGTCGCCCAGCAGATTCGCGCCCAGCACGACGAGGGCGATCATGAGACCGGGCGCGGTGGCGAGCCACCAGGCATTCGAGAGGTAGTCGCGTCCCTCTGCCAGCATCGAGCCCCACGAGGGTAGGGGGGCCTGGATGCCCAGCCCGAGAAAGCTCAGACCGGATTCCAGCAGGACCATGGTGGCGAACTGGCTGGAGCCGATCACGAGGATGGGCGCCACCGTATTCGGCAGGACGTGTCGCAGGATGATCCGTATATCGCTGGCCCCGAGCATGGCGGCGGCGTCGATATAGTCGAGGCCGCGAATCGTGAGGACATGGGCCCGGATCGTCCGCGCGTAGAGCACCCACCCGCTGAGTGCGAGCACGCCCACGAGCGTGATCGGGCTCGTGCCAACCACGGCCACGATGGCGATGGCGAGCATGATGACCGGAAAGGCGAGCTGCACGTCCGCCACCCGCATGATAACCGCGTCCGCCTTTCCGCCGCCCCAGCTCGCGGCGAGCCCGACCACGACGCCCACCACGCCGGCGATGGCAACGGCGGCCACGGCGAGAGCCAGCGAGACCCGCCCGCCGTAGAGGAGGCGCGCGAGGATGTCCCGGCCCAGATTGTCCGTGCCCAGCACGTGCGCCCGCGTGCCGCCCAGTCCCCAGGGCGGCGAGAGGCGCTGGCTGAAGCTCGGCTTGATGGGATCGTAGCTGGTGATCGCGGGGGCGAAGAGACTCGCGACGACCACGAGGCCGAGCAGCACGCCCCCGATGGTCATGGTGGGATGGCGGCGCCCCCATCGCCTCCGCGTTCCCGCGTCCTCGCGGGCCGCCATCACGAATACCGGATGCGTGGATCGATGATCGTGTAGAGGAGGTCCACGAGGAGATTGATCCCTACGAAGACCGTGGCGGAGAGGATGAGCACGGTCTGGACCACCGGGAAGTCGCGGAAGAAGATGGCATCGACGATGAGCTTGCCCATGCCCGGCCACGCGAACACCGATTCGGTGATGACGGCGCCGCCGAGCAGCGCTCCGATCTGCAGCCCGATCACCGTCAGCACCGGGATGGCCGCATTGCGCAGCGCATGGCGGAGCACCACGCTCCGCTCGGCCAGGCCTTTGGCGCGCCCGGTGCGGATGAAGTCGCGGTTGAGTATCTCGAGCATGCTCGAGCGCGTGAGGCGGGCCACCAGCGCGGTGGGAAACGCCGCGAGGGTCACGGCGGGCAGAACGAGGGATGTCCAGCCCGCGAAGCCGGATGTAGGAAGCCAGCGGAGCGCCACGCCGAAGAGCAGGATGAGCATGATGCCGAGCCAGAAGTTCGGCAGCGACTGGCCGAGCACGGCGAGGATGGTGCCCGCGACATCGTAGCGAGTGCCCCGGCGCACCGCGGTGAAGATGCCGAGCGAGACGCCGGCGGCTATGGTGACGAGCATGGCCGCCACCGTGAGCTGTACGGTGGCGGGCAGCCGCTCCAGCACCACGCGCAGGGCGGGCGCCCGGTACTGGAAAGACTGGCCGAAGTCCCCGTGGGCCACGCTGCGGAGGAAGAGCCCGTACTGGACGATCACGGGCTCGCGCAGCCCCAGCTGCCGGTTCAGCTCGGCCACCGCGGACTCGGGAGCGCCGTCGGGCAGGAGCATCCTGGCGGGGTCGCCGGGCAGGACGCGGAGGATGACGAAGACCAGCACCGATACGCCCAGGAGCGTGAGCGCCGACTGCGCCACGCGACGGAGGATATAGGTTTTCATCGGTCGCGCGGCGCCGCCGGGCGGTGGGCGGCCGGCCGGCTACACGATGCTGACGTCACTCAGCAGGACGTAGTAGTCGCGGCGCGCCTCGAAGTTCCGCAGGCGATCGCTGACGCCGTAGATCGCGACGGTGTAGTAGAGCCAGATCTCCGCGTCCTCGTCCCACACGATGCGCTCGAGCTCCTCGTACTTCGCCTGCCGCACCTTGGGATCGGGCACGCGCCCTTCGGCGATCAGCTGCTCCACCTTGGGATTCGTGTAGCGGGTGAGCTTCTCGGAGCCGGCCTTGGTGAACCACTGGCCGAAGTACCAGTCGGGGTCGTGGGGCATGTGCGCCCAGCCGGAGAAGAAGAGGTCGTAGGTGCCCGCCGTCCGCTGCTCGCGCGCGGAGGCGATCTCGAGGTTCTTGATATTGAGCTTGATGCCCACGTCGCCGAGCATCGCCGCCACTGCCTGGGTGATCTCGAGCTGCTTGGGGTAGAAATCCTTCATCAGGACGATATCGACCGAGACGTTGGAGTAGCCGGCCTGCTTCAGGATCTGCCGCGCCTTCTCGGGATCGTAGACCTTGGGCGGCAGGCTCATGTGGCCGATGAGCCCGGGAGGCACGGGGCTGTCGACGGGGCGCCCGTAGCCGCGGAGCAGCTCCTTGATGATGACCCCGCGGTCGATGGCGAGGGAAATGGCCTGGCGCAGGCGCGGGTCCTTCACGGGCTCCCGGCCGAGCTGAAAGATCCAGCGCTGAGCCTCGATGGCGGGCACGTCGAGCACCTTGACGCCGCGCGTGCCCTTGAGCGTCTCGACCAGATCCGGGGTGACGCGGTCGATCACCTGCAGCTCGCCGGCCCGCAGCGCGGCGGTGCGCGTGGACAGCTCGGGGATGAAGCGGAAGGTGACCTTCTCCACCTTGGGGATGCCCGGCTTCCAGTACGTCGGGTTCGCCGTCATGGCGATCTGGTCGCCGTGGGTCCAGGAGGCGAAGCGGAAGGGGCCGGTGCCGATGGGCTTCTGGAAGAACGCCTCCTCGTTCTTTCCCGCGCCCGGAGGCAGCATGCCCAGCATGGTGAGATGGGCGGGCAGGGAGCCGAAGGGCCGCTTGGAGGTGACGATCACACCGTAGTCGCCGTCCTTCTCCACGGACTCGATGTCCTGGTAGACGAAGGACTTGATGAGCTTGCTATTGCTCTGGACACGCCTGAGCGTAAAGACCACGCTGTCCGCGTTGAAGGGCGTGCCGTCGTGGAAGGTGACGCCCTTGCGGAGGGTGAAGCGCCACGTGGTGTTGTTGACGGGGCGCCAGGTCTCGGCGAGCGCGGGAACGAACTTTGAGTCGTTGGTGACGTCGATGAGCGGATCGAAGAGATGGCGCAGCACGGACGTCGTGGAGATGGAGTAGTGGTTGGCGGGATCGAGCGTGAGCATGCGCTCGGAGAGGCCGGCGGCGATCTCGCCGCTGCGCTTGGCCTGCCCGGCGGCCAGGCTCGGCGCGCCCGCCAGCGCGAGGGCCGCGCCGCTTACCGCCAGGAAATCGCGTCGGCCGATGTGATCGGGTCGTGGATGCTGCTCGCGCATTGAGCTGTCTCCTCTGCGGTGCCGCTCGTGGAGGCATGAGGCCGGGCCGCCCCCTCTGGGGTCGGCCGTCGACCGAGGTGCACTCGGTGTATGCCATCCCGAGGCTTGCTGTCAAGCATGCGCAGGGTTATCCTGCGATCTCTGTGAGTGCTCGAGCGATCTTCTCTCCGATTCCTCGACGGCCGTGAGCGCGCCCCTGATCGTGGTGTCGAGCCTCGAGAAGACCTACGCGACCCGCGGCCGCACGCAGGTGCATGCGCTGGCGGGCATCTCGGTGGAGATCGGTGCCGGCGAATTCATCACCATCGTGGGCCAATCCGGCTGTGGCAAGACGACGCTGCTCAAGATCCTGGCCGGCCTGCTTCAGCGCTCGGCGGGTAGCGTGACCTTACGCGGCCGGCCCGTCGACGAGCCGAGCCGCGATATCGGTATCGTGTTCCAGGATCCGGTCCTCCTGCCGTGGCGCACGGTCTTCGACAACGTGATGCTGCCCGTGGAGGTCCTCGGGCTCGATCGGAAGGCGTCGGCGAGCCGGGCCATGGAGCTGCTCGGGCTGGTCGGTCTCGCGGGATTCGAGGACAAGTACCCGCACGAGCTGTCCGGCGGCATGCGCCAGCGAGTAGCCATCGCGCGCGCACTCGTGCATGACCCGTCGCTGCTCCTCATGGACGAGCCCTTCGGCGCCCTCGACGCGATGACTCGCGAGTTTATGAACCTCGAGCTCCTGCGGATCTGGAAGGAATCGGGCAAGACGATCGTGTTCATCACCCATTCGATCCCCGAGGCCGCCTTTCTCGCCGACCGCGTCATCGTGATGTCGGCGCGCCCCGGGCGCATCAAGGAGATCGTGGACGTGAAGCTGCCGCGCCCGCGCGATCTCGACATGATGGCCTCGGACGAGTTCGGCGTGTACACACGCCGGATCCGGCACCTCTTCGATGCGAAAGGGTGGCTCGATTGAGCGCGATCGGAGCGGACGGCGCGGCGCCGGCCATGCGCGAGGCGCGCTCCGCGTGGGCGGAGATGCGAGAGGATCCGCGGTTCTTCCTGCGCAGTCGTCCCCACCTCCTGCTCATCCCCCTCGTCTTCGTGGTCTTCGTGGGCGTGTGGGAATGGGTGGTGCGCGCCTGGAGTATTCCGGGCTTCCTCGTCCCCGCGCCCAGCACCGTGGCCAGCGCGCTTGCCCGCGGCGTGCGGAGCGGGCTCTACCTCAGCAATTTCTGGGTCACGCTGTGCGAGGCGCTCCTGGGCTTTGTCATCGCGGCGGTGGCGGGCATCATGCTGGGCGCAGTGATCGCGCAGTTTCGCCTGATGGAGCAGACCTTCTATCCCTACCTCGTGGCGCTGCAGACGCTGCCCAAGATCGCCATCGCGCCCCTCATCATCGTGTGGTTCGGCTTCGGCATGTCCTCGAAAGTCATCATCGCCGCCACCGTGGCCTTCTTTCCGGTGCTGGTGAACGTCATCGTCGGGCTCAAGACCATCGACCCGGCCAAGCTCGATCTCATGCGCTCGCTCCGGGCCAGCCGCTGGCAGACCTTCCGGCTGGTGACCTTTCCCAATGCGCTGCCCTTCGTCTTTGCGGGCCTCGACATCGCCATCGTCTTCAGCGTCCTGGGTGCCATCGTCGGTGAGTTCGTGGGCGCGCAGCAGGGGCTCGGCAACCTGATTCTGCAGTTCAACTTCTCCCTGGACATCGCGGGCGTCTTCGCAGTGCTCATTCTCCTTTCGGTGATGGGTGTGACTCTTCACCTCATCATGCAGGCGGTGCAGAAGCACATCATTTTCTGGGCGGAGCCCGACGAAACCATCAGCGCGTGACGGCGGTGCGGGCCCTCGGCCCGGAAAGAGAGGATCTCTGATGAAGCGAATGACTAGTGGAATAGTGATCGTGGGCGTCCTGCTGGCCACCTGGGGCGCGACGGGGCTGGCGCAGGACAAGCCGCTCAGGAAAGTCGTCTTCGCCGTGACCACCAAGGACATCTCGGTGGGGCACTCGGCGCATTCGTCCCTGCCTCAGGCGCTGGGCTACTGGAAGGACGAAGGCCTCGACGTGACCGTCACGAGCGTGGAGGGCTCCGTGGCCGGGATGCAGCAGCTGGCCGCCGGCAATCTTCAGACCGTGTCGCTCGGCCCCGAGGAGATCGTGATCGGCCGCGAGAAGGGGATCAAGATCAAGGGATTCTACGTCCAGGCGCGCGAGACGATCTATCGCCTCGTGGTGCCGGCGGACAGTCCCTTGCAAAAGGTCGCCGATCTCAAGGGCAAGACCATCGGCGTCCCGTCGCTGGCCTCGGGCTCGGTCCCGTTCGCCAAGGCGCTGGTGGCGTCGGTCGGCGTCGATCCCGAAAAGGATGTGAAGATCCTGGCGGTGGGCGTCGGCGCACCGGGACGGCTGGCGCTACAGCAGAAGACGGTCGACTGCCTCGCCCTCTGGGACACGCTCCAGGCCTCCATCGAGAACAGCGGGATGCAGCTCCGCCGCCTGGATCTCCCCATGGTTCACGAGATGCTCGGGCAGACGCTGGCGACGCGTGATGATCAGGTCACGGAGAACGCCGCGATGCTGATCGGCTTCGCGCGCGGTATCGCCAAGGCCACGGTCTTCGGCCTCGCCAATCCCGAGGCGGCGGTGCGCATCCACTGGAAAATGTACCCGCAGACGAAGCCGCAGACCGGCGACGAAGCCCAGGCGCTCAAGGACGCGCTGAACGTCTTCAACTCGCGCTTCATGCTGCAGCGGGTGGACAATCGTCCGGATCCGCGCTTCGGCATCGGCACGCCGGCCCAGTGGGAGAAGCTCCAGAGCATCTTCAAGGAGCAGAAGTTCATCGAAGGCACGGTGCCGGCTGCCGACCTCTACACCGCCGCGCTCATCGACCAGATCAACAAGTTCGACCGGGCGGCCATCGTGGCGCAGGCCAAGGCGTACAAGCCTTAGCGCTTGTGGTGATTACACGCCGGGTGGGGCAGGGGGTTCCCTCCCCAGACCACGCTGAGTCGCATTCCGCTCGGCCACTCTTGCCCGCCACGAGATGCTGGTCTGGGGCTTCGAAGAATCTCCCCAGAAGATACGGATTCCCCACCTGTTGTCCAGGCAAGATCAGGCGGCAGCCCGCGTCTGTCGCCGCCCGGCATCGTAGAGTGTTTGGGTTCTGAGCATGGCGATCAGGACGGCGAGCAGCCGGTCGACCACGCCGCGCAGCGCACGGCCCTGGCTCTGGCCGCTGGCACGGAGCGCCGCGTAGTGCTGGCGGGTCGCGGGGTCGTGGCGCGCCGCCATGAAGGCCCAGTAGTACAACCCCGTGCGCAGCTGCTGATTGCAGGCGTAGCGCATGTGGACACTGCGGCGCGTGCCGCTCTGGTGCGTCACCGGCGCGGCGCCCCCATACGCGCGGAGCCGATGGTAATCTCGGCTGGCCAGGAGCTGCGCGGCTTCGGCCAGCATCGTGGCGGCGACGGTCCTCCCGACTCCCGGGAAGGATCGGAGGATCGTCACGTCACGATGCCCGCGTTGCTCCCCCGCCGCCGCCAGGGTCGCGAGCAACGTGTCCAACTGGGCGGCGCAGGCGCGCCGCTGCGCGGCGGCGAGTTCGAGCCGCGGCAGCAGCAGGGCGATGTGCGCCCCGGCCGCCTCGATCGTGCCCGGGGCCACTGTCAGCGGCGGGCGCCGCAATGCCGTGAGCACCTCGTCGGCCGTCACGCGCCGGATCCGGTGCTCCCGGAGCAGGGTCACCACGGGGTCTCGTCGGCGCCGGGCCGCGGCCGCCGGCGTCGGCAGGAGCCGGAGCAACGCCCAGAACCAGGGCTCATCCGCGGCCGGACACAGCGCGAGAGCCTGCGGGTAGAACCGCAGCAGTTGCTCCCGCAGCCGATTGGCCAGGCGCCGGATGTCCTCCTGCACCTCCGCCGCCATGCGCGTGTGCTCCCGGAGCTGCACGATCAGGGGATCGTCGGGCTGCAGCCGTCGGAAGGCCGGCTGATCCGTCAGCAGCGCGGCAGCCAACACCTGGGCATCGCGCCGATCGTCTTTCGCGCCGGCCACGGTATAGCGATCGCGGAAGCGATCCATCTGCCGCGGGTTCAGGGCGTAGACATGGAGGCCGTGCTCCAGCAGCGTGTCGACGACGGCCCCATGCGGCACTTCGATGGCCACGGCCACTGCGCCCGGCGGCGCCAGGCCCGCCACCCACTGCGCCAACGTGTGCAGCGCGAGGCCGTCATGGGCGACCACGCGGTCCCCGACCACCCGGCGCGCGGCATCGAGGACGACCACCTGATGCGTTTGACTGCCCCAATCGATCCCCACGAAGATCTGGTACGCCGACTCGGTCATGACGACGCTCCTTTCGTGCTCGCCGGTCCCTCGACAGTGCCCGCTCGCCACCTGTACTGGCGCTCACCTGGCGCAATTCCCCACGGGAGGTCGCACTGTCAGCTTCGCTGGGGCGCAATTCCGTATC
>Ga0335070_10008956_pt1 | contig 11749 bp, 9 predicted proteins | sample Lox_Sample_13_FD_206722 | JGI IMG/M metagenome (GOLD analysis project Ga0335070, IMG submission 206722) | Soil microbial communities from Loxahatchee National Wildlife Refuge, Florida, United States - Lox_Sample_1.3 | ecosystem: Environmental > Terrestrial > Soil > Wetlands | place: USA: Florida...
AAGAAGGTGATCCGCAGCCCGCGCCGCCCGAGGATCGCGAGCACGCGCGGCACCACGACGTCCAGATAGGACGGATACGACTCCCAGCCCGGGTCGCCGTGCGTCTTCAGGTACGACCACTCGTTGTCGAGGTCGAGCGAGAGGCTGGCGATCGGCTTCACGAGAGCTCCGCGTAGCGGCGCGCCGCGCCTTCCGCGAGCTGCACCGTCTCGTTCACGTTGAGCGTCCCGTTCACGATGTTCGCGGAGCTGACGAGGTGCAGGCCCGGCGCGGCGACGTCCATCGGCGGCACCCGGCGCGAGTAGCCGAGCGTGGAGAGCGCCATCACCTGGCGGACGCGCGAGACGCGGAAGGCCAGCACGTCGTCGCGGCGGAACCCGGGGTAGACGCGCGCGAGCCCGTCCAGGAAGAGCGCCTCGACCTCGGCGTCCGGCACCTCGAAGAAGGGGTCGTCGGGCTCGAGGTAGCGCGGCAGGTAGACCAGCGTGTTGCCGGCGAAGTGCTCGCGCTTCACCAGCGCCGAGGTCTCGATCACGCCCGTGAAGGGAAGCCCGGCGTCGAGCAGATTGGTGACGTAGAAGCCGGCGAGCGGGCGCTTCGTCAGCACCGAGGCGCACACGATGCCGAGGTAGCGGACGTCGCGCAGGCGTGCCGCCTCGTCCTCGCCGAGACCGGCGCACAGGCGTGCCGCCAGCGGCGCCGCGGCGGTCACCACCACGTGGTCGAACGACAGCACGCCGCCGCCCATCACCTCGACCTTGACTTCGCGCCCGGTCGGCTCGACGCGCTCGGCGCGACAGCCCAGGCGGATCTCGACGCCCTCGGCTTCGAGCTGCTCGCCGAAGCGGGCCAGGATGCGCGCGTAGCCGCCCGGCACGTAGCCGAACATCTCCTTCTTCATGCCGCTGCGGCGCGCCGCGTAGAGGCGCTGGATCGTCGCCCAGATGAAGGCCGCCGAGGTGTCGCGATAGGTCTCGCCGAGCTTCGAGCGCAGCAGCGGGAGCCAGAAGCGCTCGGTGGTGCGCCGGCCCGACCAGCGCTCCAGCCACTCGACCACCGGCAGCCGTTCGAGCCGCTGCCAGTCGCGCACGCGCGAGGCGTACAGCACCGTCGCGCCGAGGCGCAGCGTGTCGAGCCAGCCGAGCACCGGGAAGCGCAGCAGCTCGAGCGTGTTCGACACCGAGTAGAGCTTGCCGCCGGCGAACACGCCGGTCCGCGTCTCGACCCAGTCGATCTCGGCGTCGAGCCCGAGCTCGGCGAGCAGCGCGCGCAGCCGCGAGTCCGACATCAGCGTCACGTGGTAGTGTCGATCCCAGACCACGCCGCCCAGGCTCCAGGCGCTGGCGAGGCCGCCGAGCTGCGGGGCGGCCTCGAGCAGCGTCACGCGCTTGCCCTGCTGCGCGAGCCGGTGGGCGAGTGTCATGCCGAGCATGCCGCCGCCGACGATCCCCCAGCTCGACGTCCCTGCCGTCATGCGGGCGGCCCGAGCTCGGCGACGCGCCCGCTCTCGACCCGATAGCGCAGCCCGCACGCCGGGCAGGCGGCGTCGACGCGCTCGGGAAACGCGTCGGGCGCCGTGCAGCGCAGGAACGGCTCGCCGCAGCGGCACACGCAGCCGATCGAGCGCACCGGGTGGCCGACGACCAGGTGGAAGTCGGGCACCGAGCGCGTCACCACCGAGCCCATGCCGACCATCGCGAAGCGCCCGATCGCGAGGTCCGAGCCGATCACGCAGCGCGCGCCGATCGTGGCCCCGGCCCCGACGCGCGTCGGCCGCGTGTCCTCGTCGGGCTCCGAAGGGCGCAGCTGGCGCAGGTCCGAGGTCGCGGCGCGCGGGAAGCGATCGTTGGTGAAGACGGTGCCCGCCGCGACCATCACGCCGTCCTCGATCGTCACCGCGTTGCACACGTAGACGAAGGCGTTGAGCTTGACCCGGTCGCCGATCGTCACGCCGTAGGCGACGTAGGTCTTCTCGCCGATCAGGCACTGGGCGCCGATGCGCGTCCCCGGGCCGCGCACGTGGACGTGGTCCCAGATCGCCGTCTCGGGCCCGATCTCGACGCCGTCCTCGATGCGCGCGGTCGGGTGGATGCGCGCCGTCACACCGGCGTCCCCGCACCTCCCACGGAAATCCAGTCGTCGTGGCGCAGCGACTCGTAGGCGGCTTCGATCACCTCGACCGAGGCGAGCGCGTCCTCGGCGGTGATCAGCAGCTTCTCGTCGCCGCGCACCGCCCCGGCGAAGTTCTCGACCTCGCGCCGGAAGGCCTCGCGCTTGTCGTAGCCCTTGCCGAACACCACCCAGTCCTGGCTCGACGCCGGCCGGTACTTCGACTCGCGCCAGCCGATCCGCACCGTCCCGTTCGAGCCGTAGATGTCGATGTAGCTCTCGAGATCCTTGTTGAGGCTCCACGAGAGGTCCACCGATCCCAGCACGCCCTGGTGCGTGCGCACGAAGAGCCGCACGGTGTCCTCGACCGAGAGGCCCTGCACGCGCTTGCCCTCGACGGCCTCCACCGCCACGATCGGGCCGAGGAAGTAGCGCACCAGGTCGACCGAGTGGGTGCCGTTGTCGATCAGCACCCCGCCGCCGGCCGCCTTCGGGTCGGCGTTCCAGCGCCGCGACATGTCGACGCGCGAGGTGAAGGCGTTCTCGAACAGCACGATCTCGCCGAGCAGGCCCGAGGCGAGGATGCTCTTGGCGCGGATCACGTCGTCGACGTAGCGGAACTTCGAAGCCATCGTGAAGATCAAGCCGCTGCGCTCCGCCTCCGCCAGCATCGCGCGCGCGCTCTGCGAGTCGATCGCGAGCGGCTTCTCGCAGAGCACGTGCAGCCCGTTGCGCATCAGCTCGATGCAGATCTCGGGGTGGGTGGCCGGCGGCGTGCACACCAGCACCGCCTCGCACTCGGCCTCGGCCGCCAGCTTCTCGTGCGAGTCGAAGGCCGGGCAGCCGAGGTCCTCGGCCAGCGCGCGCGCGGCCTCCGGCCGCACGTCCGCGACCGCCGCGATCTGCACGATCGGGGAGTCGCGCAGCGCCTGGGTGTAGGACTGCGAGATCGCGCCCGCGCCGACCAGGCCGAGCCGCAGCGGTTGGCGCGCCGCGCGGCTCACGAGCGGGCCTCGCGCACCGCCGCGCGGATCGCGTCGGCCAGCGCATCGACGATCTCCTCCGTGTAGCGCTCGTTCCAGGGCAGCACGAGGATGCCCTCCAGCGCCTCGAAGGTGCCGGGGAAGCGCTCGGGCGCGTAGTCGACCGCCTCGGGCCGCGCCAGCGTGAAGGGCCAGCGGCTCCGGCCGAAGGTGCGCTGGTCGCGGAACACCTCGCACTGGAAGGCGGGCTTCTGGATGTAGCGCGGGGCCGAGGCGATGCCGCGCTCCTTGAGCCGCCGGCCGAGCTCGGGCGAGCCGCCCGGGATCACTCGCGAGTCGACGCGCAGGCAGTACTTCCAGTAGACGTGTTCGTTGCCGGGCGCGACCCAGGGCGTCTCGATGCCGGCCACGCCGTCGAGGAGCTCGGTCAGGCGCTTCGCCATCTTCTGGCGCTGCCGCACCGAGCCCTCGAGCTTGTCGAGCTGCGCGAGCGCCACCGCGCCCTGCAGCTCGGACATCCGGTAGTTGAGCGCCAGGAAGTAGTGGTCGGGCTTCGGGTCGCCGTAGCCCCATGCCTTGTTGATGAACAGGAACGAGCGGCGCGAGAGCTCCGGCAGGTTCGTGATCACGATCCCGCCCTCCCCCGTCGTGATGTGCTTGCCCTGCTGCAGGCTGAAGGCGCCGATCGAGCCGATCGAGCCGACCAGCTTGCCGTCGCTGCGCGCCAGGAAGGCCTGCGCGCAGTCTTCGATCACGGGCAGATCGCGGTCGCGCGCGAGGGCCAGGATGTCGCGCATCTCGCACGGATTGCCGAACAGGTGCGTCACCACGATCGCCTTGGTGCGCGGCGACAGGCGCGCGCGGATCGTGTCGGCCGTCACGTTGCAGGTGCGCGGGTCGACGTCGGCGAAGACCGGGATCGCGCCCTGGTACACGATCGGCGCGAGCGCCCCCATGTCGGTGATCGCCGTCGTGATCACCTCGTCGCCGGGCTCCGGGTCGACGCACGCCAGCGCGACGTGCACCGCCGCCGAGCCCGACGCGCACGCCCAGCCGTAGCGCGCGCCGTGCAGCACCGCGAAGCGCTCCTGGAAGTGCTTGGTGAACTCGCCCTTGGTGCAGGTGAGCGTCCCGCTGCGGATCGCCTCTGCGACGCGGGCGATCTCTTCGGCGCCGAGCGTGCGCCCGCTGGCGTCCTGGTCCGAGGGCAGCACCAGCGGCGTCACGGCTTCGGCGGTGTTCGTCTTCATCGCAGCATTCCTCGCTTCCTTCATTTCTGGCTCCCTGGGGCGTCGCGGCCGCCCGCCGCGCTCGCTTCGAGCGCGCCGAGCCGGTCCGCGCGATTCGCGCCTCGACCGGGCAGCCAACGCGCCGCAGCGAGGCGCGTCAGCAGCCGCAGGTGCCCCGCGATCGTGCGGGCGAGCTTCATCTTCGAGTGGCCCAGCAGCCGCACCTCGAGCACCGCGGGCCGCTCGACGATGCGCTTGCCCTGCAGGTCGAGCACGCCGAGCATCTCGGCGACGCCGAGGAATCCGCCCTCCTGGATCGGCAGATCGAGCACCGCACTTCTGCGGTAGACGCGGAAGCAGCTGGTGTAGGTGCGCAACTTCTGGCGCAACACGCGGCGATAGAGCGCGGAGAGCCCCTTCGAGAGCGCGAGGCGCCAGGTCGGCACGTTGAGCACGCGCCCCGACGAGTGGTACGGCGACGCGGTCACCACGGCCACGTCGTTCTTCAGCATCGGGATCAGGTCGCGGAGCTGATGGGGGTCGTAGGTGCAGTCGCAGTCGATCGAGCAGACCACCTCGGTATCGGCCTGTCGGATTCCCGTCAGGATGGCGGTGGCGACGCCCGAGTTGCGCTCGTGGCGGACCAGCCGGTACTCGGGCCGCCCACCGAAGGTCGCCTGCAGCACCTCCCAGGTCCGGTCGGTGCTGCCGTCGTCCACGAAGATGAAGCGCAGCTCGTACTCCGAGCCCAGATCGGCCGCCACGCTCGCGAGCGTCTTCGCGAGGTAAGGCAGCACGCCCTCCTCGTTGAAGCACGGTACCACCACGGTGACGGGGGTGCGGATCTGCTCGGGGCGCGCCGCCACCGCGGCGTCGTGCGCCGCTGCGGGCGCGGCCACGGCCGCCTCCGCCGCGAGGCCCAGGTGCTCGCGGATCGGACCGAAGCTCCAGGTCGACAGGTAGTAGCGGAGCAGCGACGGCATGCGCTCGAGGTTGCGGTACTGGCGGATGCGCGTCAGCCACGAGGCGGCCGTGATCTTGGGAAGCTGGGAGTCGAGCTCCCAGACGTGGAAGTACATCACCAGCGGGCTCTCGTAGCGGCGATGCCAGTGATCGAGGGCGCGATGCATGAGCGCATGCGGGAGCTGCCGCAGGTAGTTGCCGCCCGCGATCGGGAACAGCCAGCCGCCCGCGTCGAAGGTGGCGAGCGGGAACTCGTGCACGACGCGGTCCCCGTGGTGGTGCTCGAACGGGAAGCGACGCCACGGCTGGCTCGCGATCTCGCGCCCGCGCGGATAGAAGCTCGAGTCGTAGGCGAAGCCGAGCTCGGCGATCACGTCGAGCGCCCACAGGTCCGACGGGCCGAGCCGGCCGCGCGCGATGCGATGCCCGATCACGCGCTGGCCCGAGGCGCGCTCGAGCGCCTCGCGCGCCCGCAGCAGGTCCTCGCGGAATTCGCCCGGCGTCATCTCCTGGATGCTGCGGTGGTAGTAGCCCTTGCTCGCCACCTCGTGCCCGCGCTCGGCGATGCCGCGGATCACCTCGGGCATCTGGTCCGCCACCCAGCCCAGCGCGAAAAAGGTGGCCTTCACGCCGAACTCGTCGAGCAGGTCGAGCGCCTTGCGCGTGTTGCGCTCCACGCGCGACTCGAAGCGATACCAGTGGCGCGGCTCGATCAGGTTGCGGAAGGCGACGGTCTGGAAGTAGTCCTCGACCGCCACGGTGAGCAGGTGCCGCCGCGGGGCGAGGGTCGGCGTGAGGCTGTGGCCGGCCGTCATGTCGGCCACGCTCCGGGATCGTCGCATTTGAGCAGGCGCTCGATCGCCGCGGCGATGCGCTCACCCGCGTCTCCGGCGCCGAACGGGTTCGCGGCGCTGCGCGCGCGCGCAGCCCAGGACTCGTCCGCGCGCGCCTCCGCGAGCAGCGCCTCGAGGCGGCTCGGCGAGTTGCCGACCAGCCGTCCCACGCCGCAGCGCAGCACCTCGGGCCGTTCGGTGTTCTCGCGCAGCACCAGCAACGGCTTGCCGAGCGTCGGCGCCTCCTCCTGCACGCCGCCCGAGTCCGACACGACCAGCCAGGCGCGCGCCAGCAGGTGCACGAAGTCCGAGTAGCCGAGCGGCTCCAGGCGAAGCACGCGCGGCGCGCCGGCCAGCACGCGCTCGGCGGTCTCGCGCACCGCCGGATTCGGGTGGACGGGGAACACCAGCGCCAGGTCCGGGTGACGCTCGACGAAGCGCCGCAGCACGCGCAGGTGCCCTTCCATCACGGCCCCGAAGCTCTCGCGCCGGTGCGTGGTGAGCGCGATCCAGCGCAGCCCCGCGAGCGGCGCGAGCGCCGCGCTGAGCTCGCGCGAGGGCGTCGACGAGCCGAGGATCTCGTGGAGCGCGTCCACCACCGGGTTGCCCGTCAGGACGACGCGGTCTTCGGGGACCCCCTCCGCGTACAGCGTCTCGACGTTCTCGGGTGTCGCCGCGAAGTGGTAGTGCGCGATGCGGGTGACGAGCCGGCGGTTCATCTCCTCGGGGAAGGGGCTGCGCGGGTCGCCGGTGCGCAGACCCGCCTCCACGTGGCCGACCGGGACGCCGCGGTGGAAGGCGGCCAGAGCGCCGGCCAGCGCCGTCGTCGTGTCGCCCTGGACGAGCAGCAGGTCGGGGCGCTCCGCCGCGAGCAGCGGATCGAGGCGGGCCAGCACGCGCGCGCTGACCTCGCTCGGGACCTGGCCCGGGGCCATCACGTCGAGGTCGTGGTCGATGCGGACCGCGAGGCGGGCCGCGAACGGATGCAGCAGCTCGCGATGCTGGGACGACGCGACGTTCAGCGTGCGCAGCCGCCCGGCGCGCGCTTCGAGCGCCCGGATCACGGGGGCCAGCTTGATGACCTCGGGACGCGTCCCGAAGAGCGTGAGGATCGTCTTCACGTTTGCCCGCTGGCGGCTCCGAGTGCAGGGCCTTTAGTCCGCGCGTGCAACGCCCGTCCCACGCGAACACCGGCCGGCCCTTGCTGTCGAAGCCGCGTACCTCGCCGTGAGTACCCCCGATTGCGATCGAGTGTCGGTTTGCAATCTGAAAAATAGCGGCATCCCGCGAATTCGCCCCGTGGGGCCGCAACCCGCAGGCAACTCCGCCCCGCCCATGAGTCGCCGTGACTCTGCTCCTGGATTCAAGACGTAGAGGGAGCGGGGTCTGGATGCGCCGCCGCGGAGGGTGGAAGTGGCGTTGCTTGACGTCGATCGTGAGTCGGTCGTAGCCTTGCAAAGGCGCGGAGGTTCAACGGCTTGAGCCAGCACCTCCCAATCGGCCGAGATCCCGCGCGCTTCCGGCGACGCCGCTGGGGGTCGGGACTTGCGGTCCTAGTGATCGGGCTCGCCTCGCCGCTCGTGCTGGTGGAACTCGGGCTGCGAGCCTGGGAGGATCTCGCCCCGCCCCCCCGCGAGATCTGGGAGTACTCGCCAACCCGCCACCACGTCCTGACGCCGGGTGTGTCGATGCGACACCGCACCGCGGAGTTCGACTACGTCTGGCGCAACAACGCGCTCGGCATGCGCGACCCCGAGCGCACTCTGCACAAGCCGCCGGGGACGTACCGCCTGCTGTTCCTGGGCGACTCGATGGTCCAGGGCCACGGTGTCGCGCTCCCGGACACCATCCCCTCGCGACTCGAGAGCTGGCTCGCGGGCCGAGCGGGCGCCCGCCAGCGCGTGGAGGTCCTGAACGCCGGCGTCTTCGGCTACAGCCCGCTGCTCGAGTCGATCTATCTGCGTGAGGTGGCAGACGCGCTCGAGCCCGACCTGGTCCTGCTCGGAGTCACGCTCGCCAACGACGTGGGCGAGGACGCCTTTTACGAGAGCAGGGCCCGCGCCGACCCGAATGGCGCGGGCCTGGTCTTTCCGAATGCCGAGTGGCCCTGGGCGAACATCCTCCAGGCGCTCGGCGGCGGCGGAGCAACCCAGTCGGGGGCGACGCCGGAGCCCCCCTCCGTCGCCTCCCCGGCCGCTGCCGCCGAAACCTCGAGCCCCCTTCTGCCGCGCCTGAAGAGTTTCCTGAGCCGCCACTCGCGGGCCTACGAGAGCGCGCGCATCGCGTTTCGATCCGTGGTCCCGAGCTGGGGGTGGTACTACGAGCGATGCGAGCGGGAATTCGCCTTGGTCGCCGCGCATCGCGGCGACATCCGCTACGACGTCGGCCTGGTCAACTACCCGGTGCTGACGCGCGAGGAGCGCATGGCGTACTGGGAGCGATCGAAGCGCTACCTGGGCCAGATCCAGGCGCTGTGCCGCGCGCGAGGGGCCCCGCTCGTGCTCGTGGTGTTCCCTCCCTACGAGCGCTTCGACGGCAGCACCGAGTTCGACGAGCCCTACGCGATGCTCGACGCGATCGGGGCGGAGCTCGGCGTGCCGGTGATCCAGCTCCTACCGGCGTTCCGCGCTCGCGATGCCCGCTCGATCTACTTCGCCTACGACCGGCACCTGCGGCCGGAGGGCACGCAGCTCGCCGCGAGCGTGATCGGCGACGAGCTGGCGCGCCTGGGGCTCCTCGGCGCCATCTCACCGTGAGCGCTCGAACCCGGATCGCGTCGGCGGCGTGGATCGCGGCCTGGCTCGCGCTCGGCGCGGGGTGTGCGAGCGCCTGCCCGCGGCGCGTCGTCCTCGACCTCGACCCGACCGGCGACTTCGACGACCTGGTGGCGCTCTGGATCGCCGCCGTGAGCCCGGAGCTCGACGTGCTCGGCGCCGTCGTGACGAGCGTCGCGCCCGAGCCGGGCGAGCGCGCGGCGGCGAAAGCGCTCGCCCTGGTCGGGCGCGACGACGTGCGCGTCCACCGCGGGTCGACCTCGACCGCTCCGCGCCCGGCCTTCGACTACTGGGCGCAGTTCCCGAGGCGCGACTACGGAGCGTGGCCCGAGCTGCAGCGCTACGGCAACGACTTCCCGCACGCACCTGATCCGCAGTCGGGCGTCGAGCTCTATCTCGAGGCGGCTCGCTCCCAGCCGGGCGGCATCTCGATAGTGACCGGCACGCCGCTCACGACCTTGGCCGCGGCGCTGCGCGAGGCGGAGGCTCGGGGCGCGGCGGACGCGTTCCGGCGCGGCGTCGGGTGCCTGCTGATGAGCGGCGGCGACTTCGGGAGCGCCGAGTGGAACGTCTACGCCGACGTTCCCGCGGCCCGGCGGGTCTTCGCGAGCGGCATCCCGATCTACCAGTTCGGGGGCGAGGACGAGCCCAAGTCTCGGCTGCGCCACCCCGAGCGCCAACGCCTGTGGCAGGCCGCGACGCCGCTCACCCGGGGCCTCCAGGATCTCTACCGGCTGTTCCAGGCCGGCAACGATCCCACCTCGCCGTTCGTGCCGATCCTCTACGATGTGCACCCCGTGGCGTTCCTGATCGAGGGCGAGCGCATGTTCCGCTTCGAGCCGGTGGCGGTGGCGATCGACGACACCGGCCAGCTGCTGCGCGCCGCAGGCCAGCCGAACGCGCTGGTGCGGATCCCTGGCCAGCAGGAGGTCGTCGTCGACTGGAGCGTCGAGCGCCTCCGCGCGCGCGAGGTCCCCGCCGCCGCGCATCTACGCGCAGTAGGGCGCCTCGCGGCGGCCGACGCAGCAGCGAGCCTCGGCACGGCGCTCGACGCCGTGGAGGCGGCCGCCACCACAGGACGCGACGAAGCCGCGCTGCGCGCGGGCCTCGACGCGGCAGACGCGCAGCTCGCTCCGCTCGGAGAGCGCGCGGACGAAGCGCGCGGGCACCTGGCGCTCGCCCGCCGCTTCCTGCTGGGCGACCCCGCGCCGGACGCCTGGCGCGATCCCTACACCGACGAGTACATCCGCCGGCAGATGCTCTGGATGCGGATCCCGAGGCGCAAGCTCGCGGCGGCGCTCGCCGGCCTCGCCCTCGCGCTCGCCGCTGCAGCGACGCTCCGTCGGTGGCGGCGCGCCGATGCGGGGTCTCGCGCTTGACGGAGCCGCGGGGCTCGAGCGCTTCGCCCCCGCGCCAGGGGCGCCTCTCGCGCCGCGTCTTCCTCGTTGCGCTCGCCGGAGCCGCCTCGGCCGCGGGCGTCGGCGCGCTGCTGCGCGCGCGCTGGGGCGGCCTGCGAGGGCTCGAGGACCGCGTGCGCCACGCGCGGCGCATCCGCGCACGCCTGGGCCTCGACCTGGACGCGTCCAGCGGAGTCGGTGAGCTGACGGCGGCCGAGGTCCAGACCCTCGCGGCGCTAAGCGACGTGCTGCTGCCGTCGCGCCTGGCGGGGAACGACGAGGCGAGGCGAACCATCGAGGAGGTCGCCCTCGAGCTCGCGCGCGACGTGCCGGGCCAGCGCCTCGAGCTCCAGCGCGGCGTCGCGCTGCTCGACGAGCGCGGCCGCCGGCAGCACGGGCGCGATTTCGCCTCGCTCTCGCTCGCGGAGCGGCGCGCGCTCTTCGACGAGATCGTCGCGCCGATGGTGCGTTCGGGCGCCGTGGGCAAAGGGCTGCGCTACGTCTTCGCGAACGGCCGCGACGTCTGGCGCCTGTGGCGCTTCGTGGCGCGCGGGCTGATGGTGGGGTTCTACGCGAGCCCGTTCGGCTGGCGGCTGGTGGGCTATGCCCCCAGTCCCGGCTCGTGCCCGGGCCTCGACTACTACCAGGGGCCGCCTCCGCCTCTGGCCGGGAGCTGACGCTGGCCGAGATCTGCATCATCGGCGCGGGCGCCGCGGGCTGCGTGCTCGCGCTGCGGCTCGCCCGGCGCGGCCACCGCGTCACGGTGATCGAGTCGGGCCCGCGCTACAGCGACGAGCAAAAGGAGAAGCTGTTCCTGGCGGCGCGCGCCGGGCGGCTCGAGGACAACCCGTACCGCCTCTCGGAGCCGTCGATCGAGGCCTACCGCAACGACGGCGCGGTCGAGATCCAGCTCAACTACGAGCGCAGCCGCGGCATCGGCGGGACCACGCTGTTCTGGCTCGGCAACACGCCGCGCATGCTGCCCGACGACTTCCGCATGCGATCGCGTTTCGGTGTCGCCGAGGACTGGCCGGTGTCGTACGCGGAGCTCGAGCCCTTCTACGGGCAGGCCGAGGTCGAGATCGGAATCTCGGGCGCGCCGGACAACCCCTTCGCCGCGCCGCGCAGCACGCCCTACCCGATGGCGCCGATTCCCTTCAGCTACGCCGACAAGCTGATCAAGAAGGCGACCGACCGGCTCGGCTACGACCTGCACCACACGCCGCAGGCGCGCAACTCGGGCTACTACGGCGGCCGCAGCCAGTGCCAAGCGTGCGCGTACTGCCAGGTGTGTCCGACCGGCGCCAAGGCGACCTTCGACCGCACCCACGCGCTCCCCGCGGAGCAGACCGGCCGCGTGCGCTTCCTGACCGACGCCACCGTGCAGCGCCTCGAGCTCGACCCGCTCGGCCGCGTCCGGCGCGCCGTCTACGCGGGGCTCGATCGCGTCGAGCGCGCCGA
>Ga0335070_10008957_pt1 | contig 11749 bp, 11 predicted proteins | sample Lox_Sample_13_FD_206722 | JGI IMG/M metagenome (GOLD analysis project Ga0335070, IMG submission 206722) | Soil microbial communities from Loxahatchee National Wildlife Refuge, Florida, United States - Lox_Sample_1.3 | ecosystem: Environmental > Terrestrial > Soil > Wetlands | place: USA...
CCATTCTCAGCCTGTGCCAGGAGAAGCGGGGGGTGCACCGGGGGATCGAGTACCTGCAAGACTCGCGGGCGCTCATCGCCTACGAGCTGCCCCTGATCGAAATCGTGCTCGACTTTTACGACCGCCTCAAGTCGGTGAGCCGCGGGTATGCATCGCTTGACTACGACTTTCTCGAGCACCGCGAGAGTCCGCTGGTCAAGCTGGACATCCTGGTGAACGGGGAGCCGGTGGACGCCCTGTCCTCCATCGTGCACCGGGATGCGGCCTACGCCCGGGGCCGGGCCCTGGTGGAGAAGATGCGCGAGGTGATCCCGCGCCAACTCTTCGAGGTGGTCATCCAGGCGGCCGTCGGCACCCGGGTCATCGCCCGCGAGCGGGTGGCGGCCCTCCGCAAGAACGTGACGGCCAAATGCTACGGCGGCGACATCACCCGCAAGCGCAAGCTCTGGGAGAAGCAGGCGGAGGGGAAGCGACGCATGAAGCAGGTGGGCAAGGTGGAGATACCCCAGGAGGCCTTCATGGCCGTGCTGCGGGTCGGGGAGAGCTGAGCGGCTCCCGCATGCTTCGCGAAGACTGCGGGAATGACCAAGACCCAATGACCAGATCCCAATCACCAGGACGAGGAATGCATCCCGGCGTCGGGCTGTGGCAGGGTGTGAGGCCCTGCTCCGCCATTGGGAGCCGTAGAGTTGGTCATTGGCAATTTGTCCCGGGGCGCTCACGAATTCCTTGGTGAGGCGCACCGGGATAGCGGTGAGGTAACGCGTGGCCAAGATGCGAGAGCAAGAGGTGAGGACGCCGTCGCCCCAGGCCGTGGCTGCCTCCGATACCAAGTCGGTCCTGCGCGAGTACGCCGAGGCCCTGATCATCGCGATCCTGCTGGCCCTGGTGATCCGGGCCTTCGTGGTCCAGGCCTTCAAGATCCCGTCGGGGTCCATGTTACAGACGCTCGAGATCGGGGATCACATCCTGGTCAACAAGTTTCTGTACTTCTTCACCAACCCGGAGCGGGGGGACGTCATCGTCTTCAAGTTCCCGCAGGACGAGAGCCGGGATTTCATCAAGCGGGTGATCGGTCTGCCCGGCGAGACGGTCGAGGTCCGGGGCAAAGAGGTGCTCGTCAACGGGGTGGCGCTCCGCGAGCCGTACGCCGTCTACGAGGATCTGCCCGCGGGGATGGCGCGCGAGCGCTGGGGGCCCCAGGTCGTGCCGCCGGACCGGCTCTTCGTCATGGGGGACAACCGGGATCACAGCATGGACAGCCGGGTCTGGGGATTCCTGGAAATTCCAAAGGTCAAGGGCAAGGCCTTCATGATCTATTTCTCGATCCGGGGCGAGCAGATCCCCTCCACCGGCATCATCCAGGGCGTTGCCTATGTGCTCTTCCACCCCTCGAGCATCCGGTGGTCCCGGATCGGGAGCCTGATCCATTAAGCCGCCGTGCGCGGCGGCTGACTTGACAACCCTCGGTGCCTTGTCTATAGTCGGAGCGAACTGGCACTCTCGCGGTGAGAGTGCTAATGCGGCTGGAGGAGCGGTGTGCTGAATTCGCGGCACCAGGGGGTGCTCCGGGCGATCGTGCTGGATTACATCCGCACCGCAGAGCCGGTCGGATCGCGCACCATCTCGCGCAAGTACGGCTTCTCGCTGTCTCCCGCCACGATCCGCAGCATCATGGCCGACCTCGAGGAGATGGGGTACGTGGCCCAGCCGCACACCTCCGCGGGGCGGGTGCCGACCGACCAGGGCTACCGGCTGTACGTGGACGCGCTGATGGATCGGCCGCGGCTGAGCCGGGTGGAGGTGCAGCGGATCGAGCAGCACGTCAACCCGCCCGCCGGGGAGGTCGAGGACGTCCTGCGGGAGACGGGGCGGCTGCTCTCGGCCCTGTCCCCGTACGTGGCGGTCGTGCTGGCCGCGAAGCTCCACGACCGGCAGTTCCGGCGGGTGCAGTTCGTGTCGCTCTCGCGGGATCAGGTCCTGGCGGTCCTGGTCACGGATGCCGACATGGTGCACCACAAGGTCGTGAAGCTGGACCAGGAGATGACGCAGGACGACCTGGATCGGGCGAGCCGCTACCTGACCGAGCTGTTGCAGGGGCGGACGCTGGGCGAGGTCCGGGAGGTCCTGGTGACGCAGATGGCCGAGGAGAAGGCTCAGTACGATCGCCTGCTGGCGCAGGCCCTCCGCCTCGGGGCGGAGGCGCTGCAGAGCGAGGGCGAGGTGGATGTCTATGTGGCCGGGGCCTCGCACATCGCCGAGCAGCCCGAGTTCGCCGACCTCGACAAGATGAAGGCCCTGTTCCAGACCTTTGAGGAGAAGTCCAAGCTGGTCAAGATCCTGGACGAGTGCTTGACCGGCGAGGGCATCAAGATCTTCATCGGGCATGAACTGCCCGTCCGGGACATCGAGGGTCTGAGCGTGATCGCCGCCCCCTACCGGTGGGGCACCCGACCCCTGGGCGTCCTGGGGGTGCTAGGTCCCACCCGCATGGACTATGGTCGGGCGCTGGCGCTGGTGGAGACCACGGCCCGGCTCGTGAGCCGGGCCCTCACCGACCGGACGACCTAGCGTCTGATCGTTTCCCGCCGACGGGAGGGGCGAGTGTCCCTCCCGTTTGTGCTGTCGAGTGCGATGGACACCTACGAGCAGATCGAAGCGACACGGGGCGAGTCCCCCTCGCCTGCCACGCCGCCGGCCGCCCCCGAGGGCGCGCCCGACGCCCTGGCGGCAAAGAGCCAGGAGCTGGCGGCAAAGAGCCAGGAGTTCGACCGGCTGCAGGACCGGTACCTGCGCCTGCAGGCGGAGCTCGAGAACTTCAAGAAGCGGACGGCCCGCGAGAAGGCGGAGTTCCTCAAGTTCGCGAACGAGGGGCTGCTCCTGGACTTCTTGCCCGTCCTCGACGGCCTGGAGCGCGCGCTCCGCTCGGCCCGGGCTACCACCGGCTCCGATTCCCTGATCGAGGGCCTCGAGATGATCGTCCGCCTCTTCCGCAACAGCCTGGACAAGGCGGGCGTCAAGGCCGTCGAGGCCCTGGGGCAGCCCTTCGATCCCACCGTCCACCAGGCGGTCGCCATGGAGGAGGGCGACGGCGACCCGGTCGTGGTGGAAGAGGTGCAGAAGGGCTATTGCATCGAGGGGCGTGTCCTGCGCCCGGCCATGGTCAAGGTCTCCCGGGCGACCGCGGCTGCAGCCGACTCCCCGTCCTCTGAGGATCGCCGGGCGTGAACGGGAAGCGGGACTACTACGAGGTCCTGGGCGTGTCCGCCGAGGCCACCCAGGAGGACATCAAGAAGGCCTACCGGAAGCTGGCCCACCTGTACCATCCCGACAAGAACGCCGGCGATCGGACGGCGGAGGACCGCTTCAAGGAGATCGGCGAGGCCTACGAGGTCCTCGGCAATCCCGAGAAGCGCCAGCAGTACGATCGGTTCGGCAGCGCCGGCCCCGGGCGGCCGTTCGAGGGCTTCGGGGGCTTCGAGTCCGGGTTCGGCAGCATCTTCGACGACATCTTCGAGGGCTTCTTCGCCGGCCGGTCCGGGGGTCGGGCGACGCGGACCGCCCAGCGGGGGGCGGACCTGCGCTACAATCTCGAGGTCAGCTTTGCCGAGATGGCCGAGGGGGCCGAGAAGGAGATCGTCATCCCCCGGCTCGAGCCCTGTGTCACCTGCAAGGGCTCGGGGGCCAAGCCGGGGTCCCAGCCCACCGTCTGCCGGGCCTGCCGCGGGACCGGCCAGGTCCGCTTCTCGCAGGGCTTTCTCACCGTCAGCCAGACCTGCGGGCAGTGCCGGGGCGAGGGCCGCGTGGTGGAGTCCCCCTGTCCCAGCTGTCGCGGGCTGGGCCAGACCAAGGGCGAGCGGACGCTGACGGTGAAGATCCCCCCCGGGGTCGAGACCGGCACGCGCCTGCGGCTGGCCGGCGAGGGCGAGGCCGGGACGCGGGGCGGTCCGCCGGGGGATCTGTACGTCGTCATCAGCGTCGAGGAGCACCCGATCTTCGCCCGCCGCGGGGACGACCTGTACTGCGAGATCCCCATCGGCTTCACCCAAGCGGCGCTCGGGGCCCAGATCGAGATCCCCACGGTCTCCGGCAAGGCGCTGCTGAAGATCCCGGCCGGCAGCCAGACGGGGCAGGAGTTCCGGGTCCGGGGCAAGGGCCTGCCCAACGTCCGCGGGTACGGCCGGGGCGATCTGGTCGCCCGGGTCTTCGTCGAGGTGCCCACCCACCTCACCGCCAAGCAGCGGGAGCTCCTCGAGCAGTATGCCCGCCTCGAAAACGGTGCCGGCTCTCCCCTCGTGCAGGGCTTCTGGGACAAGGTGAAGACCCTCTTCGGATGACTCAGCCCGCATTGCTCGTGAGCAATGCGGGCTGAGGCGACCGTGCGGGCCTCGGGCGGCTCCGGCGTCTGAGGCGGTATAGAGGGGCGGCGTGGGGCATCCGCACCACCGGCGGTTCTTCGTTCCCCCGGCGCGCATCGAGGCGGGGCTGGTCGCCTTTCTCCCCGAGCAGGCGCACCAGCTGGCGCGGGTCCTGCGGCTGCGGGCCGGCGATGGCGTCCTGGTGTTCGACGGCAGCGGGCGGGAGCTGCGCGTGGTGCTGGCGGAGATCACGCCCACTCAGGCGAGCGGGCACGTCGTCGAGGCGCGGCCGCCCGCGGCCGGCGGGACGCTGCGCGTGACACTCGGCCAACTCGTCCCCCGGGGCCCGGCCATGGACTGGATCCTGGCCAAGGCGACGGAGCTGGGCGTGGCGCGAATCGTCCCCTGCGAAGGGGAGCGGAGTGTGCGGCGCGCCGGCGGGGGAGCCGACCGGTGGCGGCGGATCATCCAGGAGGCCGCGGAGCAGAGCGGGCGGCGGGAGCTTCCCGAGCTCACGCCGATCCTGAGCCTGGAGGACTTCCTGCTCGCGCGCGGGGTGGGACCGCTCCTGGTGTGCACGACCGAGGCCGAGAGCCGGCCGCTGCCGGAGGTGTGCAGGCGGCTGCGGGCGGCGCCGGAGCTCGCCCTGCTGGTGGGGGGCGAGGGAGGGTTCACGGAGCGGGAAATCGCCCGGCTGCGGGAGGCCGGGGCCATCCTGGCGAGCCTCGGGCCGCGCCTCCTCCGCACGGACACGGCGGCCGTGGTCGCCCTGGCCGTCGTCCAGGCGCTGATCGGAGATCTAGCCCGCATTATTCGCGAATAGAGCCCGCGAACAATGCGGGCCACAGGGAAACCCTTATGTTTGGCGGTCAGGAACGGATCACGCGTCGCCTGTGCCCGGTGACACGGTGTGGCGTCCAGCCGCCATCAAGCATCCTCTCGCTGCAGGCGGGAATGACCGTTGGTCCGGTAAGCCCGGAGTATTCACGCGCCCTTCGTGAATAATCCGGGCTAGCGGAATCGGCCGGGAACGCGCGCGGGGCGGGCGCGGCGGATCAGGCGGAGACGGGGGGGGAGCCGGTGACAAGCGAGGCACGCCTGTTCCTGGTGGATGGCAGCTCGAACCTGTACCGGGCGTTTCACGCCCTGCCCCCCCTGAGCAATACCCAGGGGCTCCCCACCCACGCCACCCTGGGGTTCACCAGCATGCTCCTCAAGCTCCTGCGCGAGGACGCGCCGGAGGCGCTGGCGGTGGCCTTCGATGGCCCGGGCCCGACGGTGCGGCACCACCTGTTCACCGAGTACAAGGCGAACCGGCCGCCGATGCCCGATGCCCTGGCCCAGCAGATCCCCTCCGTGCACCAGGTGCTCCAAGCCATGCGGGTCCCGGTGCTGATGGTCTCGGGGGAAGAGGCGGACGACATCCTGGCGAGCGCGGCGGTGCGCGCGGCAGGCGAGGGGTTCCGGGTGGTCCTCCTCTCGGGCGACAAGGACCTGTTGCAGGTGGTCGACGAGCGGATCGTGGTCCGGGACACCATGAAGGGCAAGACCTGGGGGCAGGCCGAGGTGGAGCAGCGCTACGGCGTCTCGCCTCGCCAGTTCCCGGAGCTGCTGGCCCTGACCGGGGACAGCATCGACAACATCCCCGGAGTCCCGGGGGTCGGGGACAAGACGGCCCGGGACCTGCTGCAGCGGTTCGGGAGCCTGGAGGCCGTGCTGGAGCGGGCGGGGGAGATCGCGAGCCCGAAGCTCCGCGAGGCGGTCCGCGCCCACGCGGAGCAGATCCGGCTGAGCATGCGGCTGGCCACGATCCGGACGGACCTGCCGCTGCCGTGGGGCGCTCGAGATTTCCGCCGCACGGCGCCGGACGTGCCGGCCGTCCTCGCCCTCTTCCGCGAGCTGGGGTTCGCGCGGCTGGCGGAGCAGTTCAGCCAGCCCGCATTCTTCACGGAAGATCCCGCGAAGAATGCGGGAAAGTCCAAATCTCAATGAGCCGATGACCAAGGGTAGGCGGAAGCTGCCATGCTGGTGGTGGGTCTGACGGGCAGCATCGGCACCGGAAAGTCCACCGTCGCCGCCATGCTCGCGGCGCGCGGGGCCTGGGTCGTGGACGCCGATCGGATAGGCCACGCCCTCCAGGAGCCGGGGACGGCGTGTCACCGGCAGATCGTGGCGGCGTTCGGGCCCGAGATCCTGGAGGCGGGCGGCCGGATCGACCGGCGGCGGCTGGGGGCGCGGGTCTTCGCCGACCCCGAGGCCCGTCGCCGGCTGGAGGCCATCATGCACCCGGCCCTCTGGGAGGCCTGCCGGCGCGAGGTGCGCCGCGCCGAGGCGGCGGGCGCCCCCTTCAGCGTAGTCGACGCCGCGCTGATCCTCGAGGCGGGGCAGCGGGAGCACTTCGACGTGCTCGTCGTGGTGGCGGCGCCCGAAGAGGTGCAGATCGAGCGCCTGGCGGCCGAGCGCGGCCTCACCGAGGCGGAGGTCCGCCAGCGTCTGGAGTCGCAGTGGTCTCCGCGGGAGAAGGCCGCGCAGGCGGATATCGTGATCGACAACGGTGGGGACCGCGCGGCCACCGAGGCGCAGGTGGATCGGCTGGTGGAACTCCTACGGGCGCGGGCGAAAGGCGCTTGACGCACACCTCCCGTCGCCGGTAGCGTTCTTGCGTACTGGAGGGCGGAGGCGCGTTCGAGGTCTCTTCGCTGGCGCGGTCGTCTTGCGCCGCCCCGGTTCGCGCCTGCTGAGGGCCAGAGGTCCCACAACCCATTTCGAGTTTCCTGTCCGGTGGCTATCCGGCCTATCGGTGCCAAGCCGGTGCGGGCGGGCGCGTAGCCGCCGCCGCAGAGAGGGGGGGCCATGGCGGTCGAGAAGTTCTTCGAGTACCGGGGCTTCGTGGGCGAGGGCGCGGCGCACCGCCCCTACACGTTCACCGCGTACCGCATCCCCGGGCAGAGCGCGTGGTTCATGAAGGGCCGCTACATGGTCGACTTCGGCGACGCCGTGGTCGGGGTGAACCGCAATAGCAACGACGTCGGCCGCGCCGTCATCGGCGACACCGGGAACAAGCCGGAGTTCGGCGAGGGCTCGTTCGCGTTTGGGCAATCGATCAACTTCCTCACCGGCACCTTCGAGCCGAAGGTGCTGTACATCGTCTGGCCCGGCACCGGCGTCGGGCAGTTCACCATCCCCGACCCGGAGGTGATCCAGGCGATGGGCGGGGACCTGTTCGAGAAGTTCGGCGGCATGGGTTGCGTCGCGCAGATCCTGACCCAGATCAATTGACGTCTCGCGCCGTCCCCGCGTCCTCGCTGCTGCTGGTCGCCGCCGCCGACGCCGCGTGCGCGCTGGTGATCACCTGCCAGGGTCTACGGCGAACCTACGGGGAGAATTCTGCGACCACGTCGTTCACCAGGCGGTCCAGGTTGGGGGTGTAGCGCGGCACCTCCGTCAATCCGGTCAAACTCCGACTGTGCCGTCAGGGTGCTGGCATTCGCGCCGAGACCGAAGCGTCCGCACATAGGTATTCGTTACCGCGCCTTCGCTGCCTTCTCCCGAAGCCGCTTGATCTCCTTCAGAACCTCTAGTCTAGCGACCGCACCCTTGGGCGCCAGCATCGGCAGTAGGGCAACCTCGGTGAAGGCCGCTTGGCCGACCGCGAACCGGTCGGAGGGTCATTCAAACAGCAGTCCGCTGAGGCTTCGTCGGGTGTAACGCCGAGCGTGGCAATCACAGCGGCGGCGGGTAGCTGGGAAGGACTACCAGGGAACCTGCTCACAGCCAACCCTCAAGGGACGAGGAACAAGGGTCAAGGGGAAACGTCCCGAGCGCAGCGGAACCCGACATTGAAGTAGCGGCTGGACCGTGCATTGTAGGCACGGCACGATACCCGGAGAGTCCTCGGGCCGTCCTCCCACGAGCCGCCCCGGACCACGCGTTTGTCCTGGGATTTCGGATCCTCTCGCCCGTCGTCGGCCTGATACGGGTAGGGTCGGTACAGGCTCGACGTCCACTCCCAGATGTTCCCGGCCATGTCGTGGGCCCCGTAGGGGCTTTCTCCCTCTGGGTACGACCCAAAGGGGGTTGGCTTGCCGGCGCCTCCTTCCTGTGAGTTCGCTCGCTTCGCATCCCACTTGTTCCCCCACGGGTACTTCCGCCCGTCAGGCCCACGGGCTGCCTTCTCCCACTCCGCCTCTGTCGGCAGGCGCTCGCCCGCCCAGCGACAGTACGCCTGGGCATCGTCCCAGTCTACCCCCACCGCAGGCTGGTCCGGCTGGTTGAACTGCTGGTTGCTCCAGTACTCGGGCTCGCGATGCCCCGTTTCAGACAGGAAGCGCTTGTACTGCGCATTGGCTACTGGATGCTTGTCGATATAGAACGCCCTCAAGGCCAGCCGGTGACGCGGCCCCTCATCCCCAAGATCGTCATCGTCGCCGCTCCCCATCCAGAATTCGCCGGGTGGCACGAGAACCATCTCGGCGCCGTCCTTGCCGGTGATGGACTCGGGGAGCCGGTCGGCTGCCACCGGGGCTCGCCCGCCCCGGTCTCTCCCCTTTGTCCGCGGCGGTCCCGGCGTTTCCGCAGGGCGCTGCGGGTGGGGCGGCGGCGATGGTGGTTCCGGACGTAGCGCCGGTTCGGGGCCATGGGGGGCGGATGTGTCCGCTGTTCTGAGGCTTCGGAGCACTTCGTCGATCTCTTCCGCGATGATCGCAAAAAGATCACGCCGCTTCCTCAATTGCACAAGTAACGCGTGTGCATCGTCAAAGCTCTCCGGATCGCGCAAACTCCCTTTAAGATCAACCACCAAGGCGCTCTGTTTTTCGTAATCCAGGCTGGACATCCCCTCGATTCGCTCGGCTAGGCTGCCAAGATATGAGATCGGTACTTCCGGGGGGTGTGGTAAGGGATCGGGGAGGGGCTTAGGGGGCGGAAGAGTGGTGAGGGCTTTGGCCAGGCGACGGAGGGCATCGCGATCCTGCTTGCGGTAGTCCACGAACTGAATCTGCGACAGGGCGGGTGGCAAGAGGTTCGTCGAAATGCCCTCGGCGACCAGGACCGGTAAAATCAGTTTGCCGAGATCGGCGGCATAGCTGTATTCGCGCTGACACGCCGTGGACTTCAGTGCCTTCGGATCCAAAAGGAAGACGAACACCTCGCAGTTGCGGATTGTTGCGAGGATTTGATCCCACCAGGCCTGTCCACCTTTTAGCTCTTGATCGAACCACACAACATGGCTCAGCGCTTCAATATCCTCAGCCAAAGTCCTCGCGATTGATTCACTCTGGCGGTTGTAGCTAAGGAATATAATGGCCATGTGCTGTTGTCCGGTCTTGTTGATACTGTCCTGAGGGTGGTGTCTCAGCCAAACTCTGAAGCCGGCCTATTTATGGGGTCACGCGTGACGCGGGAGGAAAACGGCCCACTGAAGGTCCAGTCCTTCACTGGCCCTTGTGTCGCGCAGACATCCCCGTGGGCTGTCGGCCCGCAATGTCCTTCCGCCTAGCTCACCCGCTTCCCCTCGTGCACGGGTCACGGCGGACCGGCCATGATGAAGAACGCTACCGCAAACCTCGCTGCTATGTCAAGGTCAACCCTGAACCGCTTGGCGGCTTGAGGAAATGGCCCCGGTGGCCAATCTCACACCTATGCCTTCGGCTTTCCCTTCGCCCCCGCAGTCATAGTGCATAGTGGGGGCGCTCCTGTGCTTCATAAGGTGTCCGCAAGCGTAGTAGAAGCACGTTAAATCGCCCTTGCCAGCCAAGATGAGAAGGAACCCCTCTGCAAATCGCCGACGTACCGAGGGGTCCGAATAGGATCCAGGGCTGCGCAAACTGGAAGGACCAACCCTCGGGCACTCCCTTCGCTTACCGGCTCCCCTGGACGTGGGCATTGTCCGCGCTGCGGGGGCACGCTCTCAGGCTCCCCAAGCAGATCCGCCAGCCATCTGACTGGTGCTGCCCTGGATGCGCCTGGCCACCATTCGACCCGGCCGGCCCTGCCGCCTTGATCTCCACCCGGTAAGCGGCCGCGGCCTTGAGAGTGCCCGCGTCTTGGCTGGCCCGGAGCCTCTGCACTAGGCGTTTGAGGTTGCTGCCAAGACACACCAAGGCGCTGTCCCGGAACTCGCAAATGGACTCGTTGATGTTCCAGCAGATCTCTCCCAATGCTTCGGCGTCCTGCGCAATCCTCTAAGGATCGAAGAGCCACCTGAGCCGCACCTCTCCCTCGCCATCGGTGAATACGTCGAGCAGATCTGCGAGCGCGGCCCCCGGCAGGTGGCGCTTGCCACCGCGTAGGACGATCTCGAGTTCTGCCAGCGGAAGAGACTGCGGGGCGGTGGAGGTGGGGGCGTGGTTGCTCAGGGTTGCGTTCATGGCTGCCTCGTTCCCCTCCCCGGGTTGCACTGGACTCGATCTCCGCTCCGTCTAAACACCGGGCTACCTTATCGGGAGGGCCCTTCCTCCTGATGTGGCTTCCGGGAGACCACCCAGGCACGGGGTCCGGGCTCTGGACCAATTCTAGGCGTCTCTCGCCCGTCTTGGGCGGGGGTGAAGGCAAGATTTCTGATGTCCGCGCCCGAGCGGGATTCCCGGAGGTGTCGCAGCCGCTCCACCGCCCTCGCTCGCCGCTCCGGAGAGAGGAGCCTCCGTCGCTTGGCCCGATCTCCTGGGCCGCCTCCGCCAGCCGCTCCGCCGAGAGGACGAAGAGTGCCTCCCCGTGCCCCCGCTGGCTGAGAGCACCCCACCGGTTCCGGAGGCGGTTGCTGACCCGCATCGCGCCCGCCTCGATTAGGCTGGACCGGGAGCCGTTTGCCCTGGGCCCGCCGACCTGCACCCGAATCCGGTCAGGCAGCCCGCCGCCCTGCCAGAAGATCTCTCCGTACTTACCGGGAATGTGACAGTCCTCATCACTGCACTCAGACGGTCCATGAATCCTCCTCTACTTTCCGGTTGAGCGGGGGTTGCATCCTACGGTACAAAAGGGCGTCTTTCGCAACCCTATGCCCCTTAAATTCCCTGGTTTTTCGACTCCCCCCCGAGAAAACACTTGACAAAGATCTGAGGCATCTCTAGAGTACGGCCGACTTCGGGATTCCCTCGTCACCTGCCTGCGTATCGTATCCACTCCCGAGACTTCGAAGGAATCGTTCTTTGCCACGGTGTCGGGTCCAGCAGGTGCGTTGCGTGCCATCCACGTGTGACACGGCATTGATCCAGCCCAATTGAGCGTCTGTCCAGCGCCGCGTACGGGGCGGCGGTCTGGACGCCGGACTGTTCTATCCAGTACGAAACTACTTTTCATCCAGGGGAGCGGAGCGCACCACCCGGACCGTGCGGGGGAGCGAGCCTCACGATGCTCCCGGGGGAACCGCAATGAACCTCGCCGAACTCAAAGAC
>Ga0335070_10008958_pt1 | contig 11749 bp, 7 predicted proteins | sample Lox_Sample_13_FD_206722 | JGI IMG/M metagenome (GOLD analysis project Ga0335070, IMG submission 206722) | Soil microbial communities from Loxahatchee National Wildlife Refuge, Florida, United States - Lox_Sample_1.3 | ecosystem: Environmental > Terrestrial > Soil > Wetlands | place: USA: Florida...
GCCCCCGGACGATCGGCAGCTGCATGGTGCGGAAGTAGTCGGCCGACACGCGGTAGTAGGGGATGGACATGTTCTCCCCCCGCTTCGGCGCGTACCCATGGACGTCCACGCTCATGCTGCTCCCGCCGCCGAAGCCGAGGGGCACGTCGGACGAGAGGCTCGCGGCCTCGACGCCGGGGAGCGCCCGCACCGCCTCGAGCAGCCGCCGGGTGACGGGGAGACCGGTCGTGTCCGCGTAGCCCGCGAGGCGCAGGTCGGTGTCCACGAGGAGCACCCCCTCCGGGTGCGCGAACCCGGTCTCGACGCGGCCGCTGGCGAGGAGGCTGCGGACGAACAGCCCCGCGGACACGAGCGTCACGAGCGACAGCGCGACCTGGACCACCACGAGCGCCGCCTGCAGGCGCCCGCGATGGCCGTGCCCGGCGCCGATCTCGTCCTTCAGCGCGTGACCGAAGCCGACGCGCGTCGTCTGGACGGCGGGGGCGAGGCCGAAGAGCACCGCGGTCGCGAGCGACACCAGGAGCGCGAATCCGAGGATCCGCGGATGGAACGCGAAGTCGATGCGGACCGGCAGGTCCGACTGCGGCACGAAGGCCCCGAGCAGGTCCCGCGCCCACAGCGAGACGAGGAGCCCGGCCGCACCCGCCGCCAGTGCCACGACCAGGCTCTCCGTGAGCAGCTGGCGCACCAGGCGCGCGCGCCCAGCTCCCACCGCCTGCCGGACCGCGATCTCGCGCTGCCGCGCCGCCGCGCGGGCGAGCAGCAGGTTGGCCACGTTGGCGCACGCGATGAGGAGGATCACGCCGGTCACGCCGAGGAGCGCGAGGAGCACCGGCGTCAGGAACCGGGCCGCCTCGTTCTCCGAGTACGGCCGCACCACCGCGCCCAGGCGGTCCACGTCCGAGCCGGCCGCGACCGACGCCCGCTTCGCGGCCCTGTCGATGTCCTCGCGGGCCTGCGCGAGGGTGTAGCCGGGGCGGATGCGGCCCGTCAGGCTCAGGAACTGCCACCCCCGTTGGGGCGTCGGATCGGCGCCGCCCAGGAGCACGTGCCGGACGCCGAGGGGGATGTAGAGATCGAAGTGCAGCCCCACCTGGTCGCCGGCGAACCCGGCGGGCATCACGCCGATGACGGTCATCGGCCGCCCGTTGAGGGTGATCGCGCGGTCCACGATGGACGAGTCGCCGTCGAACTCCCGCTGCCAGAGGTCGTGGTCCAGCACCACCACCGGCGCGGGACTCCGCTCCTCCTCGGGCGTGATCCAGCGGCCCAGCGCCGGCTGCACCCCGAGCACGCTCGCGAGGTTCGCGGAGACGGCGAGCCCCCAGGCCTGCTCCGTCCCTTCACCCTTGCGCAGACCCACCCGCGCGAACGCGCTGGCGGCGAGGTCGGTGGTGCGACTCTGCGCGCGCCAGTCGCGGAACTCCGGGATCGAGACCGACCAGTCACCGCCTCCCGGCGCCCGGGTGTCGGCGATCAGCAGCCGGTCCGTGTGCTTCACCAGCGGGAGCGGGTGGATGACGAACCGGTCGGTCCAGGTGTACGCCGTCATGACCGCGCCGATGCCGAGGCCGAGCGAGACGATCGCGACCACGGCCAGGCCCGGACCGCGCCGCAGCGCGCGCAGGCCGTAGCGGAGGTCCTGCAGGAACGACTCCATCACGCGGCCTCCCCCGCCGTCTTCTCGTCCACGATGCGGCCGTCGAAGAGGTGCACCACGCGGTCGGCATGGGCCGCGTAGCGCGCGTCGTGCGTCACCGTGAGGATGGTGCTCCCCTGCCGGTGCAGCTCGCGCAGCAGCTCCATCACCGCCTCGCCGTTCTTGGAGTCGAGGTTCCCCGTCGGCTCGTCGGCGAGAAGGATGGCCGGGTCGCCGGCCACGGCGCGGGCCACCGCCACGCGCTGCTGCTGCCCGCCCGAGAGCTGCGAGGGGTAGTGCCGCAGGCGGTGCGCCATCCCCACGCGCTGCAGCGCCCCGTCCACTCGCTGCTTCCGCTCGGCCGGCGGCATCCCGCGGTAGGTGAGCGGCAGCTCCACGTTCTCGGCCACGGTGAGGTCGCCGATGAGGTTGAACGCCTGGAAGATGAAGCCGATCTGGCGGTTCCGGATCCGCGCGCGGTCGGCGGCGGAGAGCTTCGCCACCGGCTCGCCCGCGAGGGTGTAGCTGCCCTCCGTCGGCGCGTCCAGCAGCCCCAGGATCGAGAGGAGCGTCGTCTTCCCGCACCCGGAGGGACCGGCCACGGAGACGTACTCCCCCTGCGCGATGTCGAGGTGCACGTCCTCGAGGGCGTGGGTCTCGACCTCGTCGGTGTAGAACACCTTCTTGATCCCCTGCAGCCGGATCAGCGTCTCGCCGTTCCCCGCCATCGCTCGCTCCTCGCGTCTGTACGCCCGTACGCCTGTACGCCTCGCCCGACACGCGCGCCCCTTGGCGTCTGGCGCCTGCCTACTTGACCCTCACCCGATCCACGTTGTCCCACCGGCTCATGTCGGAGAGGATGACCTGGTCCCCCTCCTTGAGGCCGTCCAGCACCTCGACCGCGTTCACCGACGCACGCCCGATGCGGACCGGCACCCGCGTGGCGTAGCGCCCGCCGGGCTCGAGGCGGAACAGCGTGGTCGGCGAGTTGGGCTGCGCCAATGCAGGCGGCCCCGTGAACAGGACGTTCGCCAGACGCTCGAGCTCGATGGTCCCTTCGACGGTGAGGTCCGGGCGCGCCCCCTGCGGGAGCGCCCCGTCGAGCCCCACGTCCACGTTCACCGTCCCGTTCTCCGACGCGGGGTCGATCCGGATCACGTGCCCCTTCACGTGCCCGATGCGCGTGTCCACGTCCGCCGTCTGGCCGAGGGCCACGTCGCGCGCCTGCGTCTCGGGGATCTGGAGCACCGCCTTGAGCCGCCCCGGCTGGACGACACGCGCCAGCGTCGTACCCGACATCACCCACTGCCCCGGCTCGAGGGAGAGGTCCTGCACCACCCCCTCCGTCCCGGCCACGACCCGCATGGTGGCCACCCGCGCCTTCTGGTACTCGGCGATGGCACGCAGCCGGCTCACCTGGTCCCGCTGGAGCGCGAGCTGGCTGTCCACCGTCGAGGCCATCAGCTGCAGCCGCTGGTCCTCGATCCGCAGGCGCGCGCCGGCCTCCTCGAGCGCGTCGCGCGCGTGCGCGAGGTCGTTCGCCGCGACGAGGTTCCGGGTCGCGAGCGACTCCGCCGCGGCGACCGCGCGCTGCGCGTCCCGCTGCGCCATCCGCGCCTGCGCCACCACCGCCGCCTGGTTGAGTCGCCCGGTCTCGAGCGAGGTGCGCAGGCTCACCAACTGCGCCTCGGCCGCGCCGAGCTGCTGCTCCGCGGTCAGCGCCTCGAGCTGCACGTCGGGATTGCTCATCTCGAGCAGGACCGTCCCCGGCTGCACCGCCGCGCCGGGCCGCACGTTGACACGGTCCACGCGGCCGCCGGTCACCGCGCTGATCCAGCGGATCTGCTCCGGCACCAGCTTGCCCGGGCCCCGGACCTCGCGGACCATCGGGCCCCGACGCACCGAGTCGATCCACACCGCCGAGCGCTCGACCGTCGGCGCAGCGGGCTGGAGGCGGCCGACCAGCCAGGTGATCGCGAGCAGCCCGACGCCCACCCCGCCGACGATGATCCAGGGGCGGCGCGACTTTCTCGGGGGACGAGGGATGTCCACGAGCCCTCGTCAGAGGCAAGGGCCGTGCCCTTCGGGCCCGTGGCCAACATCATCAATGTCAATGGGTTGCGAGGCGCGCCGAGGGCGCCGGCGACCCGCCGACCGTCCGCGTGCGGGATAGGGTGTTCGGAATCGGACACTCCGACTCCGGGGGCCGGCGAGGCAGTCCCACCGCATCGCGCCGCTCTCCGCCATTTGACAGGTGCCGCCAGCTGTCTTACTGTATCGGTACAGTAGTACAGTCGGCCGCCGCGGCCGACCGCCGAAGGAGACCGCCCTGCTCACCGACCTGCGCGCCGCGCTCCGCTCGCTCGCCCGCACCCCCGGCTTCGTCCTGGTGGCGGTCGTGGCCCTCGGGCTCGGCCTTGCGCTCTCCACCACCATGTTCGCGATCCTCGACGCGATCGTGAACCCCTACTCGCCCTACAAGGACCCCGACCGGCTCTTCACCCTCACCTTCCGGTACGGGCCGCACGCAACGCTCACGCGCCAGGACCTCTCCCGCGCCGTGCAGGAGCACGGGCGCTCGTTCGACGCCATCGTGCCCCGCGGAGGGATGCAGGTAACGCTGGAAACGGGCGGCGAGGAATCGGACCTCTACGTCCAGGCGGTGCCGCCGCGCTGGTTCGTGGTGACCGGCGTCGTGCCGGAGCTGGGGCGGGCCTTCACCGCGGCCGACGGCGAGGGCGTTGTGGTGGTGAGCCACTGGCTGTGGCGACGGCTGTACGGGCACCGCACCTCTCTGGTCGGCGCGCACGTCACGTACGGCGAGCGGACCTACGCCATCGTGGGCGTGATGTCGCGGGGGGCGTCGCCGGTGACAGGCGCGGCGGCGTGGGTCCCGATGCCCGAGCAGACCGAGCTGGCGCGGATGGGGTGGAGCCCGCTGGTCCGGCTCAGGCCCGGCGTCACCGCGGACCAGGCGCGTGCCGAGCTGAAGGCGATCAGCGACGCGCTGACGGCGAGCCGGCACTCGCAGGACTACCCGTACGCGCTTCAGCTCGATCCGGAGCGCGAGCGGCGGGAAGAGCTGCGCGACATCCACAAGGCGATGGTGGGCGCCGCCCTCGTGGTGCTCCTCATCGCCTGCGTCAACCTGGCCCACCTGATGCTGGCGCGCGGGCTGTCGAAGCGGCGCGAGCTGGCGGTCCGGATGGCCCTCGGCGCCTCGCGGGGCGCGGTGGTGCGGCTCATGCTGCTCGAGTGCGCGGTCATCACCCTGGCGGGCGGCGCCCTGGGAGTCCTGGCCACCGTGTGGGGGCGGAACGTCCTCGAGACCGCGATGCCGCCCGAGGTCTCGTGGATCGGCATCGTCCAGCCGCAGCTCAGCTGGCGGGTGTTCGCGCTCGCGGGGCTGGCCGCCGTGTTCTCCGCCGTGCTGTTCGGCCTCGTCCCCGCCCTGCGCGTGGCGTACACCGTCGAGCTGAGCGAGCCGCTCAAGGACGCCGGCACCACCACGACGCGGACCCGCCAGCGCTACAGCCCGCTGGTCATCTCCGAGGTGGCGCTCGCGCTGGTCCTGATGATGGGGGGCGGCCTGCTGCTGCGGACGGTGCAGCAGCTGCGGCGGGAGACCGCGGGGCTCAACGTGCGGACGCTCTTCACCGCGTGGGTCGGCGGCAAGACCGTGGCGGAGCGGACACGTGGGCCGGTGGACTGGGAGCAAGCCGTCTCGGCCGTCCGCTCGGTGCCCGGGGTCGCCGGGGTGGCGTCGGATCTGACGCGGCCGCTAGCCGGCCTGGCCATGACCCCCGAGCAGACCGAGGACACCAGCCGCCTACTGCTGATGCGGAGCGTGCCCCTCGTCTCGGCCGAGTACCTGCGCGTGCTCGGGCTGCCCATCCTCCGCGGGCGGGACTTCGAGCCCGGGGACGCCGCGGGGAACGGCGCCGCCATCGTCAACGCGGTGGCCGCCGAGCGGCTCTACCCGCACCAGGACCCGATCGGGCGGATGATCAAGCTCGGCGGGCCGCGGAAGGGGGCGCCCTGGGTGCCGATCGTCGGCGTCGCGCGCAGTGAGATCGAGTCGCGCTACGGCGTCGAGATCCTCCGACAGCCGCAGGTGTGGGTGAGCCGACGTGACACCGCCGTCGTCACCGCCTTCGGCAGCCTCATCATCCGCTCCGTGCGCCAGGACGCGCGCGTGGAGGCCCAGGTGCGTCGCCGACTCCGCAGCGTTCCGTCGATCGGTTACGCGCAGGTGTACTCCTACGCCCGTTCGCGCGACGCCGAGATCGCCTCCCGCGCCTTCCTCGCCGACGCGTTCGTCGGGATGGGGCTCGTCGCCCTCGCCCTCGCGGCGCTCGGCCTCTACGGCGTCCTCTCCTACGCGGTGACGCAGCGGATGCGCGAGTACGGCGTGCGCCTCGCCCTGGGCGCCGAACCGCGGGGGCTGTTCCGCCTGGTGCTCCACGACGGCGCGGTGATGATCCTCGCCGGCATCGGGGTGGGCGCCTTCGCCGCCCTCGCCGCCGCGCGGCTGCTCGACTCGGTGCTGGTGGCCGTGCTCCCCAGCGACGTGGTCAGCCTCGTCGCCGCCGAGGCCGTGCTCTTCGCCGCGGGGTTCCTCGCCGCCTGGGTCCCGGCTCGCCGGGCCGCCGCGGCGGACCCTCTGGACATCCTCCGCGCCGTCTGAGGCCGCCCACGCGCCCAGGCTGCCGGCCCGCGCCACGGGATCGACATCCTGCGCACCGTCCGGTCGTGTTCGGTCGAGCGACGCGCTTCTCGCGACCGGGGCCCCCCGAAGCCCCTCCAGTCGACCTCCCATCTCCGTCTCCCAGAGCCATTTGCGACTGAATGGCTCGGAATTTGCGCTGCCAAGTGGGTCGCCACGGGCGGGCCCCGTGCGTATGTTGCGCGGCTCGCCGCACAGGGCTCAGGGGGAGGTGGGATGTTCTACGACACGGGCTGCTACGGCCGCGTCATGGTGGGGGGCATGCCGGTGGAGGTGGCGGGGAACCTCGCCGCCCTGCCGGGGGAGTGGCTGGAGTACGACCCCGACGAGGGGGCGATCGTGGTGCGCCACAGCCAGCCGACCAGCGCCCCGTCGCTCCCCACGATCGCGGGCGAGCTGGTGCGCATCCTGTCGGAGATCCCGGCGGGGCTCCACGGGCGCATCCAGGGGGGCGACCTGTTCGTGCACACGGAGCGCTCGCTGCAGCTGGTGCGGCTCCGGGTCGAGCCGGGGGGCGCGCTGCACGTCCGGTGGGCGCACCCCGACTACGCGCGCTCGCGCCGACAGACGTACGTGCGCGGCGCGGAGCCGCTGGCCGACCCGCGGATCCAGCGCCTCAACGGGCGGGTGCAGTTCACCGCCGACGACCCCGCCGCGGCCGCCAGGGCGGTGAACGCCGCGGCCGACGCGTTCGAGGGGCTGTACCCCGAAGGGGAGTGCCGGGTGACGGCGGGCGCCGAAGGCCTCGTGCAGCTGGACCTCTCCGACGTGAACCTCGACGTGGACGCGCTCATGGACGCGGTCCAGGCGCACGCGCGGCCGGGCAGCGTGGCGGGCCAGGTCGAGGTCTCCTCGTTCGCGGGCGAGGCGCCGGAGCGCTACGCGCGGTTCCTGTTCGAGGGCGGGCAGACGTTCATCCAGCGGCCGGTGCTGTGGGGCTCTGAGAGCTAGCCGTCGGCCGTACGCCGCAAGCCGCAAGAGGCGTCGGACATCGGACGTCAGGTCCCATCACCCATCACCCATCACCCCTCACGCCCATGCTCGACTACGGCCTCACCGAAGAGCAACGCGCCATCCGCGACCTCGCCCGCGAGATCGCCGAGAACGAGCTGCGCCCCGTCGCCGCGCAGTACGACGTCAGCGGCGAGTTCCCCTGGCCCGTCGTGAAGACGATGGCCCAGGCGGACCTCTTCCGGACGTTCATCCCGGAGGAGTACGACGGGATCGCGAACGGCACGCCGACGATGAACCTCGTGCTGGTGACCGAGGAGCTCTCGCGCGCCTGCGGCGGCATCGCCCTCGCGCTCGCCGGCACCGCGCTCGGCACGATGCCGATCCTCCTCGGCGCGAGCGACGAGCAGAAGCGGCGCTTCCTCCCCGACATCGCGGCGGGGCAACGGCTCGCGGCGTTCGCGCTCACCGAGCCGGAGGCGGGCTCGGACGCGGGCGGCATCCGCACCACCGCGCTGAAGGACGGCGACCACTACGTCCTCAACGGGACCAAGCAGTGGATCACCAACGGCGGCGAGGCGGAGGTCTACACCGTCATCGCGCTGACGAACCCGGCGAAGGGGCCGCGCGGCGCGAGCGCGTTCATCGTCGAGAAGGGGACGCCCGGGTTCACCTTCGGCAAGAAGGAGGACAAGATGGGCATCCGCGCCTCGGCGACGCGCGAGCTGCACTTCGCCGACTGCCGGGTGCCCGCCGCGAACCTCATCGGGCGCGAGGGGACGGGCTTCATCACCGCGATGCGGACGTTCGACGCGTCGCGCCCGGGCGTGGGCGCGCAGGCGCTGGGGATCGCGCAGGGGGCGCTGGACCTGGCCGTCGCCTACGCGTGCGAGCGGCGGCAGTTCGGCTCGCCCATCTCCGCCTTCCAGGGACTGCGCTTCTCGCTCGCCAACATGGCGACGCAGATCGAGGCGGCGCGGGCGCTCATCTACGCCACCGCCAAGCACATCGACCAGGGGCCGAAGGAGCGCCCCACCCTCTACTCGGCGATGTCGAAGCTGTTCGCGTCGGACGTGGCGGTGCAGGTGGCGCTCGACGCCATCCAGGTCTTCGGCGGCTACGGCTACATGCGGGACTACCCGATCGAGAAGTACCTGCGCGACGCGAAGATCACGCAGATCTACGAGGGGACGAACCAGATCCAGCGGGACGAGATCTCGAAGATCCTGATCGGCGAGCAGGTGTCGAAGGGCGGGAGGAAATAGCCCCAAGCCGCCGGCCGTAAGCCGGAACCGGGCGGCCCCGCGGGGACCAACTCCGCGGGGCCGCCGTTTCGTGCGCCGCCTCCCGTGCGCCGCCGTCGCGCACAGCTCTTCCTGCGTCGCCGGTCGCGCGCCCGCTTCACGCGCCGCCTTCCCCCGCCGTTCGCGCTACGGCAGTCGCTCGACCCGGAGGTTCTGGAACAGCACCTGTTGGCCCGCGGTCACGTGCACGCCGAGGTAGCCGGCGATCTCCCGGGACGCGACGAAGTTGCCGACCGGGACGCCGTTCAGGTAGGCGGCGGCGGTGGTGCCCAGCAGGTCCACCCGCAGTTCGTTCGCCACCCCGAAGCCCGGTCGCAGGGCCGGCGTGAAGGTGCGCGGCTGCGCGGTCGCTCCACCGTAATTGTCCAGCTGCCAGGTCCCGTCCGCAGCGATGTTGAGCGCCATCCACACCCGCACGTCGCGGCTGGGCCGGCCGAAGCCGATGCCGAACTGCCCATCCAGGCCGCCGGCGCGCGGGGTCACCGTCACGGTGATCCGCGCGTGCGACGGCAGCACGCCGCGGCCCCAGAACCAGTTGACCATCCCCTGGTGCGCCGTGACGAGCAGCCCTCCGTCCGCGTACTCGGTCCGGCCGAACTCGTCATCCGCCGGCTGGGTCTCGTGGAAGTCCGACTGCACGAGCGTCTCGAGCGCCGCCGGTGCACCGGAGGCCGCCGGGACCGGCACCGTGGAGCCGGCGATGCCATAGGCGCGCAGGTCATCGAAGCGCACTTCCACGCCCTGGCTCAGCACCGCCCCCAGGGACCCGGCCACCTCCCGGTCCGCCACATAGCTGTCCACCATGACGCCGTTGAGGAACAGCGTGACGTTGCGGCCGCGCACCTCGACCGCCAGACGGTTCTGGGCGCCCACCCCCTGCTGCACGGCCGGGCTGAGCCGCCACGGGATGGCATCCGAGCCGTCGAAGCCGGTCAGCTTGTAGTGGCCGTCCCCCGCCACGTAGAACGTCATCCACTCGCGCGCCTCCCGCGACGGACGAGCGAACGCCAGTCCGAAGCCCGTGTTCGTCGGACCGCCCACCAGGCTCACACTGACCTCGATCCGGACGTTCGACGGCAGCGCACCGTTGTACCACATCCACCGAGCCATCCCCTGGCGCGCCGAGATCACGAACCCCGTGCCGGCGTGCCGCCCGAAACCGTAGGCGTCGTCGAAGTCGTCCATCCTGGCCAGACCGTCGGTCACCAGCGGCTGGCCGGTCGTGCCGAGGTTCGAGATCACGGGGGGGACCTGCGCCACCGCCGCCGCTGTGGGCGTCAGCGCCGCCAGCGCCATGGCCAGCGAACACACTGGGGCTGCACGCATCACGTCCTCCGTTATCGCCTGCCGGTGCAATGGTCCACCTGCGCATGGGGCGAGGGCACGCGGCCGTCTCTCGAGCGCCGTCGTTGCGCACCGCTCTTCGTGCGCGGCCTCCCGTGCGCAGCTTCCCCCTTCGTCCCTCGCGCACGCCCGTGCCGCCTGCGGCTTACGGCTTGCGCCTGACGGCTTGCGGCTACCTCGTCAGCCGGTACAGCAGTATGGCCGCCCGCTTGATCTGGAGGGGCAGGGTGACCAGGTCCACCCACTCCCCCGGTGCGTGGGAGAGGTCGCCGTACACGCCCAGCCCCGAGAGGGCGTCGGTATAGGGTGCCACGAACGACGCGTCGGAGGCGCCGCGCTGCTCCGGCGGGAGGATGCGCATCGCCGGCCGCCCGAGGTCGAGCGTCACCTGGTCGAGCTGGCCGAACAGCCGCCGGTTCCCCTCCGTCGGCGCCATGTTGGGATAGCCGTCTTCGAAGGTGATCGTGGCCGAGGTGCCCGGCAGGTGGTCGGCGACGATGGCCCGCATCCGGTCGCGGATGCGCTGCTCCTGGTCGGCGTACAGCGTCCGCAGGTCCCCCTCCACCAGCGCCGTGCGCGGCACCACGTTCGTCTTCCCCTCCGCCGTGCCGCGGTCGTTCTCCAGCTGCGCCTGCGAACCGCCGACGATGACGCCCGCGCTGTAGGTGACGTACGGCTCCCGCAGCTCGTCGTGGAAGCGGTGCAGGATGCGCGCGGCCTCGAAGATCGCGCCGCTCCCCACCTCGGGCGAGAAGATCCCCGAGGTGTGCGCGGTGGTGCCCGTGGTCTCGAGCCGCCAGCCGGTGCTGCTGCGCCGCGCGATGGTGGCGTACTCCGCCGCGGAGTCGCGGACCGCCGCCTCGAACTCGAGCGAGACGTCGCTGCGGTGCGCGGCGTCGACGAGGTCGCGCCGCGACACCGACAGGGGCCGTCCCGCCGCCTCCTCGTCCCCGGTGAAGAAGACGATGATCCGCGTCCCCTCGAGCGCGCCCGCCGCGGCGAGGGCCTTGAGGGCGTAGAGGATGACGAGGTTCCCGCCCTTCATGTCGTTGGTGCCGGGCCCGACGGCGCGGTCCCCCTGGCGCGTGAAGTGCTGGAAGGGGCTGTCGGCCTCGTACACGGTGTCGAGGTGCCCGATGAACAGCACCCGCTTCCCGTGCGTCCCCGCCCGCTCCGCCACCAGGTGCCCCGCGCGGTGCAGGGAGTCGGGCATGGGGATCCAGCGGACGGCGAAGCCGAGCGCGGCGAGCTCCGGCTCGTAGAGGCGGCCCACCTCCCGCACGCCGGCGACGTTCAGCGTCCCGCTGTTCACCTCGACCGTGCGGCCGAGGAAGGCGATCGCCTCCTCGGTGTGCGCGTCCACCCACGCGGCGATGCGCCGCTCGACGGGAGAGAGGCCCTGCGCGCGGGACGGCGGCACCTGCGCCGCGGCGAGGAGCGACAGGGCGAGGAGCGGACGGACGAGCCGGGTCGGGGGCATCGGGCTTCTCCGGGCGGGCGATCCCGACGCCAAGATACGGTCCGCGCGGGCGGCCGACTACTGCCCGCGAGCGCCGGGTGGTAGTTTGGCGTTCCGGCCCGCGCACCGCAGCCCTGCGGGCCGCCGCCCCGTCCGCAGGAGTCTTCGATGCGTCCTCGCCCGCACCGCCCGCACCTCGCCCCGTCCGCCGCCGCGCTCGCGTCCCTGCTCTGCCTCGTGACGCCCCTCGGCGCCCAGAACCCGCCCCGCGCGCCGAGCGGTCGCCCGGCGCCCGCGGCGCAGCGACCGGCTCGGGGCCAGCAGCC
>Ga0335070_10008959_pt1 | contig 11748 bp, 12 predicted proteins | sample Lox_Sample_13_FD_206722 | JGI IMG/M metagenome (GOLD analysis project Ga0335070, IMG submission 206722) | Soil microbial communities from Loxahatchee National Wildlife Refuge, Florida, United States - Lox_Sample_1.3 | ecosystem: Environmental > Terrestrial > Soil > Wetlands | place: USA...
GCCGCCTCGGCAAGGCCGAGGAGATCGCGCGCGGCGTGGTCTTCCTCGTCGCCGACGCTGCCGGCTTCATCACCGGCTCGACGCTGTCGATCAACGGCGGCCAGCACATGTACTGAGCGGCCCCGCGGACTGCGCCGTTCGCACGCGGGCCGATGGCAACGCCCGAAACCGTTCCGCTGTCGCCGGCGATCGGCGCCGAAATCCGCGGCGTCGATCTCAGGCAGCCGCTGCCGCCGGATGCGTTCGCCGCTGTTCGCGACGCGTGGCATGCCCATTGTATCCTCCTATTCCGCGATCAGCGGATCGATGACGGGCAGCAAGTACGCTTCGCCGCCGGCTTCGGCGAGCTGAGCCCGGTCCTGCACCGGCACGGCGGCCACACCGCGCATCCATCGGTGATGCTGATTTCGAACATCCGGCGCGACGGCAAGCCGATCGGCGCCTTGCCGGACGGCGAAATGTATTTCCATTCCGACCAGTGCTACATGCCGCGGCCGAGCATGGCGACGTTGCTCTACGCGATCGAGGTGCCGCGGCAGGGCGGCAACACGCTATTCGCCAACATGTACGCGGCCTATGCGGCGCTGCCTGAGCCGGTCAAGCGCCGCATCGCGGGGCTCACGGCGCGCAACGTCTACGACTATGCCGCCAATCCGACCAGGCGCGGTGCCGCGGGCGCCGATGCCGCGTCTGCCGTCCACCCGGTCGTGCGCACGCATCCGGCGACCGGGCGCAAGGCGCTGTACGTCAACCGGTTGATGACGGAGCAGATCGTCGGCCTGCCGCGCGCCGAAAGCGACGATCTGCTGGCGATGCTGTTCGAGCACCAGGAGCAGCGGCGCTTCGTCTACGAGCACGTCTGGCGGCCGGGCGATCTCATCCTGTGGGACAACCGCTGCACGTTGCACGCGCGCACCGATTTCGACTCCGCCGAGCGCCGGCTGCTGCGCCGTGTCGCCGTGCTTGGCGAGAAGCCCTGCTGAACTTATCCGGAGTTGACCAATGGCTACCGTAAAAATGGTCGAATACGCCGATGCGAGCCCCGAGGTCCGGGCCGTCTATGACGACATCATGGCGACGCGGAAGATCGACTGGATCAACAATTTCTGGAAGGTCCTTGCCTCGGATCCGCCGACCCTGAAGCGCACCTGGGAGAGTCTCAAGCAGGTGATGGCACCGGGCGCACTCGATCCTTTGACCAAGGAGATGATCTACATCGCCGTCAGCATCACCAACGGCTGCGAGTATTGCACCTACTCGCACACGGCCGCCGCCCGCAACGCGGGCATGACCGACGCAAAGTACGCGGAATTTCTGGCGGTGGTCGGCATGGCGAACGAGACGAACGCACTGGCGAACGGCTATCGCGTCGCGGTCGATGAACGGTTCAAGTAGCCGGCGATTCGAAGAATACGCGTTAACCTTGTTGAAAACCCGCAGCGAGCGACGCAAACCTGCGGATGAAATGAACCGAAATTCGCGCTGGGGGTTGTCGAACCGTTTTGCGAACAAATATGTGCACGGGGCATGATGAGCATGTGGACCAGCGCAATGCCCGCAGAACAAAAAACGATCCTCGTCGTCGATGACGATGAGGACATCCTCTTGATGGCGCGCACGTATCTTGAGGAACAGGGATACAACGTGCTGCAGGCGGCGAGCGGCGCCGACGGCCTGGACATCCTGCAAAGCGACAAACCGGTGGATTTGCTCTTTACCGACATCGTCATGCCGGGCGGCATGGACGGTTTCGAGCTCGTGCAGCGGGCGAAGCAGGTCAGGCCGGAATTACGTGTGCTGTATACCAGCGGGTACTTCCGGGAAATGCCCGAACACCCGAAGGAAATGGACGGCGACCTCCTGCCCAAGCCTTGGCGCCTGTCGCACCTTCGTGACGCCGTAAAGCGGGCCTTCCATTAGGCGTTCGCGCGTTTTCGTCATTGCGGGCGAAGCGACGCAATCGACTCCTGACGCTCTCGACCGCTTCGTCGCTTCGCCCCTCGCCGTGACGACCGCGCCGACGTCGCGAGTCTACCTCTGATACACGATCTTCCCGCCGACGATGGTCAGCACCGCTTTGATGTCCTTGATGCGGTCGGCCGGGACGGTCAGGTAGTCCTCCGACAGTACGGTGATGTCGGCGAGCTTGTGCGGCTCGATCGAACCGAGCTTGTCCTCCCAGAACTCCACCGCGGCGCTGCCCATCGTGTAGAGCCGGAGCGCATCCTCGCGGCTGATCGCTTCGTCGGGGCCGAGCGGTTTGTCGTCGGTCAACGTCTTGCGGGTGACCATCCACCACAGCGATTCGAACGGATCGTAGTCGACAACGGGCGCATCGGTGCCGCCGCCGGTCGGAATACCTTTGGCCAGGATGGAGCGGACCGGGATGGCGCGCGCGGCGCGCTCGGGCCCCCAGTAGCGCAGCATGTTGTGGCCAAGCTTGATCGGATGATCCTGCACGGTCGTCCAGACGCCCATGCGCTTGATCTCGTCGAGCGCATGCGGCGTGGGCAGGAAGATGTGCATCACGGCCCAGCGCAGGTCCTTGAGCGGCCTCTCCCGGTCTACCTGGGCTAGGAGATCGACCAGCGAGGTGATCGTCGCGTCGCCGACGGCGTGGACCTGTACCTGCCAGCCGCTGCGCGCCGCGGTCAGGAACATCTGCTTGAGCTCGTCCATGCCGCCGGGCGGCAGCAGCATTTTGCCCGTATAGTTCGGATCGTTCTGCTCGCCCTCGACGATGCGATAAGGCTCGCTCATGGCCGCACCCTCGATGCCGCCGTCCATCAGGTACTTGAAGCCGCCGATCTTCAGGTAATCGTCGCCGAAGTTCGGGGCGAGCAAGTCGAGCGTCTTGAGGTCGTCGAGTTTGGCGATGCGGCGGAGGATGTGCACGCGGTGCGTCATGCCGCCCTGCCGCCACAGCTCCATGTACGCGGCGATCTCGTCGGGCTGCAGGCCCGGCTCGACGGTCGCGGTGACGCCCGAGGCGTTGAGCTTGGCAATGAAGGCCTTGAGGCCCTTGATGCGCTCGTCGCGCGTCAGCGGCGGGATCAGCTTGCGCACCAGCATGAACGCCGGGTTTTCGAACAAGGCACCGGTCGGCTCGCCGGTCGTCTTGTCGCGGACGATCACGCCGCCGGCCGGGTCGGGCGTGTCCTTGGTGATGCCGGCGAGCTTCAGCGCGGCACTGTTGGCAACCACCACATGGCCGCCGCGCGCGATGTGCACCGGGTTGTTGGGCGTCACCGCGTCGAGCTCCTGCCGGGTCGGCAGCCGCCCCTCTTTCAGCTGGCTTTCGTGCCAGCCGCTCGATCCCAGAATCCACTTGCCGGGCGGCGTCTCCGCGGCGCGGCGGGCCAGCGCGTCCTGCACGTCCTTGATCGATTTCGCCTCGGCGAGCGAGACCGACAGCTCGTTGGCGGCGCCGACCATCGTGTGGAGATGGCTGTCGTTGAGACCCGGGATGGCGGTGCGGCCGGCGAGGTCGAGGACCTTCGTCGATGGCCCGATCAGCTTGTCGACGTCGGCATCGCTGCCGACCGCGACGACGCGGTCGCCCGCGATCGCCACCGCCTGGGCGATGCTGAAGGCGCGGTCGACCGTGACGACCTTGCCGTGGTGCAGAACCGTGTCGGCCGGGACGCCCTGTGCGGCGGCGACGCCGGTCAGTCCCGCATAGGCAAGCAACCCCGCCGCCCAGAACTGGCGCATCATTCCCTCTCCATTTGTCATTCGTCCTCGGCCGGCCATATCCCTTCGACAAAGTACGCTTCGTCCTCGCCCGGCCACGGCGGCATCGTGGTGCCGACGGCGACCAGCGGCTCGGCGCCGTCGCAGCGGAACTGGAAGCGCGTGCCGGTCGGGATCGTGATGGACACGCCGGCGCTGACCTCGATGATCTCCTCGCGTTCGCCGTGGCGGCGCCACAGCCGCCCGGTGCCCGAGATGAAGTACCAGACCTCTTCGATGGTGCGGTGGGCCACGGCCTTCGAGACGGCCTGCGGCGGCAAGGTGAATACGGCCATACCGCCGCGGCTCACGCCGCACAGGGTGCGGACCTCCGAGCCGTCCGGCGCGATGACATCGGGCGTGTCGTTGATGCGCTTGGTCTCGAACGGCAACGGGCGCCCCCGTCCCTGAAGCTCAGGCCTGCGGCACCGTCGCCTGCATCGACGGCCGCTTGGCGAACTCGTCGTACCACTTGAACAGTTTCGGCCGGCCGGCGCGGATGTCGCCGATCGGCTTGCGGAACTCGAACCAGCCGAGCGCGCAGGCGATCGTGATCTGGCCGAGGTTGATCGGTCCATTGAGCAGGTCGCTTTCCGCCTCGAGCAGGTCAAACGATTGCGTCGCCTTCTTGCTCTGTCCGGCGATCCAGTCGCTCCACTGCTTCTCCTGCGGCCGGATGGCGAGCTCATAGCGTGTGATGATGCCGGCATCGAGCAGACCGTCGCCCAGCGCCTGCATGCGCAGCACGCGCCAGCGCTCGCCGCCCGAGGCCGGGATCAGCTTGCGGCCGTCATGCAGCGAGTCCAGGTATTCGCAGATCACCCGCGAGTCGAACAGGATCTCGCCGCCGTCGGTGACCAAGGTCGGCACCTTCATCAACGGATTGTCGCGACCGAGGTCGAGATTGGGCTTCACCGGCACGACCGTGGTCGGCACGCGCTCGATCTTCTTGTCGAGACCGGTCTCGATCGCGACGATCGAGACCTTGCGCACGAACGGCGACGCCGCGGAGTAATACAGCTTCATCGACGGTTTCTCCCCAAACTCAGAATTTGTCCTTGCGCGCCCGAATCTCGGCGAACACCACGACCGGATCGCCGGGAGTCTGGCTGACCTTGCGGGCCAATACCGGATCCGCCGCGCGCAGGAACGGATTGGCCGCGCATTCCGACGCCATGGTCGAGGGCAGGGTCGCTTTGCCTTGCGCCCGCAAGGCGTCGACCTCGGCCGCACGCGCCTGGAGCGCCGGGTTGTCCGGGTCGATCGCGAGCGCGAATTTGGCGTTCGACTGCGTATATTCGTGGCCGCAGTAGACTTTCGTGTCGCCGGGCAGCCGGCGCAACTTGGACAGCGAGTGCCACATCTGGGCCGGCGTGCCTTCGAAGAGGCGGCCGCAGCCGAGCGAGAAGAGCGTGTCGCCGGTGAACACTGCCTTCGCCGTCTCGAACCAGAACGCGATATGGCCGCGGGTATGGCCGGGAATGTCGTAAACGCGGGCGGTCTCGTTGCCGAAGTCGTAGGTCTCGTTTTCGGCGAGCGCCACGTCGATGCCGGGAATGCGGGCTTTGTCCGCGGCGGGCCCGACGATCGTGGCACCGGTCGCGCGCTTGAGCTCGAGATTGCCGCCGGTGTGATCGGGATGATGGTGGGTGTTGAGAATGTGCGTGAGCTTCCAGCCGAGCGCGTCGAGCTTGGCCTTGACCGGGGCGGCTTCCGAGGGGTCGACGCAGGCGACGGCGCCGCTTTCGGGTTCGCGCAGCAGCCAGACGAAGTTGTCGCGCAGGCAGATGAGGTGATCGATTTGAAGGGTCATGGGGTCACGTTAGACCAGGGCGGGGCCAACGAAAAGGCCCCCCGGCTCGAACCCTGGGTCACGTCATTGCGAGCCCGTTTCGGGCGAAGCAATCCGGGGTTAGCGTCGCGGCCCGGGACTGCTTCGTCGCTGCGGTCCTCGCAGTGACGTTCCTATTTTGCGCTGCCCAGCACCTCGAGCGCGACGTGGTGCGCCTGCAGGCTCGCCGGGATGCCGCAATAGATCGCGACGTGCAGCAGCACCTCGCGGATTTCCTCCGGCGTGCAGCCGTTGGCGAGCGCGCCGCGCACATGCACGCGCAGCTCGTCCGGCCGCACCATGGCGGCGTTGATGGCGATGGTGACGAGGCTGCGGATCTTCTTCGGCAGGTCCGGGCGGGCCCACAGGTCGCCGTAGGCATAGCTGTTGATCATGTTGGTCAGCGGCGCGCCGAACGCGCCGAGCGCCTGCATGCGCTTCTCGACGGCGGCGTCGCCGAACATCTCTTTGCGCAGCTTCAGGCCGCGGTCGTGCAGGTCTTTGGTATCCATGAGGGGTCCTCCCGTTTCGTCACGTCTCCGCGCGGCCGAGCAGCCGGTTCCATAGCCGGAGGATCGGCAGACGTTCCGTCTCGGGCTCGACCTCGAGGCCGACCTTGGTGATCTTGTCCTTGCGCAGCTCGCGCACGACGAGCTCGATGTCGCCGATCTTCACCCGGTCGCCGACCACCACGCCGGCGCCGATCCGCATGGTCATGAAATCGGCCAGGCTTTGGTCGTAATAGATCGGCTCGAACGGCACGCCGTACATACTGCAGACCTGGCCGAGACGGACCGAGGCATCGAGGACGAACTCGCCGAGCTCGGGCGCGGTGATCCGCGGCCGGCGCCGCGCCGGGGTCGAGAACAACGTGTCGAGCACGATCATGTGCTCCGGCGGGACGAGGGCGATGACGTAGTCATCGACGTGCAGGCGTTCGAGCTTGGTGCGGTCGACAAGGGACCCGTCGCGGATGACGGCCAGGATGCGCGTGCGCGGCGGCAGTTGCAGTTTCGAGAATGGCTGCAACAGCGCCGGACTGACCGGGGCGACGCGCCAGCCGGCGGCGTCGCGGTCGACCGAGGTCGGGAGCTCGATCTCCTGGCGCGCCGGCGCCTCGGGCGGCGGCGGCAGCACGAGGCCGAGCAGGCGGGCGGCGGGCGCCACCGTCCAACCCTGGATCAGCAGAGAGAAAAGCACGACGACGAACGCGACGTTGAAATACTGGGTGCCGTTCGGCAACCCGGCGATGATCGGGATCGACGCCAGGAAGATCGGCACCGCGCCGCGCAACCCGACCCAGGCGATGAACGCCTTCTCGCGCCAGGTGAAGCGGAACGGCAGCAGGCTCAGCCACACGGCGATCGGGCGGGCGAAATAGATCAGCGCCAGGCCGAGCAGCACGGTCCCGCTCATGCCCTTGAGCAGGTCCTTGGGCGTGACCAGCAGCCCCAGCATCAGGAACATGACGATCTGCGCCAGCCACGCGAGACCCACATGGAATCGGCTGATCACGGCATGCGCGCGGTGGCGATTATTGCCGAGGATCAGTCCTGCGAGGTAGACGGCAAGAAACCCGCTGGCGTCCACCTCTTGCGCGCCGGCGAAGATGATCAGCGCCCCGGCGGCAGCGAGGATCGGGTAGAGGCCGCCGGCGATCTCGACCCGGTTGATCAGAGCCAGCAGCGCGTAGCCGCCGACGACGCCGAACACGGCACCGCCGCCCATCTGGCGGAGGAAATCGACGACAAGCTGCAGCGACAGCGCGCGCTCCGGATGGAGCAACAGGTCGACGGCGGCGATGGCGAGAAAGATCGCCATCGGATCGTTGGCGCCGGATTCGACTTCCAAGGTCGCACTGACCCTGCGGCCGATCTCGGTGCCGCCGGCGTGCAGCAGCAGGAACACCGCCGCGGCGTCGGTCGGCGCCACGCAGGCGCCGACAAGGAAGCCCTCGAGCGGATCCATGTGCAGCGCGAACACGGCGACGGCGGCGGCGATCGCCGCCGTCACGAGCACGCCGACGGTGGCAAGGCTGAGCGCCGGCCACAGCGCGATGCGGAACACCGAGCGCGGTGTCCTCAGCCCGCCGTCGAACAGGATGATCGCGAGCGCGATGCTGCCGACCAGGTAGGTCGTGTAGAAGTTGCTGAACTGGATGCCGCCGGGGCCGTCTTCGCCCGCCAGCATGCCGAGCGCCAGGAAGACGAGCAGCAAGGGGGCGCCGAGCCGGGTCGAGAACATCCCGGCGATGATGCTGAGCGCCACCAGCGCCGCGCCGACCAGGATGAACTCGTTGCCGAACTGCACCTGACACCTCGTGACAGCACCTTAACAAGCGGGCGCGGCGGGCGATAGCTCGGCGGTTGTGTGCTAAACTGGCCAAGACCCCGGAATTGCAGGGGTTTTGCCGTAGCGCGAGCCGATCAAACCATGTGGACGGACGTCGTCGATCTGCGCGATTTCTATGCCACGGCCTTGGGCCGGACGGCGCAGCGCGCCATTCGTCGCCGTCTCAAGGAAATGTGGCCGGACATGCAGGGCCAGCGCCTGCTCGGTGTTGGCTACGCGACGCCGTTCCTGCGGCCGTTCCTCGGTGACGCCGAGCGGGTGCTGGCGATGATGCCGGCGGGGCAGGGCGTGCTGGCCTGGCCGCAGGAAGGGCCGAACGCCGCCTGCCTCGTCGGCGAGACAGAGCTGCCTCTGCCCGACGTTTCGGTGGACCGCGTGCTGCTGGTGCACGCCTTCGAGCACAGCGAGTCCTTGCGCCCGTTCCTGCGCGAGATCTGGCGCGTCATGGCCGGCGGCGGCCGCCTCATCGTGGTGGCACCCAACCGGCGCGGCCTGTGGGCGCGTTTCGAGCGCACCCCGTTCGGCCTCGGCCAGCCCTACAGCGGCACGCAGATGTCGCGCGTGCTGCGCGACAACCTGTTCACGCCGCTCGCCACGCGCTGGGCGCTGTTCACACCGCCGTTCGCGTCGCGCCTATGGCTGTCGTCGGCCGGGGCCTGGGAGCGGATCGGCGAGCGCTGGCTCAACCGCGTCGCCGGCGTCGTGATGATCGAGGCCAGCAAGCAGCTTTACGCGCCGACGGCGATCCGCGTGCCCACCAAGGCCGAGCTCAAACGCCGGCCGCAGCCGCTGATCGGGCACTCGGCGCGGTGACGCGCCGGCGCCGTTTTCCACGCCGTTTCTCCGCTTTTGCCGGTTTTCGCTAGGCATTTTTCTGCGGTTTTCGCAAGCCGCCGCCGCCGCCCGGTGCAAACGCGCCGGTTAGATCGCCGCTATTTAAACGGTGATGTTCGCTGAGCGAACGGATGCCGTTAAACGAGGGGTTAGTTAAACGGCAAGGCTCTGGAACTCGGCGTCATTGCGAGCCTGTCTTCAGGCGGAGCAATCCAGGAGCCGTGTCGCGGCCCAAGCCGTCCTCGCGACGACGCGTTGATTAGCGCCGCTTGACGACGAACAGGCCTTGCTCGCCGAGGAGATTGGCGAGGAAGCCGGGGGCGCGCAGGTTGCGCGGCCGGCCGCGGCCGTCGAGCACCATGGCCTGCTCGATGACGATTCCGAGATCGTCGCACAGTTCGACGAAATCGGTGATGGTGCAGAGATGGATGTTCGGGGTCTCGTACCAGGCGCTGTCGAGCGAGTCCGTGACCGGCATCTTGCCGGTGGCGAGCAGCAGCAGGCGGATGTGCCAGACGCCGAAATTCGGGAACGAGACGATGGCGCGCCGGCCGATGCGCACGACCTCGCCGAGAACCGTCTTGGGGTCGAACGTCGCCTGCAAGGTCTGCGACAGGATGACGTAGTCGAAGGCTTCCGACGGGTAGTCTCTGAGGTCGGTCTCGGCATCTCCTTGGATGACGGAAAGTCCCTGGCGCACGCAGGCGTTGACGCCGGCCTGGCTCCATTCGATGCCGCGGCCGTCGACGTCCTTGTTGTGCACGAGCCAGTCGAGAAGCTGGCCGTCACCGCAGCCGACGTCGAGCACGCGGCTGCCGTCGGTCACCATGTCGGCGATCAGCTGCAGGTCGACGCGGATGGCGCCGCGCGGCCGCGTCGCGCTGACGTTGACGACGTTCATGGCTTCGGCGGCGTCGGCAGGCCGCGGTGCTCGGCGCAGCCGTTCAGGAAGCCGGAAACGGTGGCGAAGAATTCCGGCTCGTCGAGCAGGAACGCGTCGTGGCCCTTGTCGGTCTCGATCTCGACGAAGCTGACGTTGGCCGCCGCGGCGTTGAGCGCGTGCACCAGCGCGCGGCTCTCGGCGGTCGGGAACAGCCAGTCGCTGGTGAACGACGTCAGGCAGAAGCGCGTCTTGGTGCCGCGGAACGCGTTGACCAGGGCGCCGCCATGCTCGGCGGCGAGGTCGAAGTAGTCCATGGCGCGGGTGATGTAGAGATAGGAATTCGCGTCGAAGCGCTCCACGAAGGTCGAGCCCTGGTGGCGCAGGTAGCTCTCCACCTGGAAGTCGGCGTCGAAGCCGTAGGACACGCGGTCGCGGTCCTGCAGCGAGCGGCCGAACTTGCGGTGCAGTGCCGCCTCGGAGAGATAGGTGATGTGCGCGGCCATGCGCGCGACCGACAGCCCGCGCTCCGGCCGCTTGCCTTCGCGCTGGTACTCGCCCTGGCACCACTCGGGATCGGCCATGATCGCCTGGCGGCCGACTTCGTGGAAGGCGATGTTCTGCGCCGAGTGGCGGGCCGCGCACGCGATCGGGACGGCGCTGAACACGCGCTGCGGGTAGGCCGCCGCCCATTGCAGCACCTGCATGCCGCCCATTGAGCCGCCGATGACGCAGAACAGGCTTTCGATCCCGAGATGGTCGATGACGCGCAGTTGCGCGCGCACCATGTCGCCGACCGTGATCACCGGGAAGGTCAGGCCCCACGGCTGGCCGGTTTCGGGATTGGTGTTCGCGGGCCCGGTCGTGCCCATGCAGCCGCCGAGCACGTTCACGCAGATGATGAAGTAGCGGTTGGTGTCGAGCGTGAGGCCGGGGCCGACGAAATGCTCCCACCAGCCGGGCTTGCCGGTGACCGGATGAGTCTCGGCGACGAACTGATCGCCGGTCAGCGCGTGGCAGACCAGGATCGCATTCGACTTGTCGGCGTTCAAGCTGCCGTAAGTCTGATAGGCGATGGTGAACGGGCCGAGCGACGCGCCGCAGTCGAGCGGCAGCGGATCGAGCGCCGGAAAATCGAGCCGCCGTCCGGGCAGGACCAGGCCGCTGCCGATCGGTGCCACCGGGGCTGCGCCCGAGCGCGGCTCGGCGGCGGACATAGGATGCTGCTGGAGGTTGCTCATGCTTCGTCGATCGGGGCGGTTCGTCTCTGGCGCGGTGACGTCGTGTCGCGGTGGTCGCAGGCCCTATCGGGGCGGTTGTACCGGTACATTCCGCGGAAATGCGCCGATTCGGCGCTTCGCAGGCGACAGCGCCCGGCAAGATGCATCAGGGGGGCCGGCGTTGCAAGCAACTCCGTGCCGTCATCGGCCGTCCCGCCTGGCGCGAAATGGGCGGGATTCCATTGCGTTAGAAGTGGTCGGGAAACTTTGATTTTGCTGGGTTTCCCGGCTATCCATACGGGCCTTCCCAAGGACCCTCATTCCGCCCATGGCCGCCGCCCAACCCGCTGTCCTGCCGCTCGCCCGCTCGCTCGATGCGTTGCGTCGCGAGATCGATGCGCTCGACGACACCATCCATGACCTCTTGGCGCGCCGCGCAGCACTGGCGGTCGAGGTTGCAGGCGCCAAAGCCCGCACCGGCGGCAAGGCGGCGCCGTTGTTCCGCCCCGGCCGCGAGGCGGAAATTCTGCGCCGGCTGATCGGCCGGACGCGCGCGCCGCTGAGCCCGGCATTGGTCACGCGCGTGTGGCGCGAGATCATCGTCGCCTCGACCTGCCTGCAGGGCCGCTTCACCGTCGTTGTGCCCGCGGCGTGCCGCGACGTTGCGCGCGAGCACTTCGGCAGCCGCGTCCTGCAACCGGCGGCCACCGCCAGGGCGGTGATCGCGGCCGTCGCCAAAGGGCGGGCTCAGCTTGGCGTCGTGCCGCTGCCCGGCGGTTCCGCGCGGGACGCGGCGTGGTGGTCGCGGCTGCCCAAAAGCCTCAACATCGTCGGACGACTGCCGTTCGTCACCACGGCGGCCCGCCGGTCGAGGACGGATGCGGGCGCGCTCATCGTCG
>Ga0335070_10008961_pt1 | contig 11747 bp, 8 predicted proteins | sample Lox_Sample_13_FD_206722 | JGI IMG/M metagenome (GOLD analysis project Ga0335070, IMG submission 206722) | Soil microbial communities from Loxahatchee National Wildlife Refuge, Florida, United States - Lox_Sample_1.3 | ecosystem: Environmental > Terrestrial > Soil > Wetlands | place: USA: Florida...
AGTGTAAGTGTATATTAGGTAAACACTTAGTAGCACAGTGTCAGGGCGGAAGGGTCTGATCGGTTGGTCCCCAAGTTGCTACCATTAAGGAGGCATACGACGCCGGAGCGTGGAATCTGCTGCCGACGGCTTCCTTGATCAGCAAGGTCGATAAGCGGTCAAACTGACCACGGGGTTCTACATTCGGATACTTATTCCCTTTCCCCTGAATCCAGATTCTGACCGCGCCCATTCTCGGTCCGCGGGAGGTATTGCATGAAACCAGGTTTTCGAACGGCACTCGCGATTGTCCTTGCCCTGCTTTGGGCGATATGCGGACGGACGAGCGCGCAGACTGCGGCTCAGGTCGGCGACGTATTCGTTGGCACTTGTGACAGCGCTCAGAACAATACTCTGCTCGAAGAAACCGACGTCTATACGAACCAGGGACAGGCGAGAACCAGGTTCAATGGGCCCGGCCAGAACTCCTGCCTGACCAACATGACCTTTGACTTGAACGACAACCTGTACGTCATCAGCGCCCACCTCGGAACCGCATCGTCGGATGTGTGGGAGTTCGACAACCTCGGTCATCTGATCGGAAACCTGGGCACATTCTCGTCCCCCAACTCGATTGCGCACGACCAGCAGGGGAACTTCTATGTGGGCCTGGGCAGCACCATCCTTCGAAAGCAACCGAATGGGAGCACCTCGACATATGTTGTGGCGGGAGGCGCCAAATGGGTCTCTCTGGCCCCGGACCAGCACACGATCGTCTATGTTGCCACGAACGGTGACGTAAAGAGCTTTGATGTTACGACCCAGACCCAGGGACCGGATCTCGTCTTGAATGCGGCTGGACGAATGATCCGCACGCTCCCCGACAACAGTCTTCTACTCGATTCCGGGGGAGCTATATCTCACTGGGTCCCCAAGTGCGGGACATGCACCCGGTACAAATTGGCTACCATGTACCAACTCCCTGCCAACGCCGATAGCTTGGGGCTGGATCCCGACGGAATCAGCTTTTGGACGATCAACACTTACTATGACAATCCAAACCAGTTGGGGCACGCCGACGTATACCGGACGAATATTAGGACTGGCGCGCTAATCGCGAATTTCTCCCTTGGCCCGTTGACGAACGGCCGGCATTACTCAGGCAACATTGGGATTGACGGTGACGGAATGAACACCACCGCTTCCGCCACGGCATCTCTCGCGTTCCCGGCGCAAGCCGTGGGCACAACCAGCTCGACTAAGACCGCCGTCCTTACCAATACCGGGACAGTCGTAATGACGGTAAGCAGACTCACGGTAGGCGGCGATTTTGCTGTCAAGAAGACTTCCTGCCGATTGGGCGTTTTGCCGGGCGCTTCCTGCAACGTCTACGTCACCTTCAGTCCAACCCAGGTTGGCAATCTCAACGGGACGCTCTGGATCTACGACAACGCCGGTAACAGCCCGCAGGCAGTTGCACTCTCAGGCATTGGCAAAGGAGCTTCAAACACCTCGCTCAGTTCGTCGCTCAACCCATCGACCTACGGGCAAACCGTTGTGCTCACGGCCCAGGTGACCAGCAACGCGCCGACTCCACCCACCGGCACGGTCACCTTCATGAATGGTTCACAGAACCTGGGGAAAGCCACGCTGAACAATGGAGTGGCGACCCTTGCCAAGTCGAATCTGCCTGCAGGCACTCTCTCGATCGTGGCCAACTACAGCGGCGATGCCATGAACATGAAGAGTTCGTCGCCTCCGTTGGACCAAGTCGTTTTTGTGGCCGTCACAACCACGACGGTCGCATCTTCGGTGAATCCTTCCAAACTCGGGCAATCTGTCAAGTTCAGCGCGACGGTGCATTCGCCCACCGTCACACCGACGGGCTCGGTCACGTTCACGGCCGGCACATTGGATCTTGGCACGGCAAACCTGGCAAAGGGCAAGGCCAGCGTGACTAGTTCCAGCCTCCCCGCGGGCACGATCACCGTAACGGCCACCTACGCAGGTACCGCCAATATCAGCGGCAGCGCCGGAGCGATCGACCAGACGGTGCAGTAGTAGCCGCCGAAGTCAAAGCGCTCGAAACGGAGGGTGTTTTTGACGTTTCGTCGGGCCAGAGGCCGCCGTGTTCTTCCGTCTAAGTCCTTTCCCTACCAGCGGTAAACCTCGGTAACACGGCCCCCGTGCGCGAAGTAACATGCGCCGACGGTGGAGTCGGATTTACGATTCTCCCAGAGGGCAAAGTTGCTTCCCCCGGAGCCTATCTCGAAGACGGCGGAGTGTGCGTGCGACGGTGCTTTGCCATTTTCGGCCAACTGGTAGCGGCGCTGGCCGTAGTGTCGCTGTTGGCACTCTCTTCGCAGGCTCAGCGTTACACCTTCAAGGAATACGTCGACGGTCTGGGCAATCTCAACGTCAAGTGCATCTACCAGGACCGAGCCGGATTCCTCTGGGTCGGCACCCACGGCGGACTCTTCCGCTACGACGGCTACCGCTTCGAGGAGTTCGGCCCCAATCAGGGCCTCACCGCCCCCATGATTGAGGACGTACGGGAGGACACGAGCGGCCGGCTTTGGGTCGCAACTCCCAATGGGCTCTTTGTTCGTAACGGACGGCGCTTCGGAAATGTGCTTCGGCACGGAGAATCGCTTTCGCTCCGGGTCGGCTCCCGCATTTCACTTACTTCCGACGGAACGGTAGTGGTCTCCGCTGATCAAGGCGGCCTCTACGAAGTCGTGCCTTCCCCGGAGCAACCGGGCTGGCAACTGCACCGCTTCCTGTCATTGAAGTTCATCGACCCGGACACGGCGGCCACGCACGGCGTGGCTACCGCCCCAGATGGCGCTCTATGGTTCGGGTGCGGATCCGGCATGTGTCGGTATCAGAACGATTCACTCACAAAATGGGGAGAAGAGAACGGTCTCGCGAAAGAGAACTGGGAATACATACTGTTCGATCACGAGGGGCAGGTTTGGACGCGGGGCAAGTCCCACATCGCGGTTTTAAGACCGGGGGCAGCTCGCTTTGAACTGCGCGAGATTCCCAACGCCCCCGCCAGCCTGGACTACCGCTCTCTCGCACTCGATCTCCAGGGACGTGTGCTGGCTCCCTTCGACAAACAACTCGCTCGCTTCGAAAACGGGCATTGGCGCATTCTCTCCGACGCCAACGGGCTGGAAGGAGAGACGGTCACGTTCGCAATAGGGGACCGCGAAGGGTCGGTGTGGATCGGGGTGCTCGGCCGCGGACTGCGGCGCTGGCTGGGATACGAAGCATGGGAACACTGGACCAAAGCCGACGGCCTTCAGAGCAACATTGTTTGGCGCGTGTTGCGCGATCCGACCGGACGGCTATGGGTGGGTGATGACAAGGGTGTTTCCTTCATGGATCCCGGATCGAAGCAACTGCACCGCTGGAGCGCTCCGGGGATCTCGACCGAAGGACTTGCCAGCATCGCCGCATCCAAGGATGGATTTGTCTGGCTCGGCTTCCGCAATCGCTACATTGTGCGCGTGGATAGCAGGACCGGCAAGACACAACGCTACCCGGTGGGCGATCTGTCGCAGATGCTGGTGGATTCCCACGGCCGGGTGTGGTCGGCTTCTCTCAACGGACTGCTGATGAGCGAACCAGCTTCCGGCGAAAAAGGCCGTAGCCCATTCCACGCAGTTGAAGGAAACGGATTGCCGGAGGGCGGCTTCGAGGACATCAACGAGGCACCCGACGGGCGGTTGTGGATCGCCTGCGATGACGGACTCCTCACCGGGGATCCGGACCACGGCTGGACTCGCGTCGAGTTGGACTCGCAGGAATTGAGCAAGACTCTTCTCGACGTTACACCCGACGCAGCCGGCAATATCTGGTTGGATGGATATTTCACCGGCATTGTGCGGCTGAGAGTATCTGGCACAAAGGTGCTTGGGGTAGACCATCTCCAAAGACCAGCCCTGCTGTCCGACCGCTATGTCTTGCTGGCTCGCGACCAGCGTGGTTGGATGTGGTTTGGCGGGGATCGGGGTCTCGACGTGTTCGACGGGCTGAAATGGCGCCGCTACACTCGGGACGACGGCTTGATCTGGAGCGACACCGCCGCCAAGGCATTTTTCGCCGATGACGATGGCAGTGTGTGGATTGGGACCGGGGGTGGCTTGTCGCATTTCGCACCTTCACGCGAAGAATTGAAGCCTGCTCCCGCGCCCGCGTTTACTTGGGCATGTTTCAGCCGCCGGGATTTTGACAACGGCGCAAGAGTGGATTGGAGCCGTGACCCGCTGACCATCGGACTGGCATCACTGACCTTTCGCAACGAGAAGACAATCCGTTTCCGCTATCGTCTCAAAGGCCTAGAGTCCGACTGGACCGAAACCACGGAGCACGAAGTCCGGTACCCGCCGCTTCCTCCCGGTTCATACCGCTTCGAGGCTGTGGCCATGGTAGGAACGAATCAGCCAGCTTCTCCGGTTTCAGCGTTGGCCTTCAAAGTCCTGCCGCCGTGGTGGCGAACATTCACTTTCTACGCTGCCCTTTTCGCCACGTTTCTCGGATTGATCTACTTGACCTGGCGATGGAGCCACCGGCGGATGATCGCGCACCAAAGGGAGTTGGAGGTCCTGGTCAAAGAGCGCACCCGCGAACTGGAAGCCGACAAGGTGGAACTGCTGGAAGCCAAGGCAGCGTTGGCCGAGCAGGCCACCCGCGACTCTCTGACCGGCCTGCTCAACCGGAGCGCAATCTTCCGTGTTCTGGAACAGGAAATGAGACGGTCGCAGCGCGAACGAACCGCTTTTGCTCTCGTGCTGATCGACCTGGACGATTTCAAGCAAGTCAACGAGGCCCAGGGCCATCTCATGGGGGACGAGCTCCTGCGGGAGTTCGCACGCCGCCTGAACAACAACCTGCGCCCCTATGACCACGTCGGCCGTTTCGGAGGCGAAGAGTTCCTGATCTTAATGCCTGGTTTGGCAGAGGAATCCGCTAGCCGCATCCACGAGCTGCACCGGCAGCTCACGCAGGAGCCTTTCATCTGCCTGGAGACAGAGCTTCGGATCACCTGCAGTTTCGGCGTAACCTGGTTCCAGTCGCAGATGATCACCACCGAAGCTCTCTTGAGTCTTGCCGAACAGGCGCTCGATTCCGCGAAGGCCAACGGACAGAACCGAGTAGAAATCGCGGAGTCCCTGACACCGGCAGCCAGTCAGAGCGATCCCAGAATTGGCTGTGCGAAGTAGCAACCCACTCGCTTGGAAGATGTGCTTCTAGGGGCGATTTTCTTTTGCTGATGATTCATCGTCCCCGTGTCAGGCTCCGCTGGCGGCTCCGGCTTGGCGCGCCCCCTTGCCCGATTCACGGGCGACCACGCTGAGTTCCTTCTCGATGGAAGAGAAGCGCTGGAAGACTTCGTGGAGGCGCAAGGCCATGTTGCGGATGGTGTCAACCTGTGCCAGCACCCTGGCCGACAGTCCGGGTTCCAACAGCAGCAGTTCGGCGTTACCCAGGATCGAAGTCAGCGAGTTGTTGGTGGTGTGGCGCATCTCCACCATGTACCGGCCCAGTGTGGCTTCGGATTCCGCCGCGGCCTGCCTCTTCTCCGCCCCGCGGATGCACGACTCGGCTTCTACGCGGCGAAGAATCTCGCGTGCCACCAGACCGGTGACCGCCGCCCAGAGGCATGGCTCGCGACGCAACTCAAGGATAAGGCCCTGGGTGCGGCAAAGGTCCGGACCAAGGTCAGAATCGATCACAATGGCTGGCTTCCCGGAAGCGGCCAGCGCCTCTCTCAGGTTCGAGCGCTCGGACTTGACGGATCCGTCGGCAATCGCCAGGTCATAGGCGTCCCGCTGCAGTTCCCGGCACAGATCCTGCTCCAACACGATGAATTCCGGGCTGCCTGCATCTTGGGGCCAGTTCGCGGTGATCTCCCGGGAAAAAGCGGGATCGCTGGAGAGGATCAGAACAGTAGAACGATTCGGTTTCATCGTCGTATTTCGGCCAGCGCAGGCTACTCTCGCGCATTACCTCCGGTCGGCTTCGGAGCGGCGGCTGCCGCGCGGGCTTGGGACGTACCTTTCCTACTGCCACCATGAAGGGCATCGTCGACCGAAGCCCGTAGATCGACCAACATACGGAGCGGCTGCCCCGAGGAATACTCGGCATGGAACATCACCTTCCAGGACTGGCAGATCATGCGCAGGCGGGTCGTCGGCTCCTCGGCAGAGAACTGCGCCCGCCGGCAGTCCAGAGTGTGGATGCCGCGTTTCTCCAGCTCCCGTAACCCGTCGAGGATGGCGTTGAGATCGCCGTGCATAAGGCGAAAGAACACGCGGCGCATCAGGAAGCTGAAGCGGGCGAAGGCCGCCATGGCTGCGGGATCGAAATAGCGGTCTCCACTCTGGGTTTTGAGTTTGCGCCCCTGCTCCAGAACGCCACTGTGGAGCAGCTCGCTGAGCCGGCGGCAGTTGATGGCGGACTGCACCAACGTCTCGAGCGAATTCAGCCAGAGGGGCAGTCTGGGTTCCTGCTGCGCGCCCAGCACAGGTTCCAGGACCTGGGCCACGTAATCCAGATCCACGTCCGCGTCTTCCATGCCGGAAGGCGCGCACAAGGAGAAGTACTGAACCAGCAGAAAATCAATCTTGTCGCGGTCGCTGGGAGTTTTCGGCGTTTTGTGCAGGGAATGGATGAGCAGATCGCGCAGCACGGCTTCCCCTGCCAGAGGGGTGGTTTGCAAGAACTGGCGCAACTGGTGCACCTGGATGTGCGAATCGACTTGTCCGAACCAGGCTTGCGCTTCTTCCATTTCGCCCGTGGACGGCGTTGCGCTGTCCGCTGCCATGGGACAGGGCGATACTTCGATTACGAACTCGCGCACCAGAGCGGAGTAGATGGGCTGCAGCGCGCACAGCCTCGGCCATTGCTCCGCCGGCGGTGGAGGGGTGAGTGCAGTCATGATTTCACAATCCAATTAGGGACATCTTTAAGGAAACGGGCGGCAACCACCGTCCGGTCCACATGGTACTGAACCGCGACGATCGAGGCTTCGGCACACAGCCAGCCATCGGTGCTTTCCACGACAACACGGTCGGCAAACTCCAGGGGCTGGTCGATCGCGAACAATACCTCACGCGGCGTTCCGAATTCGATCACGGTCTCCTGAAGAAAAGTCAGGCTCCTTTCGCTGCCCTTTCCCTTGGGCCGGCTCAGCTTGATCGGGATACGCACCGGCGTGGCCTGGGGAAAGAACTTGGCCAAGCGACTTACGATTCCCGGTTGCGGAGCTCGCGCAGTGGCGGCGGCCTGGCTGGACACGGAGACCTCGTTACCTAACTGATCCGAGCAGTCGAGTCTCCCCTCTTCCCGGTTAGGAAGAGCCACGAGGAGACTCGCCCTGCCTTATCGGCAAGAGGCGGTGCAAGAGGCGAGCCAAAAACTCGAAGGTCATGGACTGACGAGTATCGAAAGCAAGGAAAGCACTTGCGGGTCAGGATGTGATCTCGACAACTCGCACCTTCTGCTTGCGGAAGCGCAGTGTCTCAACCTGATACACGTGTCTCACCATTTGCAGATCGCGAGAAGCGAGCGCCAGCGAGGCACATTCGCCTCACCACTCGCTGCTCGCTCCTACTGCAAAGTGGTCGGTGCGGAGCGCTCCTCCCGCAAGCTGATGTTGTAGCGTTTCAACTTGCGGTAGAGCGTGGCCCGGCTGATGCCCAGCATCTTGCCGGCCAGCGCCTTGTCGCCTTTCACTTGCGCGAAGACGCGCTGGATGGTCGTGCGCTCGATGTCCTCAAGGTCGGTGGACGGGGTGACCACCCCTGCAGATTCGACCGGTTCCCGCTGGTCGAGTGTTTCGACGCGCGCAATGGACGGAGGAAGATCGGCCAGATCGATGCGGCGCTGGTCTCCCAGAGTGACTGCACGTTCCAGGCAGTTTTCCAATTCGCGTACATTCCCGGGCCACTCGTAGGCCAGCAGCGCCTTCATGGCGGCGCTTGAGACTTCCACGCCCCGTCCGGGCGCGAGCCGCTCCAGAAACCAGCTCACCAGGATCGGAATGTCCGAGCAGCGCTCGCGCAACGCCGGCAGGTGAATGGTCACGACATTGAGGCGAAAGTAGAGATCTTTGCGGAAGGCTCCCTTCTTGTATTCGACTTCCAAGTCGCGGTTGGTGGCGGCCATGATGCGCACGTCGACCTTCACTTTCTGATTACTGCCCACTGGCCGCACCTCTTTTTCCTGCAGAAAACGCAGGATCTTGGCCTGCATTTCCAGCGGTAATTCGCCCACTTCATCGAGGAAGATGGTACCGGTGTCGGCCGATTGCAGCAGGCCTTGCTTGGAACGCAACGCGCCCGTGAATGCGCCTTTCTCGTAGCCGAACAATTCGCTTTCGATCAGAGTCGGAACCAACGAGCCGCAATCGACCGCCACAAAGGGATGGCTGGCAAACGCGCCGCGATAGTGCAGGGCGCGCGCGACCAGTTCCTTGCCTGTTCCACTCTCGCCCGAGATCAATACCGGCGTGCGCGTGTCTTTCAGGCGCGAAATCAACCGCAGCACATGCTGGATGCCGGGAGAATTTCCGATGATGCCGTGGACCGCCGTTTCAGTTTCGGAACGCTCCCGCAGATATTGGTTTTCTTCCTCCAGGCGCACTTTGTCGGCCATGCGGCGCAGGAACAGTCGCAGCTCCTCCAGCGGAGCAAAGGGCTTGGAGATGTAATCGTAGGCGCCCAGTTTCATGGCCTGCACCGCGGTCTCGATCGAACCGTGGCCGGTCATCACGGCTACCTCGATGCGGGGGTAGAGTCGCTTGACCTGCTCCAGAAACTCGAGCCCCGACATGCGCGGCATGATCATGTCGGTGAGTACCATGTGCACCGGCTGTTCCTCCAGCAGCGCCAGCGCGACCTCTCCGCTCTCAGCCTCCAGGCAGGTAAGGCCGAGCGATTCGCCCACTGTCATACACAGCTTGCGGATCGTCTGTTCGTCGTCGACAACCAACACCCGGATGCGAAGATCCTCACTCATGGCGACGCCTTACCCATGGTCTTCTCGACCACCGAGATGAACTGCTGCACCCGAAAAGGCTTCTCCACGCAGGGCGCGCCGGTCTTCTGCAAAGTAGCGGCAGTCTCCTCGTTGGCGATGTCGCCCGTGATGAACACCAGCTTCGAGGCCAACGCAGGACGATGGGCGGCGATCCAGGCATGCACCTGGGCGCCATCTACGCCGCCGGGCGTACGCATGTCCGAGACGACGCCGTGAAACTCCTCGCCCGCCAGCAGGCGGAGGGCTTCAGCCCCCGATTCGGCGGTTACCACACGGTACCCCTTGCGCTCTAGCGTAGCGCGCACATAGGCCATCACCGCCGGTTCGTCTTCAATCAGAAGTACCGGTGCACCAGCGGACTTGGCTCCAGCCTGGGTCATTGGGGATTCACTCCTGCAACTGCTCCAAAGGAGGCCGCCTCCGATGCCAACGGCAGGCGGACGGTGAAGGTCGCTCCTTCCGAGTCCAGGTTGTTGTGGCACACGATTTCTCCGCCATGTTCGCGAATGATGCCGTAACAGATACTCAGGCCCAATCCGGTTCCTTTGCCCACTTCCTTAGTGGTGAAAAAGGGATCAAAAATGCGGTCGGGGTGGGCGATGCCAACCCCGTTATCGCGGAAAGAAACTTCGACCCAATTACCGGCGCGCGCGCTTACGATCTCGATCCGGGGAGGCCGTCCGGTTTCGTGGACTGCATCGTAAGCATTGTTCAGAATGTTCAAAAACACCTGCTGTAACTGATGGGAATCGCCAATGACTTCCGGCAGCGATTCGTCGAGCCGTTCGACCACCTCGATGCCGTGGCTGTGAAAGTCGTAGGCTCGCAGCTGCACCGTGCGGCTCAGGATAGCGTTCAGTTGCACCGGGCGGCGCTGCGGCGGCATCTGGCGGGCGAAGCTGAGCAGGTTCTGCACGATCTGCTTGGTCCGCTGCGCTTCCTGCAACACGACGCGCAGATCGCGCCGCGCGCTCTCTGGCAGGTCGGCATTCTCCATGAGCAGGTCGGTGAATCCCAGAATGGCGGTGAGCGGATTGTTCACCTCATGGGCCACGCCCGAGACCAATTGCCCGACGGCCGCCATCTTCTCGGCATGCACAAGCTTCGCCTGCAGCAAGGCTGAGTCCGTCACATCCGTCATCACCACGACGACGCTGCTGACCGATCCTTCCTCGCCGGTGATGGGGCTGAGATTCACGGAGAACTGGCCACTGGCGCCATCGCCGCGGACCAGCTGCAAATCGAAGTTGTCCACTTGCTGTCCCCGCGCCACCGTCGCCAGCGCTTCCTGCAGCGCCTCGCGGCGAGCCGGGGCCGCCAAATCCGGCAGCGGACGACCCAGCAGTTGCCCCAATTCGAAGCCCAAGCCGCTCCAGCGTCGGTTGGCGTAGCTGATGACACCTTCGCGATCGGTGACCAGAATCAGACTCTGGGTGTGATTCAGGATCTTGTTCGAGAAATCACGTTCGCGTTGCAGTTCGGTTTGGGATTGGCGCAGCCCGCTGATATCGAGCATCAGCCCCCGGTACTGCAACACCTTGCCACCGGGGTCGCGCACGGCGAAACAGTTGACCAGGACATGGATCGGCGATCCGTCCTTGCGCCGTAGTACCTGCTCGACGTTGCGCAGTCCCCCTTGACGATCCAGCATCTCGGCCATTTCCCGCCGCCGTTCGGCGGAGAAATACACCTGGGTCGGAATATCCAGTTGCAGAACCTCCTCCCGGCTGCTGTAGCCCAGGATTCGCACGAGTGCATCGTTGACTTCCACGAAGCGGCCTTCGGGCGTGGTGAAGAAGATTCCCTCCTGGATGTTGTCAAAGAGTTCACGGTAGCGGCGTTCGGCTTCGCGCCGGTCCGTGATGTCCTTGAGAACATGCACGGTCTGCATTTGCTCGCTGCTGGCCGAGTGAATTCGCGAGGTCGAGATCAGGTAGGTGCGCTCCAGAATGGGGTGCACATATTCGTCGAGGCCTTCGCCGCTGCGGCAGAACGGACAGGAATGGAGCGGCGCACCCTGAGACAGAGCATCCAGCGCACGCATGCTGACCCCGATTAGCTGCCCCGGCGCAATGCCAACGAACTCGGCCAGCGAGCGGTTGACCCGGAGGATACGCTGCGTCGAGTCGTGCACCACGATGAAGTCGCTGATGGCGTCGAAGACCTCCAGCCAGTGCCGGTTGGCTTGTTCCATGCGCGCAAACAGGCAGGCGTTTTCCAGAGCGATACTGGCGTGGCCAGCCACAGCCCGGAGCAATTGCTGATCCCCGGAAAGGGGTGCGGCGCCTCGATCGGCCAGGCAAAGGACTCCGATCAGACCGCCCGAACCGCCCGCCAGGCGCACCAGAGTGCAGTCGTCCCATCCCAAGGTGGAGGCCAGCGCCGGTCCGAGCAGTTCGCTGGCCGCCGCGAACACGACGTCCGCTTGGCTCTTGGTCAGCGCCGCACCAAGCGCCTGGTTGAAGCGGTGCAGCAAAGGCTTATCTTCCACTTCCGCGGTCCCCTGCAACAACACGGTTTCCAGTTCGGAATCCTGAAACAGGCTGAGGGCAACGGCCTGTCCCCCCAGCAGGTCGGCCGCCCGGCGGGCGAAATTTCGGGTGAACTCGGGTAGGTGCAGGACGGTGTTCAGCTCGAGCGCCAGGGCGACCAACGCCTCGGCGCGGCGCCGGTGTTGCTCGGAGGAATGCAGATTGTGAGTCAGTTCGAGCGCGATC
>Ga0335070_10008962_pt1 | contig 11746 bp, 8 predicted proteins | sample Lox_Sample_13_FD_206722 | JGI IMG/M metagenome (GOLD analysis project Ga0335070, IMG submission 206722) | Soil microbial communities from Loxahatchee National Wildlife Refuge, Florida, United States - Lox_Sample_1.3 | ecosystem: Environmental > Terrestrial > Soil > Wetlands | place: USA: Florida...
ATGATGGTCTTCAGGCGCTCTTCAAACTGGCCGCGATACTTGGTTCCGGCTACGATCAAAGAAAGGTCCAGCGCCAGAATGCGCTTGTCGGCGAGGAATGACGGGACTTCGCCGTCAGCGATGCGCTGCGCGAGTCCTTCGACAATGGCTGTCTTGCCCACGCCCGGCTCGCCGATCAGCACCGGATTGTTCTTCGTGCGCCGGCAGAGAATCTGCACGACGCGCTCGACTTCGTTTTCACGCCCGATCAGCGGGTCGAGCTGGCTGTCCATCGCGGCCTGGGTCAGGTCGCGCGAAAACTCGCTCAGTAACGAAGACTCGCGCTGTCCGCGCTGCGGCTGCGCTTTCTCCTGGCTGGTGCGTGCCAATTCCTCGCGGATGGTCGAAAGGCGCAATCCGCGCTCGTGAAGGATTTCGGCGGCAAAACACTTCTCTTCCCGCAGCAGTCCGAGCAGCAGATGCTCGGTTCCGATATGTTTATGCGATAGCCGCTCGGCTTCTTCAGCAGCATAGGCAAGCACGCGCTTGCATTCGTTGCTCAGCGGCAGGTCGACGGAGGTCGAGACTTTTTCGCGAATTGTGGTGTGGCCTTCGATCTGCTTCCGGATCGACTCCACCGAGGCATGGGAGCGGAGGAAACGGTTGGTCAGGGCCTTATCTTCGCGCAACAGCCCGAGCAGCAGGTGTTCAGTCTCAATGTAGGGAGAGCCGAACTGGCTGGCCTCGTACCGCGCGAAGAAGATGACGCGCCTGGCTTTCTCCGTGTACCGTTCGAACATATACCCATCACCCCCTGGGTCCTTGCAGAGAACCTAGCCTCCGCGTTCCGGCCTCTCCAACATGAACCCGTGCCTAGAACTCATTATGCAATCTATCGTCCAATAACCCAAGTACCATCGGAACTTGAAATAACAGCGACTTCCCGGGTACTTCGGTGTGGTGAATCCACTTGCACGCGCAAGCAAGTTGTGCATGTCTCACGCCGGAAGCGCTGCCGGCGCAACTTCCTGCATTCTGCCTTGATCCAGCCTTAGGACTCTATGGCACCGTCGTGCAAACGCCAGGTTGTGCGTGGCGATCAGCGAAGTCAGTTGATGCTCGCGATGCAAGCGGGCGATCAATTCAAAAACTGCTTCTGCGGTCCGCCCGTCGAGATCGCCCGTGGGCTCATCCGCCAGCAAAATCCTCGGCCTCGTGATCAGCGCACGCGCTAGCGCCAGCCTCTGCTGTTCGCCGCCGGAAAGCTCGCCCGAACGGTGATGCCCGCGCTGTTCCAGTGCCACCTCGCGCAACCAGTGTGTGGCTTCCTGCTTCGCCTCGGCCAGGGCTTTGCCCCGGGTCAACAGCGGCATAGCCACGTTCTCCAACGCCGTAAACTCGGGCAGCAGGTAGTGAAACTGCCAGACGAAACCGATCTCCCGGTTGCGAAATTCAGCTGCGCCATCCTCGGAAAGCGAACTGACCTCAGAGTTGGCGCAGTATACGGCACCGGCAGACGGCCGATCAAGCGCCCCCAGGATGTGCAACAATGTGCTCTTCCCCGCGCCCGATTGGCCCACAATCGCCAGCATCTCGCCGCGATTCACCTGGAAAGACAAATTCTCAAAGAGCACCAGGTCGGCTTCGCCTGAGCGAAACACTTTTTTCAGACCTTCGACCCGCAGCAGCGGATCTCGCTCTATTGGATGCAACCCAGCCCTCCTCCGTCTCAAGACCTGGCCCGCTCGCCACAGACCGGTTTCAACGTTAAAGAAACGGGCCCTTGATCATTAGACCACGAAGAGGAGCGTCACACCGTGTCGCGATTCCGCCTTTGGGAATCGGATATGGGGAGAACTGTATACCCAGCGGGACAGGCTGTAATGTGACCGTAGTCACAGGGAATGGAAATGCATGACACTTTCCTGGGCACGCCCTTTGTCTAGGATTCGCCCACCACCGGCACCCAGTTCCGCCGCTCCAGGATGGTCGGCGGCTCGTAGGTTTTGCCCGCGGCCAAGCGTTGCTCTTCGCGGCGTGTCGTCCACAACAATACCGGACCGGCGACGCTGGCCACCAACCGCGACATTGCGCCAAATTCCTTCGCAATCTCTCGCCTCAGTTCGTGCACCTGCTCGCTCACTTCGCGGTTCACTTTCCGGAAATAGCGTTCCGTGGCCCATAACGCCGCGCTGTAGGCGGTGCGCAGCTTCACGTTCTCGCGGGCAAAACGTTCGCGGACCCGCAAGTCGGGATAGTTCTTGTACCGCCTCCATCCCTGCAGCATGGTCTGGCACATGCGATAGAGGCTTGGGCCGTTGCGCTCGAAATCGCGCCAGAACGCCCAGTCGAGAAAGCGCTTCGAATCGTCGCGCGAGATCGCAGCGTGGCGGAAATTGAACTTATCCTGCCCGTGGATATCGGCCGGGTCGATGTCGAGCATTCGTCCCTGCTCCGACATTTCTTTGTACAGCGGCGTCCCCGGCACGGGTGTGTAGAGCATGAACTGATGGAAGTCGGTATTGTGGCCGACCGCGTACTCGATTTCCTCCCGGATATTGTCCGGCGTGTGATGTTCCAGCCCGATGATGGTCGAGCCCTGCACGCGAATTCCATGCTCGCGCAATTCGCGCGTGAGCTGGTGCGAGTCGGTGCCCTTGAGCTTGGCGTAATTCGACCGCGGAGACTCCAAGCCCATCCAAATCCAGGAAACTCCCAGCTCGACCAGCTCTTCAATCTTGTATTGGCGGATTGCATTCGCCGAGGCGAACACCGCCATGCCCCACGCCTTCCCCGCCTCCTTCATTCGGCGAAGCAGTTGCATGGCGCGCTCGCGGTGGAGCAGGAAATTCTCGTCCATTACGAAGAAAGTCTGCACGCCGAGCGAAGCTTCCGCCTGGCACATGACCTCAAACAGCTCATCACCGGTTTCGTAGAAATTTACGAATTTTCCCTTGCCACCGAAAAACGCCGAAGTCGTGCAGAAGTTGCACCCCATCGGACAGCCGACCGAAGGAATAATTGTGGCCGCAGTGCCGCCTTTCTTCTCCGGCAGTCGCATCCCCATGACCCGCGTCTGAAGGCCAGACACAATATCCGGATGCCGGATCGGGGCGTGCTCGTCCTCGCCCAGGTAGCGCCGCATCCAGGAAATGCCTTCGCCGCGCACAATGTGGTCGGCGTCGATTATGTGCTCGAGCCCGGGAACCGCGGCCACGTGTCCGCCGACAATAATGACCGACTCAGGCGAAAGTTCCCGCACCATCCGGCACATTTCGCGCACCTTGCCGATGTTCACGATGATCGAAGAGATTCCGACGATGTCGTAGGCGTTGGCTTTGAGCTCGCGGGCGAAATCCTCGCGCGTGGGGAAATCCAGCACCGTGCAGGGCGCCGAAATATTCTGCTGGATCATCATGATCCCCCACGACCGGTGAAACATGCGCAGCGAGAACCCGCCCTGCGCCCGCGTCACCTGGTTGTGGTACAGCTCCATCGGATTGATGGCGCGCGAGCCGAATTCATCATCCTGCGCGTAGGGACCAAATACCGATGTCAACAATACGCGCGCGCGACTTCCTTTGCGATGGACTTCCATTTCAGACACACTCCTCATATTGCCAGCCTAGCGAGACGTCGCAGTGAAGGTCAGTGAGGAGATGCAGGTAATACAAAAGTTTTACACGGGGAAGGAACACTAAAGTCACTTGCCTACAGGTCGATTCTTGTCCTTCAGTGCAAGTTGATACTTCCCGAGCCTCTTCTCAAATTCACTCTTGATCTCAGGGGGCGCTAAGGCGATCGCCTGCTGTTCCGTCTTTACGGCTTCTTCATATTGTTGATTCGCGTACAGAGCTTCGGCCAACGTGTCCAAGTGGGCGGGAACGGGATGATCTTTTCCAAAATCAACCGCTCTGCGCGCGTAATCCAGAGCGGCCACAGGACTGCAAATTGCTGGATCGGGACATGTCGCGTAAGCCCAAGCGACGTTATTAAGAGAATCGGCATCGCCTTGCTCCGCTAACTTGCGGTACCAATAGAGCGCTTGCCCGGTGTCCTTGGGCACGTCTTTGGCACCGGTCTGGTATAGCATGGCCAGAAAGTACCGTGCATGCGAGTCACCCAGCTCCGCAGCCTTGCGGTAGTTGGCGAGCGCCTCAGTGTGATTGCCCAATCGCTGATATGCGAGCCCGAGGTCATACCAGTACGCGGTCGTCTTCGGCTGATAAGCGACGGCATCGCGGAACCACCGAACCGCCTCCCGGTTCTTGTTAGCCATTAGCGCGTCATATCCCCACTTGCCTTCTTCGTAACCAGCGTTGCTCGACAAATTGATCCGGGGCCGACCGAGCGTGGCGCCCCAGAGCCCGACCATAAGAATCGCACCGACGCCCGCCAGGGTCAGTCCACGATGGTCCGGCAACGTGATTGCTAAACCCACAAGAATGCCCAAAACCGCGCCGGCACCGTGGGCGATGTTCGCTATTGGCATGACATGGGTCAGCGTAGTGACAATGCAGAGGAAAAACCAGCCAATGAAAAGCTGAACGGTCTTGGCGTCGATCGCCTCGCGGAAGCGCTCATCGTGCCGCGCGAGCATCCAGAGCAAGCCGAAGAATCCGTACCCAACGCCGGACAGTCCGATCCCGCCAGCCGCCAGGGCAAACTCCCAGGCGCCGGAGCCGACGGCAAATAGCAGGATCAGCGCCGCCGTTTTGAGATGACCGTATACGTCCTCCAGCAGCGTGCCGAAAACCCACAGCCAGTAGACATTGAACAGAAGATGGAGGACTCCGCCGTGGGGGAGGATGTTGGTGACAAGCCGCCACAGTTCCCCGCGCCGGATCATGGCGGTCTCGAACAGCGGGGAGACGTCCATCTTCGCCCACCAGGCAAGAGTTACCCCGACAGCGAGCACGGCGGTACCCGCAACGACCGGGTAGCGCGGGAAATCCGACAACTTGGGTGGCGGACGCATGAAGGTATAAAACTACAACCAACGGGAATGATCGTCCAGCTTACAGCAGGAGCGACTCCGACAGTTCAACCGCCGCAGCGCGACGCATCCTACTCGTACCTTAGCGCTTCCGCCGGCAATATCCGCGCCGCTGACCACGACGGATAGATCGTCGCGACAAACGAAATCCCGATCGAGACCAGCGCCACGATTACGCCATCCATCAGGCGCGGCGCGAACGGAACGTAGTCAATCGAGTACACCTCGGGCGAGAGCGAAATGAAGTGATAGTGTCCGCCCGCCCACGAGATCGCGTAGCCTAGCACCAGCCCGATCACCGTCCCGATTACGCCGATCAGCACGCCCTGCGCGATGAACACGCGCCGAATCTGCTGCTTCTTCGTCCCCATCGACATCAGCACGGCAATGTCTTTCGTCTTTTCCATCACCATCATGGTGAGCGAGATCAGGATGTTCAGCGCCGCCACAAACACGATCAGCCCGATCGTGATGAACGTAACCACGCGTTCCAATCTCAGTGCCCGGAAGAGAGCTTTGTTCTGCTCCATCCAGCTCTTGGCCATAAAGCCGTGACCCGCCGACTGTTCGAGCTGCCGCGCCACGTCGCTCGCTGCGTAGATGTCATCAAGCTTGAATTCAATGACTGAAATGAGGTCGCCCAGCCCGAAGAGCTGTTGCGCATCGGAGAGCCGCGTGAACGCCCACGAAGAGTCGTAGTCGAAGAAGCCGGAATTGAAAATTCCGGCCACTCGGAAGCGCAGATACTTGGGCACAATGCCGAAGGGAGTCAGTTCGCCCTGCGGAGACGTCACCAGCACGACCGATCCGACCGTCGCTCCGATCTGCTCGGCCATGTCTCGGCCCAGGATGATCGGCGGCATGGCCGCCACCCGCTGTTGCACTCCGTAAAGATCGTCGGGAGATTCTGCCTGCGTGGCGCGGGCGCCCACGCCCGCGGCTAGGCCTGCGGGATGACTGTCTCTGTGGGGACGGGTCTCTGACCCGCCCAGCCCAGGCTGAAGCTCGCCCGGAGTAGAGCCGAAGGGGCCCGGTTCTCCAGGCTCTTCCTCCAGCGCCGCCGCCGATCCCAGCATCACCGTCTTCAGCAGATCGCTCACCTTCCGCTCATACCGCGGCAGCATGCCCTTCAGCACCGCCCCGCGCGCCCGAGGTCCACGCGAGATCAAAACCTGTTCATAGATCGCCGGGGCCGCCGCCACAACATGCGGCTGCTTCGACAGCCTCTCCAGCAGCGGACGCCAATCCCGAATGCCGTCGCTCTCAACGCGCAGCAAGCTGACGTGCGCCGTTGAGCCGAGTAGACGTTGTTGCAGGTCTTGGCGGAATCCGTTGTTGATCGCCAGCGCGACGATCAGCGACGCTACTCCCGCCGCTACGCCGGCGATAGAAATGCCGGTGATTACGCCGATCACGGCCTGCCGCCGTTTTGCGCGCAGATAGCGGGCTGCGACGAAGAGCTCAAATCTCATTTAGAGGTCCCTCGCTCCGCTCGGGATTTCGGCTGCGGGCTCCCGCTCCACCACCCCGTCACGCGAAAATCGCGCGTGTCGGGGACCCCGGCTTCGCTCACGCCCGCATAGCGCCTCAACTTGCCGCCGTTTGGCGCGAAGATAGCAGGTTGCGACAAAGAGTTCGAAGCGCATGGAGAGGGGCTCTTGGCCGTTAGCACTTAGCCTTTAGCCAAACCGGATTATAGACGGGATGGCTATGTGATTCTCGGGAGTACTGCCGGGACAGAGTCGCGATATGCGCGATAGGCATCTCCGAACCTCTCTTCCAACTCCACCTCTTCCATCCGGATCATCACCGCACCCGTGACCAGCGCGAATGCCGTCAGCCCCCAGCAGACCGCCAAGCCGGTGCCGAGGCTCCACGCGAACATCTCGCAGAGATGAGCCAGATAGACGGGATGGCGCACGCGCGCACGGATTCCGTCCGTCACGAGCCTCTGCTCAGGATTTCCGGCCTGCAATTCCGAAACACCGCCAAGTTGTTTCGGACTGAAGTTCTTGCGCGAGTGGAAATAAAGATAGAAGCCGGCGCCGAAGAGAAGCGCGGCCGGAAACCACGTCCACAGCGTGTGGTAGAGAATGACCTGCCGCCAGCGCTCGGTCGCGAGCGCCATCACGGCCCACATTGCCATCCAGGCCGGGACCAGCACGCGGTACGGTGAGCGCCGCGCTCGCCAGCGCTCGGCAAAGGGATGAATCATCAACCAAAAGGCCGGAATGGTCGAATAGACGACGCACGCCAACCAGCCCAGAGTCTGAATCCAGTAGCGCACGGGCAAGATGTTAGCAGGACACGCAGTCTCTCGTTTCTGGTTTCCAGTTTCTCGTTGCTAGTTGCTCGATTCGGAGGGCGCAGGTTGCAGGGGAGCAGCGCAGGAAGCAGGGAATCTCTTCGGTGCGTCCTCATGGAGGCTGGACCGCAAAGATGGCTCCGCCCTCAAATCAAGAAACCAGAAACTAGAAACTCGCTACTCGCCACCTGCCCCTCGCAACTGCCGACGTGATTTAGAATTCTCAGTTCCCAGGAGAGACTCCCGTGATCCCACGCTACACCCGTCCCGAGATGGGCCGCATCTGGAGCGACGAGAACCGCTTCCGCACTTGGCTGGCCGTGGAAGTCGCCGCCACCGAGACGCTGGCCGCTGCCGGTATTGTGCCCAAAGAAGCTGCCAAGGCGATTCGCGAACGCGCCGACTTCAACGTCGACCGCATTTTCCAGATCGAGGCCGAGGTCAAGCACGACGTCATCGCCTTCACTACCGCTGTCGCGGAAATTGTCGGCCCGCACGCACGCTGGTTTCACTTCGGGTTGACCTCAAACGACGTGGTCGATACGGCGCAGGCACTGTTGATCCAGCAGGCGTCGTCGCTGATTCTCGGCGACCTGGAGCGGCTGGCCGAAGTGCTCGAGCGTCGCGCTTGGGAGTTCAAAGACACGCCCATGATCGGCCGCACTCACGGCATCCATGCCGAGCCGATCACGTTCGGCTTCAAGATCGCCAACTGGTATTCGGAGACGCGGCGCAACATCGCGCGCTTCAAGGCCGCCGCCGAAGATCTGCGCGTGGGCAAGTTCTCAGGCGCTGTGGGGACGTTCGCACATCTCACGCCGGAACTGGAAGAGAAGGCGTGCGCGCGGTTGGGTTTGAAGGCTGCTGCTGTGTCGTCGCAGGTGATTCAGCGCGATCGCCATGCGCACTATCTGGCAACCTTGGCAGTCATCGCTTCGACCCTCGACAAGATTGCCACCGAGATCCGCCACCTGCAGCGCACTGAAGTCCGCGAGGCGGAGGAGTTCTTCAGCGAGAAACAGAAGGGCTCCTCGGTCATGCCGCACAAGCGCAATCCCGTGACCTGCGAGCAGATCAGCGGCCTGGCGCGCGTGGTGCGCGCCAATGCGCAGGCCGGATTCGAAAATGTCGCGCTTTGGCACGAGCGCGACATCTCGCATTCATCGGTGGAACGGATCATCATCCCCGACTCGACCACGCTCGCCGATTACCTGCTCAACAAGACCGCGAACCTGGTCGAGACGATGTTCGTGTATCCCGAACGCATGCTGGCTAACCTGCACTCGACGCGCGGTCTCGTCTTCAGCGGACAGCTTCTGATTGACCTGGTCGAGAGCGGGATGTCGCGCGAGGATGCCTACCGTCTGGTCCAGGGTCACGCGATGCGCGCGTGGAAGGAAGGCCTCGATTTCCGGCAACTGGTGCTGGAAGATCCCGAGATTTCCGGACGTGTGCCCCACTCTAGGATTGAACGCGCCTTTGATTACAGGCGCCAGCTAAGGAACATCGACAAAATTTTCGCTCGGGTATTTCCGCAAGAACCTCACAAGAAGGCCGCGGCCCGTTCTGCAGAGAAGTCGTCTGTTCCCAGGCGCAAGAAAGGCGGTCGGGCGCGTTGACCGTGCCTGCCCGCGTCGTCTACAGTTACGAGGTTTTGGGATTGCTGCCTCCCCGGCCGGGATCTCCTCAGAGCAGCGTTGTCGTCTCGGCTAGGATTTGCTGACGAGCGGGTTGCCGGGGGATACCAGTTCGTGGCGATGGAGCTTGGCGGTGAGGCGCTCTTTGTCGGAGGCGGAGGAGGCAGCCGCGATGCGCTTGCGGAGCTTCTGAACCTTTTCCTTGTGGGTACGACGGCGTCGAATCTCCGGGCGACGGCTGGGTGCGGACATGCGGTTCTCCTTGACGGTGAAATGAAGGGCGCGAGCCACGGCGCGCGGCGCAAGCCCGTGTCGAATGTATGATTATAGGGATGGTGCGGCGGACTGGCAAAGGCAAGGCGATCTGCGACGTGGATAGAATCTCCCACGGTAGGCCAGGTTTGCTCCACGCCCGAGGGCACTATATTCTTGATATTTCTATGTACACGGACTTCACTGCCACTGACCGCTGGAGCAAGAAGCAGGTGCACTGCCTGTATCAAGCCCTGATCGTCGCTATTGCCACGCGCCATGCCGATGCCGTGGACGTCAAGTTTCTGGTTGACGGACGCCCTGTTTGGGTCGCCCTGCCCCATCCAGCCTGGGTTGAATACAAGAAGCGGACGGGCAAGATGATCACCGACGCCCTGGCGAAGGAGATCGCCGGACATTTCCTGAAGACCGTTCTGGAATCGGGAGAAGGCGCCGGCCGGGAAATGTACTCGCTGACCGTCGAGCAGACTCTCGCACACCTGGAAGCGGTCGTGGCGGGAGCCGTGGCTGAGGCGCTTGCCCAGCGTTGATCCGGACCCAACCCAGATAAGTACTGAGACGATGGACATCGACTCGGGTTATCCGTCACAGACAGCTGTGCCATCCAACACTTGCGCGATCAGCGGCGTGGTGATAAGGGACGGGGTAGCTCAGATGGGATCAGCCATTGGTTTGGCCTGCCGCAGTTGGAAAGAGTCCTCTCAATGAAGGACAATACTACAACTTGGTCTTGTGGGAAGACCCTTCGCATTCAACACGGCTTTTGGCTTTTCTGGGAACCCTTTTCTCCTCGCGTAGCCGTGGTGTCCGCGTGGCATAGGGACCAGCACTTTGTTTGTTGAGGAGACGGCTTTATGTCCAGTCTTACGGTGGCAGTTGAAAGCGGAAGAGAGAAGAAACACAAGCAGCTGGCGCAGTGGGTCGATGAGGTAGCGCAGCTCACGAAACCGGATCGCGTGCACTGGTGCGATGGCTCGCAGCGGGAATACCAGACCATGCTGCGGCTTATGATTCAGGCCGGTACCGCCATCCCGCTCGCCGAAGATAAGCGTCCGAACAGCGTTTTTGTCCGTTCTAACCCCGCCGATGTGGCCCGGGTCGAGGACCGCACCTTCATCTGCGCGCAGAACAAAGAAGATGCCGGCCCCACCAACAATTGGGAAGATCCGGTGAAGATGAAAGAGAAACTGAAAGGGCTCTACACCGGATCGATGACCGGCCGCACCATGTACGTGATTCCGTACAGCATGGGCCCGATCGGCTCGCCGATCGCAAAGATCGGCATTGAGATCACCGACTCGCCTTACGTTGTCGCCAACATGCACATCATGGCGCGGGTCGGCACGCGGGTCTTGGAAGTTCTGGGTGCTGACGGGGAGTTCGTGCGTGGTCTGCACTCAGTCGGCGCGCCTCTTGGCCCAAACGATCAGGATTCGCCCTGGCCGAACAACGCGCAGGAAAAATACATCTGCCATTTTCCGGAGACGCGCGAGATCTGGTCCTATGGTTCCGGTTACGGCGGCAACGCTTTGCTGGGCAAGAAGTGTCACGCGCTGCGTATTGCCTCGGTGCAGGCTCGCGACGAAGGCTGGCTGGCCGAGCACATGCTCATCCTGAAGATGACCAGCCCCACCGGGCAGGTGAAGTACATCACCGGCGCGTTCCCGTCCGCTTGCGGCAAGACGAACCTCGCCATGCTGATCCCGACCGTTCCGGGGTGGAAAGTGGAGACGATCGGTGACGATATCGCCTGGATGAAATTCGGCGCGGATGGCCGGCTGTACGCCATCAATCCGGAGTACGGTTTCTTCGGCGTAGCGCCGGGCACGAGCATGAAGTCCAATCCCAACGCCATGCTCACCGCGACCGAGAATTCCATCTTCACCAATTGTGCAATGACGCCTGACGGCGATGTCTGGTGGGAAGGAATGACTGATGAGAAGCCGGCCGAGTTGATCGACTGGCTGCGTCGGCCGTGGACGCCAGCGTGCGGACGGAAAGCGGCGCATCCTAATGCCCGGTTCACAACCCCCGCAAAACAGTGCCCGGTGATTGCGCCGGAATGGGAGGATCCCAAAGGCGTACCGATCGACGCCATTCTCTTCGGCGGCCGCCGCGGCGGTGTCGTCCCGCTGGTCACGGAGTCCTTCCACTGGCAGCATGGGACCTTTCTGGGCGCCACCGCGAGCAGCGAAACTACCGCTGCAGCCGCCGGCAAGGTGGGGCAGCTTCGGCGTGACCCGATGGCGATGCTGCCGTTCTGTGGCTACAACATGGCCGACTACTGGAGCCACTGGCTCGAGATCGGCGAGAAGGCCGGCGCACAGCTGCCGCGCATCTATCTCGTCAACTGGTTCCGCAAGGACGAGAACGGCAAGTTCATGTGGCCGGGCTACGGCGAGAACAGCCGCGTCATCGAGTGGATCTTCGGCCGCTGCAACGGCGAGGACGACGCGGTCCGCACCGCGATCGGCTGGCTGCCCGCGCCCGGCGCGATCGATACCAACGGGCTCGACATCTCCGAGGCGACGATGTCGGCGCTCCTCTCGGCCAACC
>Ga0335070_10008963_pt1 | contig 11745 bp, 9 predicted proteins | sample Lox_Sample_13_FD_206722 | JGI IMG/M metagenome (GOLD analysis project Ga0335070, IMG submission 206722) | Soil microbial communities from Loxahatchee National Wildlife Refuge, Florida, United States - Lox_Sample_1.3 | ecosystem: Environmental > Terrestrial > Soil > Wetlands | place: USA: Florida...
GCACACCTTCGTCGGTCGCCATCCATCGGATGCCCTGTTTGGCAGCGATGGCGAGTACTTCGTCTGAGACACTGCCCTCGGATGGCCACAATCCAGCAGGCCGCACTCCAAATGTGCGCTCGTGCAGGTCCAGAGCCCAGTGAATCTGCAGCGCTGCGTCCTCCGGCCTGCGGAACCGCCGCGTAGGCAGCGTGAGTCCCGGCGTGGATTCGCCCCCGACGTTTGTATCGCAGACGAGCGGAAGGATGGGGTGATAATACGGTGTCGTGGAGAGCTCTAGCGTTCCGTTGCGAGCTGCCTCGGCATAAATCGGCAATACCGAGGCCAGGATCTCACGCTGCTTTGCCAGAACTGCGATCTGATCGTCGCGGTTGAAGTCCTCACCCTTCTTTACGAGGGCTGCAATGTCAGGGTCGGCGAGGAAATATTCGTCGAACCAGACCAACTGGGAAAGCACCTGCAAGTCGCCATAGTCGCGAGTGACGAAGTACGATTCCGGCCCTTCCGGCCTGTCCATCGTCGCGCGATAACGTTCCCATAAGTCGCGGTACCGTGGATAGCGGCCAATCATGTTCACGGGATTGGCTTGGAACAGGTATTGCAGTGCGAATTTCCGTTCGGCGGTAGTCAACTCGTTGGCTGGCTTCGACACCAAGTCGAGAAAAGGGTCGTGAGCCTTGCCAGAAACGTAGTCTTGAATCTGCGCTATGAGCGAGGGCACCAGGTTGAGGTTCTGGTGGACTTCGGGGAACTCTGCGGCGAGCTTGACCATCCCGTAGTAGTCCTTGAGCGCGTGCATTCGCACCCAGGGAAGGCGGTATTCGCCGGTCAGCATGTCTTTGTAAAACGGCTGGTGCATGTGCCAGAGGAGCACCAGGCGGATTTTGGGGCCAAAGTCACTCATCGAGGATGTCAGCGCGCCATCAGTGTAGCAGGTGTTTTTGCGGAAATCGAAGAGGTCGAACGGCCCTGGGGATGACGCTTTGGTGGGACACGCGATGGACTCCGTGTACCTACACGAAGAGGTTCTTGTGCCTTCAATACGTTGCATGCAGGCGGCGAGGTTATCGCCGCCGGGGCCATTCGGTAAACTAGGAAGTTGTGCGCATTCTGACCCGCTACATATTGAAGGAAGTAAGTTCGCACGCCTTGCTCGGCGTGCTGCTCTTCACGTTCATTATCTTCATGCGCGACCTCGGCCGGCTGCTCGAATTAATTGTCCGGAACAGCGCGCCGCTGCCGAGTGTAGCCGAGATTTTCGTTTACACCCTGCCGACGACATTCCTGATCACTTTCCCGATGGGTGTGCTGGTGGGTATTCTGATCGGATTGAGCCGCCTCGCAGCCGACAGCGAGGTGACTGCCATTCGCGCCAGTGGAATGGGCGCGGGTATGTTTCTCAGCGTCGTGTCCTCTTTTGCCATCGCGGCATGGCTGCTGGCAATGTTTAACAGCATCTATCTTGCACCCAGTGCGGCTCGCGGTCTGAGTGCGTTGCAAGACCGCCTGAAAGCCTCGCAGGCGTCGTTCGAGATTCAGCCGCGGGTGTTCTACGAAGAATTCAAAAACCACGTTCTTTATGTTCAGGACGCCGTTCCCTCGAAAGGTCAGTCCCTGTGGCGAGGCGTCTTCCTGGCGGACGTCTCTGACTCGTCATCTCCGAAGATCATTCTGGCCGAGCGCGGTGCGTTGCTCAGCGAGTCGCCGGAAAGAGTGCGCTTCCACCTGGAAGACGGCACACAACAAGAGCTGATTCCTACGGCCCCGGACCAGTACTCGATTACGACGTTTGAGACAACTGACCTGCCGGCGGACATTCCAACGACCTCCGATCGCGCTTTTCGCGACCTTCAGCCGGTCGCGGAGCTGAGTCTGCATGCTCTGCTCCGCAACGCTGCCCGTGAGCGTGCTGCAGGGGAAGCAACCGCCCAGATCGATCCGCCTACCTCCTCGTTTGACTTCCTGAAAGCACGCTATTACCTGATTGAGTTCCATCGCCGTTTCGCATTGCCGACAGCCTGCCTAGTGCTGGCCCTTGTCGGAATCCCGCTGGGTCTCTCTGCACACAAGGGCGGGCGCAGCACCGGTTTCGTCCTGACCATTGTTCTGGTGTTCGTGTACTACTTCTTCTCGCTGGTGGGGGTTGCCTTGGCACGCCAGGGTAAGCTGCCGCCATGGTTTGGCGTGTGGGGAGGAAACCTCTTTTTCTTTTTGTGTGGACTTTTCCTGTTGTGGAGAGTGGACAGGATGCCCCTGGATTTCAGCTCGTTACAGAGGACCAGTGAATCTGTTCGAAAGTTCCTTCGCAACCTGGGAGAGCGCATGCCCGGATTGCGCGATCTCGGATGGATCAGGAACACCAGCCGTCGGCCGCGCAAACGCTATAGCGCCAGGTTTCCATTGATTCTGGACAATATGATTCTGCGGGACTTCGCCATCTTCCTGGCGCTGATTCTTTCCACGTTCCTGATCCTCGCCCTGGTCTTCACCTTTTTCGAGCTGCTGACCGATATCGTTCGCAACCGCGTGTCGTTCATTCTTCTGGCTGAATATCTGCTGAATTTAAGTCCTTCACTCATCTACCTGATGGCGCCGATGTCGGTGCTGCTGGCTGTCCTGGTGACGTTTGGACTGCTCCAGAAATCGAGCGAGCTGACCGCCATGAAGGCGACAGGGTTCAGCATCTACAGGGCGACGCTGCCCGTGATTGTGCTGTCGGCAGGATTCGCCGCCGGGCTGTTTTTGTTCGATCAGTTCTATATCCCTCACACCAACCGGCGACAGGAAATCCTTCGAAACGAAATCAAAGGCAAGCCGCCCCAAACCTATCTGCAAGCCGATCGCAAGTGGATTTTCGGGCAGTCTAACGAGATTTACTATTATCAGTTCTTCGATCCCGATGCCGATCGCTTCGGCGGCATTACCGTGTTCGAGTTCGATCCGTCAACTTTTCGATTGACACGGCGCATCCATGCTGATGGTGCACATTGGGAGCCAAGCCTGAAGAAATGGGTCTTTGAAAATGGATGGGTGCGCACCTTGAATGGAGCATCGATTCAGGAGTACAGGACATTCGACGTCGCTACCTTCAATGAACTGGCCGAGGATCCCAGCTATTTCAAGAAAGAAGTGCGGCAATCGTCGGAGATGAACTACGAGGAGTTGAGCAACTACATCCATGACTTGCGACAAAGTGGATTCGACACGGTAAGGCTGAATGTGCAGTTGCACAAGAAGTTGGCCTACCCTCTCGTCACCCTTGTCATGGCCATTCTCGCGATTCCGTTCTCCACCCAGACTCGGCGCGGAGGTGCCCTGGCTGGCGTCGCCACCGCTCTGGGCATCGCGATCATCTATTGGGTAACGGCGGGAGTCTTCGAGGCGATGGGCAACGCTAACCAGCTTCCCGCACTCCTGGCTGCGTGGTCACCTGACTTCATCTTCGGTTTGGCGGGCGGATATCTGGTGCTGCGTGTGCCCACGTAGCCGCTGTGCATCGCATCGGCTCCGTTATCATCCAATTAAATTTACGAGGTTGACCCCAGCAAGCGCACGAGTGGCCTGATGTTTAAAAGACTGCGACCGCTGTTTCCATACGTCAATAAGTACCGCGGCACCTTTCTCATCGGCGCTGTTTGCGTCTTCGCCAACAATGAGATATGGATCCAGTTCCCCAAAGTACTTCGCGACGCGGTCAACGACCTCAACCATTCCTTCGACCAACACGTCTTGCTGAAGTATGCAGGCCTCCTCATGCTCATTGCACTTGCCAAGGGGCTGTTTCAATTCCTCACCCGCTGGATTCTGATCGGCATTTCGCGCGAAATCGAGTTCGACTTGCGGAACGACCTGTTCGCCCACCTCGAAGAGCTCTCTTACAGCTACTACCAGCGAACGCGTACCGGCGACATCATGGCACGCATGACCAATGACCTGAACGCGGTGCGCATGCTCGTAGGGCCGGGCATCATGTACACAGCGAACACGATCGTGTTCACCGCGGTATCGCTGCTTTTCATGCTGCGGATCAGCCCAAAGTTGACGCTGTTCGCTTTCCTGCCGTTACCCGTATTTAGCATCGTCATCCAGTACTTTGGGCGCCAGATTCACGAGCGCTTTGAGCGCATCCAGGCGATGTTCTCGGAGATTTCGGCCCGGGCGCAGGAGAACTTCTCCGGCGCGCGCCTAGTCCGTGCCTACGTGCAGGAGGAAGCTGAGATCGAACTCTTCGAGAGAGCCAATGAAGAGTACATCGGCAGGAGCCTGAAGCTGGTCCGCCTGATGGGCATGTTATGGCCGACGTTGACCACATTGTTGGGCGTGGCCATCGTAATTGTGCTCTATGTCGGCGGCCGCGAGGTCATTCAGCACCGCATCAACGTTGGCGACTTCGTTGCCTTCAACTTCAACATGGTGCAGCTCACCTGGCCCATCATCGCCCTGGGATGGGTGATCAACATCTTCCAGCGCGGCACGGCATCGTTAGGACGAATTGCTGCCATCTTGGCGGAGAAACCTGCGGTTACGGACCGCGACGTACCTGCCAGTGGCGCCCCGCAAGAAATTCGAGGGGAGATTGAGTTCCGCAACCTGACGTTCAGCTATGGCGATACCATTCGCTGCCGGGAAAATGTAAACCGCGTCCAACATGGTGAAGATGCCGTGTTGCACAATGTCAGCCTGACTATTCCGGAAGGCACAAGCCTAGCGATTGTTGGGCCCACCGGCTCCGGAAAGTCGACGCTGGTGTCGCTTATACCGCGCATCTATGACGCTCCCGCCGGGTCAGTCCTGGTCGATGGCCGACCGATTCGCGAGTTCCCGCTGGAAGTGCTCCGCCGAAACATCGGCTTTGTCCCCCAAGAGACGTTTCTGTTCAGCGACACCATCCGCGAGAACATCGCGTTCGGGGCAGCCGGTGCCACTGACGACGATGTCCGTCGTGTCGCCGAGGCTGCGAGTATCGCCTCCGACATCGACGGCTTTCCGGACGGCTACAAAACAATGGTCGGCGAGCGCGGCCTGACGCTCTCTGGAGGCCAGAAGCAGCGCACTGCCATTGCTCGCGCGCTGCTCCGCAATCCCCGGATTCTTGTACTCGATGACGCGCTCTCCAGCGTCGACACGCAGACGGAGGATCGCATCCTCAACCACCTCCGCGAAATCATGTGCGATCGAACGACCATCTTCATCTCGCACCGCGTCTCAACCGTGCGCAATGCTGACCGGATTGCCGTCCTGCGCGACGGACACATCGTCGAATACGGAACTCACGACGAGCTGGTCGCGCTGAACGGCTATTACACCGAGCTGCACGAGCGGCAATTGCTGGAAGAGGAACTGGAGACGGTCTAGGACGTCACGCGAGTTGCAGTAACAGGGACTGTAATGCGTCGACGGCGAGCTGTGCTGCGTGCCCGGAAGCTTCCGGAAGGCCGCCAATCGCATTCACGATGTCTTCTCGTCGAAGAGAACGTGCTTCAACTAAGGATCTGCCTTCCGCCAGTTCGGTGACGAGCGATCCGCAGGCAATGGCAGGAACACAGCCCTTGGCACGAAATCGCATGGCGGCGATGTGGCCCTCTTTCAGGCGCACAGACAACTCCAGGATATCCCCGCAGGCTGGGTTCTCGACGCGAACATGCGCATCTGCTTTATTCACTTCACCGGCATTACGCGGATGTTCGAAATGCTCGAGCAGTTGAGGCGAGTACATGACCTTGCTCTCTCACTAGCGTACCGCAACTTCCTGTGAGACCGAAAAGTCATCCCTATAATCGAAGCTGGCATGGGCGATGACTTCATCCCGCGGCGCGTAGTCTGCCTTCAGCCCAGCGCAACCCTTACCATGCGCGACATCGGCATGCTGGACCGCGTCGTCGCCTGCACGCGCTATTGCGCCGATGTTTGTCCGGAAGTAATCGGCGGATCCCGTGTCTTTGTCTCTGACTCGTGGGCCGCACAGGCAAGGGAGATCCAAACTGCCCGGCCCGACATCGTAATCGCCTCAGTGCCCTATCAGATGGAGTCGGTCGGAGAGATTTTAAAGTCCGGAATTCGATTTCTTGGCTTGGCTCCGCGCAGCTTGGCCGAAGTTTACTCCGACATCGCTGCGATTTCCGCTGTCATGGGCGCAACGCAGCGGGGTGCGAATGTAATCGCGGCAATGCAGATAGAGATTGAGAGCGTGCATTCAATTTGCCGCGATGCGCCGAGGCCGCGTGTTTTCTGCGAAGAATGGGGCAAACCGATCATCGCCTCCCAACCGTGGGTGGCTGAACTTGTGGAATGCGCCGGTGGAGAGTTCGTCGCAACGCCCGGGAAGGCAATCGCCGCTGCTGAGGTCGCAAGTCTGATTCCCGATGTCTTGTTGGCTGCATGGTGCGGCGCTGGTGACCGGGTTCCAATGCGTAAGATGGTTCATCAGCGAAACTGGGCCAACCTGCCCGCCGTCCGTGCGGGCCGAGTGTTTTGCATCCGTGACGAGCTACTCAATACACCGGCGAGCAACCTTCTTGGCGGGCTTCGCGCAATTGCCTGGGCCCTGCATCCCGAACGATTCGCGTGTCCAGCGGGAATCCATCGAATCGACGACGCTCCGCCGGCAGACTGACTCTCTCGCCTGAACGACGACGTTCCCACTATGATAGCCTCGCTAATACCAACCCTCGCCGTTCTCGGGAGTCTTAATTGACCAAGCTGGTCGTGGCCGCGCTCGTCCTGCGTGGCGACGAAATCCTGTGTTGCCAACGGACCGAGCACCAGGCCCTGCCGCTTAAGTGGGAATTTCCCGGCGGCAAGATCGAGGACGGTGAAACACCGCCGGAAGCCTTGCGGCGCGAACTCGAAGAGGAGCTCGGCATTCACGCGGAGGTCGGACCCGAGGTCGCGCAGGTTCTGCATACCTATGTGAATGGCAACTCCGTCAACTTACGTTTCTTTGAGGTTACGCGCTTCGAGAACGAGCTGCAGAACCGCATCTTTCGCGACGTCCGCTGGGTCAAGCGGAGAGAACTGCCCTGGTTGGACTTCCTCGACGCCGACAAGGAACTGGTGCGCAAACTCGCCGCGGGCGAGCTGCTCTAGCTGCCGCCGCCCGTCACAAACCAGGCAATCGTTAGACCGATCATGATGATCGCCGTCGCCCAGGCGATCACATTGAACCAAGTGCCGTTGACGTACTTGCCCATCAGGTCGCTCTTGTTGATCAACAGCAGCATGAAGATCAGCACAAAGGGCAGCACGATGCCGTTCACCACCTGCGACAAGATGCTGATTTTCACCAGCGGGATACCCGGAATCAGGATCACCGCGCCGCCCGCAACAATGAGCAGCGTATACAGCCAATAGAAGACTTTGGCCTCGTCGAACTTCTTGTCTACGCCGGACTCGAATCCCAGACCTTCGCACACGGTATAGGCAGTGGAAATCGGCAGAATCGAAGCCGCGAAGATCGACGCATTGAACAGCCCGGCTGCAAACAAGATGTAGGCGAACTCGTTCGAGAGCGGCCGCAGCGCCTGTGCGGCATCAGCAGCATCGCGGATCTCGCGAACTCCATGCGTGTAAAGCGTAGCCGCACACGCCACCACAATAAACCAGGCCACGATATCGGTAAAGAAGCACCCAAAAATTACGTCCCACCGCGAGGCCCGGTACTCTCGCGCTGTAATTCCCTTCTCCACAATCGACGACTGCAGATAAAACTGCATCCAGGGGGCGATTGTGGTTCCCACCAAGCCGATGACCATGTAAAGGTAGGCCGAATTGTTGAAGCCCGCGTGGCTCGGCGGCTTAAATGTGGCAATGAACGCCTCTTTCCAGCTCGGCCCCGCCAGTACGCCCGCGATGATGTACGAAAAGTAGAAGAACGACGCAGCCAGGAAGATCTTCTCGACGCTCTTATAACTGCCCTTCACCACCATGAACCACACCAGCAGTCCCGACGCGGGCACGCTGATGTAGCGAGAGATGTGAAACAGCTCGAGGCTGCTGGCAATACCGGCGAATTCCGCAACCACATTGCCGAAGTTGGTTATGATCAGCCCAATCATCATGAAGAAGGTGATGCGAAAGCCGTATTCCTCGCGGATGAGATCGCTCAGGCCTTTTCCCGTGACAGCTCCCATGCGCGCCGACATTTCCTGCACCACGACCAGAGCGATCGTCATGGGAATCATCACCCACAGCAGCGTGTAGCCGAACTGCGCGCCGGCGGCTGAATACGTGTAGATGCCGCCGGCGTCGTTATCGACATTCGCCGTGATGAAACCGGGGCCAATTACGGCCAGGAACATCAGCAGACGCACTCGCCACAGGTTCAGACGCCGGGCATGAGACATGGAATCGGGTCGGAGGTGAAATCGGGAATTACGTTTCAGAATAACTGCGCCCAGGAAATTGTGCCACGCGATTCGCCGAATTTGACGCGACGAGCTGAAACCTACAACTTCGCGCGCAGCATATTGATGACGTCGTCGGCGGTAATCACGCCGGTCAGCACACCTTCCTCGTCAATCACCGGCAGTGCGAGCAGATTGTACTTGTCGAACAGCTCGGCGACGTCCTTCTCGTCCGCGCCAGGCTGGATCGTCGGCATATGGCGCGTACTGAGCATCATGAGCGGCGTCTCCGGCGTGGCCAGCACGATCTTCGCCAGCGGCACCTGACCAAGCAGTTTTTCGCGCTCTCCCACCAGGAAGATCGTACTTACACTCTCCAGGCCGCCTTCGAATCTGCGAAGCATGTCAATCGCATCTGAGACCTTGGTGCCGGCTCTAAGCGCCATGTACTCGGTTGTCATGCGCCCGGCGGCTGTGTCCTCCTCGAAGGTCATCAGCTCGGCGACTTCGGCCCGTTCTTCAGGCTCCATCTCCGTGAGGATTTCTTCGCTCGTCTCCGGAGGCATCTCGGCGAGCACGTCGGCCGCGGCGTCCGGATTCATCTCCTCGACGATGTCGGCGGCGCGCTCGGAATCTAACGCCCGCAGAACCTCCACCTGAACCTTGGGATCGAGTTCTTCCAGCGTCTGCGCCGCCACTTCTTCGTCAATCGTCTCGAAGATGGCTTCGCGCTCCGCCGGAGCCAGTTCCTCAACAATGTCGGCGATATCGGCGGGATGCAGCTTCGACAAGCGGTCGAGTGAGATCTTCAGCTTCACCCGCCGCGCCGGATCGGTTTCGATCAGGTCCACGAACTCCCACGGAATCATCTTCGGTGGGATTCGTTCCATCATCGACCGCAGTGTTGACGCAGGAACGACGCCGCGCAGCAGTCGGCGCATGGCACCGCGCGCGCCGACATCGACGGCGCTGAGCTTGAGGACGACGTGCTCGTGGCCGGATTCTTCATGGATATCGACGTCGTTGACGCGCACGACTTTGCGCCCAAAGACGTCGATGATTTGCTGGTCGAGCAGGTCGCGGTCCAGCAGAAACATGCCTTCGCCGCTGGCGTAAGGCGACCAATCGTTGGCCAGCGAATCGGCACGAACTCCGCCGTTGATGGATTCAACGGCGCGAATGTTCAGCACTCGTTCGCCTTGCTTCGTCTTCACGACGAAAGCGGCAACGCGGTTCGGATCTTCTTGCGGCAATAGCGCGACTTCACGCACTTTGCCGACCGGCGAAGTGCCCGACGGATCATAGACCGCAGCGCCAATGAGTTCCGAAAGTGCGAGCGTTGGCATTACTGCCAATATAGCCCAACGGTCACGCAACTTCCTCGCAAACTTTAAGAAGAAACCGGGTAGGAGAAGCCTTGGGGATTTGGGGTGAAAGCACCACCCTTTAGCGTGGTGAAGCGGTCGGCAAAAATCCGGGGCTTTAGCCCCAGCATCCTAATTCCGCGTCCCCGTCAGCAACTGTTCGACCTCGGCTTTCTTGTCCGAGGTCAGCGGCAACAGCGGCAAGCGCGGCGTGCCGCCGAACATTCCGTTGAAGTCCATGGCGTACTTTACGCCTGGGATGCTGAGTTCGCTAACGATTCGAACCGCGGCCTTGGCGATGCGCTCCTGTTTCTCCTGCGCCAGTTTGGCGTCGCCTTCTTTCCAGGCGGCGTAGATTTCGTAGCACGCAGTCGGCGCGCAGTCGGCGAATGCCAGAATCGCGCCTACGGCGCCAACGTCGAGTGACGGCGCAAGTTTGTGGGCCGCGCCCACGAGCACCTGGAAACCGACTTCCTTCTCGCGCGTCTTGAGTCCGCCGACGACTTTCACGGCACTCGACGACGGTTTCGACGGCGCATCGCCAGCCAGCGCGCCGACCGGGACGAGGTTGCCGCCATTGCCACCGGCGGGCGCTTCGGCGGCTTTCAGCATGCGGCGCGTCACGGCGGAAAATGTCTCAGTTACGGTGGCTTTGCGCTGAATTTGGCGCGTGCCTTCGACCATCTTCTGCACTTTCTCGATGGAACCCGACGACTCCTTGATGCCGATGAGGTTCGGGTGCTCGGCGAGTTCGATGACGATTTCGGCGGGAATGTCGTAGCCGGTCGCTTGGGGAAAGTTGTAAATGATCACCGGCAGCGGCGAGCGGTCGCAGACGAAGCGATAGAACGCCAGCATATTGGCCGGGTTCGCCATTTGTCCTTTGTAGTAATGCGGCGTGCGGACCATGGCGACGTCGTAGCCGAGCTCGTAGGCGAACTCGCTGAGGCGCAGCGTCTCCAGCGCCGACTCGTGACCGGTGCCTGCGATCATCACCTTCTCATTGGCCGCGGCGTCAATGGCAGTCTTCAGCACCTCGCGTTGCTCCTCGTCGCTCAGCAGAATCGCCTCGCCAGTCGAGCCCAGCACGACAATTCCTGCGACCGGCGTGCGCGAATAGTGCTCGACATTCTGCTCCAGCTTGCGCTGATAGATTCTGCCGTCGGGATAAAACGGTGTCGTGATGGGGGGGAAGATGCCGTGAAAAAACATGATTCAGTCGCCATTAGCCAGTAGGCAGTAACCAGTAGTTAGTTTAGCGCGTCAGCTTCCTGCGCCGTTGCGGCAAACTTAAGGACCCTCGCCAAGCGCGGCAGTTCGAGTTCGAAAGCATCAGCAATCTCGGTCATTGGAATGCCGTCGGCCGCGGCTCGCAGGACGACATTCAAGGGAGCCTCTGAGTCACGGAGCATCCACAAGTGGTTTTCGCCGTCGTCGAGGAGTTCGACCTCGGGGCATTTCGTCCAATCCAACTTGAGTGCCTGCTTGAGCAAGGCGGGCAAAAGCGGCTGGGTAGCCGATTGTTCGGGGATGCGGGATCCGGTTTCGCGTGGATTGCGGCGGTCAGCGCGGAGCTTTTCAGCCCAGGCTTCGAAGGCTTCGACCACGGCCTTCTGAATGGTCATGTTCTGGCGGGCAGCGAGGGACTTAATGCGGGTGCGCTGGGCAGCGGTGAGGCGGATTTGGACCAGGAATTTCTCTGTTTCGCGCGCTTTTGGCATTGGGTGATACCCCCTCCCGTGCATTCGTTCCGGACAGCTCTAAGACCCTGTTAAGCCAAGCATAAACTACGCTTTTTGTTATGCTTACGCAAGTTTCCTCGCATCTCGACGATCAATACAATCAATACAAATACTTGTATTGATATCAATACAAGTCAATCGGGCATGTGGCTCGAGAACAACTCACCTTTTGCCTCACCGGGTTGGACTCTAGGGGATGGCGGAGCGGAGGGATAGGACGTGGGTCACGGGAGGGTGTGATAAGAACCAGTTGTCAGCGGGCGGTTGTTACTCGTCAGTGGAATGCGGGCTGGATTT
>Ga0335070_10008964_pt1 | contig 11743 bp, 11 predicted proteins | sample Lox_Sample_13_FD_206722 | JGI IMG/M metagenome (GOLD analysis project Ga0335070, IMG submission 206722) | Soil microbial communities from Loxahatchee National Wildlife Refuge, Florida, United States - Lox_Sample_1.3 | ecosystem: Environmental > Terrestrial > Soil > Wetlands | place: USA...
CTACGTCCAACTTCACTTGGCATCAGCCTCTTTTACTGCGTCGAATGGGCAAATTGCTTCGCACACGCCGCATCCTGCGCAAAGAGTCTCGTCAATCTCCGCACGATTGGTGCCAAGAGAGATCGCAGGGCACCCAAAAGCGTTCACGCATATGCCACAGCCGTTGCAGCTCTCCTGAATCTTGCGCGTGGGTCCCTTCTCTATTTTTAGTGGGCAAGGGCGCTCCGAGATGACGACGCTTGGGCCCGAATACTCCATGATTTCCCTCAACACACGCTGTGTCTTTTCCACGTCGAATGGATCAACGACGGCTACTTTTTCAATTCCCAAGCTTTTGGCGATAGCTTCCAAATTGACTATCTTGGCATCGTCACCCATGGCGGTCTTACCAGACCCAGGCGTCGGCTGATGACCTGTCATAGCAACAGTTCGATTATCGAGGATAACCACGCAAACATTCGCCTTGTTATACACAATATTGAGCAAGCCAGGCATGCCAGCATGGAAAAACGTCGAATCGCCGATGACAGCGAAAACCTTGTCCTTCATGCCAGAATGAACCATGCCCGCCGCCTGCGAAATTCCTGCACCCATGCATAGGCAAGACTGAACAGAATTCACAGGAGGCAACACGCCCAAAGTGTAGCACCCTATGTCGCCTGTCACCACCTTGTCGTTGGACCTCCCAGAAAAGGTAAGCGCCGATTCGGGACATTCTTGAACGCAAACGGGTTCACCTCCGCAAGTGTCGCACACAATGGCTTTGCGCGTGTTCGGATGAAGCGTGATGGCCCCGTATTGGCAGGCTTCGAGGCACCACCCGCAGCCGTCACATTTTTCCTCCTCCACACTGATGGCTCCGCTGGCCTTAGACTGATGCAGAGCATCTCTAGGACAAGAAACTACGCAAGGAGCGTCTATACAGGCTCGACACGCAACCGCAATGTTCGAGAACACGTTTAACCTCAAACCGCGAATCCGCGCCTTTGTTGGGTTGAAAGTTTTCTCCTTCTCAACCGAGCAGACAAGCTCGCAAACGTTGCAACCTATGCATTTGTCTGTGTCGCAGTTGACAAACTGATTCACGGTGTTCAAAGCATAATAGAAAGCGCGATGTGGGCAACCAGGGCACAAAACAGGCGGCCTAGGCGGCAAATCCAGCCTAAGTTGCGGCGCCGGCGGGTCACAATAGCCAGACTTAGCAAAGGCAGCACGCATTGCGTCAGGCGTAAACTCGCCAATTTCGTCCAAGCCAAGTTGACGCTTACCAAATACGTCAACGTCCAAACCTCTCAAGTTATCCTCAATGTAAGGTCGCAACTCTTCAACCACAATTAGCTTCTGGACCTTGGACGCGAAGCTCCTAACGAGGTCACGAGGAAACGGATACGCAAAGCCTAGCTTCAACCAAGAAAATTGGGCAGGGTCCAGGAGTGACTTGGCGTGATAATAACCAATCCCGCTTCCAATGACGCCGACGCTCTTTCCGTTGTCCTCCACCACATTGAATTTGGTTTGGTTGACGAGCTTTTCCGCCTGCCGCAACCTTTCCAAGAGGACGTGATGTTGGCGAAGGGCATTCTGGGGAACCATAACCCATTTTGAACCATCCTTGTCGAAGGCAGCTTTGCGCTTAACACTTTGAAAATCCCGGACCTGAACACGAGCTTTTCCATGAGCAACACGGGTCGTCAAGCGTACGATGACGGGCAGCTCCAGCTTCTCGCTTAACTCGAAGGCATCGCGAGTCATTTCGTACGCCTCCTGCGGGTTACCCGCGTCCAAAAGCGGAATGTTGCTGTGAACAGCAAAGTACCGAGTATCCTGCTCATTCTGGCTACTATGCATCGCAGGATCATCACAAACTGCAATTACCATACCGCCAACCACGCCCGTGTAGGCCAGCGTCATCGCAGCGTCCGCAGCCACGTTAAGGCCAACATGTTTCATTGAAACGATGGAACGCACGCCAGCCATGGATGCGCCCACAGCAACCTCAACGGCCACGATTTCGTTGATGCTCCACTCCGCGTAGACGCCAAAAGTCTTCGCCACTTCAGCTATGGTTTCAAGAATTTCCGTCGACGGCGTACCAGGGTAGGCAGCTGCAACCTTGATGCCTGCCTCCAACGCGCCTCGGGCTACCGCTTCGTCCCCGTTAAGCAAGAAGTAACTGTTAGGCTTGTTCTGGGCTATCTTAGCAACCATCACGTATAGATCCTTTACATTTTCCCCTTCCGATTATCAAAAACGTGCTTCGCCTTACCCTCACTGCGAGGAATTTCACCACACTTCGCAACTTGAATTTCAGGGTTCAGACCAGTTACGTTGTTGATTTTGCCCTGAATCTTACCCTTCAGAGCATTCACATCCAAGCCTGGAGTCTTGGAGGCTTCTTCCGTCAACTCAACCTTCACCATAAAAGTATCCAACGCATCAGGCCGATCCACATGAATCTGGTAATGTGTCGCCAACTCAGGCACCCCCATTATAACATACTCGATTTGAGAGGGGAACACGTTAACGCCTCGGATGATGAGCATGTCGTCCGACCGCGCGCTGACCCGCTTCATACGCGTATGAGTCCGCCCGCATGGGCACCAGTCAGATTCGACAGAGGATAGATCCCGTGTCCGGTACCTAAGAAGGGGGAGCCCCTTCTTAGACAAAGGCGTAAAAACCAATTCACCCTCTTCACCCTCAGGCAAAACCTCACCAGTCTCAGGATTTATGGTTTCTACGATGAAGTGGTCCTCACAAATGTGCAGTCCATTATGCTGTGGACATTCAACCGAAACACCTGGACCACTCAGCTCAGTTAGACCGTAACAGTCGAACGGCTCCAGACCCAACGCAGCTTGTACACGCTCACGGATTCGCTCAGACCAAGGTTCTGCGCCAAACAATCCGATTCGCAATTTCAGGTCCTTGCGCGGGTTAACGCCCTCAGCCGCCATGGCTTCAGCCAAATAAACAGCGAAACTCGGCGTACAACACAGAATGGTAACGCCCAAGTCCTTCATGAGCTTTATCTGCCTCTGGGTCATTCCGCCGCTTGCAGGAACAATTTCAGCCCCAATCTTCTGCGCCCCATAATGAAAACCAAAGCCGCCAGTAAAGAGACCGTAGCCATAAGCAATGTGGACAACATCCTCGCGCCGCCCACCAGCAGTGTAAATGGTTCGGGCCATGCAATCCTGCCACGCCTCTAAATCTGACTTCGTGTAGGCGCCGATGATAGGATTGCCCGTGGTTCCACTGGAAGCATGAATTTCAACGATGTCAGCAGAATCTACGGCAACCAACCCCATAGGATAATTGTCTCGCAGGTCAGTCTTCACCGTGAAAGGAATCTTCGCCAAGTCCTCAAGCGTCTTTATGCTGTCAGGCGTCAACCCAGCCGCCTTGAACCTTCGCTTGTAAAACGCAGAATTGTCATAGCAGTGCTTCACAGTCTCCTTCAGCTTCCTAAGTTGCAGCTCGCGGATGCGTTTTCTGGACATGGTTTCAACTGTTTTGTTCCAGTACTTGTCGTTCATGCGTTTTCCCCAGTTTAAAGTCCCAAATAAACTTCCTTGATGTGGCTGTTAGACAGCAGTTCTCTGGCTTCGCCTTCTAAAATAATTTTGCCCTCTTCCAACACGTACCCTCGATTTGCGATTTCCAGCGAATCGAGGATGTTTTGCTCAACGAGAAGAACAGTCACGCCATCATCATTAATCGTGCTAACCGTGTCCAATACCTTCTCAACAATTATCGGCGCCAGCCCCAAAGAAGGCTCATCCAAAATAAGCAACTGCGGATTAGACATAAGGCTCCGACAAATAACCAGCATCTGCTGCTCGCCCCCGCTTAAAGTCTGCGCCAAAGCCTTTGCCTTCTTCTTCAACACTGGGAAAAGCTGGTAAACCCTTTCCTTGGAATCCTTCACCAAGCTATGATCCTTAATCGTGTAGGCACCTAAAAGAAGGTTTTCTTCCACAGTCATGCGCGGGAAAACCTCTCTGCCCTCGGGAATCATGACAAGCCCTTTCTGAACAATTTCATAAGGTTGCAACCTTTCTATGGTCTGGCCCTTAAAGTGGATGGAACCTGCTTTGGCAGGCAAAAGCCCCATTATTGTCTTGACGAGGGTGGTCTTTCCGGCGCCATTGGGACCTATGATGCTGACAATTTCCTTCTCGTTAATGTGAAAAGAGACATCCCAGAGTATCTGTACCATGCCATATCCAGAAGAAACATTCTCGAGCTCCAGCATGGTCAGTCGCCCTCGTCCTCCACGGAGAACTTCTTACCAAGGTAGACCTTGATGACTTCTTCGTCACTGCACACTTTCTCAGGAGAACCTTCGCAAATCTTTTCCCCATGATGCAGCACCGTGACATGATTGCAAAGGCCCATGATAACCTTCATCACGTGCTCCACCATGAGAATCGTAATGCCCTGCTTGTTAATCATCTTCACCAAAGCAATAGCCTCGTCAGTTTCCTTGGGCGTTAGCCCTGTAAGCAACTCATCGAGAAGAAGAAGCTTAGGCTTTGTTGCGAGAGCCCTCGCAAGCTGAACCCGCCGCAACTCAATTACGTTAAGCTCCTTGGCCAGAGCCATGAACTTATCCTTGGACAAACCGACAAACTCAAGCAATTGCGCAGCTTGGTCAACGCCGCCAGTTTTTGAATCCGCCTTTTTTTCGTTAAACAAAACGCCAATCAGAACGTTCTGCAGCATCGTCATATCAGGAAAAGACTGCACAGTCTGCGACGTCTTCGCTATTCCACGCGCACAAATAACGTGCGGAGGCAATTTCGAAATATCTGCGCCGTTGAACAAAACCCTCCCCGAATCGAGCTTATAAACGCCGCTTATGATGTTTAGCATAGTTGACTTCCCTGAACCGTTCGGTCCCACAAGACCAGCAATGTCACCTTCATTTACCGAGAAGTCAACATTCTTTAGCGCTTGAAGACCACCGAAGGTCTTTGAAACTCCCTCGCACCTCAGCAAGCAGATTCTCCAACAGGAGCGTTGAATATACTAAACGGTGAAAATAAAGATTGTTTGAATCCGACCCAACAAAAGTCAATCATATGTAAACGAGCACACATTCAGAACAACTTAGGAGCTACCTTTAAAACCCAAACTCACCTAAAACATAACCAAACCCAAACCGAGGCATAAACTTGAAAGCACTCGTCCTCAGCGGCGGAAAAGGCACAAGACTAAGACCCCTAACATTCACATGTGCAAAGCAGCTAATACCGGTCGCCAACAAACCAGTTTTAGGCTACGTTCTAGACCAGATAAAGGAGACCAAAATCAGGCAAGTTGGCATAATCACCGCACTTGAAACTGGAAGCTACGTAGAAGAATACGTAGCCAACGGCGCTCAGTGGAACTTCAAGGTCCAATACATCCCCCAAGAACCCCTTGGCCTCGCACATGCCGTAAAAACCGCACACCCCTTCCTCGGCAACGACTCCTTCGTCATGTGCCTCGGAGACAACCTCACGGGGCAAGGCATACGCAACTTTGTACGAAAATTCGAAGAAGAAAACCTAGACGCCCTCATCATACTCAAAGAAGTCGAAGACCCTTCAAGATATGGGATAGCTCAACTGGACAAGCAAGGAAACATAATCAAACTAGTTGAAAAACCCAAAACTCCAATGGGCAACTTAGCCATCATCGGCACCTACTTATTCTCAAACAAGGTGCACAAAGCCATCCCACGAATAAAGCCCAGCTGGAGAGGTGAACTTGAAATCACAGATGCCGTACAAGAAATGGTCAACATGGGCTTCAAAGTCAAAGCCGAAATCCTCAACTCGTGGTGGCTCGACACAGGAAAAAAAGACGACATACTCTCGGCAAACGCAAAGATACTCGACGAATACATCCTCCGCGAAATCAAGGGGTACATAGAGAACAGCATGATAGAAGGGCGAGTAACCATAGACAAAGATGCCAAAGTCATCAACAGCACAATAAGAGGACCCTGCATCGTTGGCAAAAACGCGATAGTCGAAGGCTCCTTCATTGGCCCATTCACGAGTATAGGCGACAACAGCCAAATCATCAACAGCCACATAGAATACAGCGTAATACTGGAAAACGTCACAGTAAAAGAAGTTGACCGGCTCGAAGAAAGCCTCATCGGCAAGAACGCCAGAGTCGAAAAAAGCCGCAAACGCAACACCTTAAAGCTTCACATAGGCGACTTTTCCGAAGTCGAAGTCTGAAAACCTCATGCCAAAAACCCTATTCAAGCTTGCAATCAGCCCGAGGCAGGGACTAACAACTGTTAAATAATAATCTCAACTTAAGAAGAACCAACAAAACCAAAACTCCAGGAACAGGAACACCATGCTCCCAGGTCTAAAAATCAAGCGGTTAAACCGAATGCCCGACGAAAGAGGCTCCTTTACGGAAATCTTCAGAAAAGATTGGGCAGATTTAGTCGAAAACGACGCCATAGCCCAAGTCAATCATTCAGTCACTTACCCTGGAATCATTCGAGCATGGCACAGGCACATGCGCGGACAAGTAGACTACTTCCTCGCCATAAAGGGCGCCATAAAAATAGGCGTCTACGACGATAAAACGGGCGAACTGGATGAAGTGGTCTCTACCAGCCAGAACCTGCAAGTTGTCCGAGTTCCAGGCCACTTCTGGCACGGCTTCAAAGCAGTCGGCGACAAAGCCGCTTTCCTAGTTTACTTTACAACAAATCTCTACGACCCAGCCAACCCCGACGAGGAACGCAGGTCATGGAGCGACCCCACACTCATTCCGAAATCCATAAACGGCAAAAAAGAAGACCCCCGAGTCGGAAAACCCTGGGACTGGAACGCCCCACCACACAAGTGAGGTATGCTGGATGAAACTTCTCGTCACGGGCGGTTTAGGCTTCATAGGAAGCAACTTCTGCAAATACATGCTCACAAAGCACCCGGACTACGAAATAGTTAACATAGACAAAGTTGGCATCGGGGCCAACCCTGCAAGCCTAAGCGACCAAGAAAACAACCCTCACTATAGGTTCATAAGAGGCGACATCTGCAACCCTCAGCTACTCCATAAAGCCATCAACCAAGTCGACGCCGTAGTCAACATCGCGGCAGAAACGCACGTCGACCGAAGCATCGCCGACCCCTACACATTCCTCCAAAACAATACCGTAGGAACCTACACGGTTCTGGAAGCAGTCAGAAAACATAACCCAAAAACCCGCATGGTACAAATCAGCACAGACGAAGTCTACGGCACAGCCCTCGAAGGCTCATTCACCGAGAAAGACCCACCAAGCCCCTCAAACCCCTACAGCGCCTCCAAAGCAGCTGCCGACATGCTAGCCATCTCCTACAACAAAACTTTCAAACTCAACTTGTCAATAACTCGATGCACCAACAATTTCGGCCCCTACCAGATGCCAGAAAAGCTAATCCCCAAAACAATCATCCGGGCACTGAAGAACCTGCCCATCCCAATCTACGGCACAGGAACCAACATCCGAGACTGGATATACGTCCAAGACCACTGTACAGCCATAGAAACCGTCTTAGAAAAAGGAGCAGCAGGCGAAATCTACCACATCTCAGCTGGCAACGAAATCACAAACATAGAAATCGTCAAAAAAATCCTCAACTTGATGGGCAAGCCCGAAACCAACTTAAACTTTGTAGAAGACCGCCCAGGTCACGACGTCCGCTACAGCCTCGACTCAACGAAGCTCCAGACCCAATTAGGTTGGAAACCTCAAACATCGTTCAACCAAGGAATCGAATCCACAGTAAAGTGGTACTTGGAAAACGAAAAATGGTGGAGCCCGTTCGCAACTGAAGCCATTCTACACGCCACGCCTTGGAAGATGAGCGGAAACAGATGAAGCTGCTCATCACCGGCGCAAGCGGCTTATATGGCTCAAGGCTGGCTAAACTAGCCCTCAAAAACCAACATGAAGTTTACTCCGTCCATAATCAACACTCAGCAGAAAACGGCGTGCCCATCCAAGTCGACATCGCAAACAAAAACAAGCTCACCGAAGAATTTCTCAAAGTAAAGCCAGAAGCCATCGTCCACGCCGCATCAATGACAGACGTTGACAAATGCGAACAAAACCGCGAACTCGCCTACAAAGTTAACGTCGAAGGAACCAAGAACGTAGCAGACGCAGCCAAAGCCTGCAAAGCCTTTCTTCTTTACATATCAACAGACTACGTTTTCGATGGCGAAAAAGGCTGCTACCTTGAAACAGATTTGGCCAGCCCAATCAGCTACTACGGATACACCAAGCTCAAAGCCGAAGAATACGTCAAGAACACAAAGGGTGAATTCTGCATCGCCCGCCCAAGCGTCATCTACGGAGCAACACCCGCAGCAGGCAAAATCAACTTTGCACTATGGGTATTGAACAAGCTCAAGAACAAAGAACAAGCAAATGTATTCAACGACCAATGGAACTCACCCACACTAAATTCCAGCCTAGCCGAGATGACACTCGAAGCAGTGGAGAAACGACTATCCGGCACCTATAATCTGTCCGGTGCAACCCGCATAACCAGATGCGACTTCGCCCAGCTACTTGCAAAAACATTCAAACTAGACGCATCATTTCTGAACCCAACATCGATGAAAGCTTTTTCCGCACCAGCAAAACGACCCAAAGACTCCTCCCTAAACACCTCCAAAGCAGAGCACACCTTGAAATGTAAGCCTCTCAAAGTGGAGGACGCCTTGCTAAGGCTAAAAACAGAAATGACTAATTCGGCTTAAAGCAATTTCAAACCAAAAAGTGGATAATCAATTTTTACGAATAGCTGCTGTCATACTGACTATTGGAAGTGCTGCTTTATTTCGTCCAGCGAAAGCGTTACCACGTTATTGTCCTTAAGGGATTTCTCAGCTTTGTCCACTTCTCTAGGACGGAGGATAAGTGCGAATTTGCCGTCGTAGTGCACAGCAGACGAATAGGCGTATTCAATGTTGACATCGCCTTCGCCAAGAATCTTAGTAATCTTTGAGATGGGATTTTCCTTCGTGATTAATATAGCCGTCACTTCGGTATTCTTCTTCGATTTCGCGAGATTAAATTCCGCATCTTCCAGCGCCTCAGAAGCTTTCACCGGATCCGCCGTTACCATCCGGATAAGGCCATATTCGCCCGCATCCGCAATAGACAAAGCGTAGATTTTGATCTGCAGCTTCTCCAACTGCTGCATAACCTGTGAGAGTGAACCGGGTTTATTATCGAGAAAGACGCTAACCTGTTGAACTGGCATTTTACCACCGTGTGTCATTTAGGCTGGGTTAGTATTTATGTTTTAAGCCTACGCATAATCGTCAGATTCACATTCATGGTTCGCGCATGAACTCAACAAACTCTTCGAGGCTGCGAGGCTGCAAAACGTAGTTTGACCGCTTCTCCTCGCCAATCGTCGAATAAGGTCTCGGCCCATAATCGTGACCCGGATAAACTTCAACTTCGTCGCCCAGTTTCGTCAACTTGTTGAACAGGCTATCATACATGGCTTTGCTGTCGCCACCAGCAAGGTCCGTTCTGCCGCATTCTCCAACAAAAAGCGTGTCACCAGTCAGAAGCTTCTGACCATTAACCAGAAGGCAAATGCTGTCAGGCGTGTGCCCCGGAGTATGAATAACAGCGACCCGAACCTTGCCGACCTCCAATGTGTCCCCGTCATCTACTCCCAAGTCATGCCTGACCCTGGAAAGGTTGCTAGCGACGATCTGCGCACCAAACATCGACCGCAACTCAAGGTTACCTGCAGTGTGATCCGAATGCCCATGCGTATTAATAACGTATTTCAGGCTAAACTTCTGCGCCTTGATGACTCCTGCAAGTTCGCCGGCGTTAAAACTTGAATCGACTATGGCTGCATCGCAAGAGGTTTCATCTGCTACAATGTATGAGAAGTTGTCTCCACCTTGACGGATCTGTTTGAAGAACATGTTCCAACCAAAAAACATTAGAATTGGACGTTGAAAAGTATTTCGCAACCTAACAAGAATGAGCTGTCTCGCGAGAATGGAGATGCGTGTTTCTGTCGGGTGACTACGCCATAGAAACAATCGAACTAACAAAGAACTACACATCAAAGATCAGGAACCCGATGCGACAGACGTCGATTTTCGCTACAGGGGAAGTCAGAACAGTCGCCGCACTAAATCATCTAAACCTGAAAATCAGGAAAGGCGAACTCTTCGGTTTACTAGGTCCAAACGGAGCAGGAAAAACGACCCTAGTGAAAGTTTTGTGCACGCTGCTTCCACCGGATGGCGGGACTGCTTTGGTGAATGGCTTCGACGTAAATAGGCAGCAAATGCAGGTGAAACGGTCCTTGGGTACGCTTTTCAGCGTCGGCGAACGAGGTTTCTTCTGGAGGCTAACAGGATATAGCAACTTGGAATTTTTTGCGGCTATCTACAACGTTCCAAGGAGCAAGATGCAAAAAAGAATCATTGATGTTTTGGATTTGGTAGGCTTGAAGAACAATGCGTTCGAGTATTTCCAAAAATACTCGGGAGGCATGAAAAGAAAGCTCGCTTTGGCAAGAGCCCTACTGAGTGACCCGCCGATCTTACTTTTGGACGAACCTACCACGGGGCTTGATGTAACTTCATCCCGAAATATACGAGACTTCATCAAGGAAGAGTTGATCAAGAAAGCAGGCAAAACCGTTCTCTACACCACACACTACATTGAAGAAACTGCGCAGATATGCGACCGAGTGGGCATAATGAGCAAAGGCAAAATAGTCGCCTTAGACACGCCTGAAGGTCTAAAAAGGATGGCGAAGAAGGGCGAAGCCGCAGACTTCACGGTTAGGAACATGTCTGAAGCCCAAGTTCAATCGGCAAAAAACCTGCCTGGTGTCGCAAGTTTGTCAGCCGAAATTCAGGATTCAGTTCTCGGTCAAACTCGTCTGCGGGTTCGCTTTGAAAACACAGACGTGTTACCATCCATGCTTGACTTTCTGTTTCGACAAGGAATCAAGCTAATCAACTTCAAGGTAGAAGAACCGACTCTTGAAGACGCGTTCATAGAGCTAACGGGAGCCAGTGCAGGGCAATGACTTTTCGGCAGGAACTAGAAAAGATTTACTACTTCATGAAACGCGACATCATATCATTCTCAACGTACAAGACTAACATCCTGTTAAGCGTCATAAGTGCACTATTCGGCGCATTATCTTATGCCTTCTGGGGCGCCAATGCATCAATGCCCAGCGTGCAGAACCTGGGGATACCTGTAGTCACATACCTCATTATTGGTCTTGCATTCAACACTTACCTATCTCAGAGTCTAACGCTCGTCCAACGCACCATAAACCCTTGGTCGCTCGAGGAAGTTCTGGTTTCACCCACAGGCTTGGCTACTTTCATCGTGGGCAGCTCGCTCTGGGGATTCATCTGGAGCACTCTTGTGATCGCAATCTATCTTGGAATCGGAGTTCTGGCGTTCGGCGTCGTTTTAAGCATAAACCTGATCGGAACAGCTGCAGTCGTCGCACTGGGAATAGGAACTTTTATTGGCTTCAGCATGATTGGCGCGGGAGTCCTAATCTTAACAAAACAAGGAGATCCTGTCACCACTCTGATCACTATAGCTACAAACCTGTTTGGCAACGTATTGTACCCAATTTCTGTTATGCCAGTCCAACTGCAGATAATTGCAAGATTTGTCCCACAATACTACTTCTTCACATGCATTAGACCCATGTTGACC
>Ga0335070_10008965_pt1 | contig 11743 bp, 11 predicted proteins | sample Lox_Sample_13_FD_206722 | JGI IMG/M metagenome (GOLD analysis project Ga0335070, IMG submission 206722) | Soil microbial communities from Loxahatchee National Wildlife Refuge, Florida, United States - Lox_Sample_1.3 | ecosystem: Environmental > Terrestrial > Soil > Wetlands | place: USA...
TGAGGCTCATTTTTTCCCTTTCCGCTGAAACTTGGCCACCGCCAGGTTGTGTTCCTGAAGGGTGTTGGAAAAAAAATGGGTGCCATCATTCTTGGAGACGAAATAGAGGTAATCGACTTCAGCGGGATATAATACCGCTTGGAGGGATTTGAAACCCGGGTTGGCGATGGGCCCTTTGGGAAGGCCGCTGATGATGTAGGTGTTGTAAGGAGTCCTTCGCTGTAAATCCCCCCGAGTAATGGAACTTCGTTTTTCCTTCAATCCATAGATGGCCGTAGGATCGCTCTGCAAAGCCATTCCCCGGTTCAGGCGGTTATGGAAAACGGCGGCGATGAATCTTCTCTCCTGATCATCTTTAGCCTCTTTCTCAACCATAGAACCTAGGATAACCACGTCTCTGCGGCTCAGGCCCATTGTCTCCGCTCTTTTGGCCAGGGAACTCCAAACCGTTTTGAAACGGGACACCATCTGGCGAATCACCTGCTCTTCCCCCAGCCCTTTGGGAAAGTTGTAGGTATCCGGGAAAAGATATCCCTCCAGGCTGTCTCCTTCCAACCCCAGGGTTTGGATCAAGCCCGGGTCTTGCACTTTTTCCAGGAATATCTTCTTGGAACATACCTTGTTCTGTTCCAGAATTTCTCCAATCTGGTAGATGTTGCAGCCTTCCGGAATGAAGATGGGGTATTGAATGACCTCCCCTCGGATTAGTTTAGAGAGAACCTCGCTGGGGGTCATCCGGGTGTGGACTTCATACTCTCCCGCCCTCACTTTGGAAAGAGCACCTTCGATCCGGGCCAAAAGGTAAAAGCTCCTCCGGTCCCGGATGATTCCATGATCCTCCAAAACCCGGGCGATCTCATGAAAGCTCTTTCCTTGAGGGATCACCACCACTTTTGTATTTTTGGTCAAACTGGGGGGAGCCCAAAAATGAAGATAGATGGTAGCCAGCAATACCGCCACCGTTCCTCCCAAGGTGATGAAAAGGTCCAACCCCCTCTCTTTGCACCACTCCCAGAGGGAACGCCGCGGTTTGATGGGGCTGGGAATCGATTTGGCCATTTTCCTAAACCCAGATGCAGAGCTGAAACCTGAAACCCAACAATTGGGCCATCTTTCTCGAAGAACGATTGGCCCCACCCAATAACTTCGGCCCCTAAAAAAGCAAACTGAAACCGAACTTCATTAGAATTTTAGGACCCAAAGCCTGGGTCGTCAAGATTTTTCGCCATCTGTTACGCTTCCGTTTTCATTCTTCGACCTTTGGGGCGGAACCTTGCCCCTGGGCCGGGCGAGGTCTCCAAGTTGCTGACGATTGCCTGATCTCTGGTGGGTAGGAAAAGGGTTCTCCCCTTGCCCTCCTTCACTTCCCTTTTGTGTTTTTCATTTCTGCGAAAAGGCAGGCTTGTGGCCCGGAAGGGAAGGGGTTGCGCGGAAAAAGCATCGGCGGGAAAAGATTTGCAACCGGTGGTCCGATCGTGTTTCCGCAGAATGGGGCGGGCCCATCGGGCGCCCGGCTGAGCGCTCCTACAACGGAATAACCCTGTTCTTGGGGAAAGAACGGCTTGCCCGCTTGGTCCAAGAAATCGTCCGGGCCTTATGGTTTTTTCGCGCAACACCCTCCCTTCCGGGCCGGGCGATGCTTGACTTCAATAAGCCTCACGCCTACTTGCCCAAAAGTGAAAGGGGGGCAAAGGCTTCCCCCCCTTGACTTCCTTCTCCCATGGGGTTAGGAATAATTACTCTGGCTAGAAGGGAAAGAATCATGAACGACTCGATAACCGATGTTCCCGGATTCCAAGTCGGCCATGCCCAAGATTTCAAAGGAGCCACTGGCTGCACGGTGGTGCTATGCCCTCCGAATACTGTGGGAGGAGTGGATGTTCGGGGGTCGGCCGCCGGCACCCGGCAGGTTGATTCTCTCCAGCCCTTTCATTTTGTGGATGAAGTCCATGCGGTCCTCCTCTCAGGAGGAAGCGCCTTCGGGTTGGATGCCTCCGGAGGGGTGATGAGGTTTCTTGAAGAAAGGTCCATCGGCTACCCGACGTCCGCGGGAAAGGTCCCTATCGTTCCTACAGCCATCCTCTATGATTTGGGAATCGGGGAAGGCCGAATCCGGCCCAATCAAGAGATGGGCTACCAAGCCTGTGTAAACAGTCATCCCGGAAGAGTGGAGGAAGGAAGTATCGGGGTCGGCACCGGAGCCAGCGTGGGTAAACTTCTGGGCATCCTTTGGGCTACCAAGGGGGGGGTGGGAACGACTTCTCTCATTTTGCCCAGTGGGATCATCGTGGCTGCCCTGGTGGTGGTCAACGCCTTCGGCGATGTGATCGACCTCCAAGAAGGGAAGATCATCGCCGGAGCCCGGGACCCGCAGAATCCCGGGGTCTTTCTCGACTCCGCGGCCCGGATAAAAGAGAGCGCCATTCCGTTTCGGGCGGAGAAGGGCTTTGAGAATACCACTCTCGGCGTGGTGGCCACTAACGTAAAACTCTCCAAACGGCAGGCTATCAAAGTGGCCCAAATGGCTCAGAGCGGATTTTCCCGGACCATTCGGCCGATCCACTCCACAGTCGACGGGGACCTAATTTTTGCCCTTGCCTCAGGAGATCGAAACGCGGATGTCAACGCCGTCGGTCTGATGGCCGAGGATGCCGTGGCTGTCGCCGTTCACCGAGCGATCCGGGAGGCGGATGGGTTGGGGTACTTGCCGGCGCATAAGGATTTGGTTCGGATTTCGGAGAAAGGCAGTTCGGGGTCAAAGTCCTAACTCCCTTTCCACTACTTTTTCCTTTTCAGGGTATATTCTGAAATGGCCAGAAGCGCTTCCCTCTCCGGGGTGGGAGAAAAAGTGGAGAGGAATTCTTGCGCTTCTTTCACATAATCGGTCGCGCGCATTACCGTATAGTCGATTCCCCCGGAATCCCGCACGGCCTGCATAACCAAGCGCAGGTCCTCCTCGGTGCGGTCTTGATTCCGGATGACCGCCCGCAGCCGTTCCTGGCTGCCCGCAGGGGGGGCCCGCAGGGTGTGAATCAGGGGCAGGGTGACTTTTCCTTCGCTCAAGTCCTTGCCGATGGTCTTGCCCAGGGTTTTTTCTTCCGAGATGTAGTCCAGGGTGTCGTCCATGAGCTGAAAGGCGATGCCCAAGTTCAGGCCGAAAGCGGCCAAGGATTTTTCTTTTTCTTCCGGGACCCCTCCGAGGATCCCCCCGATCTGGCAAGCCGCGGAGATCAATACCGCGGTTTTGTTGATCACCACATAGCGGTAATCTTCCTCGGTCGTCTCCGGGTTGCCCATCCTGGTTAACTGCAGCACTTCCCCCTCCGCCATGCGGGTCGTGGCATTGGATACCACCTCCAGGATTTTCAGGCTCCCTCCCTGGACGATCATGGAAAAGGCCTTGGTAAACAGGAAATCCCCCACTAGCACGCTGGCTCCATCGCCGTAAACGGAATTGGCCGAAGCCAGGCCCCGGCGCAGGAAGGCACGATCCACCACGTCATCATGGAGGAGGGTGGCCGTATGGATGAACTCGACGGAGCTGGCCAGAGGAATGGCATGGGGTCCGGAATAGTCGCACATCTTCGCCGCCAGGAGCAACAGGAGGGGGCGAAACCGCTTCCCCCCGCTGGAGATGAGGTACCGGCTCACCGTGGGGATCATGTGGATCTCGGAGAAGAAGTTTTTAGCCATATCGGCCTCCACCGCCTTCAACTCCTCCTCGATCAATTTTACAGCCTGTTCAAAGTCCAAAAGGTCTCCCCATGTAACAATTTTTTCTTGAGGGCCGAATTCTCGACTGCCTGAAAAGAATTTTCCCCCGATTAGCAAAATCACCCAACCGGAGGAATTCTTCATTCTTCGGGCCAATAGCCATCCGCGAACTCGGGACGCTTTGCCCTATGCTCTCTGCCCTATGGGTCTTTCTTCAGAAGGGAATATCCTCTTCTCCCTTGGTAGGAGAAGGAGCAGCGTATTCCGCATCGGGTTCCTTGGTTCTCCGCTCCGCCTCACCGCCTCCTCCTCCCAGCATCTTCATTTCCGTGGCCTCGATCTCCGTGGTCGACCGCTTGTTTCCGTCCTTGTCTTCCCAGGCCCGGGTGCGGATCTTCCCTTCAATGTACACCAATCTCCCCTTGCTCAAATACTCGCCGCAAATTTTCGCCAGGTTCCTCCAGGCGACGATCCGGTGCCATTCGGTCCGCTCTTCTTTCTCCCCATTTTTGTTGGTCCACATTTCACTGGTGGCGATCCGAAAATTGGCCACTTCCGCTCCGCTGGGGGTATAACGGATCTCCGGGTCCGCTCCCAATCTGCCGATGAGGATCACTTTGTTGACCACTGCGACCCCTCCTTCTCCGTGCCTTCCCGGGAACTTGGCTCGATCCCTCCCCAAATCCCCGGGTTTCTGCCGGATTCCCCGATTCCTTCATTGAAGCGAATTTTATCATTGAAGGGAAGGAAGTCAAGGCTTTATTGGAAAATTTCGAAAGGCCAATTGACAGGATTCCCAGAATCGAGTATGAATAGGCTTCCTTTATGGCTTTGGGAAGGATGGGAATTCATGTTCCGTACGTTTCTCTGCTATCTTGTCTTTTTCATCACCACGGTCGTTCTGGGAACGGTGGCCATTCTTCTTTCCCTCTTTGATTCTTCAGGGAACCTCCCCCATAGGGTCGCCCGTCTTTGGGGAAAGATCCAGCTACGCTCTACCGGAACCCGCGTCCAGATTCAGGGGTTGGAGAACATCGATTCCCGCAGGAGCTACATCCTGGTTTCCAACCACCAGAGCACCTTTGACATCTTCGCCCTACTCGGATACCTTCCCATTCAATTCCGCTGGACGGCCAAAGCCGAGCTGTTCCGCACTCCCTTCATGGGGTGGGCCATGTCGCGGATCGGCTACATCCCCATTGAGCGGGATAGCCCGAAGAAAGCCTATCGCAGCATGCTTCGGGCCGCGGAGGTCGTACGGAAGGGAATGTCAGTGATCATCTTTCCCGAAGGGACCCGCAGCCCGGACGGAAATTTACAGCCCTTCAAAAAAGGGGTTTTTCTCATCGCCCTGAAATCCCAGGCCCCCATCCTCCCCATCACCATTCAGGGAGCCTCGCGGATCATGCGCAAGGGCGACTGGCGTGCCTACCCCGGGAACGTCCGGATCCAAATCGACCCCCCCATCGATACCGCCGAAATTCCCGCCGAGAAAGAAGAGCAACTGTCCCAGCGAGTCCGCAGTACCCTGGTCAAAAATCTCACCCCGACTTGATTGACTCGGGAAATCTTTTAGAATACACTAATTTCCATCCCAAGGAGGATGCCAGGGAATGGGTGTTCAAGCCCGGATGAAAAAATTTACTACGGTTCAAACGGCGAAAGCCATATTGAAGGTCCTTCCCTGGATCAGCGAAGAAAAACTCCTCCGATTGTCCATCGTGCAACAGGGGCTCGATGCCGTTTCCTATTACCCGGAAGGGAGAGATTTCCTCAAAAGCCTTCTCCTTCAAGGCCGGAGGGCCATGCCCCGAAGCTCCAAAAGCTGTTTGACCAAATTTGCCGAGAACCTCATCGTCAATGAGTTCATCGCCGCCACTCCCAAGAGGGAGGAATTCCGCTCCCGATACGGTTTCGATCCACCCTTTTTCCTGGTTCTCAGTCCCACGATGCGCTGCAACCTGACCTGCTATGGCTGCTATGCCGGCCAGTATGAAAAAGGGGCAGAGTTGGATACGGACTTGATTCACCGGGTACTCCGCGAGGCAAAGGAGATGGGGATTTATTTCGTGACCGTCTCCGGGGGCGAGCCTTTCATCCGTCCCGACCTTCTCGATATCTTCGCCGCTCACGAGGATATGTATTTCCAGGTGTACACCAACGGGACCTTCATAGACTCCAAGATGGCCAAGACCCTCTCCCGTTTAGGGAATGTTCTCCCCGCCATCAGCGTCGAAGGATGGGAAAGAGAAACCGACGCCCGCCGTGGTCCCGGGGCTTTTCAAAAAATCCTAGACACCATGGCCCGGTTGAAAGAGGAGGGAGTCCTCTTCGGATTCTCCGCCACCGCGACCCGGCAGAGTAACGAATTGATCATCAGCGATGAATTTGTGAATTTCTTTGCCGAACGGGGGTGTTTCCTCGGCTGGTATTTCAACTACATCCCCATCGGGAAAGCCCCCGACCTGAGTCTCATGCCTACGCCGGAACAGCGGATGTTTCGGTGGCAGCGGCTGATGGAATTGCGTCGGAGGGCTCCTATGGTCCTGGTCGATTTCTGGAACGACGGAGCGCTGGTGGGAGGATGCATCGCAGGGGATCGGTATCTGCACATCAACTGCCGGGGCGACGTGGAGCCGTGTGTCTTTATCCACTTCTCCATCGACAATATCAAAAAGAAATCGCTGGCCGAGATCCTGAACTCCGGGTTCTTCCAGGCGATCCGCCGGCGCCAGCCCTACACCCAAAATTACTTCCGTCCCTGTTTGATCATCGACCATCCCCACCTTCTCCGTCAGGTGGTGGAGGAATCCGGAGCTCATCCCACCCATCCCGGGGCGGAGACCATTCTCACTCAATTTTCGGGTGAAATGAAGGAGTATGCCTCGGCTTATGGAAAACTGGCGGACGATCTGTGGAAAGAACAGGACCCGTCCGTTGTCCTAGCTTACCTGCGGAGAAGATTCCCGTCAGCGGACAAGCTGGAGGCAGGCGGATATCGGCCTGGCAAACTGAAACCAGTGTTGAAAAAGGAGGAAAACCGATGATGGAATTTACCCTGAGCAAGAAACCCCTGCAGAACAACCCTAGCTGCGCTTATTGCGGGAATGTGTTCAACGAAAAAGGCCTGAGCCTGCAGATTCAGGTTGACCACAAGGTCGTAGATTTTCCCCTATGCCAGCGCTGCTTTGATCAAATGCCGCGCCTTCAGGCGACGGTGAACCTGGAGAACGGGTCGGCCCGGGTCAAACGGTAAGCAGGGTCCCGCATCCGATCGCGGGTTTATCCTGAGGAGAGGGAGAATTGAACATGGCGGCCAAAGAGAAAGAACCGAATCGAACCAAGGACCTGGAGAAAAAACTGAAGTTCCAGGGAAAGCTTGCCTGGGACCGATTGGAGGAAAGAGAGAGGAAAGAAGTTTTTCGCTTTGCCGAGGGATATAAAAAGTTCCTGGATCGGGCCAAGACCGAGCGGGAAGCGGTCCTGGAAATCCTTCAGGCGGGTAAAAGAGCCGGGTACCGCGATCTTTCCCGCGGCGGAGGTGGGAATCAATTCTTCTCCGTCAACCGAGAAAAGTCCATCGGCCTGTCCCTTCTGGGGAAGGCTCCGCTGGCCGAAGGCCTGCGCATCATCGTCTCCCACATCGACTCTCCCCGCGTGGACCTCAAGCAGAACCCGCTCTATGAAGAGTCCGACCTGGCCCTTTTTCGGACCCACTACTACGGGGGGATCAAAAAATACCAATGGGTGGCCATCCCTCTGTCCCTTCATGGATTGATCGTCAAGGGGGACGGCTCAATGCTTCCCATCCAGGTCGGCGAGGATTCCGACGACCCGGTTCTGGTCATCAACGACCTTCTGCCCCATCTCTCCGCCAAAACGCAGGATCAGAAGAAGTTGTCCGAAGGCATTGAGGGGGAAAAGCTCACTGCTCTGGCCGGCAGCCTCCCTTACCCCGACGCAGAAGCCAAGGAACGGATCAAGCTGCGGCTCATGGAGCTCCTCCATGAAAAATACGGGCTGGTCGAAGAGGACTTTACCAGTGCCGAACTGGAACTGGTGCCGGCCATGAAGGCCAGGGATGTAGGATTCGACCGAAGTTTGATCGGGGCCTACGGGCAGGATGACCGGGCCAGCGCCTACACTTCCCTTCAAGCGGTACTTTCCCTGAAAAACCCGTTCCGGCCGGTCCTGGCTCTATTCGCCGACAAGGAAGAGATCGGCAGCGAAGGAAACACGGGAGCCCAGTCCCTTTTCATCGAAGAAGTGGTCCGGGAAATGATCGAACGGTCGGGAGAATCCCCGTCCGAAGCCATGGTCAAAAGGGTGCTGGCCCGCTCTAAGGCCATCTCCGCGGATGTGGAATCGGCGCTGGACCCCAACTACCCGGAGGTCCACGAAAAGCAGAATGCGGGCCGGATCGGCTACGGAGTCTGCCTGGAGAAATTTACCGGTCACCGGGGTAAAGCGGGGGCCTCCGATGCTCGGGCCGAGTACGTGGGGGAAATCCGGCGAATCTTCAACACCCAAAACGTGGCCTGGCAGATGACCGAGATCGGCAAGGTGGATGAGGGCGGAGGGGGGACGGTGGCCAAGTATCTGGCCGTCTACGGCATGGACATCATCGACTGCGGGGTTCCGGTGCTATCCATGCACTCCCCCTTCGAGGTGACTTCCAAAGTCGATATTTACGAAGGGTATAAGGCCTATCGGGCTTTCCTTTCAAACCCATAAAGGATTGCCGGAGCGACCGGCGGCTGGGCAGAGCTCGCCGAAGTCCGGTCGCCCCTACGGAAGTCCTGCCGGGTTTGCGGTACCCTTGAGCTCTTTTCTACCCCGACCCTCGCAGGGGCACGCTGCAGCCATTCCCTGCAAACTCCAATCCTGTATTTGCTCCGTTCACTTCGGCGGATTTAGAGTAATTTGAACCGCCTTCCTCGGACACACCTGGACGCATCGCCCGCAGCCCCGGCAATTCTCCCCTACCCTTGCCTTTCCGTTTCGCAACTGCATGGCCTGGATGAAACAACGTTCCACGCAGATGCCGCATCCATCGCAGGCCTCCCCGACCCGGACCTCCAGCCCTTCCATTTTCTGGAGCCCCTGCGCGGCCTCGTGGGGGAGGAACCGGTAGAGCTTGAAATAGCAACAGCAGTCGCAGCAGTGGCAGATGGTAACCAGTTGATTCGCCTGCTTGACTCCCAGCCAGAGCGAGTCCCACCTCAGCTTCCCCGCCATGGGAATCAAGCCTGATTCCACGGCCCTGCGGTGGTGGGCCAAAGCTTCCTCCACCGTGGCCTCCCGGCCGAGTGCCAGCTCGATCTCCCGGGCCCCCTCTCCCAGGAAGAGGCATCCGATCTCCGGGGAATAGTGCCGGCAAGGTTCCAGCGACCGGCAAAGGCATTTGTGGAGGATGAACCGAAAGGAGGATTCACGGATCAGGTCTTCGACCCCCTGACTGGGCAGGGCTACGCTCCCGGGCGGCCTCACCTCCACCTGAACCGGGAGGAAACGAGCCCGGTCTCCTTTGAAAGTCAACTTCATCCACCGGCCGAAAATCGGCCAGTTCACCATCTTTGCCAGGGAATTCCGGATGGGCCAGAAAAGGGTAATGATTTTAATCTGCCAGACGGGACGTCCCATGATTATTAAGAGATAAAATTGGAAATCCGAAAACAAGACGCATGCCCCAAATTAGCAAATTCACCGAGCAAGGACAAGGCTATTATTTTCGGAGCATGGTATTTCATTCCGAATTCCGCAATCCGCATTCCGCATTGGTCTTGCAAGATTTATCTTGCCCTCTTCCTCAAATACGCTATAATTAGCCCCAAAAAATTCCGGAGGGGACTTCAGTGGCCAAAAAGAATTTCTGGTCCGTCACGGATTTGGTCCGGGTCCCGCCTTTTCCCCCTAAGATCGTCTCCCCCGTCGACTCCGTCGAAATGGTCCTGATCCCCGCGGGCGAATTCACCCAGGGAATCACGGAGAATGAACTCAACCAGGTCTTCATCCTCGACGGTTCCCAGAATCCCGTCTTCATGACCGAAGTTCCGGCCCGCAGAGTCAACCTGGAGGCTTATTACATCGACATCCATCCGGTTACCAACTATCAGTACGAGAAATTCATTAAGGAAACCGGACATCGCGCCCCGGTTCTGTGGGGAAAAGAGGGATGGAATGAGCCCCTTCAGCCGGTAGTGGGATTGGGGTGGGAGGATGCCCGCACGTATGCGGCCTGGGCGGGGAAGGGCCTCCCCACGGAATCTCAATGGGAAAAGGCGGCTCGGGGCAAGGACCAGCGGTGGTGGCCATGGGGAAACGATTTTTACCCCGGCTACTGCAACTGCAGCGAGTTGGGGATCAACCGAACTACGGACGTAACCCGGTTCCATCAAGGAGTCAGCCCTTACGGTTGCTACGACATGTCGGGAAATGTTTGGGAGATGTGCGAGGGAGCCTGGATCGAAGGTCATCTCCCCATGCGCGGAGGGTGCTTTCTGGGAAGTGCCACTTTCGTGCGTACTACGGTCCGGTGGTCCGCCGAAGACCAGGTGAACGGGGCCCACTGGCTGGGCTTCCGTTGCGTGAAAAATCTGTCCGAGGGGTAGATTATGGAACCCGAAGATGTCCTGGATTTTATCTGTCGGCGGAGGAGTGTCCGCCGCTTCCAGAAAAAGACGATTCCTGAAGAGACCTTAACCCTGCTCCTGAAAGCGGCCATGGCCGCCCCCAGCGGCAACAATGCCCAGCCTTGGGAGTTTGTCGTGGTCCGCGATCCCAAGGTCAAACAGGACCTCTCCCGCGTTCACACTTGGGTCTACATGGTAGCCGACGCCCCCGCGGCCATCGTGGTGATGGGGGACCAAGGCTCGGAATGGTGGGCGGATGACTGCGCTGCAGCGACCGAAAACCTCCTGCTGTCGGCGGCCAACCTCGGCTTGGGAACGGTCTGGTGTGGGATTAAAGAGCACGACGCCAAGACCGTCCGCAAGGTCCTGGGGGCTCCGGAAAGGCTGGGAGTCCTCTGTATCATCGCCGTCGGGTATCCGGCCGAGTCTCCCTCTCCTCACACCAAGTACCGCAAGGAAAAAGTCCACTGGGACCGATTCGGCAAATAATGGGGATTATTCCAAGTAAGGGCGGGTTTGAAACCCGCCCCTACGGGGTTCGGAGCAAGTGGGAAGGTCCATCAAGCGAATGAGGACAGACGGCTCACGAACGCCAGTCTTTTCGCAAAACGGAGGAATTGAATGAAGGCTCTCACTTCTCGGGAGCGGGTCATCCTGGCCCTCGACCACAAGGAGCCCGACCGGGTACCCATCGATCTGGGTTCCATTGCCTCAACGATCCGAACCGTGGATGCCTATGACCGGCTGAAGGAATACCTGGGCCTGGCCTGGGATAAAAGAATCCGTCATTTTGCCGACGAGCACATTATTCCCGACGAGGAGATCATCCAGGCATTGCACGTGGACACGGCGTATCTCCGGGTGAATGTCCCCAAGAGCTGGAAAAGGGAACGGGTCGACGCCTACACGGTGATTGATGAATGGGGTGTTCCCTGGACCAAAGCGCCCGGGTCCCTGTATACGTTTCCCGGAGTTCACCCCATGGAAACCGCCGAAATGGCGGAAATCACAAAGTTTCCCTGGCCGGACCCCAGTGAGTCCAGCCGTTACGAGGGCCTGAAGGAGAAGGCCCAGAAGCTTTTCCGGGAGACGGATTATGCCCTGGTAGCCGAGGGGCTGACGGGAGTCGGAGTCTTCGACATGACCTGGCACCTGAGGGGGATGGAAAACATTTTCATGGATATGATCCTCCATCCGGAATTCACCGAAACCCTTTTCCGGAAATTGACCGATTTCTACGTGGGGGTCTACCGCAATTACATGAAGGCGGTGGGCGAATACATCCAGATGGTCATTTACTATGAAGACCTCTGCGGGCAGGACGGCCCCCTGATCTCCCCCGACCTCTACCGCAGGTACGTGAAACCCTCCCACCGGCGGATTTTTCAGGCCATCAG
>Ga0335070_10008966_pt1 | contig 11742 bp, 17 predicted proteins | sample Lox_Sample_13_FD_206722 | JGI IMG/M metagenome (GOLD analysis project Ga0335070, IMG submission 206722) | Soil microbial communities from Loxahatchee National Wildlife Refuge, Florida, United States - Lox_Sample_1.3 | ecosystem: Environmental > Terrestrial > Soil > Wetlands | place: USA...
CTAAGAGCGACATTCCCGGGTCCGTCTCTTCGATGATCTCGTGAGATAATGAGTATTTTCGCCCCGGCTGATTATCTTTCTTGCCCTGAAAAGAAGATTGACCCCAAAAGGTATGTTCGGCCCCCCTCATCCGCTTTGCTGCCTTCGCCCACCCATCACCGGCCTAGGGCGGGGTGACGGGGCGGGGAGGCAGCCCCCGGCACCTGACGCACTCGGCTCCCTGGTCACCTGAACCGGAGCCTTCGGGCGATAGGCCGGGACAGCAGGGATTGAGCCCCTGAGGTAAGACTAGGAACCCCCAACTCATGGGTACCCGGATTATTCAGCGAGCTTCCTCGCCTCTTCTGCAGGAATTGCGGTGAGGGTTTCGGTTACTATGTTGTCACCCATCCTCATTGAGTGCTTCATGGCTGCCTTTTCGTTCGGGGCCTCGAAGATTCCGACGGCATCGTACCTGCCCAGGGTCCAGTATATACCATGGTTCTTGACCCCCTCTTTGGCCCCCATCTCCAGCCATTTCAGGTTCTGGGCAATGACTTCCCTGGTGGGTTTTTTCCTGAACTTTACCAGTGCTACAAAATACACTCCTTTTCCTCCGCCCTTTCGGGCACTGTTCCATCGAGCGGGTATTATTTAATCGGTTTCAGTGTTCTCAAAATGTGTGAAGTGCGGGTAAGATTTATAGGCGAGTCAGGGGAGGTAGTTGCATGGTCCAGCCAGTAGACGCAATCCTTGCGTTTCACAACGCCTTCAGGAAGGACATGAAGGGTATCGATGCAGCAGCCCTCGGCATGGCGAGGGGAAGGACTGTCATTCCCGCGAATGTCGAGCGGTTCCGGTTCTTCAACGAGATCCTCGTCTGGCATGCCCAGGGGGAGGAGGAGGCTATCTTCCCTGCTATCGACGGCGTTGCGCCCCTGGTGTCAGAGCCTTACCTGAGGGACCACCGGGGGCTGGACGCAGCCTTCGAGACCCTGGACGAGGCCTATACCGCCCGGGACCGGCTGAAGACCGCCCGGGCCACGGCTGCCTTCAGGTTCCACCTCGACATGCACCTGGACAAGGAGGATGCCCACCTCTATCGTATCTTTAGGGAAAAAATCCCGAAGCCTGAGCAGGGCAAGGCGGTGGGGATCATGGCCGGCAAGATCCCTCAGGACCGGTACCCCGAAGTGGTGAAATGGCTGTTCCCCCTGATAGGGCATGACGACCGGGAGAACATGGTCCGGATCTGGCAGATGATGCTGCCACCTCCTGCCTTCGCCGGGGTAAAGGAAATCGCGAAAAAGGCCATCGGGAACGAGTGGGAAGAGATTCAGCGCCGGATCCCGGACCTCTGAGGCGCCCCTCCCCCGCGGGGATGATCAGGTCCTCCTGATCCACAGCCGGGTCTTGGCCCCCCTCGGCCCGAAGTCGGGGCGGGTGACCGTGGGCGGGATGCGGAGGCGGGGCCGGTTCAACATCAGGATCTTTTCGGTTGGCATCCTGTCCCCGTCCGCTGCCTCCGCATCCCCCCCTCCACCGGGCGAGGGGCATGGGGTGCGGGGGATCGACTCCACCCCTTCGCCAGGCCCTCGTGCCAGGACCTCGATCCATTGCCAGGCTTTCGCCTTCCAATTACGAACCGGACCGGGATCGGTATTCACTATCCCCGAACCGGATGGAGCAGATCTGCAACTTCCCAAACTTTTATCCTTTTTAAAGTGATTCAGGATTGATGAAAACCAAGTGGAAAGATTTCGTAAAAGAGAAATGCGGTTCCATCGAGAAAGACCTTATCGGCCACCGGTTTGAGAACCGGGAACTGCTCATCCGTGCCCTGACCCGGAATGCGGTGTTGAACGGGCAACCCCCGTACCCGGAAATGAAAACCATCGGGAGTCAGGAAGGGCTGGATACCTTCGGGAATACCATCCTCGAATTCATTATTGTCGATCACTTTTCAAAGAGGAAGGGAAGAAAAAGAAAGGATCTCTACACGCCGGACAGCCTGACCCGGTTGCAGGAATTCTACGGGAACAACAAAGCTCTCCACCGGTTTGCGAAGGAATCCATGGGTCTGCAGAAATACGTCATCTGGGGAAAGGACGAAACCGCCCGGAAGATATGGGAAGGCTCCAGGACCACCGTCCTTGCGGATTGCTTCGAGGCCCTCCTTGGCGCTGTGTATATCGATAAGGGAATGAAAGGCATGATGAAATTCATTAATAAGATTAAGTTCTTCAAGAACATGGGCAAACCGGAATAATTTCTTTACCGGATTTTAGGACCATCTGCGGATTTCTTTGATCCCGCCCGGCGTGATGGCCCCTTCCCGATTAAGCGGAGCGACGAGAAAACCGATCCTACATCCCCGCTAACCACCGCCGGATCAGATCGTCCGCTGCCTCCCCGTCGAGGGGGTACTTCGGTTCCTTCGGCTCCAGCCGTTCGAGAAAGGTCCTCTTCTGAGGTGCAGTGACGAGGTCGAAGGTGGGCCCCCACCTGCCCTTCGGTCCGGCAAGGAATTCCTGGACCTGGTTTCTACCGATGGCGAGCAGGGCACCATGTTCGAGGAGGGCCTTCCGGGTCGCCTGGATATCTCGCTCATGATGGGGCGCGTATTTCCTGATCTGCAGGTAGTACGCGGCGTTCCAGCTGAACCGGTAGGCCGAGACGGCGGGCCCTGGGCCCTGGAGGTCCTCCAGCTTGGGCTCGATCCGGGTGATGAGGCTCCCGATACCCTTGAGGGACCCCTCCTTCAGCGATTCAAAGGAGGCGGGTTCGGTGGTGATGGGGGGGAGCTGTGCACTCATCCCGAACGCCGGGAGGGCCTTTTCCAGGATCACCCTGGCCTCGTTCGATATCCGGGCATCCGGTTCAGTGAGGTCCCTCGCGGTCCCCTCGAGAGCCTGGAACATCTTGGGACCGATATACATCTGGAGCAGTGCCCCAAGCCGGCAGGATCCTTCTTTGACCTTATCCTTGGGCATGCGATTCCCGAAAGAACTGTATGCAACTCCAGAGAAAATCCCTTCCGGTGGTTTTGTAAGGAGTTCATATCGAATGAATGAAAAAATGCGATATCACCAGGACCCGCATCCTGGGTACTCCTCTTGCCTGAGCATGCTCCCTTCATCGCCGGCCAAGGGCATGTGGCGGGGGATCGACTCCACCCCCTCGCCAAGGGGCTATGTTCGACCCCTGATCAGCTGCCCGGCCTTCGGCCTGCGTCGCTTGGCACACCTCGTGCCGGGGCGGAGAGTTTCGGGGGGCGTTGACCGCCTAAGCTGTTCCTTTCTTCGATTCAACCTATTCCGGGAGTTTATATTTGATCCGTTTGCGACAAGGTTGGGTCGTCAAAAATATTAAACGGGGGGCTGGCCCGGGGAGCTATAGACACAGTTCCGGTTCTTCCATCCGGCGAAGAGGAGTGCGCCGAACCCGAGGCTCACCGCAATGACGGTGACGAAAAAGCCGAGGATGGGTATACGATAGAGGATGGCGAGGATAAGGAACCCGATGGTGAAGGCAATGTAATCCGACACCTCGCGTTTCAGGAGGCCCGCCACCTTCCTCCCAAGGAACGAGGAGGTGAAGAGGGTCGAGACGAGGAGTGCCCCGAAGTAAAGGAGGCCGATGCAAATGGCAATAGGGAGGCCGACGAGGGTGATAGCCAGGAGGATGATCGCGATGAACCCGACGATGAGGCCTACGAAACCCGTGACCAGCTTCACGATCCATCCGGAGACGAGCTCGGCCTCAACCGCACGGTACCAGCCCGGGGCGACCTGGATGAGTATCAGGCCGAGGATGAAGAGACCGATGGTGAAGAGGATCCCGAAGACCGAGACGATGGCGGCCATTGGGCCCCTGTTCTGGAGCTCCACTTCCAGAGTTCCGGCCGTTCCCCGGTTGTCGAAGCTGTTCGCCCTCACCGAGAGTTTACCGGTGACCTTCCCTTCGGAGGTTACACTCCCTCCCGACACCATTGCGTCCCTGGCGACGGATGAGGAGGGGCCGAGCTGCACATTCCCGCCGGCGAGCACCGCGTTCGTCCCAACCTTTCCATTCAGGATGACAGTACCTCCCGCGGCGACCACCTTCCCGCCCACGTCGGAGTTGATGGTGACCTGCCCGCCGGCGGCGATAATATCGCCCTTCACCGGCGCGTTCACGGTGATCTGGCCTCCCAATGCGACCAGGCTTCCCACGGGGGCATTCACCGAGACGGTGCCTCCGGTAACGAATACATCGTCGTCGGTCGCCTCGCCGATACTCACCGTACCCCCACTCCGGGGAACGAGCCCGTGAACCGGCAGGGGGAGTGCGATGAGAAAGAGGAGTATGATCAGCACTGCAAGTCGTTTCATGCCTGACTCCTCGTTGAGTCAAAGATATAGAGCTTCCGATCAGAACCCGCGGCCCCCAGCGTCGGGGGCGAGGCTTCTCCCTTTGGACCTGGGGCTACCCCCGGTCGCCGGAAAATTTGATGATCCGGGTTTATTACGAAACAACTGGATGCCCTTTCAGCGCTTCACATGCCAAGGAATTTAAGAACTCCAAATACGAGGAAAGCGGGCCAGACGAGGGCTTTAAGGAATCCTATGAACCCGCCCAGGAGGCTTGTGGCAGTGGTGAGGTAATACACGAGTGCACCCATGAAGCCCAGACCGTAAATTGCGCTTCCGCATCCGTGACAGTGCATATGTCCCTTCATATTGCACTTGAAATCATGCCAATCCTTCGTACATTGCTCGGCTGTTTCTCCTTCCATGTCACTCATCTCCGTGATTCTGCTCGTCGCTACAGGTTGATGCATTCTCATGAAATTAACCTTGTCGCTCCGAGGTCCTGCCATGTAACACTCCATCCAAATCTGGTCCGAGTCCGCCAACGCAACAGAACCTGAGGGAGGACGTAGTGATCCCCCATTAGGCGAAACTTTGATCCGGGGCGGGGACCTTCGGTGGGGGCGGCCAGCCCAGGCCCGGGACGGGAGTGAGGTGACGGGGGGCGGGATGCAGGGGATCCGCCCTGGCCCGCTCCGGTATGCGGTTCAGACTTCTTTTCCGATCTTATAGAGCATCTCGGCGGGAATGGTCTCCAGGGTCTCGGTCCGGACAGTCCCGTGCTTCCCGAGGATGGAGAGGAACTTCACCAGGCTCTCCTTGGAGGGCATATCGACCATCGCCACAAAGTCGTACCTGCCGAAGGTGTAGTGCAGGGAGATCAGTTTTCCCCCGAGGGACTCAATGAGCTTTTTTGCTTTCCTGTCCCGTTCCTCGAGGTTGTCTATTTTTTCAAAGGCATCACGACTCATATTCCCGAGAGAAATATAGATAGCCATGTGTGATACCTTAAACGCATACAGGTAATAAAAATATTGAATTGCAACGGGCGGAACCGGTGGTTGATGCATATTTCAATCCGGGCGTACCACTTTTCAGGTCAATCCCGGCCCTGTTTCCGGCTCACGATGTTCAGGCCCCCCCCTTCCCGTTCTGGATCATGAAATGTTGTCCGGGTCCCTGGATATCGACGAGAGCCAGGCACGGGGGCCCTCGGCCCGGGTGCGACTCTCGAAGACCGCCGGCCTGATGTAATTGATGGACCACCCGTCCCGGAAGCTATCCCGGATCTCCTTCTGCGATACCCTTCTCGGGCCGTATCCGCCGGGCTCGAGGTCGCTGAAGCAGAGCATGAAGTATTTCCCTGCCGGAGCCAGGACGGCTGCAAGGTTTTCCACGAAGACAGGGCGGTCTTCGTCGGACAGGGTATGGAAGAGCCCTGAATCGGTGGCGGTCGAAAAACTACCTGGCAGTTTTTCTCCTGGCCGAGAACTGCTTCGCAATTCTCTCCCGGTATCGAACTTCCGAATGAGCTCGGCCATGTGCAGGGCGTCCAGGACTAGGAAATGCACCGGGAGTCCTCTCCTGGCAGCCTTCTCCCTTGCCTTCTCGATGGCGAGGGGGGCTGAGTCGATCCCCCACACCTCGTGCCCTTCCGCTGCAAAGAAGAGGGCATGTTCCCCTGTCCCGCATCCTATGTCCAGGACAGATCCGGTTATCTCTCCCCTCCATACGAGCTCGACGAACTCCTTCTGGGGCCGGCCGATGTCCCAGGGAGGTGTGCCCCGGTATGCCGAGTCAAAGAAGTCCATACCCCACGATAGCTTCAGGGATGCTTATTATTATTTCTTCATGGCACTGCCGAACATCGGGGCACCCACACGGGTCCATGGCGGGGGTTGGCTCTTACTCGGAAAACCGGAGATATCATCATGTATCAAATGGTGGAGGTGGTGCCCGATGCCGGGCGGTTTCGCCCGGTCTGCCCGATCCGAACAACCCCAGGGGGGGTCAGGTGATGAAGCCCATCGTCTGATACCTGACCATGTTTATCCCCCGATTTCGTCTCCATCTGCCGATAGGGGGAACATGGTGGCTCCGTCGAGGTAAGAAAACCTGTATTTTCAAGGAAACGGAAAAGGGTTTATCCATTGACGTATATAGACTCTATCTGGTGAAACAATATGGCTGATTTACCAATAGCAGCAGTGATTCGCATTGCCAGGAAGAACGGGGCCGAGCGGGTCGGGGTTGATGCGGCTGCTGCCCTCCTCGCAAAGACCGAGACCTATATCGCGAACCTGGCGAAGGAGGCGGACCGCCTTGCCCGGCACGCCGGAAGGAAGACCATCAAGGAAGAGGATGTCGATCTCGCGGTGCAGTGGATAAAAGATTAATTCACTCTTTTTCACCTGTATCCGGCTCCTTCTTATCTCTGATGCGGTTAATCCGTCAGGGGGGGACAATCCGTGGATCCATTCATGCAGGCTGCCCTCGGGGAAGCCAGGAAGGGGCTGGCCGAGGGGGGTATCCCCATCGGCTCGGTGCTCGTGATCGAGGGGAAGATCGTCAGCCGGGGGCGCAACCGCAGGGTTCAGAGGAACAGCGCGGTCCTGCACGCCGAGATGGACTGCCTGGAAAACGCGGGACGGCTGAAGGCGGGGGACTACCGGCGGGCGGTCCTCTATTCAACCCTCTCGCCGTGCGACATGTGCAGCGGGGCCGCCCTCCTCTACAAAATCCCCAGGATCGTCATCGGTGAACATACCAGCTTCCGGGGACCGGAGGATTACCTGCGGTCACAGGGCGTGGAGCTCGTCATCCTCGATGACGAGGAGTGCATACGGCTCATGCGTGACTTCATTGCCGCCAGGCCTGACCTGTGGAACGAGGACATTGGGGAGGTATAGGCACCGTTAAGCCCGCACCTGTCCAAACTGGTTCAGAGGAAAATCCATGGCTGCGGCGGCTGGATCGCAAAGCATCCTGGGCCAGTACCTGGCGCTCTTTTCGAGCACGGAGATCTTCATCTTCGTCTTCATGGAGATCGCCGTCAAGATCGACACCATCCAGCGGGTGATCTTCAGGAAGGCAAACCTCAGGGATTATGCCGGGTTCACCCTGCTCTTCGGCCTGTTCTCCATCTTCGGGACGTACATCGGGATCACCGAAAATACCGGGGCCATCGTGAATATCCGGGACCTTGCACCCATGGTGGCCGGGCTCGTCGCCGGCCCATGGGTCGGTCTGGCGGTCGGCCTCATCGGGGGCATTCACCGCTTCTTCCTGGGCGGGGTGAGCTGTGTCCCCTGTTCCCTGGCCACCGTGCTTGCCGGGGTCCTCGGAGGCGCGGTCTATGTGCTCAACAAAGAGAGACTGCTGGGCATTATACCGTCGATGATCTTTGCCGCAGGCATCGAACTGCTCCATGGCGGCCTGGCCCTGCTCCTGATCCAGCCCTACAGCCTCGCGGTGGAAATCGTGGCTACCGCCATCCCCCAGATGGTCATCGCCAACTCCCTTGGTATGGGGATCGCGATCATCATCGTCCATGACCTCGTGCACCATTACGGGGACGCCCATACCGCCTGACCTCCTCGCCTGTCTTTGCAGCCTCTCTCAGGCTCATGGCAATCACCTTTTCTCATGGAGCCCCTGGTTCCCGTTCCCCCATGGGAGGGCCTGGGCCGTCAGGGATGACCCCGGCCGCATCCTGCTACGTATCCCAGGTTCATGCCTTCCTTTATAAGGGGTCAGCGGATGATATTCCGGTGAAACACGACATGCCTGACACCAGGAAAGAAAGCCTCCCTGAGACCTTCTCCGATGAGCTGAACAGATTCTTCGCCCTGTGCCTCCTGAACCTCGTGTTCGGGGCGCTCGCGATGGCCTTCGGAATGCAGTTCATCGTGACCGCTGCGCTTGCGATGGCAGAGGCACAGACCCTCGGGATATTCTCCCTTGTCCAGGTCCTGATCGGATGGGCTGCCGCGGCAATCGGGTTCCGATGGATCATCTCGAGCGCGAAGATCCTGAAAGGGGTGACGAAGATCCGCAGGGAGTTCAGGGCGATGGAGGACCCCGCTCCTGCCGAAGCCCTTACCGGCCTCATCGTCAGGATGTTGGCCCACTACCGGGCAAACTGGAAGACCATCTGGAGGATGAACCTCATCTCGATCGTCGGCGGCGCGATCTACATTGCCCTGGGAGTGATCAATATCCTCCAGGGGATCTCGTCCTGGTACTCGCCCTCGTCCTCCGAGTTCTTCTACCTCCCCGCCTTCATTGCCTACTGCATCGCCGCGGGGATCAACCTGGCCATCGGGCTCGTGGCGCTCCTCTCCGCAACCGCGTTCCGCCGGTATGCCCGGGCATGGGACCGGCGGATCATCGAGGCCGACCGGGCCGGCGAAGCCCTGCAGGGGTCCCTGGAGGAGGGGAGCGTACCCGACGCCGATACAGCCCCCGGCCGGGGGCAGGAATGACCATGGCCGGGAGGAGGACCCCGTACGAGATTTACTGGGAGATCCTCGTCTACTGCAGGACGCCCCGGTCCTTCACGGCCATCATCAACCGGTGCGACCTGAACTCGAAGACGGGGCAGGAGTACCTCGAATTCCTCGCCGGCAGGGGCTACCTGTCGGCGGTGACGGAGGGGGAGAGGACGAGCTACCTCTCCACCCCGAAGGCGGCCGGGTACATCGAGACCTTCACCCGGCTCTACCAGTCGCTCTTCGAGCGGATCCCGGGGTTCAGGCTGTAGGGAACCGGGACCCCTGGGGCCCCGGAGCCACCCGTGGTTTTGGTGGCAGGATGCGCCGCCCGGGAAAAAGCCTTTCTCCTCACCCTGTCTATCGTGGAGTATGCCCCGGAACCTCCCCCTCGTGATCCTCGCCACCGCCCTTGTCCTCGCCGCAGGCTGCACGACGAATGCCCCCTCCTCGGTCGTCCCCTCGGCCAACCTCTCGGCCTCGGTCTCCAAGGTGGAGGACCACTGGAACCCCGGTCTCGGCTGCTACTGGAAGGCCTACGGCACGGTCTTCAACGCCGGAAGCGTGGATGCGAAGGATGTCCTCGTCCATATCCAGCTCATCGACATCTCGAGCGGGAACATCCGGGACGCAAGGACCATCGCCGTGGGGACCCTCCTCGCGGCCGACTCCCGGTCCTTCGAGATGGCCCTGGACGGGGAGTGCAGCCGGAACTACCGGGTCGAGGTCCGGCCGGTGGAAGGGGGGTGAGACCCTCCCGGGACCCCGGGTGAAAGGCAAGCCATTTATGGGGAACGGGTCATCCTCAGGTGGTCAAGCCTATGCGGTTTCCTGAATCCTCCATCACCCTCGTCCTCGCCGCCTTCATCCTCCCGGGCATCGCCCTCGCGGTGGACCCGGCCTGGACCGCGCCGGGCGGTTCACCGGTGGTCATCTCGGCGGACGGCGGGACCGTCCTTTCCGACGGGGACATCTTCAGCCTCTACGACGCGGGGGGAACGCAGCTCTGGAGGGGCTACGGCGGGAGCTATGCCCAGTCGAGGGGCGATATCTACTCCCCTCTGGCCATCACGGCGGACGGGATGTATTCCGTCCTCGGATCAAACCAGGGCCTCCTCTATGTGGACCGGACCCAGCGGGTCTTCTGGCAGGACAGCGAGTTGCACCCCATCGACGACCTCTCCCTTTCCCCGGATGAGAACTATGTCGCCTCGGTGGCCCAGGGCCTTGTCTCGGTGTATACCCGGGGGGGTGACGTCGTGTGGCGGAACGACACCTACCAGGACGTGAAGTACGTGGGGATCTCCCTGAACGGGCTCCTCACCGTCGCTGCAGGAACGGATAACATCATCCATGCCTACAACCAGACCGGCTTCGAGCTCTGGAACTACACGACGCCGGGCATCCACGGGATCGGGCTCTCCCCCGCCGACTCGAACATCATCGCCTCCTCCGACTACACCCTCGTCTGCCTGCACCCGAGCGGGAAGCTCCTCTGGAAGTTCTACACCGGGGACCAGATCCGGGACTATGCCATCTCCCGGGATGGCTCCTCCGTGGCCGCCGGGACCCAGGGAGGCCGGCTCGTCCTCGTCGACCGGAACGGGAAGGAGGTCTTTTCCTCCCAGCTGGGGAACTGGGTGAACGCGGTCTCCCTCTCGCGGGACGGCTCCCTCGTCGCCGCGGGGAGCACCGACCGGTCGGTGTATCTCTTCGACCGGAAGGGGCAGCTCCTCTTCTCCGACCTCACGGGGAGCATCGTGAGGGGCGTCGCCCTCTCCTCCGACGGGTCGGCAATGGCCGCCGCCTCCGACATGGTGTATTACTATGACCTGAAGGGAAGCCCGCCGACGGTGTCCACGGCGGCCACCCCGACCCCTGTCGTCGCGATGCCCCCGCCCGCCGCCATGACCACCCGGCCGGTAGTGCCCACGGGGACTCCCCCGGTAACCCCTACCCCGACGGAGGCCGTCCCGGGGGAGACCCCGACCCCGGAGTCCGGATCCGGGCCCCTCGCGGTCCTTGCCCTCGGGCTCGGGGCCGTGTGGATCCTGAAAAAGAATTGAAGAGGGAGGACCCGGGCTCTCCCCGGATCCCGGTTCACGCCCTTTTCCCTTCCGCCGTTTCCTTCGGCCACGCGATGTACAGGATCGCGAAGACGATGACGGTCCAGATGAGGAAATCCACGAAGGCCATGGTCCAGTCCACGAAGGGGGCTGTGTGGAAGGTCACCACCCGGTGGAGGTAGGGGAAGGGGGACCCCCACTGGAGGACGTCGACGGTCCGCTCGGGGAAGAGGGGGGTGAAGAACCCCGAGATCCAGGTGATGACGATACCGGCGATGACGGCGATGGTTCCGGCCTTGCAGGCCTTCCTGCGGTGCATGCCGATCCACCGGCCCGCGGGTCTTATAAACCTTGCCGGGCCTTTCAATTTCCGGCCATTCCCTTTATGGCAGGCGTAGGCAACCCGGGGGTATGGACCAGCCGCTGTACTTCATCTCCACGCTCAGGCCGGGACGTTCTGACTTCCTCGCGACCATGCCCCCGGAAGAGAAGGCCGCGATGGGGGAGCATGCCGCGTACACGAGGCGACTTTTCGACGAGGGAAAGATCATCCTCGGCGGTGCTGCCACCGACGGCGCCATCGGGGTCATCGTCTGGAGGCTCGGCTCTGCCGAAGAAGCTCAGAGGATCTTTGAGAACGACCCGGCGGTGAAGACAGGCATCGGCGAGGCCGAACTCCACCCGTTCCGGCTGGGGTTGTTCGCCGGAAAGGTAAAAGCCTCCCATTGATTCAACTCCCATCCAGCTACAAGCTGATTAATTATTTTGGAGATTACCTGGACGCTCTCGGGGGCGAGCGAAGCGAACTCGCGACTCCATCGCTCCAACTCGGTTTCTGATGAAACCTCCCCAGTC
>Ga0335070_10008967_pt1 | contig 11742 bp, 12 predicted proteins | sample Lox_Sample_13_FD_206722 | JGI IMG/M metagenome (GOLD analysis project Ga0335070, IMG submission 206722) | Soil microbial communities from Loxahatchee National Wildlife Refuge, Florida, United States - Lox_Sample_1.3 | ecosystem: Environmental > Terrestrial > Soil > Wetlands | place: USA...
GCAATGATTAACTTATCAAGACGAAGCAGTATTGACAGAATAGACGCTTCGTCATTATTCTAATTTGAAGCGACCTGCCCCTGCCTATGCTTACGGGAATGGACACATGAGAATAGCGATAGCCGGCGCAGGCATAGCCGGCGCCTACCTGCACAGGCTCCTTGTCGGAAATGGCCACAGCGTCGATATCTACGATCAGCAACCAGGGACCAGATGCGGCTTGACGCCGTGCGCCTGGGGTGTTTCAAGGGGCTTCGCAGACCTCATGAAGGCTACGGGCCTGGACTCGCACAAGTACGTTCTGGCACGCCCCGATTATGTGCTGATGGACGGGCTGAGGGTCGGTGCGGACCTCATGACCATAGATAAGCGGATGCTTATCCAGGACCTGCTGCAGGGTACCGAGGTGTGCTATTCCACACCGGACATTGCCGGGTACGAAAGGGTTATTGATGCTACAGGGGTTTCGAGGGCGTTCCTTCCTTCGATCAAGGACGACTTTGTTCTGCCCTGCGTCGAGTTTCGAGTGCGCTCAGACGAATCCCTCGAGAATAGAATCAAGCTTGGTGGAATAGGTTACGCGTGGTGCTTTCCCCTCTCGGACCACGAGTATCACATCGGGTGCGGGAGTTTCAAGTTGAACCCCGGAGCAACGTTAAAGAAGCTTGGCTGGATAGAAAACGGCGCGTCCCGAAAAGAAATTGTGTGCGCGTGCAGCGGCACTATACGTCTTGGTGGGCCCCATTCTTCCCAACCGTTTGTGGTTGCCGGGAGCGGTCACGAGATCTGGGGAGTGGGTGAAGCCATAGGCTGCGTGGCTCCGCTTGCGGGCGACGGTATCACTCCCGGGATGAGGAGTGCGCAGATTATGATGCAGCACTGGGATGACCCATCCGGCTACACCAGAGCGATATTGCGGGAGTTCCGTTGGATGAAAGGGGAGCGAAGGGTCATCGACAAGCTTGTAAACAACCAGCCGATCAAAGTGAGTGACGCATGGGTGCTCAAAAAGAATGCAAGAAGAATGGCAATGGATGTGGGCCTCAAGGACGTCGCCACGCTGCTGAAGCACCTGAGATGAACCGGGATCCCAAATGTTAAATTCGAACATCGAAATTGTAAACAATATCGAATGGCCAAAGAACTTCAAATAGAGATTGCAGCGCCGTTCGTGTTTGGAATATTCAGCATTGAAAACTTGTTCAGGGTTTGGATGTTTGATGATCGGGCTTGAATTCTCTAATGGATGAAGATCAAGGATCAGTACTAGTCCGTCAGTTCTTCCCCGGTACGGCCGGTAGCTACGACCGCATCGTGAACCTCTGCACGCTCGGGTTCGACCGTGCCTGGAAAAACAGAATGCTTGAGAAGATACCGGAAGGATCCACGCGGATCATGGATCAGGCCTGCGGTACCGGTATACTGACGTTGAGGATTGCAGAGAAATTTCCCGATGCTTCTATAGTGGGCGTTGACGTGACCGAGGAATATCTTCTGGTTGCTAAAGAGAAAGCCGCCCGTTTAAAACTGAGCAACCTCCATTTTGTGCTCGGCGCTGCAGAAGATGTGCTGCTCCACCAGAGCTTTGATTGCATAATTTCATCCTACCTGGCCAAGTATGCTCGAATCGGAAGCTTGATCCCTATCATACGTAAAATGCTGCGGCCCGACGGCGTGGTCATCATGCACGATTTTACCTACCCGGCGAATCGCGCCTTTTCGTATCTGTGGCGCCTCTATTTCAGACTTCTGCAAAGCGTCGGGGCCAGAAAGTACCCGCAATGGCGGGCGGCCTTTGAAGGTTTGCCCGGTCTCCTGCGTGAGACAAGATGGACAGACGAGTTGGAGAAGTCATTGCAGAAAAATGATTTTTCTAAGATCGCTGTGGAGTACCTTACCTTCGGCACCTCAGCTATTATCACCGCCCGGAGAATCTGATTTTTTTCACGACGCGTTGAACATTTCTATTATGTCACGCGGGGCGCGTCGCAGTAGTTCAGTATAGCTGTTGTCGGGGAGATTGTTTTCCACTTCGTTCGTTGCAGACTGCAGCCGGGATTTGATTTCCGTCTCCATGACCTCCTGGGCGTCGCGGAAAAGGCGTAGTCCCTCGCCGTCCAGGCTTGCAACTTCCCCACGCAACAAAACTATCACGAGATGGCGCGCCCCATCGACAAACCGGAGAAAGAGGGGCGTCAGGGCCGCCATCTGATTGGCATTGACGGCGCCGCTTGCGAAATGGACTTTCACCTCTTGAAGATCGTCTGCTATCTGATAGGCCTCGCCGATGCGCAATCCGTACCGGTAGAATACGTCTCCCAGCTTCCGGTCGCCCTTCGCAGCAATAGCTCCCAGGAGGCAGGCTGTACCAAAAAGAATGGCGGTTTTGAGATGAATGATCTTCTCGTAGAGCAGTTTGTCCACGCTCCCGGATTCTATTTGCCTCGCAAACGCTATCGGATCGAGAGCCTCGTGCAAAGCGCCTCTGGACAACTGAGCGATTGCATGTGAGACCGACGCTCCATCCTTTTTGCCGAGATCGCTCATCATCTTTATTGCGAAAGCGAAGATAACGTCACCGACGAGGACCGCGCGTCGCGCCCCTTCCACTGTCCATGTTGATGGTCTGCCTCTCCTTGTTGTGTCTCCGTCTATGAAATCATCGTGGATCAATGTCGCGGCTTGGATCATTTCTATTGAAATCGCTCGCGGCACCGCAGCATCAAGAGTTCCTCCCAGCGCCTCACCGACCATACAGGTGAGGCCTCCTCGGATCATCTTTCCAGCTTTCAGCGAAGCCAGCAGCAATGCCTCATCATTGAGCGTGACGTCGTCAAGCAAACCGCACAGGGACCTGGTCAAGGCTGCGTCCACCACCGGTTTTCTTGTGCGCCAGTACTCGTGAAAGCTTGTAAACATTGTTGGTGTCTATCCTGCCATTCGCCAGATTATAAGACCGACTCCGAGGAGCATGACGCCAGTGCTGACGTTTTTGAGTATTGTTTCAAATCGTAACATCAGTTCCCGATCCTCATGCTGCAAGCCGCCCCGCTGCCTTCTATACGCCCTGTAAGGACGGGATGCCTTTATCTCGACGACGCTGAAGCATGCCGTTGATGCAGCCAACGCGAGTGCCGCCACGGAGATTCTGTTGGTCTGCATAATGTAACCGGATAGTACCGGCAGTGAGCCCCATGAAATAGCGAACCACGCATCTGTATGAAAACGCCCCTTGAACCATTCCAGGTTGTAGGCGAACACGAAGAAGCCTTCCAGGAGGGCCATCGACCAGAGAAAAGGAACGTAAAGGAGCGCGCACCAGACCGCGATGGCATAGGCAATCGTCAGGGAGGCTACCGCAAGGAACCACAACTGCTTTCTCGTGAAAGCAACCCCCCATGGCTTTACGCTTTTGCTCCCCAGCGCGTCCAGCGCGTGTGCTCCTATTCCCAACCCGAAGAAGAAGATAAGGAGAAGTGCGACGACCCTGTCCCAATAGAGAGGTGTTGCAAGCATAGCCCCGATTACTGAAAAAGAAAGAACCATGCCCGTGTAGGGCAGGAAAAGGAGTCCTACGAATGACCTGAACCTTGGAGGACCGAATTTCGGCACGAACCACTCCTCCGCCCTATTCGCTGAATCGCTCGACGTTGTCTCATTCATCGATGTAGTCCCTTTTTTCCATCGTCCGAGTCCGCTGAGGCGGACGATCTCCCTCGTCTGAACAGAGCGGTCGGCCTTACCCTCCACTCAGTGTGAAGAGACTGTCGGAGAATCCATTGTTTATCTTCAGGTTGTCAAAAGTGATACTCCTTTTCAGGCGTCCTCCATCAGGTGTGAACTCTTCCACTTTCACCGGAAGCCAAATAGCTTCGTCGATATGGAACTGGTAGAGTGTCGTGACGTTCTCGCGAAAATGGTCAGCCGCTAGAACCTTTATTTTCACTAAACCGCGGTCCTCGGTTATTTCGGCGATGCCGCGACGCTGATCTGTAAGACTGTGAGAAATATTTCTGATAAGGAGACCGATATCTGTCTGATCTATGCGCTGTCCCGAAGATCCTCCCAGTAACCGACTATCTGGCGCCAGATGGAATTTAAGGAGGTGCGCGAGTCCCGCGGGTTGTACCGCTACCTTTCCGTTTCCGTCGGGATAGACAAGAACCATGCCTGCATGGGGTGACTCGAAATCGATGCGGATCCAATTCGGCTTTTTAAACGAGTACACAAATCTCTCAGACTCGAACATGTTCTCTTTCGTGTATGTTTGTACGCCCACGCTGGCCCTGTAATCGTTTACCCGTGCCCATGCTTCCTCCATTTTCGGAAGGAGAGTCTCGCTATCCAGAGTAGGCGCCGCCAATGCGCCGGAAGCTGTCAGGCACAGGAGCAGAACCGCTGACGCAAGCATACACGTTGAAGAAGAAAACATGCCGTCATTTCCCTCACACTCAGTATTAGTCAGAATCCCACTGATGTAAAGTGCGAAATATGGTGTATATTGACATTTAGGCTTCGTAAGCCGATCTTGTTAAAAAGGTGAGATGAGACTCGTGGAGACGCTGATCGAACCCATATTTCTTTCACAGTTCCAGTTCGCCTTGACCATAGGATTCCATATCCTTTTCCCGACGCTTACCATCGGCCTGGGTTTCTACCTGGTGGTGGTTGAATTGCTCTGGCTTGTTACCCGCGAAGAACTCTATTACCGTACGTACCGATTCTGGGCAAAGATTTTTGCAATCAACTTCGGCGTTGGCGTAGTTACGGGCGTGGTCATGGAATTCCAGTTCGGCACCAACTGGGCGCGCTTCGTCACGGCTACAGCCAATGTCTTTGCGCCGTTCCTCTATTTCGAGGTGTTGACGGCCTTTTTTCTGGAGGCGGGCTTTCTAGGCATTATGCTCTTCGGCTGGAAGAGGGTGCGTCCCGCAGTTCACTTCACGGCCACAATCTTAGTCGCCGGCGGGGCTATCATCTCAGCCGGCTGGATCATGGCGGCAAACTCCTGGATGCAGACGCCTGCAGGCTTCCAGATAGCGAATGGAAAATTCATCGTCACCGACTTCGCGGCTGCCATGTTCAATCCTTCGTTCCCGATCCGGGTAACACACATGCTGCTGGCCTGCTTCGAGACCGCAGTTTTTGGCGTTGCAGGCATCAGCGCCTACTTCTTGCTGAAAGGGACTAACGTCCTCTTTTACCGCCGATGCATGGGCGTGGCGCTGCTGATGGCTGCTGTGTTCGCGCCCTTGCAGGTCTTCGTCGGCGACACCGGTGGGCGCGAGGTCTTCAGGAGCCAGCCTGCGAAACTTGCAGCCATCGAGGGACACTGGGAGACGAATAAGAATGGTGGCGCGCCTTTTTCAATCGTGGGAATTCCGGACATGAAGAAAGAAGAGACGCTTTACCGGATAGAGATTCCAAACGGGCTGAGTCTGCTGGTCACGCACACACGTAACGGACGTGTCCCCGGTCTCAAGGAGTTCCCGCGACAGGATCGCCCCAATTCTCTGGTGATCTTCTGGACATTCAGGCTGATGACAGGTATCGGCTTCATATTCCTTCTTGTGATGCTCTGGGCTGCCTTCCTCTGGTGGCGCGGCCAGATCTTTCACAACAGTTTGTTTCTCAAGACCCTTGTTGTCATACAGCCGCTGGGATGGCTCGCTGTCGAGACAGGATGGGTCACCGCTGAGGTGGGCCGCCAACCCTGGCTGGTCTACAATCTTGTTCGTACCTCTCAGGGGACATCGCCAATACCGGCGGGCAACGTTATATGGTCCATCGCACTTTTTGTGGTTATTTTTCTCGCTATCGGTGGAAGTTATCTTCACTATGTGTTCAAGACCCTGCGGGCCGGCCCTGATTTTGCGAGCCCGATCCCGCCGATCCAGAGACCGGCCGGGTTGAAAGTTATTGAAAATCTGCCAGGACCACCGGAGGGAGTTTGATGCTGCTTGTAGATGCTTGGGCCGGGTTGGTGGGATTTGCAGTGATTCTCTACGTGCTGCTCGATGGCATCAGCCTGGGAGTCGGCCTGCTCTTCCCTATAGGCGGCGACGAAAAAGAGCGCACGGTGCTGATGTCCACCATCGCGCCGGTATGGGACGCGAACCAGACATGGCTCCTCTTCGGCGGAGCGTCTATCTTCGCCGCTTTCCCTGTGCTGTTTGGGGTGCTCGCCAGCGCACTCTATATTCCGCTCATGACATTCGTCATGGGGCTCATCTTCCGGGGCGTGACCTTTGAGTTCCGTGCGGATGCAACACAAAAAAAAATATGGGACAGGTGCTTCTTCTGGGGAAGCCTCGTCGCTGTCCTCTCGCAAGGGATCATGCTGGGCGCGATACTTACAGGCATAAGGGTTTCCGGACGCGAATTTGCCGGAGGGCCTCTGGACTGGTTCAACCCCTTTTCGCTGATGGTCGGTCTCGCTCTTGTCCCGGGTTATGTGATGCTGGCGTCCTGTTACCTGGTGATCAAAACGACGGGAGTTATCCAGCAGCGGGCGTATGCGCATGCATTCTGGGCAACGCTGGCGGTGTTCTTCTTTATGGCGATGGTTACGGTATGGACTCCTTTCCATTATCCGTTGGTCTGGAAGCACTGGTTCGCGCCTCCCCGGATCTATTTCGTATGGTGCTTCCCATTACTGGGTCTGGTCGCCGCATACAAGCTGCTCGCGAGCCTGAAAGCACGGCGCGAAATCGCACCTCTTGCATACGCCGTCATACTCTTTCTGTCGGGCTATTTCGGCCTGATGACCTCTCTTTACCCGTATGTCATACCGCCCGCCATCACCGTCTGGGATGCGGCGGCCCAACAGGAGACACTACGTTTTATACTGTGGGGTGCGATTATTGTCCTGCCATTTGTCTGCGGCTACGCCATCTATAGCTACTCTGTGTTCAGGGGAAAAGTGGGAAGCGGTGAAACGTACTACAGTTGAAGCGGGCCTGCGCTAAAACAGCTTGTCGCTCACCATCCGCAGGCCCATGCCCACAAACGTATTGATCTGCTGGCTGCCAAAGAGCCCCGATCCTGTAGTCAGGTCAAGCTGCACGCTGTCGCTGATTATATAGCGGAACCCCACCTGGTAGGCGCCGCCTGTCTTGCCGGCGTACGGGTCGTTGTAGAAGACCTCGAGCACCGCATTGAGGCCGCCGATCATGCGAATCTGTGTTCCGAGGCCCCACGTGGCCACGCTCGTGCCGTTGCTGGTGGAGATTCCCAGGTTGCCGTGGATGAGAACCGCCTCCTTGTCGAATAGCGATTCGGTCATCGCCGCATAGATGAACTCGCTCGACTGGTCAGGCTTGAAATTGGCTTTACCCGAGGGTGGGAGAGCACCGGTGGCGAATGCCAGGCCGGGATACGCGTTCGGCTTTGCCTCCCAGCACAGATACTTGAACTGCATCAGGGGACCGGCCACGGAGTAGCTGCGGTTGGAATCACTCTGAAGATCAAAGCCGTGCGTGAACCCGAGCGTGACTTCGGAGTCGGCCGTGGGACCAAAGGCGAAGAGGTTAAGGTTGTACACTACGTCCTTGTCATAGTGCACGGAGGTCTCGAGCTGTGCCTGGTGATCGCCTACCACGCGGGCATCGTCCGTGACAAAAGGACGGACGGCCCACGCGGAACGGATGAGCAGCAGGGAAATCAGCATCGCGGAGAAACAAACGACAGCTGTTTTTGGACGATTCCGGATGAACATATCTCACCTCCTTTTCAAACTCCATCCGTCAAACAATGTTCAAGATACTTAACGACCGAAAAAACCGGCCAGCCCAAGCACCTTGAAACCGACGAGCAGGATCATAAGCCCGAGGTAGGTGCGAAGTGCAATGAGGGACCACCGGACGCTTCGGGTCATGGGCATCGGCCCAAGGGAATCAATGTTTACCTTTTCCTCGGGCATATCATCGAGCGGGTGCACAACCTGAAAATAGCGGGTGTCGTTATTTATTGTTTTCATGATGACCTCCCTTCTCTTATCTGGAGAATATATTCGGAAAAATAACCTGGACGGCCAAAAGCAGCGAGAGACCGAAAAGAAGGATCACGATCGTCCAGTTCACGTAGTTGTTCCACGGCTTGTTCACGAACTTCTCTCCCAGCACTTCCTTGTCGTTGAGGAGGAGCTGCAGGAAGATGATGGCCGAAGGGAGTATGATGCCGGCGAGCACCTGAACACCGAGGATGATGAGTTGCAGCGGCGCACCTGGGATCAGCACGAGCGCAGCAGCGCCAAGGATGCAGAGCACATAGACAGAGTAAAACCCAGGCGCTTTCAGGAAGGTCATCTGGAGACTGGAGGGCCAGCCCCGCACCTCACCATACGCCCACGCGCTGGAAAGGGAGATTGCCGTAGTGCCGAGCACAGCTGCATTGACGCAGAGGAGCAGCATGGCGTCCTTCGCAAAGGAACCGAAAATAGTCCCGAGCCCCACTGCCATCTGGGCAGGATCCTCATACGCGATGCCGTGCCGTGCCAGGGTGTAGCCCGCCACCATCATGCAGCCCGCGACGGTGACGGTAAGGACGGCGCCGATCAGCGTGTCGAGCCGCGCGTAGCTCAGGTCCGACTTGCGAAGGCGTTTATCTGCCACGCAGCTCTGCTGGAAAAAGAGCTGCCACGGGGCAATCGTTGTTCCCACGATGGCAATGACGAGAAACACCAATTCACCGGTGATGCCTCCGGTGGGCACGACAGGAACGAGGGTGTGGCGCACGACCTCTCCGACCGCAGGGTGAAAGACGAAGGAGGCGACAATCCAGGCCAGGTCAAAAAGGCAAAGAGCCACCGTTATCCATTCCCACCGGCGGTAACTTGCCGTCAGGACCATGGCAAGGAGCATCAGTGCGGAGACCGGAATTGCGATGTTTGCCGAAATACCCAGTCTGTTCGTTACCAGGTGAATTGCGGCAAACTCTGTCACCAGGGTAAAGAAGTTTACCAGTAAGAGATCGAAGAGGGAAAACCGACCCCACCATTTGCCAAAGCGTTTGTAGATCATTGCCGCGTGGCCTTGACCGGTTACGATGCCCAGGCGCACGACCATCTCCTGACAGAGGTAGGTGATCGGTAGCAGTACGAGCAGCACCCAGAGAAGCTGCAGGCCGTACTGAGCCCCTGCCTGCGTGTACGTCGAGAGCGCACCCGCATCGTTGTCGGCTTCCATCACTATCAAGCCGGGACCCATGACTACGAGAAACAACCAGATCCTACGCGCCCAGTTACGACGGACCATGCGGCCATTCGGCCTGTCGATGGTCAAGACGCTTTCCTGAAGTGTGGCTACATTTCTGGCCATGATGACACCTCCTTCGCTTATGCGCGGAGCGAGGCGCAATGGCGGAAGACGACCGCGCGAAAACAAGATGCTACGCAGAGCACTTCCTTTACGAGCCCAAACAATTACGATGTTTTTCTTATGGCTGGAACAAAAGAGAAGGGAGGTACAATCTATTGCTACCCCTCAAGAACCGCTCCCGGTTCAGGAGGAGTCGGGAAGATCAGATGATCTTGAGCGAGACGTCCTGGAGCCGGAGCAGATCTTTGCTCCAACCGCTGTAACTATGACCGCCGGGGTCGTCTTCCATTACGCCGTACGCTCCTTTTTTGAATTTCGGGTAATTTACTCCCTGACGCTGCTGATGTCAAGACATGACTCTTTTGCGGCAGCTTTTTCTTGTTGACAAAGCACACGGTGCGGGTTTTAATCTACGAACAAATTCTTCAAAAGGAGCGGTCTTAGATGGAAGACGACCCTGGCGGTCACCAGCTTGTCGATTGGCGTGAGCCGCTCCCTCGCCTGAGTTTGGTTGCTCAGATCCACTGAGCTTTCAACCTCCTCAGAGCCGGAAGCGGTTTCTTGAGGAGATCCTTCTTTAGATTGCTTTTCCCTCAGTTCCAATCTTCAAAAGGCTGACTGCAAGCGTTGCGACCCATTCCTAAGTAAGGAGTGGCAATGTACTGGATCAGCAAAAGCATTCACCTGATGGGCAGGTTTCGTAACCGGCTCTTGATGTTCCTCGTCATTCTCGGCCCGGGCGTCATCACCATGATTGCCGACAATGATGCAGGGGGCATTGCGACCTACGCGGTCACCGGCTCCAAATACGGCTTCAGCCTGCTCTGGATCTTTTTCATACTTGTGCCCATGGCGTACTACATCCAGGAAATGACCGTCCGCCTCGGTGCGGTTACCAAGCGCGGTCTCGCGGAAGCAATTTTCGACGGCTTTGGCCGCTTTTGGGGCTGGTTCTCTCTTTTTGATCTCGCCATTGTCAACTGGTGTACGCTGGTGACTGAATATATCGGCATGACCGCGGCCATGTCGATTTTCGGTGTGCCGCCTCTGATTACCTTTGGCACGGTGACCGCTATCCTGATGATCGTAGTACTCTCCGGTCGATACTGGACATTTGAGAAGATCACACTATTCTTCTGCTGCTTCAATTTCGTCTACATACCGGCTGCATTCTGGGCGATGGAGAGCGGAAATGCGCCGGCATGGGGGGAAGTATTTAAAGGTTTTTACAACCCTTCTTTTCCGCAGGGTTTCACCGCGGACCTTCTCTTTATCGTCATGGCGAACATCGGCACGACTATTACGCCCTGGCAGATATTTTTTCAACAGAGTGCGGTCGTGGATAAAGGACTCGATATCAAAGACATCAAGTTCGGCAAAATAGATACATTGGCGGGTTCTTTCTTTACGTGCCTCGTGGCCGCATTCATCGTCATCACCACGGGCGCAGCTTTCTACTACCACAACCCACCAATCGCTGTGGAGGACGCGAAACAGACCGCAGAAGCCATTGTGCCCCTCCTGCCTCACCGGGAGGGGGTCTGGGCGCGTGCCCTCTTCGCAATCGGTCTCTTCGACGCGGGATTCTTGGGTGCTCTCTGTATTTCCCTTGCCACTTCATGGGCAGTGGGAGAGGTTTTCGGCTGGGCCCACTCGCTGAACAAAGGCGTTAAGGATGCGCCCTGGTTCTACGTAATCTACTTTGTGTGCCTGGCGACTTCGGGTGGAGTTGTGCTGATACCCAACGCCCCACTGATCATGATCACGATGTTCGTGCAGGTGATAGCGTTGACTTTGCTTCCTGCTGCGCTACTCTTTCTGATCCTGCTGCTCAACGATGAGGCTCTCATGGGAGATCATATGAACACGCTGTGGCAGAATATCGCAAACTGGAGCATCACGGGATTTGTCATCATCATGTCTACGCTGTTCGGCGTTTCGGTGCTGTTCCCCGGTATATTCGGGCAGGGTTAGGAGGTCCATATGTCTGTGAGCAAAGACCTGAGCTTTGCGGATGCGATAAGTAACAAGGAGTTTCGCTTTTTCTGGTTCTCACAGCTCCTCAACCGGCAGGTGGAGACCGTCAACGGAGAAAGGCTCGGGAAGCTCTCGGATCTGGTTTTTAATCTGGGTGATCCCTATCCCGGCGCCGTAGGGATCTATCTGGAGCACGGCTGGGGAAAGCCTACGGAGTTCATCCCCTGGGAGAAAGTTGTCGACATCGGGAAGAAGAGTATTGTGGTGCAGCCACCACCGGAAGGGAGCACAGCGTACCCGCCGTTCGTCGATCAGCCTGGTTGGATATTGATAAACGAGCATCTTATGGGACGGACGATTCTCGACACCGACGGTCGCCGCGTGGAGGTCGTCAACGACGTGCAGATGCTTGAATCGAGAGCGCGCCTCATCATCATCCATGTGGACG
>Ga0335070_10008968_pt1 | contig 11741 bp, 10 predicted proteins | sample Lox_Sample_13_FD_206722 | JGI IMG/M metagenome (GOLD analysis project Ga0335070, IMG submission 206722) | Soil microbial communities from Loxahatchee National Wildlife Refuge, Florida, United States - Lox_Sample_1.3 | ecosystem: Environmental > Terrestrial > Soil > Wetlands | place: USA...
CCCACAAGACCTTTGGCCTGCTGGCCGCCACCCTGATCGTCGCCGCACAGGCCGCGCTGTTCGCCGTGGACACCCACGCGAGCGCGCAGGGCGCGGACAACGACCGGAGTGAAAACGCCTATGAAGCGAAGTCTGCCCCGACGCACGCGGTGCCGGTCACTGCCTCGACACTGCGCGCCGATGTTGCTCGGGGTGCGTGAGCACCCCGGGCTTTTTTCCTTTCAGGTTTGCCTTCGACCCTTCAACTCGTACATCAGCGCCAAGGCCTGCCTTGGCGTGAGCGCATCCGGCTCGATCTGGGCCAGCTTCAATTCCAGCTCGCTGGGCGCCGTACCCGCTGCGGGCAGCGTTAGCGGCAGTTCCGCCTGGCCGTGCGCGTTGCCGAGCGGCGCGTGCCGGGCACCGCCGTCGCGCGTCGCCTCGAGTTCGGCCAGGTACGCGCCCGCCCGGGCGATCACGCTTGCGGGCACCCCGGCGAGCTTCGCGACGGCGAGCCCGTAGCTGCGGTTGGCCGGCCCCTCGCGCACGGCGTGCAGGAACACCAGCGAGTCGCCGTGCTCGGTCGCATCCAGGTGCACGTTGGCGCAGGTCTCGAGCTCGGCGCCGAGCGCCGTGAGCTCGAAGTAATGCGTCGCGAACAGCGTGAACGCGCGCACCTCGGTGGCGAGGTGGCGCGCCACCGCCCACGCGAGCGACAGGCCGTCGAAGGTGCTCGTGCCCCGGCCGATCTCGTCCATCAGCACCACGCTCCTGTCCGTCGCGTTGTGCAGGATGTTGGCGGTCTCCGACATCTCCACCATGAACGTCGAGCGGCCGCCGGCGAGGTCGTCGCCGGCGCCGATGCGCGTGAAGATGCGGTCGAGCGGCCCGATGCGTGCGCTCTGCGCCGGCACGTAGCTGCCGATGTGCGCCAGCACCGCGATCAGCGCGGTCTGGCGCATGTACGTCGATTTCCCGCCCATGTTCGGGCCGGTGATGATCAGCATGCGCCGGCGCGCGTGCAGCTCGAGGTCGTTCGGCACGAACGGCGCTTCGCTGAAGCGCTCGACGACCGGGTGGCGCGCGCCGACCAGCTGCAGGCAGGGCTCATCGACCAGCTCGGGCTCGTTCCAGCCCAGCGTCACGGCGCGCTCGGCGAGCGCCGCGAGGGCATCGGCTTCCGCCAGCGCCATCGCCGTGCCCTGCAACGCGCCGAGCGAGGTGATCAGCTGCGTCAGCAGCTCCTCGAACAGCTCCTTCTCGCGTGCCAGTGCGCGCTCGCGCGCGCCCAGCACCTTGTCCTCGAAGGATTTCAGTTCCGGCGTGATGAAGCGTTCGGCCGACTTCACCGTCTGCCGGCGCAGGTAGTCGGCCGGCACGCGCTCGGCCTGTGAGCGCGGGATCTCGATGAAGAAGCCCTGCACGCGGTTGAAGCCCAGCTTCAGCCCCGGCAGCCCGCTACGCTCGCGCTCGCGCCGCTCGAGCTCGAGCAGGAACTCGTCCGTGTGCGTGCCGATGCGCCGCAGTTCGTCGAGTTCGGCATCGTACCCGGCTGCGATGACGTCGCCATCGCGCAGGTAGACCGGCGGTTCCGCCGTGATCGCGCGCGCCAGCAACGCCTGCTCCGCACCATGGTCAGCGGTCTCGCCGTGGAGCTCGCGCAGCAGCGGCGAGTCGACCGCGGCGAGCGTCGCGCGGAGCGGTGGCAGCTCGGCCAGCGCGTTGCGCAGCTGCACCAGGTCGCGCGGCCGGGCGCTGCGCAGCGCGATGCGCGCCAGGATCCGCTCCAGGTCGCCGACCGCGCGCAGCTGCGAGCGGAGCGGCACGAACGCACGCTCGGCGCCGAGCGCGCCGACGGCGTGGAAGCGCTGGCGCAGCAGGGCGCGCCGGGTCAGCGGGCGGCCGAGCCAGCGGCGGAGCGCGCGCGCGCCCATGCCGGTCACGGTGCTGTCGAGCACGGCGAGCAGCGTCGCCGCCTCGTTGCCGCCGAGGCTTGAATCGAGTTCGAGGTTGCGCCGGGTCGCGGCGTCGATCGCCAGCGCTTCGCCGGTTTCCTCGACGTGCAGCGCGCGGATGTGCGGCAGCGCGGTGCGCTGCGTGTCGCGCACGTACTGCAGCAGCGCCCCGGCCGCGCCGATCGCGAGCGGCAGTTCGTCGGCCCCGAAGCCGCGCAGGTCGAGCGTGCCGAGCTGGTCGGTGAGCGCGCGCGAGGCGGCAGCCAGGTCGAAATGCCAGGGTGCGCGCTCACGGGTGACCGCCGGTGCCCCGCCGGCCGCGGTGGCTGCGGGCGGCGGCGGCTGGTCCTCGCGCACCAGCAATTCCGCCGGGCGGAGCCGTTCGAGTTCCGCGGCCAGTGCCGCCGGGCCCCGTGCCTCGAGGATCGAGAATCGCCCGGAGCTGAGCTCCAGCCAGGCCAGCCCGAAGCGCTCGCCGTCGCGCAGCAGCGCGGCCAGCAGGGTGGCGCGATCCTTTTCCAGCAGCGCATCCTCGGTGACCGTGCCCGGCGTGACGACCCGCACCACTTGCCGCTCGACCGGGCCCTTCGATTTGGCCGGATCGCCGATCTGCTCGCAGATCGCCACCGACTCGCCGCGCCGCAACAGCCGCCCGAGGTAGCCCTCGACGCTGTGCACCGGGACGCCGGCCATCGGGATCGGTTCGCCGGCCGACTGCCCGCGCGTCGTCAGCGCGATGTCGAGCAACGCCGCGGCGCGTCGCGCGTCGCCGTAGAACAGCTCGTAGAAGTCGCCCATGCGATAGAACAGCAGCGTGTCGGGGAATCCGGCCTTGATGCGCAGGTACTGCTGCATCACCGGCGTGTGCGCGACGGCGCCGGCGGGGCTGTTCGCGGTGGGAGGCGCGCGGTTCATGGGCGGCGAATCATACACAGCGCCATTGGCGCCCGTGGTGCCGCAATGTGACTTAATCCAGCGCCCAATCAAGGCCCCCGGGGGCTTCGACTTACATAACTATACTCTTGTATAGTTAAGCCTCATGCCGCAGTCCGCGCACCGTCATGTCGAATCCGAACCGGCCGTGCCGCGCCCGGTGAAGAGCCAGCGCCGCGAATCGCCGTTCGAGCGGCGCGCCACGCTGGTGGTGCATTTTGCGATGGAGCTGGCCGGCGTCGCGCCCGAACAGGTGAACGGCGACATCACGCTGCCGCTGTCGGCGGCCGAATTCCAGCGCGAACTGCAGAAGCGCTACGGCGTGGCGCATCCCGAGCTCGCGTTCCGCTCGATGGCCACGGTGGAGCGCGCGCGCCTGCAGCGCGATCGCCTCTCGCACCTGCCGCGCATCATCCTGCGCCAGGGCCCTCCGCCGCGCGGCCAGCGCTAGGGCGGGCTCTTCCAATTCGGTGCCCCGGGATCCCGTGTCACTGAAACCCCCAGCCGACGATGACACGGCCGCGCTTGCCGCGCGGGCCGGCCAGGCGCTGCTCGCGGCCCGCCTCATGCTCGTTACCGCGGAATCCTGCACCGGTGGCGGCGTGGCCGCCGCGATCACCGACGTGCCCGGCAGTTCGCAGTGGTTCGAGCGCGGCTACGTCACCTATTCGAACGCGGCGAAGATCGCCGACCTCGGCGTCGAGCCGGCGCTGCTCGAGCGGCACGGGGCGGTCAGCGCCGCCGTGGTCGAGGCGATGGCCGCGGGCGCGTTGCGCGCGACCGGCGCCGACGTGGCGGTCGCCATCAGTGGCATCGCCGGCCCCGACGGGGGCACCGCCGACAAGCCGGTCGGGCTGGTGTTCCTGGCCGTGCAGCGGCGGGGCGGCGCCGCGCGGGTGCTGCGCGAGCTCTTCCCCGGCGATCGCGCGGCCGTGCGCCGCGCCGCCGTCGCCGCCGCGCTGCGGCTGATCGCGCAGGCCGCGCCCGGGCCATAACGGGGCAAGCCGGCCCGTTTATCAGGCGCTCGTGCCAGCCTGCGTTGTGGGATAATTCCTCGCACACCACTTCGAAGGGGCTCCACCGCATGGAAGACAATCGCAGGAAGGCGCTTGCGGCCGCGCTCGGCCAGATCGAAAAGCAGTTCGGCAAGGGTTCGGTCATGCGGCTCGGCGACGCCCCGGCGATCTGGGATGTCGAAGCGGTGCCCACCGGTTCTCTCGGCCTCGACATCGCGCTCGGCGTCGGCGGCCTGCCGCGCGGCCGCGTCATCGAGATCTACGGCCCTGAATCCTCGGGCAAGACCACGCTCACGCTGCAGGTCGTCGCCGAAGTGCAGAAGCGCGGCGGCACGGCCGCGTTCGTCGATGCCGAGCACGCGCTCGACCCGACCTACGCCGAGAAGCTCGGCGTCAACATCCAGGAACTGCTGGTCTCGCAGCCCGACACCGGCGAGCAGGCGCTCGAGATCACCGACATGCTGGTGCGCTCCGGCGGCGTCGACCTCGTCGTCATCGACTCGGTCGCCGCGCTCACGCCGCGCGCCGAGATCGAGGGCGAGATGGGCGAACTGCAGGTGGGCCTGCATGCGCGCCTGATGAGCCAGGCGCTGCGCAAGCTCACCGGCAACATCAAGCGCTCGAACACGATCGTCATCTTCATCAACCAGATCCGCATGAAGATCGGCGTCATGTTCGGCTCGCCCGAAACCACGACCGGCGGCAACGCGCTGAAGTTCTACGCCTCGGTGCGGCTCGACATCCGCCGCATCGGCGCCATCAAGAACGGCGAAGAGGTGGTGGGCAACCAGACCCGCGTCAAGGTGGTCAAGAACAAGGTCGCCCCGCCGTTCCGCGAGGCCGAGTTCGAGATCATGTACGGGCAGGGCATCTCGCATGAAGGCGAGATCATCGAGCTCGGCGCCAACAACGGCATCATCGAGAAGTCCGGCTCCTGGTACGCCTACAAGGGCGAGCGCATCGGCCAGGGCAAGGACAACGCCCGCGATTTCCTGAAGTCGCACAAGGATATCGCCCGCGAGATCGAAGACCAGATCCGCGCGAAGCTCCTGCCTTCCAAGCAGCAACGTGCCGAGCCTGAGGAAAAGAGCGCCTAGGCGCCGGACCGCCCGCGATCCGGGTGATGCCGCGGCCGCCGAGATGGCGGCCGTGGCGTTTCTGGCCCGGCGCGATTACGCGAGCGGCGAGCTGGCGGCCAAGTTGCGCGAACGTGGCTATGACCCGGGGGTCGTGCAGGCGTTGGTGACCGATCTGGCCGCGCGCCGCCTGCTCGACGATGCGCGCTACGCCGGGCACTTCGTGGCCTACCACCGCGCGCGCGGGCAGGGGCCGTTGCGCATCCGGCGCGACCTCGAGGCCTTTGGCGTCGCGGGCGTGCTGATCGATGAGGCGCTGGCTACGGTGCCCGACTGGGCCGCCGTCGCGCGCGAGGTGCGGCAGCGGCGTTTTGGTGCGGCGGCGCCGGCCGACTGGGCCGAAAAGGGCCGGCAGGCCAGATTTTTGCAATACCGCGGCTTTTCCAACGATCATATCCGTTCTGCCCTGGGGCCCGATCTCGAACTCGATACATGAGCAAGCGCAAACCTCCATACATGAGCGCCGCGGACGTGCGGCGCGCCTTCCTCGATTTCTTCGCGCAGCGCGGCCACCGCGTCGTGCCGTCCTCCTCGCTCGTGCCCGGCAACGACCCGACGCTGCTGTTCACGAACGCCGGCATGGTGCAGTTCAAGGACGTGTTCCTCGGCAAGGACCAGCGCGACTACAAGCGCGCGGTGACCAGCCAGAAATGCGTGCGCGCCGGCGGCAAGCACAACGACCTCGAGAACGTCGGCTACACGGCGCGCCACCACACCTTCTTCGAGATGCTCGGCAATTTCTCGTTCGGCGATTACTTCAAGCGCGATGCGATCGTGTTCGCCTGGGAATTCGTCACGCAGAAGCTGGGGCTCGATCCCGAACGGCTCCACGTCACGGTGTTCCGCGACGACGATGAGGCCGCGCAGCTGTGGGTCAGCGAAGCGGGCGTGCGCCCAGAGCGCGTGACGCGCATGGGCGAGAAATCCAATTTCTGGGCGATGGGCGACACCGGCCCCTGCGGGCCGTGCACCGAGATCTTCTACGACCACGGCCCGGAAGTGGCCGGCGGCCCGCCGGGCTCGCCCGACGAGGACGGCGACCGCTACGTCGAGATCTGGAACCTGGTGTTCATGCAGTTCGAACGCTCGGCCGACGGCAAGCTCGCGCCTTTGCCGAAGCCGTCGGTCGACACCGGCGCCGGGCTCGAGCGGCTCGCGGCCGTCATGCAGGGCGTGCATTCGAACTACGACATCGACCTGTTCCGCGACCTGGTGACGGCCGCGGCCGAGGTCACCACGACCGCCGGCGCCCCCGTCGATCTCGCCTCGCCCTCGCTGCGCGTGATTGCCGACCACATCCGCGCCTGCAGTTTCCTCGTCAGCGACGGCGTCGTGCCCTCGAACGAAGGCCGCGGCTACGTGCTCCGCCGCATCATCCGCCGCGCGGTGCGCCACGGCTACAAGCTGGGGCAATCGCAGCCGTTCTTCCACAAACTCGTGCCGGTGCTGGCGCGCGTGATGGGCGAGGCCTATCCGGAGCTGCCCGAGCGCGCCGAGCAGATCGCGCGCGTGCTGCGCGCCGAGGAAGAGCGCTTCGCCGAGACGCTGTCTTCCGGCATGGCGCAGTTCGAAGCGCGCATGAAGGAGGCCGGCGGCAACACCGTGCCGGGCGCGCTGCTGTTCCTGCTGCACGACACGTATGGCTTCCCGCCCGATCTCACCGCCGACATCGCGCGCGAGCGCGGCCTGGCGGTCGACATGGGCGGCTACGAGCGCGAGATGGAATCCCAGCGCGAGCGGGCGCGCGCGGCGAGCAAGTTCAGCGTCGACCTGACGGCCGGTGAGGCCATCGATGCGCAGAGCGAATTCAAGGGCTACGACACGCTCGAGTGTGGCAGCACGGTCGTGGCCTTGCGGCGCGACGGTGGGCTCGTGCCCTCGCTCCAGCCGGGCGAGCAGGGCGAGGTCGTGCTCGCACGCACGCCGTTCTACGGCGAGTCGGGCGGACAGGTCGGCGACACCGGCGAGATCACCGGCGCGGCGCCGCAGGGCGCCGCGGGCGCCGCTGGCGGCGCGCACTTCACCGTGACCGATACGCAGAAGCTCGGCAAGGCGATCGTGCACATCGGCACGCTGGGCGGCGCGCCGCTCAAGGTCGGCGATGCGGTCACGGCGCGGGTCGATGGCGCGCGCCGCGCGGCGATCCGCCTGAACCACTCGGCCACGCATCTGCTGCACGCGGCGCTGCGCGAGGTGCTGGGCAAGCACGTCACGCAGAAGGGATCGCTGGTCGCCCCCGACCGGTTGCGTTTCGATTTCTCGCACTTCCAGCCGGTCAGCGCGCACGAACTCGCGCGCATCGAACGGCTCGTCAATGCCGAGATCCGCGCCAATGACGAAGCGCACATCCGCATCATGGACTACGACCAGGCGGTGGCCGCCGGCGCGATGGCGCTGTTCGGCGAGAAATACGACCGCGAGGTGCGAGTGCTGAACTTCGGCGGATTCTCGACCGAGCTGTGCGGCGGCACGCACGTCGCGCGCACCGGTGACATCGGCCTGTTCCGCATCCTCAGCGAGTCCGGCGTTGCCGCGGGCGTGCGGCGCATCGAAGCCGTCACGGGCGAGGGCGCGCTCGATGCGATCGCGCGCAGTGAAGCCGTGCTGCGCGACGTCGCCGGCCTGGTGCGGGGCACGCGCGAGGAGCTCGCCGACAAGGTGCGCGAGGCGCTCGAGCGCATCCGCACGCAGGAGCGCGAGATCCGCTCGCTCAAGGACAAGCTCGCCTCCGGCCAAGGCACCGATCTCGCCGCCGGCGCGGTCGACGTCGGCGGCACCAAGGTGATCGCCGCGCGTGTCGAGGGCGCTGACGGCGGCTCGCTCCGCAACGCGGTGGACCAGCTCAAGAGCCGGCTCGGTTCCGCGATCATCGTGCTGGCCGCCGTCGAATCGCCGACCAAGGTCACGCTCGTCGCCGGCGTCACGGCCGACCGCACGGGCAAGGTCAAGGCCGGCGAACTGGTCGGCGCCGTGGCCGCGCAGGTCGGTGGCAAGGGCGGAGGCCGCCCCGACTTCGCGCAGGCCGGCGGGAGCAATCCGGCCGCCCTCGACGCGGCGCTCGCCAGCGTCGTTCCGCAGGTGCGCGCGCGCCTGGGCGACTGACCTCCTTCATCGGAATCGCGTGCGGTCGATGTCGAGGCCGCTACTGTCCACTTGTCATCAAACTCGTGTCGCACCCGTATTAGTATCGGGCGGGTTGGTGGGCAGCGTACGTGGAGGGCGAAGCCATGTTGATTCTCACCCGGCGCGAAGGTGAAAGCGTGTTGATCGGCGACGACGTCACGATCACGGTGCTGCGCGTGAAGGGCAACCAGGTGCGGCTCGGCGTCAACGCGCCGAAGAACGTCGCCGTGCAGCGCGAGGAAATATCGGAGCGCGTGCGCGCGGAAGTGGCCGAGGCAACGACTGCGGTATCCGCAGCGGGCGGCGTGGGCGCCGACGCCGCCCACGGCTGACCGCCGCGGCGGCTCGCGGCCGATCCGGCCGCCGGGTCAATGTGCGCCCGGCGTGATGCCCCGCCGTTGCAGCCAATGCTCCAGCGCGCGCTGCCCGAGGCGCGTCGCAGCCATGGGTCCGCAGGCTTCCTGCAGCGTGAAGAATCCGGCCGTTTCATTGGCCTCGACGAATACCGGTCCATCGGCCGTGATGGCAATGTCGTGGCCCAGTGACCGGTGCGGCTGCAGGCCCAGCGCGGCGCGCTCGGCGACTTCGAGGAGCTCGCGCCACGCGGGCAGCGTGACCGAGCCGAATCGCACGCCCGAATCGGGATGCGCGGCGTAGATTGTTCGGCCAAAGTCGGCGTGCGTCAGTCCGGTCTCGTTCAGCGCCCCGGTCGCCATGTCGATGCCCACCGCGATCGAGCCCTTGGACCAGTTGTCGATTTGCATGGTGCCTCGGGCAAGCTTCAGGTAGGCGGCCGTGAGCGTGCATCGTCCGTCTTCGACCAGCGAGTCGATGCGCACCGTATTGAGCGCGCCCGCGTTGATCGCATCGATCGCCGGATGATTCCGCAACACCGGCTGGATCACGACCTTGCGCAGCTTCGCCAGGTATCCGGCATCGATCGCGGATGCGCGCAGGCGGTGTGCGCCCTCGCCGACGCCCCAATCGACCGGCTTGATGAATACCATGCCGTCGATGCGATTCAGTGCGCTCGCGGCGGCGACCGCATCGAGGGACGCGCCATCGCCACCCCGGACAACGCCATCCGCATCGATGCTGAACAGTGTCTCGATGCAGGGCACGCCCAGCTTGCCGAGGATGCGATTGGTCTCCAGCTTGTCGATCACCATGTGCAGGTGAGTGGGCGGATTGAAGTCTTCCTGGAACCGCTGCACGAGGAGCGGTGGCACGTAGCCGAGGAAATCAGCCCGGGCGCCGCGCTCGTACAGGCGATGCTTGAAATAGTGATAGGGCACGCAGTGATAGGCCGCCCAGAGCGCCCGCGCTTCCCGCCATTGCTGGCGCAGCGGCTTGCGGTTGCGGCAGCGGAAATACGGCCAGACCTCGGCCTTCAGGAAGCGCTGGTATCGGTTCGACATCGCTCATGCCCCCCGCCCGCCCCGAACCTCTGTTCTGCGCGGCGGCACCATATCATGTGCCCGAACGCTCCTTTACCTCTCGGTACCTCGCCAGTATCATGGCGCCCCGCCCGTGAAAGGTGGCGGCGGCAATTCAAGTTATTGATTGTCATTAAGTTTTAGGCATTTTCGGAGAGATGGCCGAGTGGTCGAAGGCGCACCCCTGCTAAGGGTGTAAGGGTCAAAAGCCCTTCGAGGGTTCGAATCCCTCTCTCTCCGCCAAATATCTCGTTATTAACCCGATATTTAGCTGCTGGCGGGGTGGCGTCAGTGGCGAATCCAGTGCCGAGATTCTTCTCTCGAGCCGTGTCTTCTCTGGGACGGCCTTGGTTTCGGGCGACGCCGGCACTCGAATCGCGTGGACCGGCCCCGTCAACATCGCCCGCCGAATCAATTCCAGATCGGACTCCGTCGCGCCGTCCGTCCAGGCCGCGTAGGCCCGCAGCATTGTAGCGATGCTGTGCCCGTGCTGCTGCGCCACCCGCAGCGGGCTTCGACCCAGCATAAGGTTCCAGCTGACTGAGGAATGTCGGGCGCAGTACGGCTTGCGGTACCGGATATCCGTCAGCCGCTTCAGCGACGAGCGCCATCTGCTGTACGTGTACTGCAGGTTGCGGATCGGCTCGCCTGATTCCTTGAAGAAGAGCCAGTCATGGTCGATCTTGCCGTTTCGGAGCAGTTCATCATGCAGGGCAGTTTGTTGACCAAAGACTTTCAGTGCCCGAGCGCAGAGCTCGATGCGCCGGTCGTCTCCGGTTTTGGTGGATGACTTGTCGATGCCGGCGACGCGGGCTTTGTTCACCGTCAACGTACCGCGGATCGGATCAAAGTCCGAAACCTTCAACGCGATCTGTTCCGACGGACGCAGCCCGGTGAAGAATCGAAACTCGTCGTAGTTACCTTGCGCCGGGCCCCAGTCCCGATGAATGGCCTGGATCAGTCTTTCGGCGTCCTGAATCGAGAACGGATCAATCGCCCGGCGCTCCTTCTTGCGGATCCTGGCGCACTTCAGACTTTGCATTGGATCCTGCCGATCCGGGTAGTCGCGGTATCCGAATCTGAACGCCCGGCGCAGCACGCTGATCGCGTTGTTGAAGGTCTTCTTACTCCAGGGCGGCTCGTCTGCGATCTCCACCAACATTGAATGTCGTACGGCGAGGAAGGGGAGGGTTCCGAGCTTTGGACGCCAGACCGTATTGAGGATCCGCCGATAGACGGTCAGCGTAATCGGTGCAAGGTCCGCTTTGGCCAGGCGGGATTCGCAATGAACGAGGAATGCGTCGAAGACTTGATCGCACGTTCTGCGTGACCAATGCTGGGAACGCAATCCAGGTCACGAAAATTGGGAAACTCGTCCACGAACGAGAACGTGCCGGCGGCGATGCGCTCCTTGATATGGCCAAGCCGCTCTCGCGCACGACGCAGGTTGGCTTCGGTCGGCGCGATGAGCACCGACGGGCGATAGCGGCGGCCGTCAAAAATGAAATCAAACCGAATGCGGCAACGTCCTACGCCAATGGTGCCGCCAGTGCGAAGTCTCTTGCCCATGATGCGCGCCCACTTCAATCAGCGATGGTCGAGTCTACCGCCGGCTAGCCATGTCTCTGGATTATGACGCACTAGATCTGGCCGTCCTTCATGCGCACCCGCAGGCGGAAGTGGGCGGCGATATTCGTGATGTCACTAACATGCTGTTCTACCTAGATTTCCCCATGGATGCGGGAGGTCACTTCGGATAAGCTTCCGATGTGAGAAACCAGGTCGCGATCCGTTGGGCAAGAAAGCCGTGGCTGGTAGCACTGCTGCTGGTGGCTCTCGGCAGTCGCATGCTGATCCCGGCCGGCTTCATGCCGGGTCCCGGCGGACTGGTCCTGTGCACCGGGCACGGGCCCATGATCATGAACATGCCGAGCGACATGGCCGGCATGGACATGTCGCAGCATGCCGGGACGCTGGGGCAGGGCGGCCATACTCCGGATCACGAGAGTTCCGGCGTCTGTCCCTTTGCCGCCGCTTCCAACACCATGGCGGCGCTGCATGCGCCCGCTCTCTCGGTGCACGGCCCGTTCGAATCCACGGACATCGCTTTACCTCCTCAGCCTTTCATTCCTCGCGGCACGATCGTGCCGTCACGGCTCCCCC
>Ga0335070_10008970_pt1 | contig 11740 bp, 10 predicted proteins | sample Lox_Sample_13_FD_206722 | JGI IMG/M metagenome (GOLD analysis project Ga0335070, IMG submission 206722) | Soil microbial communities from Loxahatchee National Wildlife Refuge, Florida, United States - Lox_Sample_1.3 | ecosystem: Environmental > Terrestrial > Soil > Wetlands | place: USA...
GTGCGGATCACGAAGACCACCAGCAGCTGCGTCGCGAGCGACTCGACGAACCAGCCCGTGTGGAACAGGGCCTCTCGCGCGCGGAACACGTAGAGCATTACCCAGAACGTGAGAAAGTCGAAGATCGAGCTGACCGGCCCGATCACGAGCATGAAGTTGCGGATCCAGGGCATGCTCCAACGCCGCGGCCGCTCCATGAACTCGGGGTCCACATTGTCCGTGGGAAGAGGAATCTCCGAGATGTCATAGAGGAGGTTGTTGACCAGGATCTGGACCGGGAGCAGGGGCAGAAAAGGCAGGAGCAGCGTGCCGCCCGCCATGCTGAACATGTTCCCGAAGTTGGAGCTCGTTCCCATCATCACGTACTTCATGATGTTACCGAACGTGCGGCGGCCCTCCAGCACCCCGCGGTGGACGATGCCCAGATCGTGCTCCAGCAGGATGAGGTCGGCGGCCTCCTTGGCCACGTCCACGGCTCCGTCCACGGACAGGCCGACGTCTGCTGAGTGGAGAGACGGCGCGTCGTTGATGCCGTCGCCCAGATAGCCCACGACGTGGCGCCGGTTCCGTAGTGCGTGGATGACGCGGTTCTTCTGCGGCGGCGTGACCCGACAGAAGAGGTTCACGCTTTCGGCTTGCACCTCGAGGGCAGTGTCACCCATGGCTTCGATCTGGCTGCCGGTGAGCACGCCGCTCACTTCCAAGCCCAACTCGCTGCAGACGTGCTGAGTCACGAGCTCGTTGTCGCCGGTCACGATCTTGACGGTCACGCCGCTCGCCTCGAGGGTCCGCACTGCACTCGCGGCGCTGGCCTTGGGCGGATCCTCGAAAGCTGCGAAACCCGCGAACACCAGCTCGGTCTCGTCGTTCACGACCGCATGCATCTGCTCACGCGGTGTCTCCTTCCAGGCAACCCCAAGCACCCGGTACCCCTCGCGGCTGAGCGACTCGAAGGTCTGGGCGATGCTGCCTGCGGCCGCGTCATCGAGCGGCTGCAGCGCCGTGGGTCCCGCGGCCTCGTAGCGCGTCGAGTGCCGGAGCACGTCTTCGAACGCGCCCTTGAGGACGAGCAGCCGGTGCTGCCCGTCGTCCGCGAGGATTGAGACGCGCCGTCGCTCGAAATCAAAGGGCACCTCGTCGATCTTGCGCCAGGCGCTGACGTCCACCTCCGTGTGGCGCAGGATGGCAGCGTCCATAGGATTCTTGAGCCCGCTCTCCATGGAGCTGTTCAGGAACGCCAGCTCGAGGACGCGCGCGCTGTCGCGCCCCAGCGGATCCAGGTGCTTCTCCAGACGGATCTGCGCCTCGGTGAGCGTGCCGGTCTTGTCGGTGCACAGCACGTCCATGCTGCCCAGATCGTGCACGGCCCCCAGCCGCTTGACGATCACTCGCTCCTTGGCCATGCGCAGGGCGCCGCGCGACAGGGTGATCGACATCACCATCGGCAGCAGCTCGGGCGTGAGCCCCACGGCCAGCGCCACCGCGAAGAGGAACGATTGGAGCCAGGGCCGGTGGAACATCGCGTTGACGAGCAGGACGAAGAGCACCATGAGCACCGCGATCCGCAGGATCAGCAGGCCGAAGCTGCGCACGCCGAACTCGAAGGCCGTGGCCGGCGGCTTGACCGCCAGGGTGTCGCTGATCTCCCCCAGCGCGGTTGCCGGCCCCGTGCGACAGACGAGCACTCGCGCGGTCCCGCTGATCGCCGAGGTCCCCATGAACACCGCATTTGAGGCCTCCGCCATGCCGGGGTTCGGCCCCGTCAGCTCGCCGGGCCGCTTCTCGACCGGGTACGGCTCACCGGTCAGCAACGCCTGATTGACGAAGAAGTCGCGGGCCTCGAGGACGCGGCCGTCGGCGGGCACGAGGCCGCCGGGCTCGACCTCGACGATGTCCCCGGGCACGACGTGGTCAGCCGGGATCTCCACCGGCCGACCGCCCCGGAGGACCGTGGCGCGCAGGGCGACAGACTGCTTGAGCCGCTCGGCCGCCCGCCCGGCGCGGTATTCCTGGACGAAGTCCAGCGTGACGCTGAGCACGATCACGACCGCGATGACGACGAAGCTCGGCACGTCGCCGGTGAAGGCGGAGATAGCGGCGGCGGCCAACAGCAGGATGATCAGCGGATTGCTGAAGCGGGCCAGGAACTGGAGCACGAGCGCCCGCTGGCGCGGCGGTCGCAGCACGTTGGGGCCGCTGGCGTCCAGGCGGCTTGCGGCTTCCGCCTCCTCGAGACCAGTGTCGCCGGTGCGTAACTCAGCCCCGAGGGAATCGAGGCTCTGCTGCCAAAACGGTTGCGAGGCTGATGTGGCGCTCTTGGCCATCGGTCCTCCGTCCCGCGCCTTGTCGCGGACTTCGGGCAGTCTCACGAGCGCTTGCGCAAGTGGACCCTGCGCTGCCCCAGCCTATCACTGCACGACTCACTCGGGCGCCCTGTCGCCCACCTGCGCCCCCCCTTCATGCTGCCACTTGCGGGAGTGCAAACAACGGGTCCCTCTTGTGCGGGGCTTCTAGGCAGATTTACTCACCAGCTCCCACTCGTGACATCAGGATCAGAATCCGGCGGTCGTTCGCGTCCATGCGCTTGAGGATCTCTTCCGTCTTCGTGGCTACGATCTCCGGGGTCGGCGATGCCCTGAGCGACTCGAGGTGCGCAATCGCCTCGAGGACAAGCTTGTCTTGGTGGGCCAAGTGTCTCATCATGACCTCGATCTCGTCCTCAGCCTTCTGGTTAATCTCAAAGTCGTTCTCGGCCAAGAGCCGGTCCCTCTGCGCCTGCCGGTTCTGGCTCATCATCACGATGGGGCCGGTATACGCAGCTTGGAAGCTCAGCACGAGATTCAGGAGAATAAACGGGTACGGGTCCCAGGCTTGCAACGCTCTCGGGTGTGCCCTCGCGTACAGCGCCAACCAGACGTTGACCACGATCCAACCGAAGAGCACGACGCTCTGCAGGATGATGGACGGCCACGAGCCGACTACTTGGGCCACGCGGTCGGCAATGTGCTGGCCAACAGTCAATTCCCGCTGATGCTCGCGTAAGACGTTGCGCACAGGCGGGTGGTCGTGCCTGTAGACGGCAGCTGGTCCCAAATCTGGTCCGTGCTCTCGCATGGTCTCCTCCTCGAGACGAGACGTGGCGGGGGCCGCCCGGGCGGCCAGCGGCCCACCCCCCCGCCGAAGGCTGGTCAACAGGTCGGCCAGCTGGTCTGATCGGCCCTGGCTGCCGCCCGATCCAGACGGGGCTTGGAGCCCGCCGGGTAGAGCACCTGCCTACTCAGCAGTTGCGTCAAGTAGCCGGGTACGCGAACTCGCAGGGAGCTTCTCGGGTGACTCTCAGCGTCCTCTCGGGTCTCTTCCTGGCCTCTCGCGGCCTCAGAGCAAGAACGCCCCCGCCGGGCCAACTCGCAGGGCCGCGTGCTTTCCGACGAGTTCTCGGCTCGGGCGGCGGTTAGCGTGTTCGAGTTAAGCGGCAGGTGCTCTACCGACCGAGCTAACGGGTCACTTCGCCTCGCAAGAACCTAGCGCAGGCGGGTGGCTGGGCGCCATGCGAGCGCTGGAAGAACGGCGGAAAGCTCTCAATCTCCCAAGTTCGAGGAGGCGACCATCTGTTGTATGCCGTAGATGAATGCCGAGATCGCGAGTACGTCCACTGCAGCACCGACCAGTAGACCCGTGATTCTCCCACGGCTCACGCTGACCGAGACCCTCGCAATCTCATCGATGTGAGTCGTGACCTCGCCACTTCCTGTCGCCAGCTTCACGCTCTCCTCTCGCAGGGGCAAGGTGTCCGCCGCCGAGGAGGAGACCACGGAATCGCGTGACCATCCCGAGAACCGCCCTTCGAGCTCACGGCCATCGCGAAGGAACAGCGTCACCGGTCGTCCTACCTTCACCTTCATGAGCAGCTCGGGACCACCCTTCCCAGCTCTAGAATCGGCTCTTGCACCGATTGCGAAGCCGATGGCCGTGCAGCCGTCGATCGATGATGCCAGCATGGCGCACAGCACCAGGACGGTGGCGCCCTCCATCACGCGACGGGTTCGCATTGTGACCTCCATCTCCATGACCCCCGGAACCTCTGCGCCCTCGACACCGACCGCGCTGCGCTCACTGCGGCGACCGCCCGCGCCGCCTCACGGGCGATGCGCAGGGCGTCGTCCACCGGCAGCTGCTTCTCGCGCGTGAGCCGCTCGCGCAGCGACTCGCCGTCCACGTACGGCATGACGTAGAAGAGCAGGCCGTCCGCGACTCCGGAGTCGTGCAGCGGCAAGGTATGCGGGTGGGTGAGCCTGGCGACGGTCGCGATCTCGCGCAGGAACCGCTCCGGGCCGATGGCGGCGGCGACCTCAGGGTTGAGGACCTTGATCGCGACCTGCCGATCGTGCTTGAGGTCCTCGGCGAGGAACACAGTCGCCATGCCGCCCCGGCCGAGCTCCCGCTCGATCCGGAAGCGGTCCGCCAGGGCGGCGGTCAGGCGCTGCGACAGGTCGGGCAAGGAGCGGCCTCCTCGCTCGGGGGTGCAGTCAATCGAGCCCATGGCCTCGACCCCATCGTCGGCCGGCCACGAACGGATTGCTGCTGCCTGGTGCGACGAGGGACCCTGGCGGAGTCGCACCAGATGCGCCCGGCCTCGCCACCGATCCGCTCAGAACAGGAACGGCACGAACCGTCTCGTTCGCGCTCTGTACTCCGCGTACTCCCGGCCGAGCGCACCGAGCAGGGCTCGCTCCTCCACCGCGGCGCGATAGACGTAGATGAGCGCCGTGCCGCCCGCAAGCAAGATCAGGCTCGCCCAGTTCCCGAGCGCCAGCCCGAGACCCGTGTAGGTCAGGAAGCCGGCGGTGTACGAGGGATGGCGCACCCAGCGGTAGGCGCCACGCTGCACGATCGGCTGGCCCGGCGTGACCTGGATGCGGGGCGTGAAGAGCGGTCCGAGCATCCGCATGCAGTGGCGCCTGAGGAGTCCGCCAGCGATCGTGAGGGCCGTGCCCGCCCAGAAGACCCCCAGGCGCAGATCGGCGATGGCCAGCCGTGGCACCGCGAGCGAGGCGGCGACGGCCAGGGCCGCGAGCGTGAGCACCACGCCCACCACCACAAAGCGCGAGCCCTCGTCCTGCGGATCCCGCTGCGTCGCTCCGGTGGTGCGGTAGTCGAGTTGCAGCTCGGCACGCAGGGACCAGGCGCAGGCGATCCAGTACACGATCCCAAGTGGCCATGTGAACACCAGTGGTCGCAAGCGGGCTTCCTCCACCGGCCTCGTCAGGCGGGGCTCCCGGGTCACCCTCGAGAAGGCGCGAGCGCTTTGCTCGCCTCGGTCACGAACCGCCCCTGGAACTCCTGGCTCCAGCCGCCGTCCTTCTCCAGCAGGACGGGCTTGATCTCGCCCAGCCGCTGGCCCCGCTTCTGCCGCGCCGCCAGCCGGCACTCGTGCCCGCGTGCCGTGACGCGGAACACCCGCACCGCGTCGAGCTGCCCGAGCGACCGGCAGTAGCGATAGTGGATGTTCGCCTCCAGCGCATCCTCCAGGCGCGCCCCCAGCGCGAGCAGCTCGGCGTCGCTCTTCTCGGGCGCCTCGACGAACAGTGTGTAGGCCTTGCCCTCGCAGGCCACCAGCAGGAAAAGGGCGTTCACGCCGGCCAGCGCGGAGCGCACCTGCTCCTCGCTCACCTTCTCGCCGAAGTGGTCCGCGACCTGGTCCTGCTTGCCGATGAAGCGCAGCAGCGGGCATTCGCGCTCGAAGCCGGTCACGCGCACGCGGTCGTTGAGCGGGTAGCGGTGTAACCCGCCGCCGGTCGTGAGCACGACCGCGTACCCCTCGCCTTCGGCCAACTCGTGGGCCAGCCGCAGTGCGCCGCTGTCGTCCGCGAACTCGAAGAAGTGCGAGCGGATCGCGAGCGCGGCACCGTCGCGGCCCCAGCGGGGCAGCGACACGAACCCCTCGGTGGCGATGAGCCCCTTGGGCTGAAGGGTCGCCTGCGGGAAGCGGCGCACCAGCTCGCGTGCGGGCTCGGCCGCGGTCCCGTCGGCCCAGCAGCTGATCACGCGCAGGCGCGGCCAGAGGCGCGCCGGCTCCCCGGGGCCCAGCGGCTCGATGAGCAGCCGCAGGAAGCTCGGGTGCCACACGGAAACGAGGGCGAGGTCGCGGCAGCGCACGAGGTGCTCGAGCGTTGTGCGGCGCCACTCCTCGACGTCACGGAGGTGCCGCACCGCGGGCGGCACGGCCAGGGTCGAGGCCACGAGCCGGCGCGCCCGGCCCAGGTACTCGGTGTCGTCGGCGAAGCCCTCGCCCACCTCGCCCACCGGCGAGATCGCCCAGTACGCGCGTCCGGCGAGGATCGCGGGCTCGTGGCGGAAGAGGTCCACGATCCACGGAGCGATCGCCGCCTGGAACTCACGCAGGAGCGAGGCCGTGTACGGCACGAGCTTGGCGGCCGCGGTGGTGCCGCTCGTGGGCACACGCCGCAGCACGGGCTCGGCAGTCGCGACCGGCTCCGTCGAGAGAGGAACCTGGCGCCGGAACTCGGCCACGCTCCCGATCCGTCGCCGATCGCCGCTGCGCGCGAGGATGCGCCGCAGCACGTCCTCCTGGGCGCCGCGCACGTCCCCGGTGGCGCGGGCGAAGTCGGCCGCCGCGGGCAGGCACGAGGCGTACCAGAGCGAGTTGGCGAGGAGCGGGATCACAGCGCGGCGAGCCTCCGCCCGGCCGCGGTCTGGTTGGCACGCGTCAGGGGGCAGAGGCACACCAGCTCGTCCCCGCGCGCGTGGCCGGGATTCGCGCGGCGGAAGAACGCAACGTGGGGATCGGCGGGCCGCCCACGCCCGGAAGGCAGATCGCGCAGCACTTGTGGAAGCTCGAGGCGCACGATGCCGCTCGACCCGTCGTAGCGCGGGCCGAAACGCTCGCGGGCCAAGCCCACCAGCAGCGGCGGCCGCTCCGGCGCGTCGTGGCGCGGCCAGAACTCGCGCCAGAAGACCGGCAGATAGCGATAGGTCCGGTGCCCCGACGTGATGAGCAGCCAGTAGAGGGGCGTCGGCGCGGCCGGCAGCCAGCGCTTCACGGTCTCGAGCCAGACGCGGGCGAGCGCCGAGCCGCGGCGCGCCTCGGGCGCCACGATCGTGTCGCCCGAATAGACCACGCGCACTGGGCTGCCCGCGGCGGCGCTCGTGTAGTCAAGGAGGGTGGTGAAGCCGCGCACCCGGCCACTCTCGTCCTCGAGCAGGATCACCCAAGTCTTCTCGGCCAAGTCGGCGGCGAAGGTCTCGGGCGTGACGCCCGTGAAGTGCTCCTGAAGGAGCGCGAGCATGGCCGCGCGCCGTCCGTCCGACAGCTCGCTCCTCGCCACCAGGGTCGCGTTCACAGCAGCGCCACCTCGGGGTGAGCGATCCGGCCGTCGAACGCCGCCGGGTCGCCCCACTCCACCGCGTAGAGCGTGCTCGCGTACTCGCGCCCCGGGCACGCGCGCCGCACGACGTCAACCAGCGGGTGGCGGGTGGCGAGGCCGACGCTCAGGAACTCGAGCCCCGCGTCGCGCGCCGCCGCGAGTGCCGCCCGGAGCAGCGCCACGAGCACAGCCGGCTCGTCATCGTCGACCGCGAGCGGCGCCAGGTGCGCGAACGCGATCGGCTCGCCGACGCGGGGCAGGGCGGCGCCGAAGAGGTTGAGCAGCGGCCGCCAGAAGCGGAGCGCGGGATCGTAGCCGCGCACCATGACCTGCTTGAAGGCGCGCTGGTCCCAGCGCGCCAGGCACCCAACGACGCGCCCGCCGGCGAGCGCCACGTGGAAGAGATCCGCCGCCGGCATCTTCGCCGCCGTCCAGCGCGGCGCGAACTGGTGCCGGCGCGAGAATCGCTCGAGGCAGTCGAGGATCTCCGGTGCCATCGCCGCCGAGCCACCGCGCGCATCGACAGCATCGACGTGCGCGCGCAGCCGCCGCGTCGGGATCAGGAAGGTGACCAGGCTCTCCACGGGCCGGTAGCGAGGCAGCCCCTCGAGCCCGGCCTCGAGCAGCCGCCGCGCCGGCCGGTTGTCGGCGACGATGCTCGTGATGTCGAACGGCGCCTCGGGCGAGCAGTGCGTGGCCCCGAGTACCTCGAAGCCCGCACGCAGCAGGGGCAGCACGTGGCCGCGGTGCGCCGGCGCGAGCCGGAGCTGGCCCAGGTAGCCGAGCGGGACGGGCTCGCCGTCCACGTAGCTCTCCCGCACCAGCCGACTCCCCATCCCGAGCGCCTCGCCCGTCTCCTCGTCGCGCGCGATCACCGTGTGGTGCCGGTCGGACTCCGCCTCGGCCGCCGCGAAGAAGCTGGGCTCGCACTCGAACGCGAGGCGGATGCGCCCCGCCATGGGCAGCTCGCGCGCGAGGCGCCGCAGGGCCGCATCGTCGGCGGCAGTGGCCAGCTCGATGCGCACGCTCAGCCGACCCGTGCCCAGGGTCCGGGCCACGAGACGTCTCCCAGGGGGTGCCCGTCACGGAGGCCCAGCTCGGAGCGGTGCAGCAGATTCACGGTCCAGTAGTCGCGCCAGCTCGCGAAGCTCTGCCGCTGGCTGGGCTCCAGCGAGCGCCGCGCCAAGCTCCGCCACGAGAAGAATGCGCACCGTGCCGCCAGGCATTCGCGCCGCAGGTTCTCCGCCGACATGCAGCGCGGCTCGTAGGCCACGGTGTTGTAGCCGCCGTACTCGTCGTCCAGCCACCAGCGCCGGTAGCGCAGCCGGCCCTCGCCCTCGAGCCGCGCGTAGAGCGGCGTGCCCGGGAACGGCAGGAGCTGCGCGAACGCGGCCAGCAGGAAGCCCTGCTCGATCGCATAGCGCGCCGTCCGCCGGCAGCCCGCGGGCGTGTCGCTGTCCCAGCCGAACACGAACGTGCCGTAGACGGGAACGCGGTGGCGCCGCAGCGCCCGCACCGCCTCGGTGACGCCGCCCCGGGCCTCGTTGATCGGCTTGTGCATCTGGCGCAGCGCCTCGGGATCCAGGCTCTCGAAGCCGATCAGCACGCAGCGGCAACCGCTGCGCACGAACAGCTCGAGCATCTCGGGGTCATGAGCGCCGTTGATGGACGCCTGGCCGACCCACTGCACGCGCAGCGGGATCAGCCGCCGCAGGAACTCCTTGATCGTCTCGGGATCGCTCACCAGGTTGTCGTCCACGAAGAAGAGCAGGCCCGAGCCGGCGTCCGAGGCCTTGAGCGCCGCGACCTCGGCGATCACCTCGTCCACGGGCCGGTGGCTGTAGACGCGGTCCGACGCCGACTGCACCGCGCAGAACTCGCACGTCTGCCGGCAGCCGCGGCCGAACTCGACCAGCCGCAGCGGCAGGTAGCGCTTGCCTGCGAGGACGCGCCGCTCGTAGCGCAGGCCCGCCATCGAAACCGCGCCGTCGGCGCGGTAGAGGCGCTCGAGCCGCCCGTGGCGCGCGTCGTCGATCACCTCGGGCCAGACCGCCTGCGCCGGCCCCGCGACCACCGCCTCGGCGAACTCTCCGGCGTCCTCGGGGCAGAGCGTGGCGTGGAAGCCACCGATGACCACCGGCACGTGCCGGCGGCGGTACTCGGAGGCGATCTGGTAGCCGCGCCGCGCCGTGTAGGTCTCGGCGCTGATCCCCACGAGGTCGGTGGGCCGATCGTAAGGGATCGGCTCGAAGCGGTCGTCGTGGAAGACCAGATCCACATCCGCGGGCGTGGCGCCGGCCAGGGCCGCCGCCCACAGCGGCTCCAACTGCCAGGTGCGGATCGGCTTCCGCATCTCGGCGCGGCGGCCGATGCAGGGATGGATCAGAGTGACGCGCAAGCGGCCTCGGGCTGAGGGAGCGTCGCGAGGAGCGGACCGCGGTAGTGATGGAGCCGGTGGGCGTAGCGCCGGTAGGCGAGGTTCAGCGCCCAGGCGAGCGCAGCGGGCATGGGCGAGCGACGCAAGCGGTGGGCGATCGCGCCGAGCCGGTACGTTCGCGTCCACGCCCACTCGTGACCGAGTTGCAGCTCCTCCGGGCTCATGTGCGCCGGCTGGAAGACGACGTGCTGGACATCGTACAGCTCCCAGTTGCGGGTCAGGATCCGGCCCTCGGCCTCGAGCCGCCGGTGGAGCGCCGTGTTCGGGAACGGCGTCACCACCGCGTAGCGCGGCAGGTCCACCCGCGCCTCGATGGCGAAGTCCACGGTGCGCTCGAACACGTCGGGCGTGTCGGTGTCCACCCCGAACACGAAGCAGCCGTTCAGGGCGATGCGGTGGGCGTGGAGCTGCTCGATGATCCGCAGGTAGCGCTTAGGCGAGTTGAAGCCCTTCTTGCAGGCCCGCACGCCGTCCGGCGTCACCGACTCGAGGCCCATCAGCACGCCGCGGCAGCCGCTCCTGGCCGCCAGCTCGAGAAGCGGCAGATCGTCGCCGAACATGACAGTCACGAGGCCGTGCCACTGGATGCGCAGCGGCACCAGCGCCGCGAACAGCTCCATCGCGTAGCGGCGGTCGGCGATCATGTTCAGGTCCACAAACAGCAGCAGCCGCCGGCCGCTGCGGCGGATGTCGTCCACCACGTCGCCCACCGGCTTCTGGTACAGCTTGCGTCCCCAGGCCGCCGGCACCACGCAGAACTCGCAGTCGTGCAGGCAGCCGCGCTGCGCCTCGAACACGGCGTCGGTCACGTAGCGATGGCGCGGCAGCAGGTGGCGCTTCGGGAACGGGCGCCCGGCCAGGCTCAGCCCCGGCTCCTCGACGTAGCGAGGCGCGAGGTGGCCGGCCGCGAAGTCCCGCAGCAGGCGTGGCCAGGTCTCCTCCGCGTAGCCGACGACGATCGCGTCGGCGTGCGGCGCGGCGTCGTCGGGTACCAGCGTGACGTGCGGCCCGCCGAGCACGACCGGAATCCCGCGGCGCCGGAGGTGGTCCGCCACTTGGTAGGCGCGCACCGCGTTGCCGGTGATGAGCGTGATCCCGACGAGATCGGCCTCGAGGTCCCAGTCCATGTCCTGGATGCCCTCGTCGATCAGCCGGACCTCGACGTCCAGCTCGGGCGGGATCAGCGCGGCCAGCGTCGTGAGCGTGAGCGGCTTGTAGCGCAGGGCCCAGCCGAAGGAGCCGGTCCGATGGCGGTACATCGGCCCCTTCGGCGCCATGAGGACGAGCTTCATCGGCCGCGCGGCCCCGGCTCAGCCCGCCGCCGTCTCGGCGACCTGGGGCGCCGCGCCGCGCGGGCGCAGCAGCACCACCGCCAGGCCGAACGCGGCGAGCAGCACGACTTCGAGCCAGCCCCGGAACGGCGTGGTCTGGAAGGCCGGCATGAACGTGAAGATGAAGAGCACGCGGTTGAGAATGCGCAGGCAGTAGAGCACGAGGACTAGATTGACGAGCGAGCGGTGGCGGTACGGATCGCCGGCGGCGACCAGCGCCATCAGGCCGAAGAGGAGCGCGTAGATGCCGAAGAGCTGCCCCAGGTAGTGCATCTGCGGCGTGACCTCGAAGACCATGCCGAAGATGGCGAGGAGGAGGCGGGTGGTGAAGGCGGTCGGGAGGAAGGGCAGGATGCCGAGACCGAGGTGGTAGATGCCGATCAGGCCCAGCAGGATCGGCAAGGCTCTGCTTCCCGCGGCGGTTCGCATGATCCCTCCGAGTGGGTGGCCGTCGACGCGCCGCGGCGCTCCCGGCACCGCGAAGGGACTCCGCGGCCACCGAGCCGGCGGCTGAGCGCCCCGGCGAGCGTGCCCCGTGCCGAGCCACGTTCGGGGAAGGCACGCGGCATCCGGCTGGGTCGATCGCG
>Ga0335070_10008971_pt1 | contig 11740 bp, 7 predicted proteins | sample Lox_Sample_13_FD_206722 | JGI IMG/M metagenome (GOLD analysis project Ga0335070, IMG submission 206722) | Soil microbial communities from Loxahatchee National Wildlife Refuge, Florida, United States - Lox_Sample_1.3 | ecosystem: Environmental > Terrestrial > Soil > Wetlands | place: USA: Florida...
TTCATAAGACTGACGTGGGTCAGCAAACAGATATTATTTCCGGATTAATCTTCTATAACAGCATTACAACAGCTGGAATCAAGAGTGGTTTTTTGCTGTTGAAGGATCTATGACAAAATTTAATTCTTCTGAAGGACTATACATTAGTGGGGAAGAGGAGGAGAAATGAGAAGACAGCAGAGGTTATGGTTGTTATTTGCCTGCTTTTCACTTATCTTGTTGACGAGTCAGATATCAACTTGCCTCCCATCCACAGCAACCGATGGTATCAGCAAGGTTGAAGTGGTAACCGACAATGAGCAAAAAGGATTTAACAGCACACGTTTAACCCTCGTAACAGGCGACGTGATAATTGTAACCGAACTGCCTGGAGGACAACTGGGCATCGGCGAAGTCAATCCGGCTTTGAGTGGTACAGGACGAAGACTTCGAAGGATAACAAACTCAAAGGGAACCTACGTCATTCCGACAGATGTGAACCTCGACAAATTAGACATTGAGCTTTTCAACGTCGAATATCTTTTAAAGGAAGGCTACAGCAACATGAAGAACTTGCCTATAATGGTCACGACTTCAAGCATGGACACGCAAACTGAACGGTCAATGACAAAAAGCATTCAAGACTTTGGAGGTCATCTGAAAGCATCCTTTCAGGGAATTTCCACTCTAGCATTAGACCTTCCAATGTCCGCGCTGGGAACTTCCATTCATAACTTGATAGGACAACCATATGTGAAAAAGATATGGCTAGACAAGAAAGTTCACGCTTGCCTAAGCGAGAGTGTTCCCTTAATCGGCGCTCCTGAACTCTGGAGTGCTGGTTACAATGGAACTGGAATACAAATTGCAATTCTTGACACTGGCATCAATGGCACTCACCCTGACTTGGACGATCTAGACGACAACCCAAACACTTTTGATCCCAAAGTGATAAGAAAAGTGAACTTCTCAGACGACAACACAACTGATGACCTACGTGGCCATGGAACTCATTGCGCAGGAATAGCCGCTGGAACAGGCGCAGCATCCGGAGGAAAAAACAAAGGGGTGGCTCCTGGAGCAAAACTTTGGAACGTGAAAGTGTTAGACAAGAACGGATGGGGGGAGGAGTCTTGGGTGATTTCTGGAATCAACTATGCAGCTTATGGACCAGATGGGATAGCTCATTCGGGAGATGAAGCCGACGTCATAAGCATGAGCTTAGGTGGAGATCCCAGTGATGGAAACGACCCAACATCAATAGCTGCTGACAAAGCTGTTGATCTTGGAGTGGTTGTGGTTGTTGCTGCAGGAAATGGAGCAAATTACTTGGAGATCAGTGCTCCGGGTGACGCAAAAAAAGTCATAACCGTCGGTGCAAGCTCAAAACAAGATGACTTAGCATCTTTCAGCAGCAGAGGACCAACACTGGATTACAGAGTAAAACCTGACATTCTTGCTCCCGGCTTGTCAATAAACTCAACATATCCAGGCACTGCAACATACTATCAAGTGTTGAGCGGTACTTCGATGGCAACGCCACACGTAGCAGGCACTGCAGCTTTGCTGTTGCAAGCGTGTAAGACATTGCCAACGGACCTATCTTTGCCGACTTTCATTAAAGACGTGCTAATCTCCACTGCGAAGGACTTGGGCTACGACGTTTATACGCAGGGTGGGGGAAGAATACAAGTACCTTATGCAGCACACACCGAAATCGTCGCCGACCCAGCTACGATAAGTTTCGGCAATTTTCCAAATTATCCTGCCAAGGAATATGCTGCTGTCACATTCTACAACCTTAACTCGACATCCAGCCATGACCTGACTTTGAACGTATCAGTCTTCGATACTTACGGCAACAGAGTCAACTATGCAAGGCTGAACACAACTGTTCTAAATATCGCTCCCAGTTCGACAGCCTCCGTTCTCCTGACTATCAACACAAGCGGTCCTCCATCCATTTACAGCGGAAGGATTTCAGCCATCGTAGATGGCAAGGATTCCATTAGCGTAATCTTTGGGTTTACGAAATTGAATCGGATGACAATAAGTCTAACACCCATGTATCCTGAGCCCTACATGCCCCGCTATCTGGACGTCATTGGTGATCCGGGTTTTCCGGAGCATCCATGGTCCTATCTGTATCCTTCTGGAAATGTCACTTTCTATGTTATAGATGGAGTTTACCACGTGTTTAGTGAAGGATGGGATTACAATACAGATTCGCCAATTTGGGCTGGAGCGACCAACGTGTCGGTTACCGGAAACATTGATATTAACTTGGACGAAAGAAAGACTTTCAAAATCGATTTTAACCCGAACAAGCAGGATCAGATAATGCTGCATAAGTCGGTAGTTATCTATAAGGCGAACAAGTTCATGCTTGAGGATCTTAGCCCTCTCTATCCTAGGACCGCAATATCGTATGTGAGTCAAGTGTCTATTGATATATCGTTCAATTATTATTACTATCCGAAGGCATATTTTAGCTCTTCAGAGCCCGAGACGATAGATGCTCCTGAGTGGCACAATCTTGTTTATGGTCTCGGCGAGATAAGCAAAAACGCGACATTTGTTGCTGATTACAACAATCTGGTTCAAAGAACGACTGACTATAAGGTGTCAGAAATACCTCAAAGGAGCCAGATAATTCAGTTTGCGTCTGGTCCAAAGACATTTTACCATGGTTCACCTGTGCTCCGTGTTGATGTTCCCAAACGCAGAATTGAGTGGCTGTCTCCAGATCCTGCATACTACTGTGGATTTTATTGCAACGATTTCGACTGGCGTTCTGACATGTTTGGTTGGGATTTTGAAACTTCAGAAATACGTCCTTTGAAATACCCGCCCAAATCCAAGCCATACTTTGCTGTTGGCGACCACCCATTTACATTAGGCCCCCATCTGGACTTCAGAGAAGGAAGTTTCTCAATTTGGGGATTTTTATCAGCAGACAATTTTGGAAACGATTTCATAAATGCAACACGTGTTGGTCTCGGTCTTCCTTCTGGAGACCTCACCCTCTTCGTGAACGGCATAAAATTCTATTATATGGCTCCTCGAGCCTTGTTTAACCTGACTGTCATTTACTCTGGAACACCGAGATTCACTATCATATGCAGAGCATTCTGCGATCTAGCCTTTTCTAAGAACACTACCGCTGAACTATCTTTTACTGGAAATCGTGTGCAAGATTGCCATCCGCCAACGGTAAAAGCAAGAGTTAAGGGCTCTGATTTGGGTTGCCGCGTTCCTCCAGGTGAAGTCTGGGTTAATGTGACTGTATCGGACGAAAGTCCATTGACTTCGACGTCACTGGAATATTCTTTGGATGATGGCGAAACTTGGGCAAGAGCAATAACAAGGGACTTAGTTGGTGACACTTACATATTCTCACTCCGGACATTGTATGACAGCTATGTTTCGCTTCGGTTCAACGCAACAGATTCGTATGGCAATCGCGTGTCCCAATCAACAATCCGAAGTTTCCGCGTCAAAGATTTAGGCAACTTGAACGATGACAGAAAAGTTGACGGAAAAGACTTAGCAATAGTTTGCAGAGCCTTCAACACCAGACCTGGACAACCATTGTGGGACTATCATGCAGACACAAACTTGGACAGCAAAGTAGATGGACTTGACGTAGCTATGGTGGCCAGCCATTTCGGAAGGAACTGGTGAAGCTGCAAGAAATCCGAAGAATTTGACTATTGACTGGGCCAGTCCTGCGCCTGAATGGAGCACTTCTTTCTTTTTTCCTTTTCAGAACGTTTCAGGTGGAAAATTAGTCAGCTGGCTTGTTCAGTTGCTCTATGAGTACCGGCAAATCGGCTATGGAAGTGATTATATAGTTTGCTCCGGCAGTTATCAATTCCTTTTGAGGAGAAATTCCTGTTGGCAAGCCGACTGCTATTACCTTCAGTTCTTTCGCGGACCTCATATCTCCTGCGCCGTCTCCGACGACGATTGCCTCGTCTGGGCTGACTCTTAAAGCCTTTAAGGTTACCTCTAAGTGCTCAGTGTGCGGTTTGACAAGTTTCACTTTGTTTCTCGGAATTATAGCGTTGAAAAAACCTGTTATCTTGAATCGTTTCAAGATGTGAGTTGCTGATTTCTCGCCGTTAACCGTGCACACTCCTATTTTCAGATTGGACTCTTTCAAAGTCTTCAATGTTTCTAAAACTCCCGGAAGCAGAATCGTGTCTTTCGCCGCCTCCAACTCGTATCTTTCAGCAATTCCCAATGCCTTTTCCCGAATTTCTCTGAATGCTTCCTCCGGTTTTCCGTTGTTTTTCAGAAAAATCTCTGCTTTCTTCAGCATCTCGAATATGCTTTCATTTGCAGACAAGATTGAGGCCGGTATGCCCTCTTTTACGAGAAGGTTCTTCACTTCTGCCCTTACTGTTCGATAGTCAACGTTGAAGCTTGCTATCGTTCCATCTAAATCGAAGATAACTGCTTTGATAGTCACCATGTTCACCTTTGCCGCCTTGGTTTTGAAGCGTTTAATCGCCCTCTGATAGAAATATAGTTTGTGGTAAACCGTCTCAAGATAGCAATTGTTAAGAATCAAAGAGAAATAACATTGAGGTTGTCAAAGAAGATTGGTTTAATGATTTCAATACAGACAAGCCGTTTGACGCTGAGAGACTTTAGTCAAAATGATTGGCTGCCTGTTCACAGCTACGCATCTGATCCAGAGGTTGTCCGTTACATGGATTGGGGACCAAACAGTGAGGAGGAAACGAAATGCTTTATCAAGCGGGCAATTGCGTATCGGCAAGAGCAACCTCGCAGAAATTACGACCTTGCTATAGTTCTTGAAGCTGAAGACAAGACTATTGGCGGTTGCGGTTTTCATGTGTCGAGTCCAGATAATAAGGAAGGATGGATTGGATACGTTCTTCATCGCGATTACTGGGGAAAAGGATATGCGACTGAAACTGCCGGAGCACTTCTTGCTTTTGGTTTCGAACAGCACAAACTGCACCGAATCTTTGCGACTTGTTTTCCAGCAAATGCTGCGTCTGCTCATGTGATGGAGAAAATTGGCATGAAGCGTGAGGGTCGTTTTCGTGAGCACAGGTGGGTGAAGAATGGTTGGCGTGACTCGTACTTTTATGCGATTTTAGATTACGAGTGGAAAGCGCTGAAGCAAAAGAAGTAAACCGAATATGCAACATCCATGCTTATGTATTATTGATGTTTTATGAGCCTCGAAGATTTCAGGAAAGAAAAATTGTGGCCTGTTCTTGTCGAAACCGTTCACGCCACAGCCACGTATCCAAATCATAAGGCTTATACAAGAAACGTGATTCTGCAAGAAAGACCTGAGACAACGCCTCAAGAGTTAGCTGCAAGACTTGGAATGCCTTTAGGCGAAGCATTGGTAGTCATGTATGAGTTAGCAGTTGAGGGAAAAGCAAAACTCTGAAAGAGTTTATGTTTGTTTCCTACGCTGAATAGCCTTAATAAGTCGCGTATCTTCTTTGAACGCGTTCTTGCATGGGTGCCCTTCAGCTCTAAATATCTGAAGCTTTTTCAATGTCGCAACAATTGACCATAATGTGCCAAGCTTAATCTTCTCTTGATGAGAACACACGTATCCGTTGTGATCTGCCAAAATTTTCTGCACGTTTTTAACGCTGGCTTTTCTGCCATATCTATCAAGCGCGTTGGAAATAGTTGCATACCTAGGTAACGAATCCCAGTTCGCTTTTGACCTTGCTTTTAAATCTTCCATGTCCTGCATGTCGCAATGTGCGAAATGGTTCGTGCAAACGATGAACTTCTCTTCGTCGTTCGGTCTCCGAACTCTTATCTTGTCTGGTGCGGCTTCTACTACGGCTATGTCTGCTTCCTTGTCGGCGAGTAAAAAGTTGAAAGTTGACGTGTGGCGAACGTTTGACAAGAACTGAACTGCTTCTCTTGTGCTGGAACATTTGTCAAGAACACGCCTTACAGCAAGGACAAACGACATGCCGGGCTTTCTGCCTTCTGATTGCACGCCCGTCATGCTTATAGCTAAACCTTTTTCGTTTACTCCATCTTCTCTTCCGATGAAAACGTCCGAGTGTCCAAGACTAAAGTAAGCTTCTTTAGGGCACGTAAGATAGCCTTCAGTGTATTTCTTGAAACTGTAGAAAAAATCGTAGTTGCGTCCAAATATGACATCAGAGTCTGTTAATACTGCGAGAGCGCTGCACATTGGCTCTGCTTTGAAGGCGCCGATACACAATAACATCGTTGATAAATGCTCGTAGGAAGCAAGGCACGCGTCTGCAAATCCGCGGATTTCTTCAAGGATTTCTGGGAAACTTCTTCTAACCTCTTTTTCAGATTTTCTTCCAAACTCCAATTTCTCAAGTGACTGTTCGGCGACTCTAAAACCGTGGTTGTACAGCACCGTTCCATATTTGAATCCCATCTCGTAATAAGTACCCATAACTCTAGGATGATACATCTCCTCTTACTCACTCCGTGTTCTTTTTTCCTTTCCGCTTCCTGATAGCAGACTGAAACTTCTCGTACGTCTCTTCAAAGGAGTTTCCCACAATTCTAATATTCTCCAGATTTCCTTCGCCTAAACCTCGATCCACTGCTTTTTGTATTATCGGCACTTCTTCAATCTTCAAGCCTGCAAGCACAGCGCCAACCGTTTCTACTGCAACAGCATCTCTTCCAATTAACAGAGTATTCATTTCCATCTTGCTTTTTGCACCATCCTGTCCTTTCTTCATGAGAGCTTGTGCGCCACGATAAAAATACGTTGCATCCAACACGGCCAAATCAATTCCACCAATTGCTTGGTAGATATCAAGCAAAACATTGTCTAGGTTCTTGTGATATTTTGCCTTCTTCGGGGATGGAACCAAACCGAAAAGGTTTTTGATTATGCTTCCTCTCGTGTAATCGCGAAGTATGTGAGTGCTTACGAGAACATTAGGCTTGAAAAGCACGTGTGAAAGTTCCATTTCTTCATTCGCAATTTTCACCCTCTTAACTTCAGTATCATCAGACAGATTGAAAGGAACTACGCGCTTCGAAAAGAGATCTTTCCAAAGCTGCAGCCTTTCCATGCCAGTGCCTCTGTAATTGTCTGATTCAGCCAGATAGATTTGCGGAGCTTTGCTAAAACTGTTGATGATCGCTCGAACAATGTTAGGTTTCGCGTGGTTGTCTGCTCTCGGGTCAAAGACGCCTACTTTAATCACAACAGATCGTCTAGCATTGTTCAGGTCATCTATTCCTCCAACAAGCTCAAGTCCTGTCTCAAATGATGCTTGCACATCCTCATCAAACGTGACTATGGCAACCTTCGCCATCAAACCACCTTACCATCACTTGCTTATCTGATTCGCTGAAGATAATCGTTTCCAACGTTTTGAGTAACTAATTTTGCCATTTAGCATTTTTTTGTGCCGAAAGGCAAACTTATTTGCTTGGCAGCATTGTTTGAAAGGCATGTAGGTGTCAGTGATGGGTGACATTGAAAAAACCGAAAAGCTTCTGAAAGCTTTGGGAGACAAGTCTCGTCTTCAAATACTAAATTGTATTCAAGTTGGAGTTTCAAACCCGGGCGAGATAGCTACAAAATTGAAAAGGCATAGGGCAACAATCGAGAAGCATTTGCGAGTGCTTCTCACAGCAAGTCTTGTCGAGAAAGTTCCATCCCTCACTCAGCATGGACAACTTTCCATCCGTTACAAGATTAGAGACACCGCAAAAGAGCCTTTAAGCAAAATACTGGAAAATTGCCAAAACATCTGACTCGCTTCCTGGTCGATTGTGATTCTTCTGCGTGAAAAAGGTTTATGAACGGTCGTCTGCGCTCGTAACGTGACTTTGGATTAAACTTATAAGGTACAATGCCAACGTAGGAAAAATGAGGATAGGTTCAATGTACAAACACAAACCGGTAAGATCATTTGTAACTATCTTTCTTATATCATTGTTTTTGACAAGTGTAATTGATGTGGCTTTCAGTCCAAAAGCTTCTGGAGAAATTGGAAATTCAAATTCAATCACAAGCAACAATTACTTTTCAAACCCAGCGCAACTCAGCAGCAGCCCAACCTCTGAAAGCAAAAACAAACAGTTACCAGACACTTCTGAAGATTGGTGGAGTTTTGACAATTTCAAGCCTGCTACTTCTCTCGATGAAATAAAAACGCAATTCAGTTTTGCAGTTGATGGTGACTTCATCAGCCTGGTAATCGGGGTGGATACTTCAAGAATCACTGCCTATGGAAGTATTGTCAGCATGGTTGATGGTAGCAATGGCAAAGTAGTTAACACGGTCTCAATTGGTGGAAAGGTCATCGCTGTAGTCGCTAGAGTGCCTCTGACCAACGCATTTGCACTTAGGGACACTATTCACGAGAACAATTTGGCGCGGTATATTGAACCTAGAATGAAGTTTCAAGCGTTGTTCACTCCAAACGACCCCTATTGGAGTGTGCAGTGGGGACCACAAAAAATAGAAGCTAACAACGCTTGGAATACAACAACTGGCAGTCACTCAGTTCTCGTCGCAATTATCGATACAGGTATAGACTACACTCATCCAGACCTGAATGCAAACTACATTCCTTTAGGGTACGACTGGGTCAACAATGATCCAGATCCACTAGACGATCATGGACACGGAACGCACTGTGCCGGGATAATTGCCGCAACAATGAACAACAGCATTGGCATTGCGGGCGTTGCCAACGTCAGCATTATGGCTGAAAAAGCGTTGGATGCTGGCGGTTCTGGATATGAAGACGGGCTTGCAAACGCCATTATTGACGCGGTAGATCAAGGCGCGAACATTCTCAGCAATAGTTGGGGAGGATATGGAATTAGCCAACTTATCTATGACGCGGTGAAATACGCCTATGCGCACGGCGTATTGGTGGTGGCAGCAGCAGGAAATGATGGCTGGACTCAGAAACCTATTCCTGCCGGGTATGCCGAGGTTGTCGCTGTCACTGCCACAGACAGTGCTGATAGCCTAGCCTCATTCTCTAACTACGGAGACTGGGTTGAAGTTGCCGCTCCTGGAGTAAGCATCTACTCAACTCTGCCAACATACCACGTGACCTTGAATGACTTGGGTTACTCAATGAATTATGATTATCTAAGCGGCACTTCAATGGCTTGTCCTCACACCTCGGCAGTTGCTGCACTTATCTGGAGCAGATTCCCGAACGCGACCCGCGATTGGGTTAGAGCTCAGTTAAGGTTCACAGCAGACGATCTGGGTTTCCCTGGCTTCGATGAATACTACGGTTATGGACGACTAAACGCCAGAAAAGCAGTGGAACAGACTCCGCCAAACCACGACCTTCTAATCTATGAATGGAAGAAACCCCAACACATTCAGCCTGGAGACACCGCTTCATTCAATATTGCTGTAATGAATTTCGGAGAAAGCGACGAACAAAATGTAACCATCCAGCTTATCGTCGATGGAAGCGTGACAAACTCGACAACTGTAAATTACTTGGTAAGCAGCGCTGTGGCAAATGTCAGCCTTTCATGGAATCCTTTGGCAGAAGGAACCTACAACGTCACTTTGTACGTCGTTCCAGCTTTGGGAGAGACGGTTACGGAAAACAATTTCGTGACCGAAATGTTTCTAGTGAGGTATCCCGTCGGTTCTATTCTTTTTGATCAAACGCGTTGCGACACTATTGACTACTACAGCTCATGGGTGAAAAATCTTACCGAAACAGGTTACATAGTCGATACTTATGCAATGGGCCCAATTTCTTCAGAAGTTCTGGCAGACTATGACATTTTCGTCGTACCCCAAGCATACAGCAGTTACTCACCAGAGGAAATCATGGCAATACAGGAATTCGTCCGCAATGGTGGAGGACTACTTGTAATAGGCGACTATGACCCTGTGATTTATACGAGTCTCACAAATTTCGCCGATATAGCATGGACAACCTACTTCGGGGCGTGGCGTGGATACACAGGCGATATAACCGAGCACGAAGTCACTGAGGGCGTAACGACAGCATATTTTGAAGCTCCCATGGCCGAGTTGCTGGTTAATGCAACAGCGGAGGCTCTCATTCGAGACGGTTATGGATATAACGACGTAATGCTAGCCGTTTCTGAAGTTGAAAGTGGAAGAGTAATCTGCATCGCCGACGAAGACACTGTCGCAGACTGGGCAATCGCACAGGCGGACAATTCCCTACTTGCAAGTAACATGATAGATTGGCTTCTAGGAGTACAATATCAACATGAACTGGTCGTGCGATTGGACACGCCCTACTACTTGGAACCTGGCGCAATGGCAAGACTAAACGCGACCGTTCGCAATCGTGGGCTGGAAAATGAGACTAATGTGGAAATTCGGCTTCTTGTTGATGGAACAGTAATGAAAAACGCGACAGTTCCTCTACTCGTTAAAGGAACGGAGCACACTATAAATTTCGTATGGGCTCCAAGCGCCCAAGGGACATATAACATAACAGCGTATGCTCCGCCTGTAGCAAGTGAAAACATCACGTTGAACAATAGGAAAACAAATTTCGTGAGTGTCCACTTTCCTTTAATAAATCCTTTCCCAGGGCAATATGCAAAGTATGTGATGCGATACTATGACTCTTTGGGAAATTTGAGAGGCCCGGAGGGATATTGGAACATTACTTACGAGTATTACGTCAATCCTTACAAAATGTACGTTACGATGTCGCAAAGGACTCCTGACGGATATGTTAGCACAGCTTGGTTAGTGGTTGACACGATGACGCGATACGTTGATTCTGGCGTCTGGGCCGGCTGGTGGTACATGGGATGGATAGAGACAGGCTTGAATGTAGGCTCAACGATAAACCTATTTGATGGGTCTGCAACGGTTAATGGATCAAAGCTGATTGCAGTTGGTCCACGAGCTATCGACTGTTGGCAAGTTCCCTATTCCGTCTACGGTTTTCCGTATTCTTTCTGGTATGACAAAACCTCTGGACTATGGGTCTGTATGGTAACATTTGACACCTATGGACAACGCATGGAAGTAATCCTAAGCGACACCAATATTCCGATTGGAACGTTTTATGCGCATGATTTGGGTGTAACCCTCGAATCTCCTGCCTATCTTCGGCCTGGCGACGTCGCGAAATTGAATGCTACGGTTTACAATGTCGGATTGAGTTACGAGACGAATGTGGAGGTAGTTCTGTACGTAAATGGAACGGAAGTTGCGAATGAAGTGATTGACGAGCTTGTTATCGGAGCTTCGCACGTGCTTAGCTATTCTTGGACTCCTGCAGATTTGGGAATGTATAACATAACGGCATATGCGCCTGTGATGTTCGGTGAAAGTGTGAGCATAAATAACATTCAGTCAAAAATCGTGAACGTTCATTATGCGCCGAGAATCCTTGCGTATGTGGAGTATACTGATTATATGGGAGAATATCAGAATACGCTTAATGCGATCATGTCTTCTTTCGGTCCTGATTTTGAGTTGACAGAACTCTGGAATTACACTGATCTCGAATCGATGATTGTTGGCAAGGACATTTTGTTAATACCGGAACAAGAAATGGTTGGGTCTTCCACTTTAGCAGCTATTGGAGGCGAATGGTCTGGGATTCTTTCGGATTTTGTTGAAAATGGGGGAGTGGTAATAGTCTGCGATTACAGCGGGGGTTATGGCGGAAGTTACAGCATCCTCACAGGTGCTGGTTTGATGTCGATTTCGAGCGCCTACGATAGGAGTTTTCAGTTGCTTTACGTGGCTGACGCTACA
>Ga0335070_10008972_pt1 | contig 11738 bp, 7 predicted proteins | sample Lox_Sample_13_FD_206722 | JGI IMG/M metagenome (GOLD analysis project Ga0335070, IMG submission 206722) | Soil microbial communities from Loxahatchee National Wildlife Refuge, Florida, United States - Lox_Sample_1.3 | ecosystem: Environmental > Terrestrial > Soil > Wetlands | place: USA: Florida...
CGGTCCGGCCTGCCCTTGCCTGGTTAACGCTGCCGCTGCGGCGGGTAGCTAGGCGCGCTTGTAATGGATAACATTGAACCCTTCATCGTTTGAGGGAGGTTGGAAATATGCGGTGATCGCTTCGAACTCTGCATCTGTTGTCCAGGCCGTGCCGGGAGGAAGGCCCTTGCTTCGGTCCTTGAGCTGACGTTTGCACAGGGCATCCGACGCGTCTACGAAATGCAGTTCATGTTCTGCATTCGCCCCTTCAAACAACTGCCGAAACCACGCGCGCTGCACTTTCGTGTTACCGGGAAAGTCGAGCACAACAGAGATGCCTTTCGCCAGCAGAGCGCAAATATGGGGCGCCAGAGCATCCTTAAGTCTGGAGGAGTACTTGACGAATCCTGGTATGTCAGTGATCTCGCCAGGGAACAGCCTATCTAGGAACTCGTCCTGCACCAGGAGAACGGCATTGTCCCGCCTGGCCAATTCTCTCGCGAGAGTCGATTTGCCAGCCGCCATTTTGCCGCACAAGAAAATCAGTCTCGAGCGTAGCCAACTTTAGCGCCCTCCGGCGGCGGGTGCCCACCCGTGGCCCCCGTCCTCGGTGACATAAGGTTTCATTCTCAGACGCTGGCCCCCCAAGAGCCCGCTGCCACAGAGCACATGAGCGGTCTCCTCGCGGGTCGAGCGAGCCGGTCCGCGTGAGCGGCATGCTAGGCCAGACGCACCACCGCCGTCAATCGGCCGACGGACCGGCCGAATCGGCACAAAGCATGCCCTCGCGGCGCAGACACGACAGCGGCCGCCGCGCCCGTGACCGGTCCGATCAGGGCGAGACGGCGTCGGACCCGGGTGGACCGGGCCCGGGACTCGGCCCCGAGTGGGAGAGAGCCAGGTGCGCGAGAATCGTCCGGATGACCGCGGGATCGTGCAGCGTGGCGATCAGGCGCAGCCGACCTCCGCAATGGGCACACGCCAGCACGTCGATTCCAAATGCCCGGCGCATCAGGGCCGCCCAGCTCCAGGCGCGCGGACTGGCGGTCTTCACCCCGGTGCCGTCCGGACCTGCGGTCAGCGCTGCTGTCGAGGCCGTGGGCTCGGGCGCGGGCCGTCCATACGTGACTACTCGCGCGCGCCACCGCAGCACGCGCGTGTACACTCGTAGCACCGCGCAGGTCAGCCCATGATTCCACGCCATCTGGTAGCGCAGCCGATACGGCACCGTCAGGACCCACTGCCGCACCGGCACCCACGGCAGCACCGCGTCCACCAGATGCGCGGCGCGCTCCGTCATCCGGCGGCCGCCACAGCTCGGACACCACCCGCGCCCCTTGCACGAAAACGGCAGGAGGTGCTCGCGCGCGCAGCCCTCACACCGAAACCGCACCACGCCGTGCTCGAACCCGCCGCACGTCAGGAACTCCCAGAACTCGCGCTCGACGAACTGCGGCAGGCCCGCCCCGTCGCCGGCCGCCGCCGCCGCGCGCAGGAAGGCCTCCAGGTGCTCGGCGATGACCTGGTGGAGCACGGTGTGCTCGGCGTCTCGCGGTTGATACACGGGCGCGACACGCGCCATGCCCAGGGGTAGCGCGTCCGCGCCGCGCTGCCCATGCCCAAAGATTGATACTCCGGCGCCACCTCCCCACCAGACAACGGCACGATATACTGCTCGAACGGCCCTGCCCTCTTCCGCGTCCGCGGTGTCGCCCTGGGCCTCGTCCTCATCGCCTCCTTGCGCGTGAGGCGACACTACCGTCCTGTGCCGTCTTACGAGTCATTCGACCGCGTAGCCACTGGCGCGCGAAGTGGATCGAGTCTCGGGCACGCTCAGATCGACGAGGAGCGCGGCGTGGTCGCTCAGCGCGTGCCGACGCGCGCGACCGCCGCCCGGCTCCGCGCGAGCGCCCCACTCGTGGTGCGCGGACACCAGGTGCGGGCGCAGCGCGCGATTGACGAAGGCCTGGTCGATGCGGAAGCCGTTGCCGCCGTTCGGCGAATACCACGTGTAGGCGCGCTCCCGTCCTCTGAGGAAGCGAAACGCATCGGCCCAGCCCGCCGCTTCGAGCGCGCGGATCCAGCCGTCTTCCTCCGTGTTGAAAGCCGGCACCTCCTCGTCGAGGTCGATCAGCCCCGAGTTCGTGTCTCCGACCAGGAGCGCCGGGCCTCGACGCCACGTGTGCGCGACACCGAGGACGGCGTCGAGGAAGTGAAACTTCCGACCGGTCACGCGATTGGGCACGTGCATGGCGCCCAGGGTGATCGCGACGGGTCCTGCGACCCTGGTCAGGAGCCAGCGCCCCGGATCGATGGCCGGCGCTGAGCGAAGTCTCACACGCGTGAGGGGCCAGCGCGAGGCGACGAGCAGCGCATTGACCCGCGGGACGCGCAGCGAGGCGGTGCAGAGCTGGTGGGTCAGCCCGCGCTCGGCCAGGGCGCGGGCCAGGTCCGTGCTGGGTGGCGTGCCGCGAAACTCGGACAGCGCCACGACATCGGCCGCCCAGCGCGAGAGCTGATCGGCAATGGCGCCGATCCGCGATCCGCCGCCGGCCCGGATGTTCCAGGAGACGACGCGCATCCGGCTGGCCGAGACGTCAGGCGAGGCCGAGGGAGCGGAGGCGCGCCGCGGTGGGGACGCCGTCCGCATCCCAGCCGCGCAGGTCGTAGTAGCGATCGAGCATCGAGCTGAGCTCGTCGGGCGGGCAATGCATGCCGGCCGACGGCCCCTCGGGAATGGGCTCGTGCATCACGCGCCACGGCAGCACGTCGTCCTTGCGCCGCACGCCCTCGCGCACGTTGAAGAGGCGCTCGAGGTTGATGACGCGCTCCCCCACCCGCTCGAGCTCCTCCACGCTCGCGTCCCAGCCCGTGACGGCGCGGACCATGCGTGCGTAGGGCTCCTCCACGAAGAGACCGAACCCCCGCTCGGAGGTGAAGCGGCACAGCACGAGCGAGTCGCCCACGGCGGTGAAGTGCTGGCTCCGCACGGCGAACTCGGGTTTGCCGTCGGGGCTCTTCCGGTCGTAGCCCTGCGCGTACTGCGGGGTGGGCCGGGTGTCGTGATGGCTGCCGCCCCGCGTGGCCGTGGCGTAGCCGATGGACATGCCCTTGAGCGCGCGCGCGGAGTGCGCGGGCAGCTCGAGACGCTTGACGGCATAGACGCTCCGGGTCGCGTCCGGGTGGGCGGACTCCGCGAGACGCCAGGCGCCTTCGGCCAGTCGGTCCCCGAAGCCGGCGCGCGCCGCCGTCATCTCCACCAGCCGCAGCATGCCGCGCCAGTCGCCCCAGCCGAACGGGAGGCCGACGGCGCGCGGGTCGATCCAGCCGCGCTCGAGCGCTTCCGCCGCGAACGCGAGCGTCACGCCCATCGAGATGGTGTCCATGCCGAGGAGGTCGCAGAGATCGTTGGCGCGCGCCAGCGAGCCCGCGTGCGCGTTGCCCAGCATGGATCCGAAGGCGAAGATGGTCTCGTACTCCGGCATCTTGGCCTGGAGCCCGAGGAGCTCGCCGTCGCGGATCTCGTACTGCTTGCCGCACGCCACGGGGCACTTGAGGCAGGTCGTGTCCTTGGCATGGTAGTGCGCGTGCATCTCCTCGCCGGAGATGGCCTGCGCCTCGGCGAAGATCTCCTGGCGCAGGTTGTACGAGCCGAGCGCGCCCAGCGTGTTGATGGGCTTCACGAGGAAGGAGGTGCCGTAAGTCGAGAGCGCTTTCGTGCCGGTCTTGAGCGGCTCGCGCTGCTCCTCGAGGAGCGTCTTGAGCAGCGCGCTGTCGGCCATCTCGGTCTTGCGGCCGCCGGCGACCGCGACGGCCTTCACGCGCTTGGCGCCCAGCACGGCGCCGATGCCGCCGCGCCCCGCCACGCCCTCGCGATTCTTCCAGTACGTCGCCAGGCAGGCGAAGCGCACGCGGTTCTCGCCGGCCGGCCCGATGGCGAGCACGTCGCACTCCGCACCCTCGATGGCCTGCACGGCGTGCACGGTGTCGCGCGTGGTGTGGCCCCAGAGCGAGTCGGCCGGCTTCACCTCGGCGCCGCTCTCTCCCACCTTCACGTACACGGGCCGGGGCGCCTGTCCGGTCAGCACCACCGCGTCGAAGCCCGTGCGCTTCATGGTGGCCGGCCAGCGGCCGCCAAAGGTGGAGTCGAAGAAGAGCCCTGTCAGCGGCGACTTCGACGCCACGCAGGCGCGGCTGTTGCCCGGCACCGTGGTGTCGGTGATCGGGCCCACGGCGAAGACGACGGCGTTCGCGGGATCGTACGCGTCGATGCCGGCCGGCACGCGATCGAGGAGGAGCCGCGCGGCGAGGCCGTTGCCGCCGAGGAGCGCACGCGCCATGTCCTCGGACAGTGGCTCGACGCGAGTGGTGCCGCGCGCGAGATCAACGAAGAGGATGCGACCGCCGTAGCCCTTCATGTGGCGGCCATTGTACCCGCCCGACGGGGTAACGTGGAAGCGGGGGAATTGCGCTGTCCGAACCATTCACTGCTCGATGTTCCGCTTCGAGCGCGGGCTTGGCCCGCGCGATCCGTAGTGGGGGGAGGTTCGGAAGGGGGTGCAACCCCCCTCCGAGTCAATTGACGCCGAGCGCCTTCAGGTTCTTCTTGGCGGCGTCGGCGAGGTCGGGCTCGACGCTCTTGCTCGCGAGCAGCTTCTTGTACACGATCACCGCCGAATCGTTCTGCTTGAGCGCGCGGAACGACTGCCCGGCGCCGAGGAGCGCCCGGCGCGCCGTGGGCAGATCGGGCGCGATGTACACGGCGGTCATGTACGCCTCGACGGCCTGCTGGTTGCGGCCCGCCCCGCGATACCCCTCGCCGAGGCGGAATGCGGCCTCGGAGGCCAGCGCGGGATCGCCATTCGCCATGACCCGCTCGAAGATCGGCCGCGCCTCGTCCCAGTTCCCGGCCAGGAAGAGCACGCGCGCGCTGCCGAGCTCGGCATCCGCCCGCTGCGCGGGGAAGTCGCGCTCCACGCGCTTGTACTGCTCGGCGGCGGCCGCGCCGTCGCCGAGGGCTTCCTGCGTGCGCCCGAGCAGGAGGAGCGCCCGCGGCAGCTCGGGATCCCTGGGTGAGGTATCGATGAACTCCTGGAGCTTCGCCTTGGCCTCGGCGTAGGCCCCCGTCCGGAAGAGCGCCTCGGCGTAGTCGAGTCGCGTGTCGGTGCTCTTCCGGTAGCTGGGATACCGGTCGAGGAGCGCCTTGAAACTGTCGTTGGCCAGCGGCCACTCGTTGGCGCGCGCGGCCGCGGTCGCCACGTCCGACAGCGCCGCCGGCGCCGCCGGGCTCTTCGGGAACTCCGTCGCGACCCGCGTGGACAGGGCGCGCGCGTCACTCCAGCGTCCCTCCTCGGCGGCCAGCGCGGCGGAGGCGGCCAGCAGGGAGGGCGTCATCGTAGGATCGGCGGGCTTGGCAAGGAGCGTCTGGGCGAACGGCTTGAACTCGTCGGTCTTTCCCTGGTTCCAGAGAACCCCGGCGATGCCGTACTCGGCCGCCACGGCGACGGCGCCCGTGCCCGTGTCGCGCGCCTCGACGAACTCCCGCTCGGCGGCGTCCCACTGGCTCTTCTCGAACGCGATGCGGCCCAGCCCCAGGTTGGCGAGGGCGCCTTCTCCCTGCATCTGCGCGGCCCGGAAATCACGCTCGGCTTCGGGCGTCGGGCTGGTGGCGCTCACGATCACGCCGTGCGCGAGCCGCATCCGGCCCATGTAAGGCGAGAGCGGCGAGTTCCGGATCAGCTCCGTCAGCTCGCTCAGCACCGAGGTCCCCCGGCCGGCCCGGATGGCGAGAATGGCCCGATTGAGGTGGGCGAGCGCCGTGTACTCGCCGTCCGGGAAGCGCGCCACGAGCGCGTCGAGCTGCGACTTGGCGCCCGCGAGATCGCCCGTGCGCGCCGCGATGTCCGCGGACAGCAGGAGCGCGGCCGGCACGCGTGGATCCTTGGGGTGCGTGGTGGCGAAGCGGCTCCAGGTCTCGCGCGCGGCATCGAGGCGGCCGCGGCGAAACTCCGTCCAGCCCAGCGCCAGCATCACGGAGGGCGCGCTGGGAGACGTGGGGAAGTCGGACAGGAAGCGGCTGTAGCGCGCCGCCGCCTCGTCCCAGGCGCGCGCGGCATAGGCCGCCTCGCCGCCCAGCTCGAGGACGGCCCCGCGAACGTCGGGCGTGAGGGGCGCCTGGAGGAGCTTCTCGACGCGGGCGCGCGCCTGGGTCGTCTCGCGGCTCTCGAGATCCATCTGCGCCAGTCGCAGGTCCGCATACCAGCCCAGCGCCGGCGTGCCCGGCCGCGTCGCCACCAGCTCGAAGCGGCTTCGCGCCTCCGAGAGCTGCCCCGCGCTCTGCTCGACCTCGCCGCCCAGGAGCAGCACGTACGATCGCGTGGCCGGCTCGAGATTGCGCCCGAGGATCTCCTGCTCGAGCGCGCGCGCCTCGTCGGCCTTCTGCTTCTCGGCGAGCCAGCGGTACGCGGCGATGATGACGGGCAGCCCGAGCGTGCCCTGCCGGTCGGCTGTATCGAGAATGCGGGCCTCGTCGAGGGCCGCGGCGGAATCGCCCAGATCGAGCAGCGCCAGCGCGAGGCCCGCGCGGGCCCACAGCACCTCCGGCATCTTTGGATACGCGGAGAGCAGCCCGCGATACGTCTGCACGGCGGCGAGCGGCTCGCCGGCCGCGCGGCTCCACCACGCCTGCCGGAGCAGCGCCGTGTCGATCAGCAGGCGCGGGCCGCCGTCGGTGAAGGCCCTGAGCCGAGCGACCGCTTCCTTGTAGTCGCCGGCCTGGCCCAGGGTGTCGCCCAGCCAGAACGTCGTCTCCGCGGCGACCGGAACGGGCAGACTCTGACCGCGGAGCCGCGCCAGCACCTCGCGGGCCTCCGGGTAGCGTCCCAGGCTGTAGAGCGCCACACCCCGGCCGAGCTGCACCCAGGGCACGATCGCCGGCGGCGGGCCGCTCTTGACGAGCGCGTCGAACGTGTCGAGCGCCCGCTTCGGCTCAGCGCCCAGGAGAGAGATCCAGCCGACCTTGAGCGAGGCATAGGGCGCGACGTCGGAGCGCGGATCCGTCTTCAGCACCGTCTGGAGGAACTGCATCGCCTGCTCCGGACGGCGCAGCCGGATCAGGGTCTCGCCGAGCCAGTAGCGCGCCTCGCGGAGCACCGAGGCCTCGGTGCCCTTCTTGATGGCGTTCTCGAGCGCCTCACGCGCGTCCTCGAGCTCTCCCTGCTGGAACTTGGCGCGGCCGCACTCGACCAGCTCCGACGCGACGCCGAGCACGCTGCCCAGGGGATTGCAGGCGAGAAAGCGCGCGGTGGGGGCAGGCGCCACGGGCTGGAGCCCCAAGTCCGTCTCCACCCGCGCGCGTGGCAGCGGCGGCACGGGCTGGGGCGACGGGGGCAGGCCTGCCGGCGACGTCGACAGCGCGGGCTTGTCGAGGGCGGGAGAGACCAGGGGCACGAGACCGGTGAGGTCGGGCGGCCCCATCTTGAAGCGAGGCGGGGCCGCGGCTCCCGTGACGCCGAGGGAGGCAACGAGGAGCAGGGCGAGAGATGCGAGCGGTCGTGTCATGGCTTCTTGGGGGTCGGCTTGAGATTCGGAGCGATGGCGGCGCGGCGCGTCTTCGCCCACCCCGCGAGAGTCTTGTCCGGGCTGCCCGCCGCGACCTCGTCGTAGTACTTGGCCGCCTGCATCCACTGCTTCTGCTCCTCGTAGGCGAGCCCCGTCCCCGCCAGCGCGCGATATCGGAGCGCGGGCTCGATGGCGGGCTCGTCGGCGGCGGCCTGGAACGCGGTCAGGGCCGGCGCGGGGCGGCGGAGCTTCATCTCGCTCTCGCCGACCAGGAGCAGGCCCTCGGCCCGCACCGTGTCCTCCGAGCTCTTGGCCGCCACGCGGCCGAGCGCCGCCGCGTCCTTGAAGTTCCCCTTCCCGAAGGCGGCCTGGGCCTGCTCGAGGGAGGCGCGGCCCGCGAGCGGGGAATCCGGGAACTCCTTGCGGAGCCGGCTCCACGCCGCGTCCGCGTCCTTCTGACGGTCGAGCCCGACCGCCATGGCGCCCGCGTCGTAGAGCGCTTCGGCGGTGGGAGGCTTCTGGGCCATCAGGGAGTTGTACTCCTCCGCGATGTCCTTCTTCTTCCCCGACTTGAGCTGGCTATCGAGGGCCGCGCGGCGCGCCGACGACGCCAGCTCGTGATTGGGGTAGTTCCGCGCGAAGGCCCGGAGCTGCGCCACACCCTCCTCCGTGTTGCCCGCGGCGATCTTCGCGCGCGCCAGGTAGTAGCGGGACTCCGGGACCAGCTTGTGGTCGGGATACTTCGTGGCGAAGCTGTCGAGGACGGCCACCGCCTCGTCGGGATGCTTCGTCTCGATGAGCGCGCGCCCGAGCTGGATGGTGGCCGACGGCACCGTGGCGTGATCGGGAAACTCCTTGATGAGCCTCCGGAAATCGGAGACCGCGGCGTCCCGGCGCTTCAGCTCGAGGTCCGTCCACCCAAGCCCGTAGAGCGCATCGGGCAGCAGGGGCGAGGGCGGCTCCACCGACGTGACCCGCAGGTAGGAGGCGCGCGCGTCGTTGAAGCGCTTCATCTTGTACAGGATCTCCGCCTCCCAGAACCGCGCCTCCTGCGGCTTGCCGGGCACGGGCGTCATGGCGAGAGCCTTCTTGAGCGACTCGAGCGCCGCGTCGGGCGCCCCCTGCGCGAAGCGAACCTTGGCGAGCATGAGGGTGGCATCGCCGGCCCGCGCGTCGCTGGGGAACTTCTCCACGAAGCGCTCGAGCATGCGCCTCGACAGCGGATAGAGCCCGTCGTCGTATGCCTTCTCGCCGACCAGGATGAGGCGATCGGCCTCGTCGAGGGCATGCGCGGGCCCGGCGGCGGCGAGGGCCACGAGTCCCGCGAGGAGGAGCCCGGAGAGCACGTGGAGGTGCGCCATAGGGATGCTGTCAGGCTACCACGGGGCTGCATCGAGACCTACTTGGTGAGGCCGCGGGCTCCTCGCGTCTACTCGGCGGCGAGCCGATAGCCGACGCCGGGCTCGGTAAGAAGGTAACGGGGCCGCGCCGGCACGGTCTCGAGCTTGCGCCGGAGCTGGGCCACGTAGAACCGAAGGCTCTGGCTGTCCTCCGTGCGGGATGGACCCCAGACCTCCTGGAGGAGCTGGCGGTGCGTCAACACCTTGCCGGCATGGCGGACGAGGGCGGTGAGGAGCTTGTACTCGATGGGCGTGAGATGCACGGCGCGACCGTCGAGCAGGACGTGCCGCTCCATCAGTTCCACACGCAGTGATCCCACGGAAAAGGTCGTCCGGGCCGCCCCTTCCCCCACCTGGTTGCGGCGCCGGAGCGTCGCCCGCATCCGTGCGAGCAATTCGCCCGCGGAGAACGGCTTGCTGACGTAGTCGTCGGCGCCGCTGTCGAGCCCGGCGATCTTGTCCCGTTCCTGGTCCCGCGCGGACAGCACGATCACGGGCACGGAAGTCCACTCGCGAAGCCGCGCCAGCACGGTGAGCCCGTCGAGATCCGGGAGCCCCAGGTCGAGGATGACGAGGTCAGGCTGACGCGTGGCTACCTCGGTGAGGCCATCCTGGGCGGTCGACGCCTCGAAGAGACGATAGCCATGACCGACCAGCGCCGCCCTCAGGAAGCGTCGGATCCCGGGCTCGTCCTCGATCAGGACCACCGAGGGCCCGGCCAGCTCGGCGTCCGGATCAGCCATGGGCGGCTCCGATCTGCGGCGGCTCGCCTTCGATCGGCAGGGAGAACCGGAACGCGGCGCCGCCGTCCGGCCGGTTCTGCGCCCAGATATGGCCGCCGTGGGCTTCGAGAATGGCCCGGCAAATCGCCAGGCCCAGCCCGGCGCCGCGGGAATCGGTCGCGGCGCCCCGATAGAACTTCGCGAAGATCCGGGTCTCGTCGCCGGCGGCGAGCCCGGGGCCGCGGTCGGCCACTTCGACCATCAGCCGGCGGTCTTCCGTCCACGCGCGGATGTCGATCGCGGTGCGAGCCGGAGTGTACTTGACGGAGTTCTCGAGAAGGTTGATCAGGACCTGCTCGATCAGCACGTCGTCCATCGGGACGAGCGGCAGATCCTTGGGGATGTCCGTGTGCACGGGCCGGTCACGCAGCGCCATTTCGAGTCGGGAGAGAGCGGCGCCCAACACTTCCTCGAGCGAGTACCATTCCTTCCGCACCTCGACGCCCGCTTCGAGCCGGGTCATCTCGAGGAGGTTCTGGACGAGTCGATTCAGCCGCTCCGCTTCTTCCCGGATGGTCTGGAGCAGGTCCCGCCGCACGGTGGCGTCGAGCACGCCCCCGCTCTCGAGGAGCGTGCTCGCCGAGCCGGTGATGACAGCCAGGGGCGTCCGGAGATCGTGGGAGACGGAGCTCAGCAGCGAGTTCCTCAGCCGCTCGCCCTCCACCCGGAGCTGCGCCGTCTGGGCCTCCTCGGCGAGGGCGGCGCGCTCGATCGCGAGCGCCGTCTGGTTCGCGAATGTCTCGAGCAGATGGAGCTGCTCGGGACTGTCGAACGCATGCGCCGCGGTCGGCTTGATCCCGAGGACCCCGACCGCGCCCCGTGAGCCGATGAGTGGGACGTAGAGCGCCGCCGCGCCCGGCAGCGTCGAGGTGCCGAGGCCGGCCAGCTCCCGGTGCTCGAACACCCACTGCGCGACTGCCTGTTCCGCAGCGTCCACGCGAAGGGTCGCCGCGGGGACGGACTGGCCTTGGAGGCGCCCGGTCATGTCCCGCAGGAGCACGGCCACCTCGGCCGGGAAGACCTCCACGATGTGCTGGATGGCGATGGCGAGGAGGCTCTTCGCGCCGCGTGTGTTCGCGAGCTCGCGGCTCATGGCGTACAGCGCCGCCGTCCGGCGCTCGCGGTCGCGGGCCGCGTCGGCCTGGGCCCGGATGCGCACCGTCAGGCCGCTGATGACGAGAGCCACCACCAGCATGACGGCGAAGGTGACCATGTACTGCGTGTCGGAAACCGCGAAGGAGAAGTACGGGGGGACGAAGAAGAAGTCGAATGTCCCGACGCTCAGCACCGAAGCCACCACGGTGGGCGCCCGGCCACTCCGTGTGGCCACCGTCACCACACCGAGCAGATAGATCATGATGAGATTGGAGAGACCGAAGTACGGGAACATCAGCCAGGCAATGCCCGTGCAGAGGGCAACCACCCCGACCGCCTCGATGTAGGCACGCCAATCGGTCTGGTCGACCCGCTGCCTCACGGGTCTCGGGGCGGCCGCCTCCTTGTCGCCGCTGACCACGTAGATATCGATCTCGCCGCTGCCGCGGACGAGGGCATCCACGATGGAGCCGAGGAGAATCCGCTTCCACAGGGACCGGGCGGGCTTGCCAATGACGATCTTGCTGACATTGCGGGCCCGGGCGTAGGTCAGGATCTCCTCGCTCATGGTGGGCCCCGAGAGCGTCACCGTCTCCGCGCCCAGCTGCTCGGCGAGCCGCAGGGTCTGCACGACCCGGTCGCGGTCCGTCTGTGGCAGCTTGGCGCTGGCCGGCGTCTCCACGTAGGCGACAATCCACTCGGCTCCAAGACGAGTGGCCAGGCGCCGCCCGGCGCGAACCAGCTGTCCCGCCTGGGGGCTCGGGCTGACGCAGACGAGCACGCGCTCGGCCACCGGCCACGTCTTGGCGATGGCGTGATCGCGCATGTAGGCCTGCATCTGCGCGTCCACGCGATCGGCCGTCCGCCGGAGAGCAAGCTCCCGGAGGGCGATCAGGTTGCCCTTGCGGAAGAAGTTCTGGAT
>Ga0335070_10008973_pt1 | contig 11738 bp, 11 predicted proteins | sample Lox_Sample_13_FD_206722 | JGI IMG/M metagenome (GOLD analysis project Ga0335070, IMG submission 206722) | Soil microbial communities from Loxahatchee National Wildlife Refuge, Florida, United States - Lox_Sample_1.3 | ecosystem: Environmental > Terrestrial > Soil > Wetlands | place: USA...
TGGAGGAGCGATGGCGGGACCTGTGCTCCCCTGAGGTCTTTCTGTCCAGGTACGCCTCCGTATGAGAGGAGGAGACGATGCCGTTGGAAGCATCCGCGCGACTGCCGCTGATGCCGCGGCCGCGGCCGGGGCCCTCATTCGCGCCAGCTTCGGAAAGCTCACCATCGTGGACGGGGTGGCAGCGCACGACCTGAAGCTGCGCCTCGACAGGGAGGCTGAGACGGAAATCATCACGCTGGTGCGCAGGCGCTTCCCGGCAGACGGGATCCTCTCCGAAGAAGCGGGATATCTGCCCGGGGAGAGTCCGTTTCTGTGGATCACCGATCCGCTTGATGGAACCGTGAACTTCTTCCACGGCATCCCCATGTTCTGCACCTGCGTATCCTGCCACCTCCTTGGTAATGGAGACGCCGGGCAGCGGCTGGCCACTCTTCCCGATGGGCGCGCGGTCGGTGATGCCCTGGCCGCCGTCGTGTATTGCCCTCTGTCGGAGGAGCTCTTCACCGCAGGCTCGGGCTGTGGCGCGGCCTTGAACGGGCGTCCGCTTCATCCTGCCCCGCTGACGGATTTTTCAGCTGCCATCGTCTCCATCTCCCTGAACGCACATGAAGCGAACCTGCCCTTCGCAGGGCGGCTCGTGCCGCGCCTGGCCGCTCGCGCGCGCAAGGTGCGGTGCTTCGGCAGCACGGCGCTCGAGATTGCGCTCGTAGCTGCCGGCAGGACTGGTGCGTTCGTCCAGATGGGGACCAACCTGTGGGACTTTGCGGCAGCGGCGTGCGTGCTCAAGGAGGCGGGCGGCGTTGTCGACGCCCGGGAGTACGCGCCGGGACGATGGAAAATCACGGCGAGCAATCCGGGGATTGCCGAAGAGATGCGCCGGCTGGTGGAGGAGTGAACGGCTCGACGCGGTTCATCATCATCTCCGTCCTGACGGGAGAGACGGCCCGGCGCTTCGACGACGCACGCCGGCAGACCTGCCTCATCGGCTCGTCGCAGGCGGCCCTTGCCTACCCTCCTCATCTGACCCTCCGCACGGGAGTCCTCCTTCCTGATTCCATGATTGACGGCTTCCTCGAGGAGTTCAGTGCGGTCGTGGGTCTGTGGACGGCTTTCCCGGTGAATACGGAAGGCACGTTTGTTTCCCGGTACCGGGACGGCGCCCTGCTGAAGAATCTCGTGGGCTACAAAGTGCGAAAGGATCCGCCGCTGGCGGAGCTGAACCGGCGCCTCCTGGGCTATGAAAAATGGCGGGCCAGCGACCGTCTTCACTTTGAACCGCATCTGACCCTGGCGTTCGATGACCTCACCGACGACGGCGTTCGCGCCATCCAGCAATGGTGGGAGAAGGAACCGGAGGTTCTTCCGGACGGTTTGCAGTGGAGCTGTGACAATATCGGCCTGTACCGTCGGGAGCAGGATGCATGGATCGTCTTCAGGGAGTGGCGCGCTGCCTGAGAAGACCTTCGTAAGGGCTTCCGCGGGAAACTAACAGAAACAATATCGTTTGCCTCCCACACGCTGAGGAACAGGCGGCTCTCCGTCATCCTGAAGGGCTTCGTTGCGCTCATCAGGGCAGTTCCGACGGTGCTCTGGGTGCTCATCTTCGCCATCGGCGCCGGGCGGGGCAGTGTCGCGGCGGTCATCGGGATGAGCTTTCACTCGGTCGGCTATCTCATCAAGGCTTACTCCGAATCATTCGATGAGATCGACGTCGGTACCATCGACGCGCTGAAGGCGAGCGGCGCCAACTGGCTGCAGATCGTGTTCCAGGCGGTGCTGCCCTCCTCCATCGGCTATCTCGTCTCATGGACCTTCATCCGCTTCGAGATCAACTTCACCACCGCGGTCGCAATGGGGGCGGCGGCGGGCGCCGGCGGGATCGGCTACAACCTCTTCATGGCCTCCTACTACCTGAATATACGCGAAATGGGCTACATCACGTACCTCATCCTGGCTGTCGCCATCGTCATGGAGATCGGGGCAACCCGGCTGAAGAAGAGGTACCGGCTGCACGAGTAGCCGGGCGAGACGGCGCGACGGTGCGAGAGCGTCGCGCTCAGGTCGACCAACCGGACGGCTAGAGGCGGGCACGGGCTCTCCCGCTGCGCCTCAGAACTGAACGAGCATCTGCAGCTCCGCCGTCAGCGAATTGTCCCCGCTGACATACGTGAAGGCCCTGTTCGGGCCTCCTCCCGCCCAACTGAGGCTGAACGTGAACGGGGGAACGCCGGGAACGTGGATTGATGTTGACAGCCGAGCCAGGAAGGAGGCATCGGAGAAGTCGGCAAACCCGGCAAGGCTCGCGCTCACGCCGTCCACGAAGAGGTGCGTCCGCGTCAGGGCGGCATAGGCGTAGAGAGAGCCTACGTACAACGGGTTGAACGTCTGTGAGGCGGCAAGACCCGGATAGGTGCTCGTATCCGACGTGCCGGCGCTTCCATAGTACATCTCCCCGGAAATGCTCCAGTAGCTCAGCTCGCCCAGGGTCTTCTGGAAGCCCACTGACGTCGCCCAGCTGAAAGAGTCGCCGGACGTGGGGAAGGCCGCGGCAAGCTCCCCGTAGATATCGAACCCGAGAAGCCGGCCCGACACATCGAACCCCGCCTTGCTCTGGACCAACTTTCCCGTGTACCCGCTGATCCCCAGCTCGGCTCCGCCCACGGTGAGGTCCCACCGACCCGCGAGGTTGATCGTCTGCACGGGATCATTCACCGCCAGGGCGCCGCCGGCGCCCGTGGGCGTTACAGTGCCTGACATGTCAGTAAAAAGAAAGAAATTGCTCGGGCCCAGGGGAACGGTGACTCGAATGCCCGGCTTGCCGACGCGCAGGTCCAGCGGGGACAAGGGATTCACCTTCTGAAGGTTGATGAAGTCCACGGGAGTCCAGATGATGGACGGCCCCCACGCGAAAAGTTGGTTGCCGATTCGCAGGTACACGACGCGGAAGAAGTCGACGCTCGCGTAGAACTCCGCAAGCGCGTAGCTTGCCCCGTACAAATCTCCGGCCGGCTGCGAGAGCACGGGGCCGCCCGGCCCAACGCTCGCTCCCGGGACGCTTCCCGCGGCTCCCTGGTAGAGGTTCTTGGCGAAATTGTACGCGAGGTACAGCGAGCCGTAATCCGGCACGCCGACCTTCGCGAACGCCTTGCCGGAGAAGCTGCCCGCGGCGCCGTAGCCTGCAAAGTCCATGGTCGTGACGGCGGAGGTGTCGTACAGGAACGTGCCGCCCAGTTGCGTCTCCAGCTTCGCCTTCTGATCCTGCTGCGTCGCCTCCTGGACCGTCTTGTCGAAGTTCGAGGTATCGAAAATATCGGAGTCATCTGGACGGGCCTGCGGCGCTGCGAGAAGCAGGGGGATTGAGACCAGGAGAAACGGCAGGCCCGGCCTCATCGGGATTGCTCCTCGAGGTACGCCTTCGTGAAAACCGAGTCCGGGATTGCGGTCGTCGAGATGTTGTCGTTCGTGAGAAACGTCTGCTGGCCTTTCTCCAGGTTGTTGACGGCGAGCAGCTTCGTGAACAGGGACAGGCCGCTGCCCAGGCTCCGGTACTCGATGTAGTAGAAGGTGGCAAGGAGGGTCTCCGAGGCTGAGAAGTTCTCAACCTTGACCGGCAGGCCGTCGGACTTTCTCACGTACCACTTCTGGATCGGGTAGGAGACGTCCTCCACCTTTGCGTCGAGACGCACCACGTCGCAGTCCCACTTTGCCACCGTTGCCGTCCCGGCCATGCTTGCGCTGTACTGCTCCAGGATCTTCTGGCGGCCGAAGAGGTCCGTCCGCGCGTCGGTTGAGCCGATGTTGTCCTTCCTGTTCTTGTAGACGAACTCCCGCGTCGAAGGCAGGTAATAGTACAGGTCGTTGCCGCGCCTCAGGTAGCCCTTGCCTTTCTCACTGTCGGGGTACTGGAAGATGATCGTGTACATGTCGGCGGAATCGCGGCGGAAGGTCCGCACGCGGAGGACGCGGTCGGTGTCCCCCGGCCTCTTCTGCACGAGCGTGAACGTCGTCGTCACGTCGAGGCCCAGCGTGTTGAGCTGGGATTCCCAGCCCTGCACGATCTTCACCGCCGCGGGGTCGCTGTCCGCGGCGGCCGCGCGCGCCGCGGCGGCGCACGTGAGCAGGGCTGCCGCCAGGATCATCTGCAGCTGCTTCCGTTTCATGTCACAACTCCTGTGTTCAGAACACGCGCGTCAGCGCGTCGACGGGACGGATCCGGCCGCCGCGGCGCGCGGGGAAGAAGGAGAAGAGCGCGGAAAACGCAGTAACGAGAGCAACGACCCCGGCGATGTCAACGACGCGGGGCACAAGGACCAGCCGGCCCTGGTTCAGGAACAGCGCCACGGTCCCCGTTGGCGGCAGGCGGACCAGCCCGACAACCAGGCCGGCAACAAGCAGCGCCGCCGCGACGCCGATGGCGCTGAAGAGGAGGCCGAGGAAGGCGTTCTCCAGTACGAAGAGTGCGGTGATCCCCCCCGACTCGACGCCAATGGTCCGCATGGTGCCGATCTCCTGGAGTCTGTCGTTGATCGTCATGCGAAGGTTGATGAAGATCGAAACCGCAATGATGAACATCATGATCAGGGCGACCAGCGCGCCCAGCGCGTTCACCGCGGAACTGATCACCTTCACGATCCCCACCGCCTCATCGATCGTGGAAAGGTTCAGCCGGATGGTGTCCCTCCCGCTCGAATCCGCTTTATAGGTGGGTGACGCGGAGGTGATCGCGTCCACCGCGGAGGCGGCATCCGAGGGGCGGGTCGTCTCGAAGCCCGCGTCATGCAGCGTCGCTGCAAGCCGCGCGCGCTTTTCCGCGATTCCCGACGGATCACGGAAATACAGGTACAGGGTGGAGGCGGTGTCCGGCTCCGCGAGGTCCAGCTGGCGCGTGAAGGGAAACCGGCACAGGATGAGCCCCTGCGCGAAAAAGTTGACAGATTCGTAGATCCCCTTCACCTTGAGAGTTCCCGTGTTGAACGAGCCGTAGCGCGACCGGGCCGCGATCACTACCTCGTCATCCAGGTGGAGTCCGAAGTACTGCGCCACGTCCTTCGGCATGACGGCGCCGTTCGGGGTGGATGCGAACTGGTCCCAGCCGCCGGCGGTGAACTGCAGCTGGCCCTGCAGCGCGGCGTCCGCCGCGGGGTCGACGCCGGTGAAGTCCAGCCTCTTGGAATCTCCCTTGTAATACAGGGTAGAGCGCACGACGTAGCGGGGGATCACCGTAACGTCGCTTCCAAACAGCCCTTTCGCCACGGTTTCCACGCGCGGCCAGCGGCGCACGCCGAGGAACAGACGGCCGCCAATGGAGTAGGAGCCGGAGATCGTGATGTGCCCCGCGGTGGAGCGTACGAGGTTCCCCGTGATGTTCCTGATCGCTCCCTGGGAAAAGGCGAAGAGGAGCACGAGGATGAACGTCACCACTGCGTAGTTGACCCCGAGAGTGAACGACCGCCGTTTCTGGCGAAAGACGTTTTTCAGGGCGACGCGGAGGAAGAATCCCATCTGGCCCTCCTAGCGGTCGTTCATGGCCGCAAGCGGCGTGATCCGCGTCGCCACCCTGATGGGCAGCAGCGTGGCGAGGATGGAAACCGCCACAACGACCAGCAGCGCCGTGATGAAAGGACCGATGCTCGGCACCACGGGAAGCGGCCCGCCGCCCACGAGATACTGGGACACGGTCTCGGGAAGCGGGATGCCGGTCGTCCTGCCGGCAAGCACCAACGCGAGGCTCGCGATCATTCCGATGATGCACGCGGCGACGTTCAGGAGCAGCGTTTCGGTGAGAAACACGCTTCGGATGAAGCTCCTCTCCGCGCCGAGGGCACGCATGGTCCCGATCTCACCCGTGCGCTCGATGATGTTGATCACGAGCGTGTTCATGAAGATGAACGTGACCACGAGGAAGACAAGAGCCGTGGCGAAGTAGATGAACGCCTGCACGGCGGAAGCCACGTTCGCGAAGAACGAGGATGCCTGGTCCCAGCGGGCCGTCTTCACGGGCCAGCCCTGCGCCGCAAGGCGGGCACGCACGGTTTCCATTGCAGCGTGGTCCTTCAGCCGCACGGCGATCATCGTATATCCCGACACCGCCTCCGCCTTCAGCTTCGCCGTGTCGATCGATCCTATCGACGTGCCGGCAAGATTGAAGATGCCCTCCTCGCTCTCGGATGCCGCGGCAAGACCTTTTTCGAGCCCTGGGGGAAGACCGCCGGAAACACCCGTGAAGTTGAACAGCTGGGAATACGAGGCCGCATCCATGAAGTTGATGTAGTTGAAGACGTTGGCGTAATACACCGGCTCGAAGATGCCGCGGACAGTGACGCGCAGCGCGTTCACACCGCCTCCCCCGCTCAACCCCAGCGCCGTGACCTGATCCCCCACCGAAAGCCGCACGCCGTAGCGCTTCTGATAGTGATCGTTCTGATACCTGCTGATGAGGATCCCCGGTCCGCCCGTGAGAGGCTTGCCTTCCACGATTCGCACGTTCTCGAAGGTGCGGAAGTAGGCCCCCGGGTCTGCCGCATAGAAAATGAAAGGCACGTCGACGCTCTCGGTCCCGCTTGCAACGGAGAGGAGGGAGTAGTTCTGCGCGAACGGAACGGTTGCCTCCACTTCCGGCTGCGCGCCGAGAAAGGCGTTCACCTCCTGCGTGTTCGGGACGACGGGAAGCGGTGTGTTGAACGCGAAAGGGGACGGGATCTCCCGGGAGCGCGCGGCGTAGACGATGAAGTCCCCCGTGAAGTTGCGGATGATGGAATTGCGGGATGTGATGCTGGCCGATCGCGTCACGGTGGTCCCGAACACGAGCAGGAGCGTCCCGAATACCACGAGGAGGCCGATCAGGAGCATGCGGCTCCTGCGGCGCAGAAGAGAACGGAGCGCGATCCTGATGACGATCATGCCGCGCTCCGCGACTCGTCACCCACCACGAGCCCGTCCCTCAGGTTCACGACCCTGCGGGCGTGCTCCATGATGTGGGCGTCGTGCGTCGAGAACACGAGCGTCGTCTTCTCCATCTCGTTGATCGTCTTCATCAGCTCGACGATCTTGTGGCCCGTCGCGCTGTCCAGGTTCGCCGTGGGCTCGTCCGCCAGGACGATGAGCGGGTTCGTCACGAGGGCCCGCGCAATGGCCACCCTCTGCCGCTGCCCGCCGGAGAGCTCGGTGGGCTTGTTCTTCAGACGGTCGGTGAGCTGGACCTCCTCGACGAAGCGCATGACGATCTTCTCACGCTCGCGCCGGGTCATCGTCCTGCGCAGCAGCAGCGGGAACTCGATGTTCTCGTAGACGTTCAGAACGGGGATCAGGTTGAACGACTGGAAAATGAAACCGATCTTCGTCCGCCGATAGCGCGTGAGCTCCGTGTCGCTCAGATGTTCCACGTCCGCGCCGTCAATGAGGACGCGGCCCGTGGACGGGTTGTCGATGCAGCCGATCATGTTCAGGATCGTGCTCTTGCCCGAGCCGGAGGGCCCCGCGATGGCGAGGAACTCGCCTTTTTCGATCGTCAGGGAGATCCCGCGCAGGGCATCAACCCTGGTGTCACCGAGCATATAGTACTTCTGGACATCGACCAATTTGACTACGCTCATTCTCAACTCCCCAGCTACAATTGTATGTGATACTTTATTCGCTACGACCCAGGTCGTCAAGTATTTCATTTTGTGATTTATTTCTGTTGCAATATTTCAAATAGAAATATAAATTCGCCCCATGCTAGCAGTAAAGGAAAAGGCGGACCTGGCAAGCTTTCTCGCCACAAGCCGGCAGGAAATAAGCGCAATACTCCGAAATTTCGTCTCCCGAAAGAAACAAGAGCTTGCCTTGACCAACGAGCTTTCTGCTTCCGCCATGGATCGACTCCTGGAGTTCGCCCTCGCGGGAAAAATGATCCGCGGCTCGCTGGTTGCTCTCGGGGCGTCCGCCTTCGAGGAAGCGCTCAGTCAACACACGCGGCGGTCAGCCTGGCTGGCCGGGGCGGCAATAGAGCTTTTCCACGCCGGGCTCCTGGTCCATGACGACATCATGGACAGGGATGACACTCGCCGCGGGCACTCGACAATTTCCCACCAGTACGCGGCGGACACCCGCTGGCTGGGCGCCCGGGATTGGCGGCACGCCGGGGAGGCACTGGGGATATGCGTCGGGGATGTGGCGTTCTTCCTCGGCTGCGAACTGATTGCGGGGCTGCCTGCGGATCCTTCGGTCACGGCAGAGATCCTGGAGTTGTTCTCTCGTGAGCTGTCTGCAGTCGGGATCGCCCAGATGCAGGACGTCCTGTGGGGCGCCCTTGCGGGCGCGCGCCCTTTGGAGGATGAAATCATCCGCATGTACAGGTTCAAGACGGGGCGCTATACGTTTTCCCTTCCGCTCAGGGCAGGCGCAATGCTTGCGGGAGCGTCCCGCGAGGTCCTTGATTCGCTTGATGCCTTGGGGGAATGCATGGGAATCCTGTTCCAGGTCCGTGATGACGAGCTGGGCCTCTTCGGGACGGAGGAGACGACGGGGAAGCCTGTAGGTTCTGACGTGAAGGAAGGCAAGAAAACCCTTCTTCACGCCCGGCTTTTCGCATGCGCCGGCGCGCAGGAGAAGAAAAGGCTGTCCAGGATTTTCGGCAATCCGAAGATCACTCAGCAGGACCTCGCGTTCGTGACCGACCTTGCCGAATCACGCGGGGTCCGGGATTCGATCAGGGCAACAGTCGAAAGTCTCTTTGAGAAGGCGCGCTCGATCATCCGCTCGCTTCCCGACGGAAGCCCGGACAGCGCGCGCGTTCTGCTCGAGCTGCTGGACTTCACGATGGGGCGGCAGGCCTGATGCGGCCTTTCGGTCCAGCGACGTCACGCCGGACGGTTGACCAGCCGGGCGGCAGTCGCGACGGCGGCTTCAGCGTTGACCGCTGTTCCGTCAGCGCCGATCTCCTGCCACAAATCCATGCGGTTCTGGAACGCCTGGCCGCCGACCATGACGGGAAGCGAGCGCAGCGGTTCCGTTTCCCTGATGGCCGCGATCATCTCGCGGGCCTCCGAGACGTTCGCGGGGAGCGTTACGGAAATGGCGCACAGATCTGGCCGCTCCGCCTTGAGCAGCTCGAGGAGGTGCCCGGTGCTCAGGTTCGCACCCGGGAACACGACGCTCCACCCTTCCAGGCGCAGGAAATCCGTCACCATTGCCGCCCCGAGGACGTGCTGCTCGCGCGAGACGGAAAGGCACACGCAGCGCGGCCTTCCGTCCTGGCGGGCCTCAGCGTCAGGCGCCGGGAAGAGCTTCGCCATGACGCGAACGGTTGCCTCGCTGATCGCGTGCTCCGCTCCGACGCTGAGCTGCCCCAGCTCCCAGAGCCTTCCAACCTCTTTGAGCGCGGGCTCGAAGATTTCCTGGCAGATGCGGCGGTAGGGCATCCCGTTGCGGAACGCCGTGTCGATGAGCTGCATCGCCGCCTCGAAACCGGTGTGCCTGAGAGTATCGAGGTACTCGACGGCGAGGCCTGCGGCCTGTGCGGCCGGCTCCTTCCGTACCTCAGCAACATCGTCATCCGGGCCGCGCATGGAGTCGCTTCTTCCAAGGAGAAAGTCCATGCTGACGTCGAAGAAATCGGCAAAACGTCCCAGCATGCGCTCGTCAGGAAACCGGAGCTTCTTCTCGTAGTTCGCGATCGTCGTCTGGGCAACTCCGAACGACTGTGCGAGATCCATCTGCCGGAGGCCGCGTCTTTTTCTCAAGTCTCTCAAACGTGTCGCAAAGTCAGCCATGTCTCATCACGAATTGTATACAACGCTTCAAATGATAGCTCGAAACGTGCACTGAAATCAAGCCTGGAATCGTCAATTCATACCAAAGAGCAGATGGTTTTTTCATGAGCAAAGAAAGCGTTCTTATCGTCGGAGCCGGCATCGGAGGTCTTTCCCTGGCAAACCTTCTCGCTCGTCGAGGTTTTTCCGTGCGAGTACTGGAAAAGAACGAGACCTCGGGGGGCAGGGCCAGGATATGGAAGAAAGATGGCTTCACATTCGACATGGGCCCGTCGTGGTATCTCATGCCGGAGGTGTTCGAGAGGTACTTCGAGTCCCTCGGAGAGCGGAGGAAGGACCACTATGACCTCAGCCGGCTCGACCCATCCTACAGGGTGTTCTTTACCCCCGGTAAGCCGGTGGATCTCTATCCCGACGCGGAGAAAAACGAATCAACATTCGAAGGTTTCGAGAAGGGAGGGGGCCGCCGGCTGCAACGCTATCTCGAAGACGCGAGGTACAAGTACGATACCGCCATGAGGGAGTTCGTGTACCGCGACTACACTTCCGTCGCGCAGTTCCTGAACCGCCGCATGCTGGTCGAGGGGGTCCGGTTGAACTTGCTCGGCAGCCTCGACCGGCACGTTCGGAAGTTTTTCAATGACCGCAGGGCCCGGCAGGCCCTGGAGTACCACATGGTCTTCCTCGGAAGCAGCCCCTACAACGCCCCGGGGATGTACTCCATCATGTCCCATGTCGACCTCACGCAGGGAGTTTTCTATCCGCAGGGCGGAATGGGACGACTGGTCGCATCCCTGGAAAAGATGGCCGCCGCCTCGGGCGTGGAGGTCCTCACGGGCCACGAGGTCACCCGGATCGTGTCGGCGGGAGGCAGGGCGCGCGGCGTCGTGGTGGACGGGCGTGGCAGGTTCGATGCCGACATCGTCTGTGTCAACGCGGATTATGCGTTCACGGAAACGAAGCTCCTCGACCGCACACAGCGCTCGTACTCCGCAAGCTCGTGGGACAGGCGCGTGCTCGCCCCCTCCTTCTTCATCCTGTACCTCGGCCTTGCGAAAAAACTGCGAAGCCCGCTGCACCACACCCTGTACCTGGCGCCGGAATGGGACAAGCACTTCACCGCAATCTTCAGCAAGCCCGCCTGGCCCGAGGATCCCTGTTTCTACCTGAGCTGCACATCGAAGACGGACCCCACGGTTGCCCCCGCCGGATGCGAGGCGCTCGTTGCCCTCGTCCCCGTTGCTGCGGGGCTTCCCGACGGCGATGATGAGAGGCGCAGGTACCGTGACTCCGTGATCGGAAAGGTCCAGGACGTGCTGGGAGAGAAAATCGAGGATGCAATCCGCGTGGAGCGCGTTTTCTCTCCCCGGGACTTCCTCTCCGACTACAACGCGTACAAGGGCACCGGGCTGGGACTTGCCCACACGCTCCGTCAGACGGCCATTTTCCGCCCTTCGCACAGGAGCAGGAAGCTGTCGAACCTGTACTACACCGGCGCCTACACGCACCCCGGCGTGGGAGTGCCCATGACCCTCATCAGCTCCCAGCTCGTGGCGGACCAGATCGCCAGCCCTGCTTGAATTAAGCGGAATTCAAGAATATTTCTAATTGTGTTATAATAGCGTTGATTTACCACGATTTGTATAGTATCTTCCGGCTCAAAGAGGGAAAAATGACAAGCAACGAATTGCACAGAACAGTCTTCCAGAAAGGGAGCAGGACCTACTTCACAAGCAGCCTGTTCTTTCCGGAGCGTGTACGCCGTGAGGTTTCCGTCCTGTATTCATTTGTGCGTGTCGCTGACGATTTTGTTGACGCGACTCCCCAGGACCGCGCGGGCTTCGAAGCGTTTCGGCAGCGGTACTCCGCATCCCTGCATGGAAAGAATACCCCTGATCCCGTTGTTGATGATTTTGTCCGCCTGATGCACGAAAAGCAGTTCGAACCGGCCTGGGTGGATGCTTTCCTCTCCTCCATGGAGGCGGA
>Ga0335070_10008974_pt1 | contig 11737 bp, 4 predicted proteins | sample Lox_Sample_13_FD_206722 | JGI IMG/M metagenome (GOLD analysis project Ga0335070, IMG submission 206722) | Soil microbial communities from Loxahatchee National Wildlife Refuge, Florida, United States - Lox_Sample_1.3 | ecosystem: Environmental > Terrestrial > Soil > Wetlands | place: USA: Florida...
GGGCTCACGTCTTGCCGCCCTTTCAGGGCTGAGATCCGCTGAATCCGTGGAAGATCATCAGCCCCAACGGGGCGACCAGCCGATAGCCAGGGGCAACGCCCCTGGCGCTGGCACCGCCGCGGAAGACCTCCACGCCACCATCGACGCCGTACTCGCCACCGATCCCGACCGCACCCGCATCGCCGCCGGCATCACCGCCCTCCTCGCCGGCACGCCGGCGCCGCCGGAGGAGACCTTCTTCGTCGTCCGCCGTTTCCTCGCCGCGCTTGCCGCCACGCAGCCGGTGGTGCTGGCGATCGACGACCTGCAATGGGCGGAACCGCTGCTGCTCGACCTCGTCGAGCACCTGGTGCAGTGGGGCACGGGCATCCCATTGCTGGTGCTCGCCGCAGCGCGCCCCGACCTGCGCGAGGTGCGCTCGTCGCTGGCACGCGCGGGCGAGCTGGTCAGCGACGTGGTGACGCTGGCCGGCCTCGACGCCGCCGCGGCGACGCGGCTGGCGGCGAACGTCATCGGCGCCGACGCGCTGCCGGCGGCGGTGGCCGGACGCGTGCTGGCCACCAGCGAGGGCAATCCGCTGTTCGTTGGCGAGCTCGTGCGCATGCTGGTCGCTGATGGCGTGCTCAAGCAGGAAGGGGACCGCTGGACCGCGGGCATCGACCTGGCGGATCTCTCCATGCCGCCCACCATCCACGCGCTGCTGGCCGCGCGCATCGAGCGGCTGGAAGCCGAGGACCGCACGCTTCTGGAGCGCGCGGCCGTCATCGGCCGGCAGTTCTCGCGTGCCGCCGTGGCCGATCTGTTGCCGGCAGAGCTGCGCGCGCACCTCGACGCGCGCCTCGAAGCGTTGCGCCGCAGCGAGCTGATCGAACCCGATACCGGCTGGTTCCTGGGCGAGCCGGCGCTGCGCTTCCACCACCGCCTGACCCGCGATGCCGCCTACCGCCGCGTGTTGAAGGGGACGCGCGCGGAGCTGCACGCCCGCTGCGCCGACTGGATCGAAGGCAAGGTGGGCGACGCGATCGAGCATCAGGAGACGATTGGGTGGCATCTGGAACAAGCACACCAGTACGCGCGCGAGCTGGGGCCGATCGACAGTCGCGGGCAGGCCATTGGGAGCCGCGCCGCGCAGTACCTTGGAGGCGCGGGCCGCCGCGCGCTAGCGCGTGACGACGTGTCGGTGGCCGCGGATCTGCTGGGGCGCGCGGTGCACGTGCTCAATGAAGCGGACCGCGGGCGTGCGGATTTGGCGCTCGACTGGTGCGAGGCGCTGCTCGCATCCGGCGACGTGGCACACGCCCGCGGAGCGATCGACGAGCTGGGGCGCTGGATCGACGACGAGATGGCGGCCTCCGGGTCCCTCCCTTTGAAAAAGGGAGGTCAGGAGGGATTTGTCGACGGAGCATCGGACCGAATCCCCCTCAGTCCCCCTTTTTCAAAGGGGGAAGGGGACCGCCTCCGCGCCTGGCACACCTGCTTCGCCGGCCGGCTCGCCGTGCTCACCGATCCGCAGGCGCTGCACGCCACGGCTACCGCGGTTGCGGCGGCGGCGGATGAGCTGGCCGCGGTGGGCGACGCCGCCGGTGAGGCGAACGCGCACCTGGTACACGCACTTGCTCTGCAGCGGCTGGGCAAGATCGGTGCCTCCGAGGCGGCGCTCGATAAGGCATTGGCCGCCGCCCGACGCGGGCACGACCGCCGGCGCGCCAACACGGTGCTCGCAAATGCACCGCTGGCGGCGCTGTGGGGACCGAGCCCGGTGACGCGCGCCAGCGGCCGCTGCCTCGACGTCGTGCGCGTCCTGCGCATCACCCAGGGCGCGCCGGCGGTCGAGGCCGTCGCGCTGCGCTGCCAGGCGGTGCTCGAAGCGCTGCGCGGCCGCAGCGATGCCGCGCGGCGCATGATCGCGTCGTCGCGGCGCATGGTCGAAGAGCTCGGCATCACCCAGGGGCTGCTCGAGACCGAGCATTTCGCCGGACTCATCGCACTGATCGAAGGGGATACCGCCGCGGCCGAACAGAGCCTGCGCGCAGCCTACGACGGATTGCGCCACCACGGCCTCGGGATCGACGCGGCGCGCGCCGCAGCGCTGCTCGGCATCACGCTGCTCGCGCAAGGTCGAGCTGCTGACGCCAAAGCACTCAGTCACGAGAGCGAGGCGCTCGCCGGCGACGATCTGCAGGCGGCGATCACCTGGCGGCGCGTGCGTGCCGGGGCGCTGGTCCAGCGCGGCGAGTACGCAGCCGCGGTCGACTTCGCCCGTGCCGCCGTCGACATCGCCGCCGCCACCGACAACCTCATCCACCACGCCGACGCCCGCCTCGCGCTCGCCGCGGCATTGCGCGCCGCGGGTTGCCACGATGAGGCGGTTGTCGAGCAAGCACGTGCAGTCGAGTTGTGGGACGCCAAGGGCGCCACTGTGCTCGCCGAGCGCGCGCGTGACACCTTCGGGCGCGCCGAGGCGGTGGAGCGAGCGGTCGATGATCGTGCAGCGCGGGTCCGTCCCGTACGCCGGCGCGTGGAAGCGAACGCCGCGACGGCGATTGCGGTGCGGCTCGACGCCGCGATCGCCGCACGGGACGACGACGCGCTCTCCACCCTGTTCCCCGACGAATCGGAAGCTCTGGACCATACGACCGGCAGCACTTTGGACGGCGGCGGCCTCGTCCGCTCGTGGCGCTACCTGCTGCGCGCTGAGGCGCCGACGTGTAGACACGAGCCGCTCGCGACCCTCGGCAACTCGCTCGCGCTTGTTCGCCAGTCGGTGTCGGCGAGCGGGTTTTCCGGCGGGACCTTCGATGTCGGCGCCTACAGTAAAGATATTATCGGTCTGCTGGAAGTCGACGCACAGGGACCCCCGCACTCCGAGTGGTTCCCCAACGACCGCCTAAGCGCCGCCGTCGCCCGCCTCTACGAGCGCTACGCCGAGCTGCTCCCCGCTGGACCCGCGCGCACCCGTGCAACGGCGACGGCGCGCTCGGTAGCGGCGCTGCTGGGCCCGATCGAGCTCGATCGCCTGGCCGCTTGGCACGCACCAGCCATCGAGGTTGCCGATCATCGGATCCTGGGGACCTGGTCCGCGCGCGGAGCGGAAGCGGCGTTGCAGAACTGGCGCTCTTTGCTCGATCTCGCCGATAGTACCATTCGCTTCGACGACATCCTCGGCCTACGGCCGGACGCGCTCCTGTGCCTCACGGCGTACTTCGGCGCGCACCGCGCCTGGGGCGGTGTCTGGGAGGAGCGGATGCTCACGCTGTGGGCGTTTGGAGCCGATGGTCGCTGGACGCGCGTCGAGGTGTTTGACGTCAACGGCGAGCCCGAGGCGCTCGCCCGCTTCGACGAGTTGACAGGCGAATCGACCGAGCGACCCCTGGATAGGTCCAAGGTTCCCCTCCTTACCAGGGAGGGGTCAGGGGAGGTTAGGCAAAGTGGCGTGAACAACCGGCCCCTAACCCCCTCCTCGGCAAGGAGGGGGGACCAGCGCCCACACGCCGGTTCCGTAACCCGCCGCGTGCGACCCAACGCAGCGACGGCAAATGCAGCTCGTATGGACGCTGCAATCGCCGCCCGGGACGTGGACGCGATCGCCGACCTGTACGCCCCCGACGCCGAGCGCACGGAACATCAATACGGCGACCACACGATCGACCGGCAGGGAGCGATCTTCTCGTACCGATCCATGCTGAACGCCCAAGACCTCACGTGTAGGCACGAGCCGCTGGCAACACTCGGCGATGCGCTGGCGCTGTACCGTGTGTCGGTCTGGGCGGGGGGATACGCCGGAAGGAAGCTCGATGTCGGCGTCTATGACATCGAGGTCTTTGGTTTGTTCGAGGTTGATACGAACGGGAGGCGCCGGCGGGAGGAGTTCTTCGCCACCCACCAGTTCGGCGACTCAATCATCCGCCTGTACGAGCGCTACGCCGAGTTGCTCCCCGAGGGCCCCCCGCGCGCCCGCGCCGCGGCGACGGCGCGCTCGGTCGCGCTGATGATGACAGGGCCGGCGGATCTCGACCGCTCCGCGGCGTTGGCACCTGCAATCGAGCAAGTCGACCACCGGATCCTGGGGACCTGGTCGGGACGTGGACCGGAGGAGTTCCTGCGGCACTGGCGCTCGTTCCTCCATCTCGCCGAAGACGTCGTCATGCGCGAGGACGACATCCTCGACTTACGGTCGGATGCGCTGCTCTTGCGCCGGACTCACCTTGGCACCGATCGCAGTGGCGGCGGCGCCTACGAGAGGCAGTTTCTCGTGCTCCTCACCTTTGGGACCGATGGGCTCGTAACGCGCAGCGAGCTGTTCGATTCAGACCGCGAGGCCGAGGCGCTCGCGCGCTTCGACGCGCTTACCGCTACTGGGTTCCCTCTCCCTGTGGGAGAGGGTCGGGGTGAGGGCAGCAGGTACGAGTTGCCGGGACAGGATCGCCCTCACCCCAGCCCCCTCCCAGGGGGAGAGGGAGCGGAGCGGACCCCGCGTATCGAGAACGTGGCGACGCGGCGGGTTGACCGGTTCCTGAGCGCGTGGGCAGCGCGCGACTGGGAAGGGATCGCCGCGACCTTCGCGCCTGGTTTTCGGCTGACCGATCGCCGGAGCTACGCCCATCTCGACCTCGATCGCGACCAGCATCTCGAGTACCTGCGCTGCAGATTCGAGATGCCCTCGTCCTTCACCACGTCGGAGGTGCTCGCGACGCGGGGGCAGCGACTCGCGCTGACGCGGTCACACTTCACGCTGGCCGATCGTGATGTCGGGCCGAGCGAGAGCGAGTCGCTGGCGGTCAGCGAGACTGACGAGCATGGCGACTGTGTGGCGCTGGTCATGTTTGACCCCGATGCCCTCGACGCCGCATATGCCGAGCTGGACGACCGCTACGCGGCGGGCGAAGGCGCGCCGTACGCGACGCTGCTCGCGAAGCTACGCGCCGTGGGCACCGGCGATCAGGATGCGTTGGCGAGTTCGCTGGCGGACGGGTTCAGGTTTGTCAGCCACCGCCGGTTCTTCGCGGGAACGGCTTGGAGCCGCGACGAGTTCTTGGCGTACTTGCGCACGGGTATGGGCGATGTCGACGTACGCAACCGCGTTCGCATCGATCACGTGCCGCGCCTGTCCGCCACCGCCGGCGTCAGCGTGCTGGCTCTGTACGGCACCGTGGGCGGCGGTGACTTCGAGATCCCGATCGTGAACGTGTTCACCCACGACGGCAGCCGCTTGCACACGATGGAGACCTTCGACCTCGACCAGCTCGACGCCGCGCTCGCGCGCTACGAGGAACTGAGCGCCGGGGCGAAGCGCACACCCCGCATCGAGAACGCCGCGACGCGCGGGCTGGACCGGTTCGCCGACGCGTGGGCAACCCACGACTGGGAGCGTATCGCCTTGAGGTTCGCACCGGGTCTGCGGCTGAGCGACCGCCGCAGCCACGCCCACCTCGACCTCGATCGCGACCAGCATCTCGCGTCGCTGCGCTTCGTATTTGGGATGTGCTCGTCCCGCTATACGCACGAGGTGCTCGCGACGCGGGGTCATCGACTCGTTCTGGCGCGGTTGCACCTTGAGCTCGCCGATCGGGATATCGGTCCGAGCGAGACCGAGTCGCTGGCAGTCAGCGAGACTGACGAGCATGGCGACTGTGTGGCGCTGGTCATGTTCGACCCCGACGACCTCGATGCCGCCTACGCCGAGCTGGACAACCGCTACGCTGCGGGCGAAGCCGCCCCCTACGCTCGCGCCTGGGAAACGCTGCTGCGCTTTGAGCGGGCGACGGCGGCGCGGGACTGGGAGCAATGGGTTTCCGCGTTTGCCCCGGACTACGTCGTCGACGACCATCGTCGGCTCGGATGGGGTACGCTGCACTCACGCGAGGAATACATGGCGTACGTCCGCGCCCTCGTCGATCTCGCACCCGACGTCACGACGCGCTTGGACCATGTCCTCGCCCTCGATGACCGCCGCAATTTCCACATTCGGCGCTGGGTGGGGAGCCGCGAGGGCGGACCGTTTGAGATGCCCCTCGTCGCGGTGAGCGCGCTCGGTCCGGACGGGCGCATCCAACGGAGCGACATCTACGATCCCGACCAGCTCGACGAAGCCCGGGCGCGGTTCGAGGCGATTGGTGGTCCTGGAACCATACCTAGACCAGAATCGTTCCAACACAGTCGTGGCCAGTCTGCCGACGGGCATTCCCTCGATACGCCCCCTGAGAAGACGAGGCCTACTCGGGCCGAGCGGCCAACCAGGTCGCAGACGAACATCCAACCGTTCACCCCGAGTAGCCGCCCTCCTTTGGCGGCGTATCGAGGGGCGCCCGCTTCGCCGACACCGTCTTCCAGACGGACGGGGGGTGCAACCAGCGACCCGCTCGGCGCGCTGGCGAAGCCGAACGCAGCGACTGTTGCGATGGATCGCGTGCAGTTGGCGTTCGCGGCCCGCCACTGGGCGGCCCTGCGCGCCCTCTGCGCGGCGGACGTGAAATTCGAGGACCGTCGCGGTGAGACCCCGGTCTCAGGCGATGCCGAATCGTGGATCGCGGACATGCAGGAGATCGCGCAGGCGCGGCCCGACGCCCGCTGCGAGCGGCAACTCGTGCTCACCGCGGGTGATCGCGTGGACCTCGAACGCATCTTCGTCGGGGGCGAGCCACGAGAGTACCTGTGGCTGACCGAGGTCGACGAGCGCGGGGCGATCAGCGCCGCCATCGCGTTTGACGCCGGCGACTGGCGCGCCGCCCATCGAGAGGCCTTCGGCCTCTGGTACGCGCGCGACGCGGTGGCCGCGGCCGTCCTGGGGCCGGCCGTCGAAGGCGTCGAGGGGTGGAACGACCGCGACAGGGATCGGATGCGCGCGGCGGTCTCGGAGCACATCGTGCAGCATGACCACCGTCTGACCGGCGCGGGTCGGACCGACGGTGCGGATGCGGTTCTCGATGACGGGGCGGCGATGTGGGATCTGGCGCCAGACGTCCAGATCGAGCCCCGGTTCGTGCTCGCCCTCGATCGCCACGGTGTCGTCGTCGTGATGCGGTACTTCGGAACCCTTCCCGAAGGAGGCCCCTGGGAGGCCTACATCGTATACGTGGCGGCCGTCGCACGCGGCCGCATCACCCGATTGGAACTCTTCGAGCTCGAGCACGTCGACGCCGCGCTGGCGCGCTTCGAAGAGCTGCGAGGAGGCGCCTCATGACTGAGGGCTGCAGTCGAGCGTCGCGTAACGCCTCAGCGGTGGTCTCGTGCCCGGCGGCGCGCTGCAGCGAGATCCTCGTAGATGCCTCTGCGAGGTCCGACCGCCATGACGCGGACGAGCCGAGTCGACCGATCGAGCTCGTAGACGATGCGGAATCGCCGTACGCGGTATCGCCAGAGCCCAGCGAGCTCTCCACGCAACGGCTCGCCGATCGACGGGGACTCGCGCAGCGCGTCGAGCGCGCTGCGGACGCTGCGCTTGAGATCGGGATGGAGTGCGCGGATGACCTCGGCGGCCTGCGGAGCAATGACGAGCCGATATCGGCTCATCGGCCGTCAGCGCCGGCGGGCGCGCTTGGGAGGCTCGCTGAACACCTCGTCGAGGGACAGCCCCTTCCCCCCACGGGCGAAGTAGCGCTGGCTGCGCCTGATCTGGCACATCAGGTCCGGATCGCTGAGCACAGCGACGGTGGCTTTCAGGCGCTCGTACTCGGCGAAGTTGACGAGGACCGCCGCCGGACGACCCTTGCGGGTGACGATGATCTCCTCCTCGCGTTCCTCCACCCCGGTCAGGAGCGCCGGAAGATGCGTCTTCACCTCGGAAATCGGCAGCGTTCGGGGCATGCGGAACACCTCATATGGACCAGAAAACTGGTCTACGGTACCAATGCGCGCTTTGGCGTGCAAGGCAAGCACGTGGTGGAACGATTTGCGCAGGTTGTCTTGGTGACAGGCGAGAGCCAGGTTGCTCACTGCGTCCATGCCTCCGTGTTGCTTGGCAGCGACATGCTCGATGTGAAATGTGAAGAGGGGATCGTCGTACAAGTAGCCGCGTCGTCGTCGCAGTTCCGAACATGGAGAGATTATACCTCAAGACCGTCCCCTCTCAACTCAACTGTCGACTCCCAACTTCCCTCCATCGGATGAAGGCGCAATGATCTGTGCACACTGCGGGAGCGATAACCCGGCCGACAAGAAGTTCTGTGGCGATTGCGGCACGGCACTGGACAATCGCTGCCCGCAATGCGGCGCGGACAATCCGGCCAACAAGAAGTTCTGCGGCGACTGCGGCGCGACGCTAGTTGACAGTTCCCAGTTGAGAATTGAGAGGAGTGGGGACTCTCAACTCTCAACTGTCAACTCTCAACTCGCAGCCAGTCCCCGCGCCCACACCCCCAAGCATCTCGCCGACAAGATCCTCACCTCCCGCGCCGCCCTGGAAGGCGAGCGCAAACAAGTCACCGTCCTGTTCGCCGACGTGAAGGGCTCGATGGAGCTGAACGAGCAGCTCGATCCGGAAGCGTGGTCGCAGATCATGAACCGCTTCTTCCAGATCCTCGCCGACGGCGTCGAGCGCTTCGAAGGCTTTGTCGACAAGTTCACCGGCGACGGCATCATGGCGCTCTTCGGCGCGCCGATCGCCCATGAAGATCACGCCCAACGGGCCTGCTACGCAGCGCTGCACCTGCGCGAGGAGCTGCGCCGCTACGCCGACGAGTTGCGGATGCAGCAGGGGATGAACTTCTCCGTGCGCATCGGGCTGAACTCCGGCGAGGTCGTCGTCGGCGCGATTGGGGACGACTTGCGTATGGAGTACACGGCCCAGGGCCACGTCGTGGGGCTCGCCCAGCGCATGGAGCAGGTGGCCGCCGCCGACCGGATCGCGGTCTCCGAACATACCGCGCGGCTCGTCGCTCCCTACTTCGACCTGCGCGACCTGGGCCGCTTGCAGCTCAAGGGCGCGTCGGAGCCGGTCCGGGTGTTCGAGTTGGAGGGCGCCGGGTCGGTACGCACCCGGCTCGACGCCGCGCGCGTCCGCGGCTTCACGCGTTTCGTCGGGCGCGAACGGGAGACGGCCACGCTCGACGCCGCCCTGCAGCGCGCGCTCAGCGGCGAGACGCAGATCGCCGGCGTGGTCGGGGAACCGGGGGTCGGCAAGAGCCGCCTCTGCATCGAGCTGCTGGCGCGGGCACGGGCGCAATCGATTGCGGTCTACGAGGGCCACTGTCTGTCGCACGGCCGCGCTCTGCCGTTCCACCCGATCCTGCAGCTCTTCCGCGCCTACTTCGGCATTCACGAGACCGATCCGGCCGCCGAGGCACGCCGCAAGATTGCCGGCACGCTGGTGCTGCTCGATGACCGGCTGCGCGAGGCGCTGCCGCTGGTGTTCGACTTTCTGGGCGTTCCCGATCCGGAGCGCCCGCCACCGCGCCTCGACCCCGAGGCCCGCCAGCGCCAGCTCGTCGGCTTCACGGGAGAGCTGGTGCGGGCGCGCAGCGCGCGCGAACCGGCGGTGCTGCTGATCGACGACCTGCACTGGATCGACCCCGCCAGCGATGCGCTGCTGGCAGCCGTCATCGAGGTGATGAGCGGAACGCGGACATTCGTGCTGCTCAACTTCCGCCCCGAGTACCGCGCCGAGTGGATGCGGCGCGCCGATTACCAGCAGGTCGCGTTGCGGCCGCTCGGGCCGGAGGCGATCGACGAGTTGCTGCGTGCCCTGCTCGGCGACCACGCCTCGCTGGCGCCGCTGCTCCCGCGGCTGCGCGAACGCGCCGGCGGCAACCCGTTCTTCGCGGAAGAGCTGGTCCAGTCGTTGGTGGAAGCGGGCACTCTCGGAGGCACCAAGAGCGCGTATCGCCTCGAGGTGCCCGTCGCGGAGCCGTCGCTGCCGCCGTCGGTGCAGGCGGTGCTGGCGGCGCGCATCGATCGCCTCGCCGAGCCGGAGAAGCGCGTGCTCGAAGCGGCCGCCGTGATTGGGCGGGAGGTCTTCGAGCCGCTGCTGCGCCGCGTGTGCGATGAGATTGCCGAGCTGCCGGGGCATCTGGCGACCCTGGTCCGCAAGGAACTGCTGTTCGAGCAGGCGCTGTATCCGGAGATCGTCTACGCCTTCAAGCACCCGCTCACGCACGAGGTGGCCTACCGCAGCCAGCTTGGCGCGCGGCGCGCGCGCGTGCACGCTCGGGTGGCCGAGGCGCTCGAGGTGATGCATGCGGCCGACGCGGACGCGCATGCGGCGCTCATCGCGCAGCATTGGAGCGAGGCCGGCGAGGCGCTGCGGGCCATGCGCTGGCACGCGCGCGCCGCCGCCTGGAGCGGCGTCCGCGATCTGCCCGAGGCCATGCGGCACTTCGAAGCGGTGCGCCGGCTGGCGGGCGCGATGCCTGAGTCGCCTGAGGTACGCACTCTGGAGTCCGAGGCATGCGTCGGACTGTTGAGCATCGGTTGGCGGATGGGGCTCGCCGAAGAAGAGGCGGCGGCTATCTTCGCAGAGGGAATGCGCTTCGCCGAGCGGGACGAGGACATCGCCACCCGCGCCCAGCTGCTCGACGCCTACGGGGTCCAACGCGTGATCGCCGGACACGGCCTGGAAGGGTGCGCGCTTCGAGATCGGCGCCACCGCGCGCGCCGAGCGAGTAGCGCAAGAGATGAGGGGGTAGTTGCGTGGACAGCGTTAAGCCGGTCTGGCTATACTTCTGGCCACAATTCACGGAGGAACAATGCGATTTGCCAGCGTAGCCGAGGTGAAAAACCACCTGTCCGAATTCTTGAGCCGAGCGCGTAAACGCAAGGAACCCATCATCGTCACCCATCACGGGAAACCCTATGCGCTCATCCAGCCGATCTCGGAGCACGATCTGGAAGACTTGGGGTGGGATCGGCTCGCAGCCCAGCGGCTCGAGGAAGCGTGGGCGGGAGACGACGATGCCCTCTATGACTACCTATGAGCGTGGTCAGGTGATTGTTGTGGCGGTGCCGTTTTCCGATCACTCAGGTGTCAAGCCGCGGCCCGCATTGGTGGTCAGCACCGCGACGGTTCATCGATCCCTGCCCGACATCCTGGTGTGTCCCATCAGTAGCCAACCGCGGTACTTCCGCAGGCCCGGCCCGGGCGATTGTCCTCTGACCGATTGGGCCGCGATCGGGTTCCGCCACCCCAGCACCGTTCGCGTGTCGAAGCTGCTGTCCGTGGATAAGGGAATCGTCGCCCGTGTCTTGGGTCGATTGCCCGACGCCGCGATGCGTAGAATCGGCGGCACGCTGGAACAAGCCCTGGGACTGTGATGCACGGCGGCGCCTCGGAGTCGGCATGATCTCGGCTGCATGCCACCGCAGGAACCCATCTGAGCTGCTTGTGCGAAGGCTGCGGTGCGCGGTCGAGATTGGTGCCACGACGCTTGCCGTGCGCGTGGCGCAAGAGATGAGGGTGTAGGTTGGAGCCCGACACCGCCTTTACGCGCCGCGTCTGCGCCGTGCTGCTGGCCGATGTGACCGGCTTCAGCACGCTCATGGGAGAAGACGATGAGCGCACCGCCCGCGCGGTGCATCAACGTCAACGACGGTTACCATCTCTGGTCGGAGACTTATGATGAGGACGCCGCGGACATCCTGGCCATCGAGAGCAACGTGGCGCAGCGCGTCGCTGGCGCCCTCAAGGTCACCCTGCTCGCCGATGAACAGGAGCGGCTGCAGCGGAAGCCCACGGAAAATCAGGAAGCCTATGACCTCTATCTGCAAGGCCGCTACTACTGGAACAAATTTTCCGAGGACGGTTTCA
>Ga0335070_10008975_pt1 | contig 11736 bp, 7 predicted proteins | sample Lox_Sample_13_FD_206722 | JGI IMG/M metagenome (GOLD analysis project Ga0335070, IMG submission 206722) | Soil microbial communities from Loxahatchee National Wildlife Refuge, Florida, United States - Lox_Sample_1.3 | ecosystem: Environmental > Terrestrial > Soil > Wetlands | place: USA: Florida...
GACGGCGTGTCGCGTGTCCGTAAGAAAGGCATAACGCAAAGCGCAGAGAGCATAGAGTGAATTACTCCATTCCCGCCTTGTGATTTTGCTCCACTTTACCAGAAATAAACCAACTTGACAATAATAATCATTTTTTGTGCCGCCGAGAAAGCATGGAGGATAGAGCCCGCCTACGCCAAGGCTTCGGCGGATAAACATAGGGTAAGTTCTTGAAAAAAAACATAAGATGTAGATCGACTCCTATAACAGAGACCTAATTCTGTTTGTTGAAATCAACTGTCCTGGTCAGAAATTGGCCAAAAGTGGACTGAACGTGATGATGGGGAGATAGGGGGACCCTGAACCACGTAGGGTTCAGGGCAAGCGCGGAGACACAAAAAAACAGGGACGCGGGGATGTAACCCCCCTCTTTCCCCCCTTAGCCTAAGGGGGGATGAAGAGGGGTTATAATCCAGAAACGGGGACGCGGAGATACTGAGACGCGAGGGAGTTGACGGAAATGAAACCAGGGGCCGATTTTGATATAATATTTTTTGGGGACTATTCAACTCCTCACAGATTTGCCATATTGTCAATCATTAAGCACTGGAGGCAACCAATGGATGAGAATAAGATTTTGGAGAGAATCACTGTTAATCCGAAGATTTTCGGAGGGAAACCTATCATTCGAGAACGACGGCTTGCTGTTGAGCACGTCCTCGGGACGCTTGCCGCAGGAGATACCCCTGAAACGATTCTGCAGGGCCATCCTTGGCTTGAGCTCGATGATATCAAGGCTTGTCTAATCTATGCGCGAAGACTGGTCGGTCACGAAAGGGTCGAACCCTTATTGCTGGAGACCTGAACGTGAAATTACTCTTTGACGCATGCGTATCGAGCGGCGCCAGCAGGGAACTGCAATCCAAAGGCCATGACACTATTTGGGCCGGCGATTGGCCGAGAATCCCAGTGACGATGAAATTTTGGAAAGAGCTCATCGGGAAGGCAGGATTTTAATAACACTGGATAAGGACTTCGGCGAGCTGGCAATCGTCCATGGCAAGCCTCACTCGGGGATTATTCGGCTTGTTAACCTTTCGTCTAGGCAACAAGCGCAAGCCTGCTTACGGGTGATTGAACTTCACGGAGATGAGCTTAGATCCGGCGCAATCATTACTGTAGAACCAAACAGGATTCGAATTCACTTACAAGGCACTTAACAGATTACATTTCCCAATATTTTTACTTATTTTTCTTTCCAAAAATCTCATTCGTCCCTATCTTTCAATTGTTAAAAGGGTAACTCCTGTCTCTTGTTCGTCAATTGCCGGTAGGCAGGAATTGCGGAATGACTAAGGAGCCCATAATAGAGAAGACAAATGTTTCAGAAAATCTCCCCCCTGCCTTCGTCCCGCAAGGCGGGGCTTCGCGCAGGCAGGTCGCCCCTCTTGCCTGCCTGTGCGGCAGGGAAAAGATAGGCAAAGAGGGGGGTAATTCCTCCCCTACATCACTCAAGTTCTGCAGACTTTTTTATAGTTGCATCTGGAGATGATGTGTTCATCTTCTATTTTACTGAAGCGATCTTCTTCCATGGGGATGTTATTCGAGACATCGATGAGAAGGGACTGCATGTCTTTGACGCTTCCGTTGATGTAACCCTTGATGCCTTTCATCTCTTCTTGACCCACTGAAAACCAGTTGGATTTATCAATGGAGAGGTTATACTCAATGATGCTCAGCAATTCGGGAGAAATATTCCATTTCTCCATAGCGTAAAGGGCATAACAGCCTAATTGGATGGAGAGGTCTTCCGAGAGGCTCTTTCCCGTCTTCCAGTCGTAGATGTAGATACCCTCCCCTTCTTTTATGGCACAGTCGATGACCAAATTGATTCTGGTATGATCCAGATGAAAAGATGAGAATTCTTCCACTTCAAGCCACCCCTCTCTTAGATGGGACTTTAAGCCATCATAAATATCCGAGGCATAAAAATTTCTCAGGCAAGTCTCCACATTCCTCGCCGCCTCTTTCCATTCCTCATCATTCACTTCCTCTTCGTATTCATGTTCTAAAAGGCCGCAGGATTTAGGATTCTTCCAGTAATTCTTCGACTTTGAAGAACGAAACTCCGCTCTCATCTGGTCGAGAGTAATGGAAACGATTTCATCTACCGGAAGGACCCTAATTCCCCTTCGGATATTGTAGAGCGATCTTTGAATGCACTCATGGACTTTTTCTCCTGCCCACATCTGCCTGTTCTTGAGGTTCTTGAGAACATAAACCTGCCGGGTTCTCTCCGGCGCGCTCTCAAGCCATCCGTTCCAGTAGCCGTAATACGCAAACCAGTACTGCCTGGGGCAGGTTTTAAAGATCTCATCCCTGGTTTTCGACCAGGAGAATTCGTTCTTCAGTTCGGTCATGACGCTCCCAGCCTCTCCGAGAGAAGGGTGTACCTTCGTTGGGGTTTGTTATTCCTTATGGCAATAGACAGGGCCTTTTTTGTTCCGATCAGGATGACCAGTTTCTTGGCCCTGGTGATTCCTGTATAGATCAGGTTTCTCTGCAGAAGGAGGTAGTGTTGGGTGACAACGGGAAGGATCACGACCGGGTACTCGCTCCCCTGGGACTTATGGACGGATACGGCATAGGCCAGGACAACTTCGTCGAGATCAGAATAGTCATAGGGAACCAGTCTCCCATCGAATTCAATGACCACCTCTCTTTGCTCCGGATCGATCTTTGAGATCCACCCGATATCCCCGTTAAAGACATCTTTATCATAATTGTTAATGATCTGCATCACCTTGTCTCCTGATCTGAAGCTCCAGGCGCCACGGGTGATGCCCGGCGGACCGGGGTTCAGTCTCTTCTGCAACTCGACGTTGAGATTGGTGACACCAATGGTCCCCTTGTGCATGGGTGTCAGGACCTGGGTCTCTCTCACTGGGTGAAACCTGAAGTGCCTCGGTATCCTCTCACTGCAGAGGTCCAGGATATTTTGAAGGATCTTCTCCGGATCTTCTTCCTGGATGAATTGAAAGTCACTTTTTTCCGGTTGGTCGATCTCCTTTAAGACGGGGAGTTGACCTTGATTGACTTTGTGTGCGTTGACCACGATCGTGCTCTTCTGGGCCTGGCGAAAGATCTCGGTGAGCGTCACCACGGTAAATCTTCCTGACCTGATGATATCCTTCAGGACATTTCCGGGCCCCACCGAAGGGAGCTGATCAATGTCTCCTACCAATATCAGGTGGGCGTTGGATGGAATGGCTTTCAGGAGATGGTACATCAAGAGGGTGTCGACCATGGAGGTCTCATCGATAATGACCACATCTGCCTCAAGAGGATTGTCCTGGTCTTTCTTAAAACCACCCTTATAGGGAGAGTATTCAAGGAGTCGATGGATAGTCTTTGCCTCCCAACCCGTCGCCTCATTCATCCTCTTGGCTGCTCTTCCTGTGGGAGCGGCAAGAAGGATCCTCAGCCTTAATTGCTGAAAGATTCTCAAGATGGCCGTGATGATGGTCGTCTTCCCGGTCCCGGGACCGCCGGTGATGATCAACACCTTTGAAGTGGCTGCCAGAAGAACCGCCTCTTCCTGTCTCTGGGCAAGCTCTATGTTTAGCTTCTGCTGTACCCATTCGATCGCCTTTTCGGGATGGATGGGCCGGATGTTCGAAGGAGATTCCTTCAGATTGATTAACCTTTGAGCCACTCCCGTTTCCGCCACATAGAAGGGAGCGAGAAAGGCGGCTCTAAGATGACCTTCAGGATCAAGGTCTTCTAAGAAGATCTCTTTTTCTTTGGATAGTTCCCTTACGGCCAGGATAATGATTTCTTCATCCACATTGAGTATTTCTTTTGCCTTGTGAATCAATTGCCTTTCAGGATAGTAGACATGGCCTTCTTCCGTCAACTGATTCAGGACATAGAGGAGGCCTGCTTTTGCCCGGATCAGGGAATTGCGATCGATACCGAGATTTTGCGCGATCTTGTCTGCTGTGATGAAGCCAGTCCCGTATATGTCGTGAGCTAAGCGATAGGGATTTTCTCTGACAATTTCAATCGATTGGTTTCCGTATTGTTTGTAGATCTTGGCAGAATAGGAAGCGCTGACTCCATGGCCCTGCAGAAAGATCATGATCTCTTTAATCTCCTTCTGCTCCTCCCATGCTCTTCTGATCATCGAGATCCGTTTCGGACCGATTCCTTCGACCTCGGATAGCCTCTCAGGTTTCTTTTCAATGACCTCGAGTGTATCAAGCCCAAATTTCTCGACAATCCTCTCTGACATGATCGGGCCAATGCCATTAATCAATCCCGAGGCAAGATATTTCTGAATCCCCAGGAGGGTGGCCGGTACGGTGACTTCGAACGTCTCGACCTGGAATTGTTCACCGAATCTCTTATTGTGTACCCATTGACCCGTCAGTTTCAGGGATTCACCGGGGTTGATACCCGAAAGATTACCAACAATGGTGGTCAGCTCCCTTCTATCTTTTTGACGGAGTTTCGCCACTACGAAGTCATTCTCTTCGTTGTGAAAAGAGATTCTCTCGAGAAGACCGTCAATGACGGACATTTTTTACCTATTTTTTGCTAAGGTGATATAAAATTCTAAACCGGTATCCGTTCTTTTACAATTAATTTGTAATTTTCAATTAATTTTAAGAGGTTATGTCTGCCCGTTTCTTAGGCAAAGCGGTGGGGAGGGCCCCTATGAAGGGAAAGAGGACCTGATTCCACAACTATTCAACAACCTTTTGTGGATTGTCAGCACGGGGGAAGAGATAGCGTGACACGGAGGCGTGGAGATGAGGGAAGAAAGACGCGGTGATGGGGTGACGGGGAGATAATGAAACATCTTAAATTTCGGATTGCGAAATGCGAAATGTGGATTATACCGAATAGAACATCCCGCCGCATATTTCAGGACCTGAACCGGAGTTCACGCCCTCAGAAAAATGGGATCCAAGATCCAAATATCATTTTATAGAGCCCGAAGGCGAGCAGCAGTATATTCAGGAGGAGCGAGGCGATGAGAAGTCCTTTTGTGATTTTGTTGTTGGACTTCGTCGATTTTTCGTCGACTTGAATCCGGCTATCCGACAGGGCCACCCTTGTCCCTGCCTCTTTTCGCTCATCGAGAATTTTCGTGATCATTTGGGTTAGTTTTTGATAATCAAGTTCCTTTCTCTCTTTGGGAACAGCTTCCTTAATCAGGTCGAGAAGTTCCGCCCGGATGGAGTCCGTGATTCCTTTCTTCAGTTTGGAGGATAATCGCTCAACCTCTTTTCGGATGGTCTGTTCCGCTTGTTTCGATATTCCGTCCGCGGTCGTTTTTAGTTTCGCGGCGATCTCGGAATCAACGGCCGCTTGCAACTCCTCCTTGATATATTTCGCATAGATCTCCCCGAAGATTTCCTGTATTTCGGTTTTGTATTCTTGGCTTAAGTTTCCCATGGCCCGGGCTTCCCCTACGACGATTTATTGATGGGTATACTCGAGGTATTTCAGGATTCCCCAGAGTTCCAGAAATTTTTCCAGCTTGACGTCGGTGTCGTCGTTTTTCTGGGGTTCTCTCCAGCCCCGGAGGGCCTTCAAAAAATCCTGCCTCAGTTGATTGTCCATTTGAGTCAGTGCGGTCGTGTTCTTCAACATTTCCTTTTCGAATGACGACAATTTCTTAAGCTCCGCTTCGGCTTGATCGAGTTCTGCCACCCCCTTTTCTTTCTTCTCCTCGTATTCTTTTGTGATGTCCCTTTCCCAGCCTCTTTTGAGCTCGGTGAATTGCTTTTGGACCGAATGCTCAAGTTCTTCGATGTAATTTTTCAAAGAGGCGATCGGGGAGCCATCCAGCCCTCGTGCAAAGGATGCTTTCAGTTCTTTCTTGACTCCGATATGGCAGAAATCCTTGATGTTTGACCAGAGCGGGTTCACCTTTAACTCAAGTATTCTTTCCCTGACTCCATGGCTGTGAAATAGTGAGGTTATGAGGGAGGATCTTTCTTCCGGTTTCAGGGCCGAGTTTTTTATCTTGCCCGCGAGTTTGTCGACCAGCGCGGAAACATAATCGGCCAAGTCTTTCAGACTCCGATTGTAACGATCATTGGACTTGTTGTCTGCAATCTTTTCGCAGAGGCGGCTGATTTCCTCCCTGAGACTGTCGAAATTCACAATGTCCTCCAGAACGGGAAGGCACGCCATTCTTTTCTGCTGACGCTCTTCGAACACCTTCAGGTTCCTCTTGACCGTATCCAGGGCGCTGCGGAGCTCCTTCTTTTTTCGAGAAAGCGAAGGTCTAAAGATTTCAAGCATCTGAATCAGTTTATCGGAGGCGTTTCCAAAATTAAGCAGATGTATTTTTCTACAGTTCTCCGCGAGATATCTTTCGATCTCCAGCAGACTCTTTTCCGTCAGTGTTTTGTAACGGAGGTAGTCGCTCTTCTGGCTTTTGAACACAGAAAAATGGAAGCCCGAAAAACCCAGGTTCCTCTCCTTTGCATAGGACAAAAATTTTTCGCGAATGAAGGTCTCGGGGTCATCCAACCCATGATCGCGGCATGTTTTATCAAGCTGGTCAAAGAAATTGGAGATAAAGACCAGCCTTTCCCTTTCGATTTCTCGAGTCAGGTGGCTGTTGTCGTCAAGGACTTTCAGAGATTCCGTGAGGTTGGGTTCGTTTCCGATCAGCATCCATAGAATAAGAGAGTGGTTGAACATCTTCACCGTCACTTCCTCTTCCGTTTCGGATTTCCACGACGCCAGCCCGGGCGTGTCGTAAATAATATAGTCTTTAAAATACCTCACCGGGTAAGAAAGATCGATATAGTCGATGTGCTGAATCGGGTCGTAATCGAGTTCCGGATTGGCCTGGATGAGCCTGTTGAAAAGCTCAATGCCGGACGCTGCCTCGAGAAGGATCTCAACGCTGCCGTTTTTCTCATCGAATCTTGCTGCGTCGGACTGCTGGATCTCTTTCTTGAGGGACGCTGGAGGGGGGCTCCGGGGGGAGAGTTTGAGCGAAGCCTTCTTTTCACCGCTGTGCTGAAGTCTCAGGATCCTTCGTGTTTCCGTCTTGCAGGTTTCGGGAATCACTTTGACCCCGTCGCTGTCCAGAATGTAGTTCAGAAAGGAGGACTTTCCGGAACTCGTCTTTCCTGCGATATAGATGCTTTTTTGTTTCGAGGAGATCTCCTCGATGAAAAGCTCTATGAGCTTGACCAGTCTCCGACTCTCTTTCTCCTCAACCAATCCCCATTCGTCGGAGCCTTTGATGCATTCCAGCGTCCCAGCGAGTTGACCCGCGTAGGGGCTGATGGCGTCAACCAACATTTGGTTCACTCTCAGGAAGGTCGTTGACCGCTCCCCAATTCACCATCCTTTCTTTCCGAAAGGGATTCTCTATTTTCCATAGGACGTTTCGAATTGAGGTTGATAGGTTTCGAAGATATGGATCACTCGATCGCAAACCCCCATGCCTTTTAAAGCCTCCTTGGCTTCCCTGTTCCCCGGCTTAAAGGTTTCTTCCAATCCTTCGAAGATCGCATTCTGGACCTCATTGTAAGCCGGCTCAAGGATTTTTCTAAAATGGTCGAAGAAGTCGTCCTCATTCTCTTTGATGGCGCTCTCCAGCTTCCCCTTCAGCTCATCCAGCATGTCGTTCAACATCAAACCCAGGTCAATCAAATCTTTGACAATCAGCAACCATCCGAGGAAGGGGATTCCTTTGGTGGGTGCAATCTCTGCCTGCTCTTTTGCGTAATCCACGCTGAGCTTGATGAAGATTTTCCTGAACATCTTTACAAAAAGCTTCTTAAATTTGGTCATCCCCTTCTTTCTCATATCGGAGGCAGCCATCTTTTTGACCAGGCTCCCGATCATCTTCCCCAGCTTATCCATCAGGCTCTTCATGACTTCATTGAGCCTGGCATCGTCAAACCTGGCATGCTTCATCCCGTACTTAAATTTGACGCTGTCGGGTTTTCCTTTCCCTGTTTTGAATTCCCTGGTCTTGATCTTCTCGCCGCTGAAAGATCCCAGACTTAACTCTGCGACAATATTCTTGACCTCCTCGACCGCTTCCGTAATGATGCGCTCCGTTTTCGCTTCCGCCAGGACTTCGAATTCTGCCTCGACAATCTGGCTGATTTCCCTCATCACAGGACCTTCGTCCTCGCCGCGGAAAATCTGTGGAGTCATCTGCTTTAAGAATTCTTTCCAGAGATCTTTCTTGCTGATTCTTTTGCCGATTTCTTCGAGTATTCTTTTTACAAGATTTTCGCTCATCTGCCTGGAGTATCTTTGGATTCTTGCAAGATACCATTCCCGGTACCTCAGGCGGAATGCCGCCTTCAAGGCGGCCCTTTCCTTCTGCTCTGTTGCAAATGCCCTATCCTTTTCCTCGATGGTTTTTTGGTAATCACTCTTTTTTTTCTTGATGGCGGACAGGATATTCTGGTGCCCGTAGAGACGGGTAACACCGTCTTTGACCCTCGATATTTTCTCCTGAAGCGACCGGTTGAAGATCACCTCCTGCGCAAAGTGTTCTATGGTGGGCAGCATGGAGCTTTGGAAGGAAAAGGCTCTCCCTTTTTCCGTCAGGACATATCCGCGGTCCTTCTTCATTATAAAACGGTTTGTATAAAGCCAATGGATAAACTGATCCCTGTCGAATGCCGCTGCCCCTTTTTTTTCTGTCAGGCCTCTTTCGTCATATGCGTTCCAGAGTGAAAATTCATCCATCACGGCGGGACCTTCGTCGACAAATGGAAATCCGTGCCTTAAATAGTTCCAAAACATTCTCAAGCCGGCTTCCTCGCCCGGCAGGATGTCATCCGAGTTGGAGAGGATTCGATCGGGCTTCATCCCTAATGCGGATTCAGCCGCGAGCCCGTTATAAACGAAAAAACAAACGCGCTCCTTCCCTCCAGACTCCTTTCTTAGAAGCATTTTCTTTTCAATCTCTTTAAAAAATTCCTTAAGAACATCCCTGACCCCGTTCACACCGTCGTTCTGGTATAGGTCATCGGCAAACCCGAGGACACCGATGATGTTTCCGTTATCCTGATGGATCTGTGGAATCAGTCCCGTGTTGAAAGAATCGAGGATCTGGTTTCGTTTGTTCATCCATAGGACGACGTCTGCTTCAATGAATAAGTGTTTGACTTTTTTCAGAAAATCCGTAGTGACGGTGTTCAATCCGGGAGTGTTAATGAACTGGATCGCCCGGAGCAGCGGGTTACGGGAATAGATTTCGAAAAAAGCGATGGAATCCCGATAAACGGAATCTTTCTTAAGCTTGGCGTTGGTGCTCAGGTCGATGCGTCTGTAGAATTCATCGCGGCTGATCCATTCTTCCTTGTAAACGCCTTCTTGGTCGGTGAAATATTTGATGCTGGCCTTCTTCTCCCGTTCGGGGTCTTCCGTGTGGATCAGTTTGATAATGCTTCCTTCTGTTTCATCATAATGGCTGCTCATAATCGGCTCGCCCAGCAGAAGGTTGATGATGGTGGATTTCCCCGTCCCTTGCGCACCGACGACGGCTATTTTAAAGGGTTCGGTGAGGGAATCCCTGAGCGCGTCTATTTTCTTCAGCCCCTCACGGAAGATTTCAAGAAGGTCTTTTTGACCCCCCCAAGATTTCATTGCGGCCGTTAACTCGTCGGACATTGCTGTAAGGGTATCAGCGATCCTCTCCCTTTCCGAATTTCGTTCGACAAAGCCGTCCCCTTTTTCCAAAGGGTTCTCCTTTCTCAAAAGCCTAATGGCTCAACTTTTCTTGAACTCGAATCTCCTCTCGGCCTCTGCAAGGTCGCCGCATGATACGAGAAATAGGTCGTGGTGGCACTAATCAAGCATTTTTTGTGCCAGAAGAGTCCGTTAATAACTATATCATTATAAAAGGTTTTCTACCAACAGGAGAAATCGAACTGGTCAAAAATTAGCCAAAAATGGACTAAACGCAACAAATCGTATTGAAGGTCTCCGGAAGGGTGGGCCGTTTGTCGTCAATCCCCCCCTGCATTCGCCGAAGCATCTTCGCGCAGGCAGGTCGCCCCTCTTGCCTGCCTGTGCGGCAGGGAAAAGATAGCCAAAGAGGGGTAATTCCTCCCTTTAATAAAGGAAGGGAAGGAGGGATTTAACTTTAGATGTCCATATAATGGACTGATTAATAAAAAGATGGGGGATTGGCGAATTGAGAGTTTAGAATTGAAAGTCAAGGGTTGATGAAGTCGGGGAATTAGGATCGATAGGAGGCGTTTATCTTGACGTAATCAATGGAGAGATCTGTAGTGAGGACTGAAAACTCGCTCTTCCCTTGATGGAGATCTACAGTGACTTTAAAGGATTTCTTTTTGAGGATCTGACCTGCTTTTTCTTCTGACCGAGACCCTACCCCTATCCCTTTTTTTACGATCGGAGCCTTGTCGAAAAAGAGATCAATTCTATTTGGATCGATGTGCAGGCCGGAATAACCCAGTGCGCAGAGAATCCTGCCCCAATTGGCATCTTCTCCGAAGAAAGCGGTCTTCACCAATGGAGAATGGGCAACCGCATACGCGGCCTGTTTCGCCTCTTCTATGTTTCGCGCTCCCCGGACCAGGATCTCGATGAATTTGGTCGCACCCTCTCCATCCTCCACCACACTTTCAGCCAAACTCCGGCAAATTTTTGAAAGCATCGATTGGAACGCCTCAGCATCGCGGTCCATACGAGTCAAAAAGGGATGACCCGCCTTTCCGTTGGCTAAGAGCAAAACCGTGTCATTGGTGCTGGTCTCCCCGTCAATCGTGATCCTGTTGTACGATGCCTCCGCGGCCTTTTCCAACATCCTTTGAAGGAGGGAAGCCTTAATGCAAGCATCCGTAACAAGGAAGGAGAGCATCGTGGCCAGGTCGGGGCGAATCATTCCTGCGCCCTTGACCATCCCGCACAATTTCACTTGCTTCCCCTTGACGCGACAGGTGGCCACCTCGACCTTCGGAAAGGTATCTGTGGTCATCATGGCCTCCACTGTCTTCATCCAACCCTCTGAAGAAAGCTGACCAGTCAATCTTGGAATTCCCTCCTCAATCTTCTTCATTGGAAGCCGGCTTCCGATCACGCCCGTAGAGGAAGGAAATATCAACCGCTCATCGATTCCCAACCGTTCCGCAACAAGAAATGAAACCCTCTTGGCATCCCTCAACCCCTGACTCCCGGTACAGGCATTCGCATTCCCGCCGTTCACAACGATCGCCTGGCAGAGACCTCTCTTTATACGGTCCCTATCCAACTGTACGGGTGCAGCTTTGACGACGTTCGTGGTGAAGAGTCCGGCCACCTGAGCAGGGACCTCGGAATAGATCAGGCCTAAATCCCTCTTTCCATCTTTTTTGATCCCTGCTGGAACCCCCGAAAAAAGAAAACCGTTCACCTTAAAATCGACTGGCTTCATCGCTTTTGAACCCTTGACCTCGTTTGGAGCGATCACAATTTGGATGGTTCTTAATCTGAAATCCTAAACTCGAAACCCTAAACTCGAAACAAACTCAAATGTCCAAAACACAAAACTCAAAACCGTAATACCTTTTGACTTTTAGATTTTGGATTTGTTTAGGATTTAGAGTTTAGTTGACAACGTTCAAGACATCGTGGACAGAAATAATGGTCACAACATCGTGGACACACAATTTAGAAATTATGTACCCACCGATGCCGTGACGCAAATCAAATAGCTCATCGCATTTGATACTTGTATTCTTCGATCTGGAT
>Ga0335070_10008976_pt1 | contig 11736 bp, 8 predicted proteins | sample Lox_Sample_13_FD_206722 | JGI IMG/M metagenome (GOLD analysis project Ga0335070, IMG submission 206722) | Soil microbial communities from Loxahatchee National Wildlife Refuge, Florida, United States - Lox_Sample_1.3 | ecosystem: Environmental > Terrestrial > Soil > Wetlands | place: USA: Florida...
TGCAAGCTTCAGTCAGTCCATATCCGCACGTGACCGGAATTCCGAGATCGTAGAAGAACTGCATCGTCGCAGGATCGGTAAACGCGCCGCCCACAATCAACGCTAGTAATTCCCCGCCAAACGCTTTATGTACTTGAGGCAGCAACTTCCGGCTGAGCGCCACACGAGGACGCCCCTTGGTAAGCATCTTGTTCAAGCCAATCAGCCAATCCAGCACCCATCGTTTCTTCGGCGGAAGCTCGTCGAACTTCGCGCGCAGCCCGCGCTCCAGATTCTTCAGCACCATCGGCACAAGGCTCACATACGTGATCCGATAGCGCACAAAGGCGTCGCGCACAAATTCCGGACGCAACGTCCGCAGATGCACCACGCAGGCTCCGCACACAAATGGCCCAATGAACCCGACCATGAAATCAATGGCGTGATTCGTCGGCAGAATGCTCAGATAGCGCACGCCAGGCCAAAACGGATACCACGCAGTCAGCGCGATGCACTGCTCAAGATAAGCATCGTGAGTGAGCACGCATCCCTTCGGCCTTCCACCAGTGCCCGACGAATAAACGATGCAAGCCGTATCTTCTCGCTGCCGCGTCACAAACTGCGGATCGCCCTTCCGCCGAAATTCCTCCCACCGATAAGCGCCGCGCAAATCCGCCCCAGCAGGAGCTTCGGTGACGAGCACAATCTCCGTCCCGAGCTTCGAGAATTCTGGCGCCTGAGTAATCGCACGCCAAAGGTAATACTCGACGATCAAAAATCGCGCTTTCGAATGCGCCAGCAATTGCAAGTGCTCCGCGGCCGTGAGCTTGTAGTCGAGCGGCACAAGAACGCCGCCGCAGAAGAAGATTGAATATGCCGAAATCAGCCACTTCGACTGATTCGTCATGATGATCGCCGTGCGGTCACCTTCCTTGAAATCGGCGTCTTGCAGCGCGCGGCAAAGCGGCTTCCCCATTTCCTTAAAATCGGAATAGGTAAGCCGGACCTTCTCGCGATCGCGGTCGGCTTCAATCAGGCACGTCTCGTTGGGCCAGCGGTCCAGCGCCGCACTCAGAGCCGCGCCCAGACTGGCATATTGATGGAGATCAAGCATTCAGACGCATCTCACCACAGAGACACAAAGCACTGAGAAAACAGAAGAGTCTATCAGAACGCAAAGTCAGAGGCGCGCTTGAATCCTCTGCGCCAGCGTGCGGAAATCCGACACGCCCTGCAACTCATAATCCGGCAATTCGATGCGGAAGTGCTGCTCAAGCCGCGTCAGCAGATCGAGCGCTTGCAGACTGTCGATGCCAAGCGTCTTAAAGAAGTCATCGTCCGGCGTGAGTTTCTCGCGCGGCACCTTGAAGTGCGATGCGGCAAGATTCAAAATCTCACCGAGAGTCTGATCGGAGGTTGGCATATCTTCAGCTGAGGCCTTTCAATTACAAATCAAAAATTACCAATTAGATCTACGGCAAATACGGCTGCGGCCCTTCGTTCTCCACGAATTTCCGTAACCCCTCTTCGACAGCAGGCCGCGCATACAAGTCGCAAAATATATCGATCTCCCGCTTCAGTTCTTCATAAGGAATCGGCTTGATGAACTTCTTCGCCGCCGCCGCGGTGACGCGATCGAATTTTCCCACCTGGCTCGCGGTTGCACGAGCCACGCGCAACGCCTCGCCTTCAGCCGCAATCTGGCTTACCAATCCAATCTGCTGAGCCTTCATGACGTTGAAACTCCGCCCGGTTAGCAGCAGATCGCGCACGACCGCGTTGCCCAAATCGCGCTTCAGCCGCGGTATTCCGCCAAACCCGGGAATTAGCCCCAGCCGCAATTCCGGAAAGCAAAAACGCGCCATTCGATCCGCAATAATAATGTCGCATGCCAGAGCCAGTTCAAAGCCCCCGCCGAACGTGACGCCATGCACGGCAGCAATCGTCGTAATCGGGACGGCGTCAATCGCATTCATGACAGCATGAATGCGCTCCAGAAAATCGCGCACGCCCCGCAAAGCTTCCGCTTTCTGCATCCCCTGCGCCCGCTGATACAACTCGCGCAGATCAGCGCCCGCAGAAAACCCCGCGGCCTGCGCCGAATGCAGAATCAACGCATGGGCGTCTTTCGTCAGATCCGGCAACGCTCGCACAAAGCTTTCCAGTTCCTCCAGCGTGAGCGACCCAATCTCATTGCAAGCTTCGCGATGGAGCGTCAACTCAATCGCTCCATTCACGATCTGCCAGGAAAGCGTTTGGCCCTTGTGTTGGCTCATGCCGTCGTTGCCACCGCATACATCGCTTCAATTTCGTTGCGATAACGCTGCGCGATCAGCTCGCGCTTCAGTTTGCCATTCGCCGTCAGAAGTCCGCTCTCGATGGTGAACGGCTCTTCAATCGCGTGAAAGCCGCGCACCTGCTTGTAGTGCGGCAGCCCAGGATTGACGGCATCGAGCGCAGCTTGCACTTTCTCTTTGCTCACCTTCCCGGTAATGAGAGCGGTCAAGTATCCGCGCGCATTGCCGACCAGTACAACTTGCGCCGCACCGGGCAACTGCTGCTGAATCTTGTCTTCAATCGGCTCCGGCGCGATATTGTGTCCCGAGCCGAGAATAATCAGATTCTTAATGCGCCCGACGATCTTCCAGTTCCCGCGCTCGTCCACCTCGCCCTGATCGCCGGTGTGGAACCATCCCTCGCGCAGCACCTTTTCTGTTTCTTCGCTGCGATCCCAATATCCAGGAAAGATATTCGGCCCGCGCACCACGATCTCCTCGTTCTCCGCCAGTTTCATTTCGATTCCGGAAATCGCAGGTCCGGCGCGTCCGGGAACGACGGGCACATCCGGATCATCCATCGTGCAAATCGCCGTCGTCTCCGTCAATCCGTAAACCTGAAGCACAGGAATGCCGAGCATCATAAAAAAGAGTTGCGTATCGATATTCAGCGGCGCGGAGCCGCAAATCAGCGCGCGTAGCTTCGACCCAATCATCTTCTTGCGGATCGTCGGAAAGATCATCCGATTCGCCATTGCAAGCCACGCCGCATCTCCAAAGCGCGACCTGCCTTCATGCTTGCGCGCCCAAGCGCCCTTCGCCTTGCTGTAAACCTTCAGCGCGATCCCACCGGTCTTCCAGAGTTGCTCATCCACGGCTTTCCGCATGCGCTCGAGCAATGCGGGAACGTTCAGGAAATAATCGGGTGCGGCGCCGCGCATATCGCCGGCGATCTTGCCGAGGTCTGTATTCAATGTGAGCCGACTGCCCCGCAACAGGCACGTCATCAGCAATATCCACGATCCCGCGAAGCAGAATGGCAAGTAATGAAACACGCTGTCCTGCCCCGGACGCTTCTCCATCAACTGATCGAGTCTTCCCGACGTGCAGCCGAGCATGTGGCCAATGTTTCCGGCATTCAGCATCACGCCCTTGGCCTCGCCGGAAGTGCCCGACGTATAAATAATCGCGACTACATCGGCGTCGTTGATCGACAGTCCGGAACTGCTCAGCGCCTCGCGGCCCGAAACAAAAACATTATCGAAAGTGAATACGGGCGGTGCCTCCGGCCACTCCTGCACAATCGCGTCGCCCAACGCCTGCTCGCCGCACGCAATCACCGAAGGCCAGCAGTCTTTCATCATCGCGACCAGTTCCGCCGGCGCCTGGCGCGCATACAACGGAACCGCAATCAACCCCTCCGCCATGATGGCCAGATCCATAGCCACCCAGCGGATCGAATTGTGCGCCAGCAGCGCGCAGCGGTCTCCTCTTTTCAATCGCAGTCGGCGCAAATATGACCGCGCCACGCGCACCTGCTCCAGCAACTGCCGCGCCGTGCACGGATGAGTCTCGTCCCCGCGCACCTCTTGCAACACCACGACGTCGCCGCTCTTCTCAAGACTCGAAACAATCTGTTCGATGAATGACATTCGATTAATTCTTGGATAATTTCCCGAGCGCCTGCGAGTTGCAATCAGGCTAGCTGTACGCCTGCACCAGGCCCTTCAGACTCTCGCTCATCGGAGGAAGATAATCCTCCCAACTCCACTCTCCCCGGCGCGTCGGGAACTCCGGATAACGCCGCTGTACTTCTTCTTCGAAGTAGACGCCCATTCGCGCCATCAGCTTCAAATTGCGCACGACAGTGCGTCCGATGCCGTCGGCAATCCTCTCGCCATCGCGATCGAGAACTTCGAGCGCCGCCAGCGTCCGCTCTTCCAAATCCGGATCATCCACGTGCATGAGCAATTCACCGTGCCCGCGCTCATTCATCAGATTGCGAATGCGCTCATCCATCGTGATTCCGGCCGATGGCACCAGCGCGGGCATCGTCGTAACGATCCCGTGATAGCGCGAAGAGACCATCATCCGGCACGCACGCAAGATGCTCACCAGTTGATACATGTTGTAATCTTCCGAAGTCAGCACCGGCACGCCGCCCAGTTTCTCAGAAATTCGCTTACACGGACGAGCATCCAGCCTTTCCGTCGCCGCCATAATCACGAAGACGTTCTTCTTCTGCCGGAACGCCGCAACCGCCTTGGCAATGGAACCCAAATAATGCTCGTAAGCGCGATCCGCCTCCGGACCTGAATTATGGAAGTAAGGCCCGCGATAATGGCTGCTCTTATACGCGCCCGCCACGCTATGCAGCGCAGCCTTGGTGATCGAGGCTTTCACCGGCCACTCAAATGGATTGATCGGACAAACAACCAGCACCGGCGTATTCCCGTCCCAACCCACATCGCGCAGCGCCTTCTGTCCATACTCCGCGCCGAGCGGCTCAAACGTCCAAGCTGTGTCAGTGCCTAATTCCGTCGGCACACCCAGCTCGCGAAGAATTTTGCGCGACTCCTCGTTACGTGTAATGACGAGCGAGTTCTTACAATATCGTCCGCACATCTTCGCAACAACCGAATCCATCTGCCCTGCTTCGGCGCCATAGCCAATCGAAAGCTTATTTTCTGCAGCCGCGATCCCGAGGGAGCCAATCATCATCGTGGCCAGCGCATTGGCAAACTTCGACTTGAACATCGATCCTTCGCACGCGATCACGCCATGATGTTTCGGCACTTCATTCGACAGAAACGGCGGGAAAATATCCGGCAGCCGCACTTGCGACGTTCCCTCAAAATATCCGCGCGAGCGGTCGAAGTTGAACGTCATCATGGTCAGGTCCACATGATCGGGCCCCAGGATTCGCCGCACCTGCCGCAGCATCTCCTCCACACGCACATCCGATCCGGTATTGCGCGTGCCGTTATAACCGGCGAAGAGCAGCTTCAGTTTTTCTCCCGGACGCCACGGCTCGCCGTGGCCCATCATCCACTGCACTTTCTTGCCTTCGATAATTCCCGAAACCCACGCTTCCAGAACGAAGTCCATCATGCGGCTGACCCTCCCACTTTGGCGGTCGTTGGCCACTCTTTGTACGGATACGTGAAATTATGCTGCCGGCTGAAGCTCAGCAGCGGAAAACTGTACGCAGAAAAAGGCACGGGCTTGCGGCCCAGTTCACTCGTAACCCGCGTATTGTCGAACACCGTATTCCAGGTGAGATACGGCATGAAAACCTTCAACAACGAAGCTCCGCGGCCCAGCCGACCCTGACGATTCGCCAGCATATTCACGGCAGAACTGAATGGACCTTCAAGCACCGGCAAAAACACGGGCCGCCGCGCATTCTGAGCCTGCGCCAGCGCGGTCGTCAACTCGCGAAATGTCTGCGAACCGGTGCCGGAAGAAAGATGATAGATCTCGTGCGCCGGCTTTTCTTTCATGTGTAGTGTGGAGATTGCGCTCGCGACAAAGTCGACGTTGACAATGTCGATCCGGTCTCCCGGCCGGAATGGCAACACCGGCAGCCCGGCGAGAAATACGAACGACCGCACCATGTCGAACTGCGTCGTCTCCGGATAACGGCTGTCGCCCAGCACGATGCTCGGCCGAAAAACGGTCAATGGAACATCCGGCAGCAACTCGCGCACCATGTGTTCGCAAAACTTCTTCGTGCGTGCATACGGATCGTAGTCAGACCGGTCCCACTCAATCGACCGGTCCTCGCTCACCACTTCATGGCTGCGCTTGCCCGCGACCGCTACGGTGCTGACATCGGAGAACCGCCGCAGCCCGTGATAGTACTGTGACTGCCGCGCCAGTTGCAGAACCTCCAGCGTCCCGCGCAAATTCACATTCAGGCAAGCCTTCTCCGACTTGCGATTCAGCGACGCCGCGCAATGCACCACCGAATCCGTCGTGTGCACCAGCTTGTCGTAATCGGAGCGATCCAGCCCGAAGCCCGGCGCCGTCAGGTCGCCGCGAAAAATCCGTATCTTCGCCTGCAGGTATTCGTAAAACGCGGGGAACGGCAGATGCAGCTGCATCGACTGCCAGAGCCGCAGCTCCGCGTCGCGCGCATCCCGTCCGCGCACCAGAAGATTCAAACTCGCGTCATACTGGCTGAGCAGATTGGCGGCGACGTGCGCGCCGATGTAGCCAGTCGAACCGGTCAGGAAAATCGCCACGTTGCTCCGTTCGTCCCCGTCTTTGCGCTCTCTGTTTGCTTCACGACCGGTGCGGACTGCTTCTCGTCCGCCGGCATCTGCAACACCCGAGGCTCGCGCGCCTCCAACGGCTTCCCTTCAATCAGAGGATACGTCCAGCGCCGCAGTGCGGGAATGTGAATATCGATCCAGTACTCCCACCAGTCGAGGCTGGCCGTGTCGTAGCCAAACACCTCGCGCTCCTCTGGCGTCAGGGCTTGCGTCAGCTTCTCGACATTGTCGGCTACAAAATCGTGCTCGTTTTGCAGAATAAATGGCTCGAACAACTGCACCAGTTTTTCGACGCGCGCCAGGTTGCGCTCCGCCTTTGCCAGCGGCTTATTCGAAAGCGGCAGCGGCGACATGACCGTCTGAATCGTGCGCACGATCATCTTCTGCGCCGGCGCCGACATGCGGTTGTATCGCGCCTTCGACACGGGGATTGCGTCCATGCGCAACCGCAACCAATATTCAAGCCCTTCCTGCGCGCGGTAATGACGCCGATGCGCAAGCGACGTTAGCTCGATGCAGCGGCCCATATCGCACGGATTCGTGACCGACGTCGCCAGCTGATACAGCGGATCATGCCGCCGTTCAACCAACGCAGCAGCAATCAAGGTCATCCCAGCGCAAACGGAGTCCACCGGAATAATATCCAGCCGCTTGCGCTCGTTCGAAGGCAATTGCCGGAACGACGTGCCCAATAGATACGACAACGATGCCGAGGTGTTGATCCCCTCGTTCCATCCGCGAAACGGCTTCGTGACAGATGTCTCGACAATCGCCGGGCGCACGATCGCAATCGGTAAACCAGCACCATGCTTCGCAATCAGCGATTCCGCCAGGCTCTTCGTATAGGTGTAAGTGTTGGGCCAGCCCAGCGCGGTCGCCCGCTTGATGCCCTCCTGCGTCAGATAATTCTTCAGCCAGCGCACGCGATTCTTGCGGATCTGATTCTCCAGCGCCGCACCACTCAGGCCCTTTGCGGCTTTCTCTTTTGCGAGCGCCTGCTTCGTCAGCTCCTCCGTAACTTCGGGCCCTTCCGCTTTCTGCTCGGCCGATTCCACCATCTCGTGCAGTTCGTACCATTCTTTTTCGGCGTCAAAATTCAATACACCTGCCGGAGTGTAATTCGGCCGCACGCGCTCGCCGACTCTTCCATCGCGTTGACCCGCAACATAACAGGTCGAAAGATGCAGCAAAGCTGCATGATCCGAGGCGCGGATGAAATCGATGAGGTGATACGTCGAGTCGACGTTAACGGCCAGCGCCTCGCGCAAATCGGGATTGAAATCCGTCAGCCCTGAGCTGTTGACGATCAGATCCAGCTCTTTGCCGAGCCGCGCCGCAACTTCGACCGCCAGTCCAATCTGCGGCTGCGAAACATCTCCCTCGACAACTTCAACCTTCTCCGCCAGCAGCGCTCCCAGTTTGTCGCCATACTTGTCGAAAACAGGATCGAAGACCGGCGACTCCTCCAGCATCTTCTCAAAACGCTTCTGCGCAGGATTCGTCTTCTGTCCCCGGATCAACAGGTACAACTTCCCGACCTCCGGCAGGTCGAGCAGCGTATTCGCCAACCAAACCTTGCCGATAAATCCGGTCACGCCGATCAGCATTAGCCGCTTTCCGGCCAGCGCCTTCCGCACAGAAAACTTCTCCGCGTGACGCGGCTCGTCGAAGTAAACGATTGGCCGCACGCGAGGCTCTTCCACGCGCACCGCAGGAACAATCGCCGATTGCAGCGCCTTCGGCCCGCGCAGCCCAAGTGCGCGGACCCATCGAGCCGGGCTTTGTTGCCCGTCGGGCCCAGCTTCACGAATGCGGGCAAAGATCCCGCGCGGACGAATGATCGGGCTGAGCAAACGTCCCGTCGCAACACCGTCACGGAAGTCGAGCCGGTTCGCGATGATCCAGCGCACGCCCAAATGTCGCGCCAGTGGCCGCATCACGTGGTCCAACCCCTGGCTGACCAGCACAACGTCCGCGCCAGCAGCTTGCAGCGCCTGAAGCGCTCGCACCCCTTCCGGTTTCAAGAGCGGCTTCAGCTTGTACTCAAACTCTTCCTCACCAAGCGAATCCAGCCGGTCGCGCGACACGCCGCGCAGCACCGAATACACAATCCGCGTAGCCGCTTTGCGGTTCGCCGCGTACAAGAAAGGCCGCAATAGCGCCATCAGCAGCACCAGGCTGCGCCGTATAAAGCGTGCAATGAACGTCTGGCTGTTCCAGGTAAAGAAGGCAATCGGACGAATGGTCGTCAGTTCAAGAAGACTGCCCTCGACCCGCCAATACACCGGGGACGAAGGCCGCGGACGCCCACGCTTCTCCGTCGTGCCCGGCAGCGAGGAATCTCCCGTGGGTCTTCGAGTGTTGCCGTCAGTTTTTTCCCTAACCGGCCCTGCGCCTGCGAGATTGTCGACTGGTTCCAAATGATTGCCAACGTCGCATCTGCCCGTGATATAGACCACCACGCAGAAAACGACCGAATTATTTATTTTAACCTCTGGAGCAACCCAAATACAGGCATGTTGGCCTAGGGCGCCTCAGGCTTTCCCCGAGAATGCTGGTAAAATCTGTCGCTTACAAGCTCAGCATAATAAAGGAGTACCCCGTGGCGACGAAAGATACGATTCTTCCCGAATTCGACATGGAAATGGATAACACGCGCCGCGTCCTCGAACGCGTGCCCGATGACAAGTTCTCGTGGCAACCACATCCCAAGTCCGGCACACTCGGCTGGATGGCCGGCCATATCTCGAACCTGCCAATCTGGGCAAAGATGACGATGACGCAGGAGTCGCTCAACCTGGCGCCGTCGACCGGCTCGGCGCCCACAATGCCCAAGCCCGCGAACCGCAACGAACTGCTGGCCAACTTCGACAAGAACCGGGCCGAAGCTCGAGCCGCCTTCGCCGCAGCCGACGACGCCACTTACGCCAAACCTTGGGCGCTCCTGATGGGCGACAAAGAACTCTTCCGCGAACCGCGCGCAGCCGTGCTCCGCCGCATGATCTTCAATCACATGATCCATCATCGCGGCCAGTTGACAATGTATCTGCGGCTGCTCGACGTACCGATCCCCGGCCTTTACGGGCCTTCCGGCGACGAGCAGTAGTTCTAATTTGGCGCGCTTGATCGCTGTCGAGCAAGCTCTCGAATCTGGTTGAGATAGTCGACGTAAACCGGAATCGGAATGTCGGGCGAATCGCCGTCATTCAGGAAATGCGACAGATGGATCTCTATCGGAATGGAGCTGATGATCTCGCGGAAGCGCGGCATCTCCAGATACTTCACGCGCCAGATCTCCAGCATAAGTGATCGGAACTCCTCGCTGATAAATGGCATCTTGCGATCCCCAAGATAGATTCCGTCAAAGCGCCGCGCAGCGAGAGTCGTTCGAATGGGATCGTCGTTCGGCGAGAAGGTGTAGACAAGATGAAAGAGATCGGCCAAGTCTCCCCAAAGCACCTTCTCCTCGAATGCGGTAAACCGAAACGAAGTTGCTCCGCGTTGCTGAATCGTCCGCGCGTGATCGGACGGGCTCAGGTTTTGCCTTGCTAGTTCTGCGCGAAACCATTCCAGCCGCTCGCGCGCCAGATTGTGCCGCAGGAATTCGACCGCATAGGCATTTGGCAAATATAACTTCGGATCGCCATCCAACCGCGAAATCCACGAACTCCAATCGCGTTCCTCGAATGCTGAAAGCAGATCGGTCAGGTCTTTTATTGTCACGTCCGGGTAATATTTCACGGCCTGCCAGAAGTGTTCGGTCGAATCGTAGGTCGCTCCGTAGAGAACAATTCCCTCTTCAATCGGATACCAGTTCGAAAGCACGCGCGCCGGAATCGAAGGCGCAGCGCTCCAGCAGTTAAGCGAATGCTTCCACTTCTCCTGCACGGCGAGGAACGTTTCAACATATCCCTCGGGAACTGGCTCTTTGACCTTCGCCAGCGCCCGCTTCAACTCTTCCCGCGTGTGGGTAATCAGCGTCTCCAGTGGACGCTCATCTTCCATCGAAACAACCCTACTCTCGACGCCGCGACGAAGTAGGTCTTCCGCAAGCCGTTTCTGCTGTTCCTTCGTGATCTTGCCGTTCCAGCGCCTCGTTTGCGAGTCGATATAGGGAAAGAGTTCCGAAAGCGAATTGAATTCGATGAATGCGTGAACGGCAAACTTTACGGGATGCCCACCTTTTGTAATGACCGTCGATGGCGTAACAAGAGCATCCAGTGAGATCGGTTCCGCGTGAGCGAATGAAGCAACCACAGCGATGAGTAGCGCCACGATTGCAGAGCTTCGTCCTGCAATCGCGTTTTTCCGGTAGCCGTTTTGAGGTTCGATTTTTCTACTCAGGAAAGCTTCAGGATCGATTTTCGGGCTCATTCTGTATCCTTTGTGCACCTTGGTGTTCTTTGTGGTGGCCCGCTTTTGCACGTGAACTCACCGCAAGAACAATCCCAAAATCGCCGATGCCAGAACTAGCCACGCCGAATTGACCTGAAAGCGCAGCAGCGCGATCAGGCTGACTGCAAAAATGGCGAGCGTGGTCCAGTTGAGAATCGACACCTTGCCGAGCTGCCACGCAACCACAGCCATTAATGCCAGCGACCCAGCAACAACGCCGTCAAGGGCCGCAGCGAAAACCGGCGAGCGCCGCAGCCGCGGAATAATCGGCCCGCTAACTGCCACAAGAACGAAGCCGGGAAGAAAAATTCCGACGGTAGCGACAATAGCACCGCGCCATCCAGCCACGATGTAGCCGATAAAAGTTGCGGTAGTAAAAAGCGGGCCGGGAGTGAACTGACCGACGGCGACAGCGTCAAGCAGCTGCTTGTTAGTCAACCAATGAAGATGTCGGACAAACTCCGATTGCAAAAAAGCAAGCAGAACGTATCCGCTGCCGAAAACAACCGACCCAATCTTCAGGAAAGCAAGAAAGAGCCGCCACAATCCCACTGGCCACACGGCTGCAGCCACTGCGAGAATTGCCGCCACACCAAATTTGGGCGCGGCGAAAAATCCCACAGAAAGCAATCGCCCTCTCATCGCGAACGAAGCCGCGGCGAGCGCACCCGCGAAGACCAGCACCAGCACGGGACTAAGCCCAGCGAAGTTCAACAGCGCAGCCAGGGCGGCGATCACCGCCAGCAACACGCTGCGGATCCCAGTTCGGCTAAGGCGGCCAAGGGCCTGAATAATGACCGTGACCACAA
>Ga0335070_10008977_pt1 | contig 11736 bp, 12 predicted proteins | sample Lox_Sample_13_FD_206722 | JGI IMG/M metagenome (GOLD analysis project Ga0335070, IMG submission 206722) | Soil microbial communities from Loxahatchee National Wildlife Refuge, Florida, United States - Lox_Sample_1.3 | ecosystem: Environmental > Terrestrial > Soil > Wetlands | place: USA...
CTCCTCCAGCATCCTTACCGGCACGCTGATCGGCTTGAATATCTTGCAGGCAGGCTCTTCGGCGACTCTGCGGCAGCACTTCGGTCTGGCCATCTCTGTTTCCTTTCCGTGTGAATTATAAGCATATGCCCATAAAGGTCAAGGGATAGTTGAGGTCACCCGGAGAATCGGTCTAAACGTAACCGAAGAGCCTGTTGATTTCGGCGAGGGTAAAGGGCGAGCCGACGTCCCGCCACCGAGCGGGATTGAACTGGATCACCGAGTGATTCGCAGGGTGGTGAAGAATGGAATCCCCCAGTGCCGCCACGACGTCTCGCGCACGATGAGGGCTAGCGCACCTCGAACTGGGCCTCGTGGGTCACCGTCTTCGGCGCCGCCTGATCGATCACCGGGAAGGTCACCTTGTAGACCCCCTTGGCCGCCGTGGGCGGGAGGCTCACCCAGGCGGTGATCTGCTTGAAGTATGTGGCTGGATGGTAGAATGCGGTGTCCCGGAGCTGAACCAGATTCTCCCGTTCCATCAGGACCTCGCCGCCCGGGGCGATGACCCGGATGGCAATGGTGACGTCGGGGCGGTCCTCACGGAACTGCATGCCGGCCACCTTGAAGGCCATGTACACGCTGTCGCCGGGCTTGAACGCAGGCTTCGGCTCCGCCGGTCCGCTCTCGGAGCGCGAGAACTGGAAATCGCGGACCTCGAGCTGGGTGGCAGGCCGCAGCGGCTCCCGCTCCACCGTGAAGGTCTGGGAGAGCCCGGCGTCTGTCTTCTTGACGGCATCGTGCACCCTGATTTGGAGCTTGTACACGCCCGCGGGCGCGTAGCCGGGGATGTCGAAGTTGAAGGTGCTCGGCACGGGCTCCTTGGGGTTCTTGAGGGCATCCTGGAGCTTCCCTTTCCAGTTGTCATAGAGCCGCAGCCCGTCCGGATCCAGGGGAACCACGTCGAAGAGCAGGTTCACCCGGCCGTCCGCATCCGTGGTGAACCCGGCCGCATCGAACCGCACGCAAACCTTGTCCCCCGGTTTGTACGGAGCCGGCCGGCGCGGAGGGCCTTCCTCCCCCTGGAGGAAGGAGAAGTTGAGCACCGCCAGCTCGCCGGTCACGGCGACGGCTCTGGCCGAGTCCCCCTGGGGGGCCGTGGAGGCGGTGCCGGGCGGCGTGGGAAGGGTTGCGGTCTTGGACGCACTTGGGGGAGCCCAGGCCGCAGCCGGCGCCCCTTGATGGATGGCATAGGCCGACCAGGAGCCTCCCGCCACGAGCGCCAGCCAGAGGACCACCATGACGGCGCGACCCATGGTGCCGAGAGGGCTTTCCACCACCACCGTCCGGGCGAGGTGATCACCCAGGCGCTGACGGAGCTTGGAGAAGATCGCCACGAGGAATCCTACCAGGTACACGCCCAGGCCGTCGACGAGACGCAGAAGGTTCCGGATCAGGGACGGCTTGAGGCCGCACGGACCGCCCGACTTGTCCCGCACGCGGATGCCGATGATGGCCTTTCCCAGCGTCGCCCCGAAGATGCCCTCCAGAAGCCAGTAATACAGGAAACCGACGACGAGGGCGCTGCCGATCCCGACGAGCGCCGGTCGCCCCTCGAGGGAGAACCCGCTCTCGGTGACCCCTCCGAAGCGCACGGCGGCGTACATGCCAAGGACGGCGAAGGCGACGCCCCCAAGGATGGTGTCAAGGACGACGGCGATCAAGCGATCGCCCAGCCGGGCGATAGTGAACTGCCCGGCAACCCGTTCGCCCGAGGGCGAGGCTCCGGCCCCTCCGGACGGGGTGCCGGGAGCGGCAGAAAGAAGGGCGCCACACTTCTTGCAGGTTTGGATCTCCGGAGGATTATCGGTTCCACAGGACGGACAGTACATGACTCACCTCCCTTGAATTCTAGCGAAAGTGCCATGGATTCCTGCGCATGCCGGTTTCCGCGGAAGCGAGAGTGCCCGTTACAAGCGGCCTCAGTAGGCCTGGGCTGTGCAATCACCTCCCGGATGTTCTGCAGGGCGGGTCTCCGCACCTGCCGGTTCCAGGCCGATACGGCTATCGGCCCTGCGGTCCACCACCGCGAGCGCCCGCTCCTCACCGTTTCCGAGCACCCGCAAGGGCAGGGGAGAGTGCTCCTCTTCGCAACCGCGCCAGGTTCGGCGCCCATGGTCATCTGCAGGTCAGGCTGATTGAGCCGAGCGGGGCGAGGCCAGGACGACGAGGAGTGGGCCGAGCAGTATACATCCTTCAGGGGGGGATGGGATCCCCTGAGAAGCTTCGCGTGAGGCACCTGCCGGATGGTCCAGGCCATGACTCGCCCCCGGGGGAAGAGGGCTTCAACGGGAGAGGCATCTGCGATCACGGTAGCAAGGCGAGGGATCGGTGTCAAGCCGTCTCTCCCCGCAGAGAGCCGGGAGATGACGGTAGGCACATCGCCATCTCCCCCACGCGCCTCACGTCTTGGCCGTAAGTGTGGTCGGTCGACACCGTCCCCAGACTCTGGCTGGCAATATAATGACCCTATATCGGAAACGTCACGAGCGGAAAGCCTATAGCCGCGCAAGAGTGATGCGCCGTCAAAACCGACGTCCCCCACTTTGCCGTCTCAGGGCTTACTTGTTGGGCCCCTTTCCCTTGCCTTGCCCTTTGCCTTTGGTCTGGCTGGGCGCCTCTTGCGGCTTACCGTCAAAGACCAAGTCTCCGTTCTTGAGAGCGTGGAACTCAGGCGACCCCGGCTTGATGCCCAGACGCTTGGCGATGACACCCCATCCTTGCCCCTTGTGGCTCTGGTATGTCTGTACGACCGTGTTGTACGGCTTTCCGCTCATGTAGCCGAGCTGAAAGCACATGAAGGCGTCGGCAGGCACGCTGACCTTCTGGATAACGGCCTGCACCTGCGGCAGGGGGACACCGAACTGGGTGCTCAGTTTCACGGAATACCCGTGCATGTCGGCCCCGGCCTCGACGTTGAGGTTATCGAGAAATCCCTCGAGTCCACCTGCGGCCACCGCCAGGCCGCTGAAGAGCACGAGCATGACTGCCGCGAAGACGGTTTTCCGCATAACGATCCTTTCCTCTTGATGAGAAAGAGCCTCCCGCTTGCGAACCATGAGCACAACGAGGCCTCCGGTTCACCGGGTGCGTCCTTGGTATGATGACCAATAATCGGGCCACAAAGATATCGGGGTCTGACACGTTGGGGTCACGTGTTCAATCATCGGCTCGAGCAGGTTCCCCCTTGCTTGCTCAGCGCCCCACACTGATGGCCCGACGAGCCATGTGATCGACCAGCCCAGGGGCGATCAGCTTCAGCCGGGGTCCGGGTTTGCCCAGCCACGTCATCACCAGCTCCCGCTGGCGTTTTCCGGCAGCCGGAAGAATCAGGTGCGCGCAGGTCTCGACCGCAAAAAAATGAGCCCGACGGTCCGTCTGGCCCGCCGGGCAAGCACTGATGACAGCGACGCTTGCGGAGTCGAAGGCGCCGCTCGACAAGGGAAACCCTTGCTCGGCTCGACCGTCAACTCTTAACCTGCATATTACGCACGAGACGCCGTCGCGAGTTCGTGGAGATGGTCGTGCCGGTCTGCTCGTCAGTGCAGGATGCAGATCTTGCCGAAGTGGGCGCCGCTCTTCAGGTAAGCCATGGCTTCCTTCAGCGCCTCGAAGGGGAACACCCGATCCACCACCGGCTGGAGCCGGTGCTGATCGAGCGCCCGCATCATCGCCTCGAAGCCGTCGCGATGCCCGACCGTAATACCCTGGAGGCGCACCTGGCGCGTGACCACCAGCCCGAGCGGCGCAGCAAGCTGGCCTCCTGAGAGCACGCCGATCATCGACAGCGTCCCGCCCGGGCGGATGCACCGCAACGACTGCGGCAGCGTCTTCTCGCCGCCCAGCTCGACGACGTGGTCGTAGCCGCGCCCACCGGTGATCTCGCGCGTCGCTCTCGCCCACTCGGGAGTCGTCCTGTAGTTGATGGCGGCGTCGGCACCGAGCTGCTTCGCACGGGCGATCTTCTCGTCGCTCGACGAGATGATCGTGACGTGGGCGCCGAGGAATTTGGCAAACTGGAGGGCGAACAGGGCGACGCCGCCGGTGCCCTGCACCAGCACGCGCGCGCCCGGCCAGAGCTCACCGTAGGTCACGATCGCGCTCCAGGCGGTGAGGGCCGCGCAGGGGAGCGTCGCCGCCTCCACGTCGGAGAGATACTCGGGGACCTTCACCACACCGCCCTCGGAAAGGCACATGAGGTCGGCCATCGCGCCGTCGAGCGGGCCGCCGAGCGTGTTCGTCAGGCGCTGGAGGTCGGGCGCCCCGCCGATCCAGCCCTGGTGGTAGCACGGACAGACGCGGTCGCCGATCTCGACGCGCGTCACGCCGGTGCCGACATCCACCACCTCGCCGACCCCGTCCGAGATCGGGATCAGGGGTAGCTTGCCGGTGTACGAGCCGTAGCCGCGGCTCGGCACCAGCAGGTCGCGATAGTTGAGGGAGGCCGCCTTCATCCGCACCAGCACTTGGCCGGGGCCGGGCTTCGGGTCGGGGCGCACCGCCACTTGCAGATGCTCCATACCCCAATCGTCTTGGACTTGAAAGACACGCATGCTCACACCCTCCGGCTAGAACCTGCACCTTGACACCTGGGACCCGAAATCTTTCCACGCCCAAGAGGAGATTCCTCCTGAATGCCGAGTCTCCATAGTACACCACCTTGTTCGTATCGGCGAATACCCAATTCTTTGATCGGAGAGATAATCGCACCCAATGTACGTTGCCAGTCCCGAGCTCGCCGCGGCCCTCGAAGCAGGCCGCTGCTCCCGATCGCCACTTGTTTGCAGGGTCGAGAACGGTGACACGCGCCTCTGCTTCAGGCGCTTACTTCATGGACGTACCCGGACTCACGCCATCGCTTGTCGGTCAGGTCCAGCCTCGTAGCCGCGTGAGAACTCGGGGCGGGTAACGGCTCTGGAGACTTCATCAGGCGAAGCGTTGCAGCCGCTCATCTGGAGGACCACACGCTTGCCCTTGAGCCGCGCTCGCATCTTGAGGGCTGCCATCAGGGTGGAAGCACCCGCGGCCTCGAGCATGTTGTGCGTGTAGTAGAAGGCAAGGCTGATGCCCGAGTAAAGCTCCTCTTCACTCAGCGTGAGGAATCCGGCCAGTCCGTCCCGGTAGATGGAGAACGGCAGCTCGTAGGCCTGGCCCGTAGCCAAGCCGCCCGCAAAGGTCTTGTTTGGAGCAGAGAGGATCTCCTTTGCTTCCCATGACCGGAAAGCCGCAGGCGAACCGGCGGCCTGGACGGCGAGGATCTCGATCTCCGGGCGGAGGGCGTGCAGGGTCGTGATTGCGGCCGCGGCTTCGCTCCCGGCGCCGATTGGAACAATCACGACATCGGCGTCGGGGAGCTCTTCGATGACTTCGAGAAAGCCGGTCCCCACCCCGTTGATCAGGTGCGGTTCGTTTGCCGGATGGGCGTAGTAGTAGCCCCGGCGGGCGCACAATTCCTCGACCACCGCTCCGGCTTCTTCGAAGGTCCGCCCTGCCTCCATCAGCTCCGCGCCCGTCTCCCTGATCGCCCGGGTCTTCGCAGGATTGCTCGCTTCGGGGACCACCACCACCGCTGGAAGCCCCAGCCACGCCGAGGCCGTGGCAATTGAAAGCCCGTGGTTGCCGGTGGAGAAGGTGACCACGCCGGCGGCGCCTCGCGCCTTAAGGTGGTGAAGGAGATTGACCCCGCCCCGTATCTTGAAGCTCCCGGAAGGGTTGTGGTTCTCGTGCTTGACGTAGACGGCGGCCCCGATCACGTGCGAGAGAACCTCGTATCGGATCAACGGCGTCGGTTTGAGGAACCGCCCGATGACCGCCCGGGCACGGATGACCTCGACAAGGGAGACCGGGTGACTCTTGAGCCGCTCCACGCGCACCTCCTCAGTTGCTGCCGCCGTCTCGCTGCTTCGGCCGTGCTCCTTCAACCTCCCCATCACTTGCCGGAACTTGGAGCTGGTCGACGACGTCCCTCAACTCACCAGAATCTCGATACGCCACGGGCGATTTGCGCACGGATAGCCAACGTGGCCGCAGGGGACCGGTGTCAGCGGTCGACGAGCTTGGCGTAGAAAGGCGCGTACCGCTCGCCGGCCGTTTTTCCTTCGGGGAGGAGGAGATCGAGCTGGGCCATATCCTCCGCCGTGAGCTTTACCTCGAGGGCGCCCAGGTTCTCCTCGAGATAACTCCGCCGTTTTGTCCCCGGAATCGGCACGATGTCCTCGCCCTTGTGCAGCAGCCACGCCAGGGCCACCTGCCCCGGTGTGGCGCCCTTCCGCGCTGCCAGCTCCCGCACGCGGGCGACCGCGCCCATGTTGGCGTCGAAGTTCTCACCCTGGAACCGCGGATCACCGCGCCGGAAGTCGCCTTCCGGATACTCCGCCGCCCGTTTCGCCGTCCCGGTAAGGAAGCCGCGGCCGAGGGGGCAATAAGGCACGAGACCGATGCCGAGCTCACGCAACAGAGGAATGATCCGGGGTTCCAGGTTGCGCTCCCAGAACGAGTATTCGCTCTGCAGGGCCGAGATCGGGTGCACCGCGTGGGCGCGGCGGATGGTATGTTCGCCCGCCTCGGAGAGGCCCAGGAAGCGGACCTTGCCTTCGCGAACCAGGTCGGCCATCGCGCCGACCACGTCCTCGATCGGCACCGCGGGATCAACGCGGTGCTGGTAGAAGAGGTCGATGTGGTCGGTACCGAGTCGGCGCAGGGATCCTTCCGCCGCGTCCCGGACGCGCTCCGGCCGGCTGTCCGGCCCCACGAGCTTCCCGTTCTCGATGCGGAAGCCGAACTTGGTCGCGATGACGACTTTGTCGCGCCGTCCCTTCAGGGCCCGTCCCAGTAGGCTCTCGTTCGTGTAAGGGCCGTAGACCTCGGCGGTATCGAATAAGGTGACGCCGAGCTCGATGGCACGGTGGATCGTGACGATGGACTGGCGATCCTCCGGGACCCCATAGGACTGGCTCATCCCCATGCAGCCCAACCCAAGCGCCGAAACCTCGAGCCCCTGTCGTCCGAGCTTGCGTTTCGTCATCATGATCACCCCCTTGAAAGAACGGCAAGAAACTCGCCCTGCCTGTCCGCACCATCTAAGCCGCGTTATGCACGGGGCATCTGCCCCGACCGCAGATCTGGGCGTCCTTCCGGGCGTCGACGAGACTCGCGTGTTCCGACGTCGTCGCGGGGCACCTTGCGGCATACTGAACACCTATCTTGCACGTTCCGAGATTCAAGTGTTGGGCGCGGATGTCTTCTTGGCTTCTCGAAGAGCTCTTTTTACTGACGCAAGGTCTTGCGGTACGGCTGAAGGTATTGTGAATCAAACTTCGCTACTACTTTCTTACAAATGTCCTCTACATCACCTGGTGATCCCATGTTCAGCCAGTGATCTTGTTCCAAGAAAAGGTGTGACGTCAATTGTAATCCTTCATTCTTGTTTTCAGGCCTGAATTTGTACGCCAAAACACTATTATCAAATGGAATTAGAATGACGCTAGAAAGTACGACTCCCGTTTTATAGAAGCCGGCAAATTCGATTTCCATGGCCAAGACGCTGAGCTGAAAACGAAAATTGTTATCGACAATATCGACATCGCTAAGCGATTCGAGCTCTCTCTTCAGATACTTATTTACCGAATTCGTAACGCTCTCGTCTCCCTTGACGGTAATCTTCACTGGCATTCGTAATGCTTTCGGAACCTCGGGCGCCGCTGGCTTACTAACATAGGAAGCACGACCTGTGCAGCTCAAAGCAACGACACAGCATAGAGCAACGATCAAGCTCGGCCAATGTGTCCGCATAGATAGCTCCTTTGCCGCTGAGAGGAAACCGCTTACCCGGAAGACCATGGTAGTGCTCGCAGAATCGATGGCTTGAAGCTACCATGAAATCTCGGAAACAGTCAAGCTCAGCATACGGGGAGGACGGCCCTCAGCCAGCATTATGCACGAGAGCCTGCAGCGAGGTGGTCGTGCCGCGCCTTCTATTTTTCGCCTCCACAGATGCCTCGACCGGGATTTGCCGTTGATCGATAATGACTCAATTCACTTTGATGTAATAATAGACAGCAATATTCCTTGGCCTCGTTTCGCCTCCGCCAAAGCTGCCGGTGTTCGCGTCTTTTTCGTATGCGGTATGTGGGCCCGCATCTTCTCCCTTGAAGCTTCGACCCCAGATGCCGCCGGTACTTATTTTATGCTGATGAGATTTCAAAGCATCATCCTGATAACTTCCAAGCAATCTTGTCTCTGGGTCACCGAGCCCATCGTTTCGACCCGCGTTCAACGCCCTTAAAAACATGCCTCGTAGATCGGGTATTTTCGTCATGCCGGTCTCTTTGAAGAATGGTGTATTCGTTGAAACATCTCGCCCATCTGCCAACACCCACTCGTCGCCATAACGTTCTTTGACCTGTGATGGTTGTAAATACGAAGCGATGATAGTTCCGACTGGTACCGCCTGAACCCCGGATATCGATGTACGGACTGGGTCTATCTGCAGTCCCCAGGCATTGATCCTCGCGTCACCCTTGATAATTTGATAGGCCAACAGGGCGACAAGGACAAGGACGGAAAGGGCAATGACCCAAACTGGTATCCTTTTCAAGAACTCTACCATCACACACCTCCGCTGAGACCATCACCATGAAGCCGTGGCTTCCAGATAAACGGAATCTCCTTGTCGGCGGTCTTGGCGTTCTTTCCACACCGGTCGATGCCTGATGCGATGCCATTATGGGACTTTCACTTCATTGACGTGCACACTTTTCATGACCCAATATCATTATTTCCCGCCTCCGCGTCCCTCAATAACTTGGCCGCGTCGTCATCAGCCTTCGGAGTAGGGGTGGGCTCACCGCAGCCGGAGAGCACGATCAGCAAGGTGACAACCATCAGCGTCCATGCCGGTTTCATGGGTGTCCTTCGCGGCATGGGCGTACCCATTTTCCTCGCACGTCTCCCCCGTCAAAACCTGACATGGTCCGGAAGCTTCACCATAACCGCTTCGCCTTTCGCACAGATCTCGCCTTCGGCAGATAATGTGACAACCACGATGACTTTCCGGTCGGAGATTTCTTTTGGCCTTCCCTTCAGTTCGAGGACTTTGCCGATGGGCGTCGGCTTCAAGAAATCGACTCTTAAAGAAGCGGTGACAAAACGAGAGGGAGCGCGCTCTTGCAGGCTGAAGCCCTCCGCTTGAAGCTTTGCCGCCGATGCCGTGGCGGCGCCGTGGCAGTCGATTAAGGAACTGATGAGCCCGCCATAGGAAAACCCGGGAAAGCCGCCGGTGTAATACGGCTTCGGAGTGTGATGGCAGACGCACTCTTTCCCGTCCCAGTAACTCTTGATCTGCATACCGTCCTCATTGAGCCTGCCGCAGCCAAAGCAATGCGCAAACTCGTCGATATAATAATCCTGAACGGCTTTAGCCGACATCGTTGCACTCCTTGTCATTGATGATAAAACCTGGCTTTCGACAGCAACAAGTATTGGATTAAGGATCCATGGGTGTCAAGGTTTTTTCCCACAACATGGAGAAAAATGGGGCCACGGCTTGACGTGAGACATGTCACGGCTGGTTTGAATTGTCGCGTCGGTGGTAGGGGGAACAAGTTGTCATGTCTCAAGCCGCGGCTCCGCTTCCGCGCTGAAACAGTCTGCGAGCGGTGGGATGGATGGAAATTTATAATTTTATGGACGTCCCCATTGTAGGGTGCAGACTTGGCGCCCTTTACCGTTTATAATGGCATCGGCGGCTTTCGGACGCAGCAAGAGATGGCAAATTCCTGTCTTCGAGGTGAAAAATGGATCTCAAGGTATTCGATTCAATGGACGAGGCGCGGCTCAGGGCCTATCTCGAGTATCTTCTCTGGAACTTCAGGGCCGTCGACGGGTTTTGGTTTCTTTACGTCCAGAATCGCTTTGACCAGCAGACGGCGGAGAGGATCAACGAGCAGGTGTGGGGCAAGCTTCCGGAGCTCTGCGCAAAGGATCTCGTGAAGCGCTTCGGCATCGAGGAAAAGGGGCTACGGGGGTTTGTGAAGGCCCTCAGGCTGTTCCCGTGGGCCATCATCATCGGCTACGACATGGAGGAGAAGGAGAATGAGGTCGTCATTTCGGTCCCGAGTTGTGCCCCCCAGGTCGCCCGCGTCCGCAGGGGACTGCCGGAGTTCGAATGCAAGGCCATGCACCAGCGGGAGTTTGAGAGCTTCGCCTGGGTGATCGATGAGCGCATCCGTGTGGAATGCCAACTCGCGCCGCCGGATCCGCACCCGCCTCACCTCTTCTGCCGCTGGCGTTTCACCTTGAAGGAATAACCAGTTGCGGATCGATGCACCCGCCGGATTCTAGCCTGGCCCGCACTGTGCACGAGACGCGGTCGCGAGATCGTGGAGATGGTCGTGCCGCCGGGCAACCATCCCGCGGTACCGCGGGACTCGGACGTGGGGCGTGCTTTTTCGGTACGTCGCAAGGTCGGAGGCCCGAGGACGCCCGGAAGGATGGCCGCATCCGCGGCCGCAGCAGCAGGTGGCTTGTGCATAATGCGGGCTGGTAAACAACGTCCCCCGTTTTCACGATCTCACCATCGGTACGGGTACCCCCAGGGAGACCAAGGATCGTACCACGGGTCACAGCAGGGATAGCAGGGTCCTGCCGGGTAGACCTGCTCGGGCCAGAGCTGAAGTTCCTGAGCCTCGATGGTGGGGAAGCGATAGGTGCCTCCGCCCACGGATTGCTCTCGCACCCCTGCGACGATGCCTCCCACCGTGAGCCGACGATCTTTCGTGTAGACCTCCGGGTCAAGGAACTTCCTGGTGGTGACGAAGAACCTGCCCTGAGAGAGGTCTCGAGACTTGGGTTTGTTCCGCCAGTCCAGAGGTGCCTGGAGAATGGTCATGACGCTGCCGCCCGGTTCATTACGGGTCTCGAGGATGTACCCTCCGAGAACTACGACCCGGCCGCGATACTCGCGGGGACTGCCGACTAGGTCCTCGAAGAGAACAGGGATACCCGCCTCATCCAGGAGCTGCCGCGACATCCCCGTAGCCCAGGCAACGACAGGCAAGAGAGCGAAGATGAGCGCAGCGAGCACCGTTCTGTTCGCGATCATGGAAAACCTCTCTGAGGGTAAGAAGGTCCGAGCCATGCTCGAGAGGTATTATAGCATGTCGAGGGTTCAGGTCATGGGATGAGGGGAGCACGCGGGCCCCCTTCACTTCACGGCGCCTGCATCATCTATTGCTTGTATTTCTCCTTCAGCTCGGCGAGTCTCCTGGCGTCTTCTTCCGGGAATTCGCTGGAGGGGAACAATGGCTCACCCGTCGGGCCGTCAAGTCGCAACACCTCGACTGTGAGGAGAGCATCACCCGGTACTTGTGCCACGGCCCATCGGCGGAACATATCCATCCTGCATTCCCATGTCGCCGTTTCCCCCGGTTCGATGCCGCCCTGAATTCTATGGCTGAAGTCGTTCGTTAGCCACGGGACGGCCCTACCCGGGCTTGCGAGTGTGGCTCTGAGGTAAGCACGGGACACGCCGTGCCGAGTTCCGTTCTTGACCGTCAGCTCGATGATCGGGATGTCAGGAAGAGAGTCCATCTTTTTCTTGTAGAACCTTGAGCGAAGGATTTCGAATGTTCTCAGTCCGCTCCTGGCAGCCTCGGCCTTGATTTGCCTTTCCTCGAGCTCTTTTATTTCCCCCAGCGC
>Ga0335070_10008978_pt1 | contig 11735 bp, 9 predicted proteins | sample Lox_Sample_13_FD_206722 | JGI IMG/M metagenome (GOLD analysis project Ga0335070, IMG submission 206722) | Soil microbial communities from Loxahatchee National Wildlife Refuge, Florida, United States - Lox_Sample_1.3 | ecosystem: Environmental > Terrestrial > Soil > Wetlands | place: USA: Florida...
CTCCGCTTCCAAGGCAGGAATCCTCGGGCTCACCCGTTCCTACGCCTTCTTCCTGGCCAAAGAAGGCATCACCGTCAACGCCATTGCCCCGGCGCTGATTGAAACCGACATGATCGCCGGACTTCCCGCGCTCACCCCGGACCGCCTGCCCGTCGGCCGCTTCGGCACCGTGGAGGAATGCGGACGCCTGGCAGTGCTGCTGGCGCAAAGCGACTTCATCACCGGGCAAACCCTCAATCCCAACGGCGGCGTCTACCCCACCTGAGCGCTGCGCCGAATCTTGCTACAATAGGGAATCAACGAAAAAACAGGGTAGAACAGAGAACACCATGCCGATCTACGAATACATCTGCGACGACTGCAAAGCCGCCTTCGAAAAAATTGTGGTGAACCGCCAGCAGGAGATCTCCTGCCCCAAGTGCGCCAGCAAGAAAGCCACTATCCAGCTTTCCGTCTTTAGCTCCGCCGTTGCCGGCGGCTCCGCCAAATCTTCCGGGGGTTCCGGCACCATGGGTGGAGGCGGATGCTGCGGCGGTGGTTGTGGCTGCCACTGAAAACGCTCGCAAACCTGCCACGCGCATTAACCACCTCTAATTTTTGTTGATGTTTTCGCTGCACCGCGCCGCGTTCTCCGCTGTGCCTTGCTCTTTCCTTCGCCGATTTAGCGCATGATGGGCACAGAAAGGTTCTCGACCCCTTCCTGCAAGCCTTTCGTCGCGCTCCCTGTCCGCCCGCGACACTTTTCTGGAGGCATCCATGTTCCGTTCGCTCTGCGTTATCGCAGTTTGCGCCGTGCTGGTGTTTGCCTTGCCGCAGCAGGCCGCCGCGCAATTGAACTCCAGCACCCTCAACGTCACGCTGAACGCGTCGCTGTTGGAGCTGATCACCATCTCCGCCACGCCGACCACCGTGAACTTCACGCTTGCGGGAAGCGGGACCGCGGCTGGCAGCGCTTCTGTCTCCATCACCACAACCTGGGTGTTGGCGGTGGGGCGCAGCACCATGAAGCTCTACGGCTATTTCGCAAGTTCCACAGCGGCACTGACGGACGGCTCGGGCCACAACATTCCGTCATCGGCGGTGAGCGGCAGCGTCAACTCAGGATCGTTCGCGGCGTTCAGCAGCACCACGCCGTACGCGACGTCTTCCGGCTTGCAGATTTTCAGCCAGTCGGTCAGCGGCGTCACCCTCGACACCAACCGCACGGATACCCTGGCGCTTGAAATCAATACCACTGGCCTCAATCTGCCCGCCGCCACCTACACCGGCACTCTAATCCTGGAAGCGCAGGCAACGTAGCGGAGCCGTGCAGGACAGACTTGCCATGAACGTCAAATTGTTTTACGCCGCGATTGTTTGTTGCTTTGCCGCATGCACCGCGCCCGCTCAGACGGTGTCTCCGATCATTTCGGAATACACCAACTCCGCGGACGGATCGTTCCAGGTCCGCAACGACACCATCGCGCCCTTCGCGGTCGTGCTCGAGGTTCGCAGCTTCACAGTCAATGACAATGGCGATCCGATGTACCGCCCGCTCGACGCCGGAATCTCTGTGGACCTCTCGGCGAAAAGTTTTCGCGTGGCTCCGCATCGCTCGTACACGGTGTTTTACCGCGCGCACGCATTCAAGCTGCCGGCGTGGTTCACGATTTACGCCAACATCCAGGGGCGCCCGGCGTCGCCCGGCCTGCAACTGCTCATTCGCTTGCCGCACACGGTGTACCTGCTTACCAGTTCCTCGCCGGTGCGCGCGGACATCGTGGTTTCGCAGGGGCAGGTCGATCCACTGCAGCACAAGGTGCGTTTCGTGCTGGAGAATAAGTCGTCTCAGTTCGATCGTGTGCAGGCGGTGGAGCTGCGTTCGTTTGTGGGCAAGCAAGCCTATGGCGGGTTTCCCTGCTTCCCTCACCAGAAGCGCGTAATTTTGCTGGACTGGAACAAGGATTTTCCGCCCAGCCAGGTCACCCTGGCTTTCAGCAAATTCAGGATGGACGCGCTGTTTCCGAGCCCGTGACCCGGCGATGCCTGCCGCATTGCGCCGCCTGCCGGTCACTGTTTCGCTGAGTTTGCTTCTGCTGCCCGCGTTGCGCGCGCAGTTGGTGGAATTCAAGGGCGGCGATTCGTCGCTGTTTCACGTTTCCGGCGCGACCGTCTCTTACGAGGATCCGCGCTACAAGGCGTGGGCGGGATTCGGCTGGAGCGACGGGCCGGTTGAAGGTTTTCTCCTCACCGCACCGTTTCGCGGCGGCTACGCCGACCTCGGCGACCAGACAATTCCGTTTGTGCTGCCGACGGACGTGTTCAATTCCTCCCTGTATTTTCTCGGTCGCGGGGCTGCGTTCCGACGGCAGTCCAAATCCAGCAGCTTTCTGTTTTTCGGCGGCTATACATCGGATCGCTTTGGCGCGCCGTTTTTGGTGATCGCTTCTCCGCAGCGCCCTGTGTCGGCGTTGTTTTTCGATCATGCGCTGCCTGGTTCGCTGCGCTATTCGGCGCACATCGTGGCGTCGCAGCATCTGACCTGGTTGCAGTCCCTCGAATGGAAGCCGGAGGAACGATTCGCGCTGGCTGGCACGGCGGGAGCCAGCGGCAGTGATCCCTACGTTGCGGGCAGCCTGGACCTGCGCCGGACGTGGGTGGAACTGCAGGCCAGTTACGTGGACACGCGGCCCGGCTTCCGGCGCATCTTTGAGAGTTCGCCGCTCAACGCGGAGTACGACAAGGAGAACGTGGCGCTGACGCTGCATCCGTGGCGCAGCTTCTCTTTTTCGCTGACGCGGGAAAATCTGCTGGCGCCGAATGAAGGCGGAGGCGACAGCCTGCGTGCGCGGGTGCAGGGCGGCAGCTTCAGCGGGACCTGGGCGGGCGTCCGCTTTCACGGCGCGATTTTCGATTCCTCTTCGGCCTCCTATGTGAGCCGCGCCTACTCGGCCGGAGGCGAGCGGCGGATTTTTCCGCGCGTCACGCTAAACGTGGATTATTTTCGCGTAGCGCCGCGCACGTCGCATGCCGCGACAAATGTTTCGGCCGGGCTGCGCGAGCGGATCAACGCGCACTGGCGGCTCAACCAGGCGGTACAGCTCGGAGGCAGCCAGAAATCGCTGGCGCTGGGCGGAGAATTCACGTCGCACCGCTTCACCGCCGGCATCGACTACCAGACGGTGTACGTGCCCTTCTACATTCCCGGGCAATCGCAGTTTCGCCAAGTGGGTCTGATCCATTTCTCCTGGCTGCTGCCGCACGATTTGCAGTTGCATGTGGATACCAATGTCACGCCGACTGGCAGCGTGCGCTACACGGCGTGGGCGGATGGGCAAGTTTACGCGGACGGTGTGGCGGCTGACGCGCCGCCGGCGGCTTTCAAGCCAAACGGGTGCATGGTGCGCGGAAGAGTGCTGACCACCGAGCGGCAAGCGGTCGTGGGGGCCGCACTGGCGGTGAACGGGCAGCTTACCTACAGCGATTCGGACGGCGCATTTCTGGTGCGCTTCAGGAAATGCGCAGACTATCCGTTGCGTGTGTTGTTCAACGAATTTCTGGTGCTGGACCCGTTCGCGGTAGTGTCGGCGCCGTCTCAGGTAACTGCCGCACCGGAAGAGCACGCGGCGGAAATTCTGGTGGTGCTGAGAAGATTGCCGCCGCCGGAGCCGCCGCCACCCACCAAGCCGGCCGGGCGTGCGCCATTTTGAGAGCGTAACGCCGCACGTTACGCGGACATTGCGATGGGGTATACTTCACGACCCTGATACGTCCCGCGCGAGTGGCGCGCGAATCGAGGTACTCCATGGCCACGTCCGCTTCTCAGCCCGTTTCGGTGCAAGACCACAACAAGCAGTTGCTGATGCGCTGGTTCCAGCAGGTGTGGAATCACGGTAACCGCGATGTGATTTACGAGCTGTTCGCGGCAGACGGTGTGATTCACGAGGGCGACCAGATCATCAAGGGCCCGGCGGAGTTCGAACACTTCTATGACCGGCTGCACGGGCAGTTCAAGGACTTTCACATTTCGCCGGTGCTGGTGATCGCGGAAGGCGATTACGTCTGCATGCACTGGATTGCCAGCCAGACGCACGTTCATTCCGGCAAGAGCACCAGCGCGAGCGGGACCTCCATCGTGCGCGTGCAAAACGGGAAGTTTTTGGAGGCGTGGCAGAACTGGGATGCAGCCGGCCTGCTGGCGCAGCTTTCCGATGCGCCGCCGCTGCAAGTTTTCTGACCAGACTGGTAGCGAAGAAACCGCCTATTTGCCGCGGCGGTAATCTTTCATGTACGCCGGAATTTCCGTGCCGGGATTGAGGCGCGCATCGGGAATCGGTGCGGCCGCGACGACGGGAAGCGGCAGAACACCCGCCCACATCGGCAGAGCGTAATCCTCTTCATCGTCGATCGGGCCGCCGGTTCGCAGCTTGGCGGAAACCTCTTCCATAGGCAGCGCAAGCACCGTGGTGCCCTTCAACTCCTGCTCGCTGGGCTGGCGAATGTCGTCCCAGCGCCCCTTCATGACGTGCTCGGTGAAGAGGCGAAGCGCCTCCATTTTTTCCGCGGGATCTTCCACCAGGCGCGCGGTGCCGAAAATGACCACGGAGCGGTAGTTCACTGAGTGGTGGAAAGCGGAGCGCGCGAGCACCAAGCCATCTACGAGCGAGACGGTGACGCAGACCGGAACGCCTTCACTGAGGGTGCGGAGCATGCGGCTGGCGGCGGAGCCGTGTAGATAGAGCGTTTCGCCGCTGCGCCCGTAGTTGGTGGGAATGACGTAGGGCTGGCCTTCGACCACGAAGCCCACATGGCAGACAAAGCCTTCGTCTAGAATTTTGAAGACCGTCTCGCGGTCGTAGGCGCCGCGTTTGGGAAGGCGCTTGACCTGCGTACGCGGCGTGGGCGTGAACGAGGTTGTGCTCATGTGGCGAGGCTATCGCGCAGGCCGGGAAGCGCGCAAGAGCCAATCTGGACGTCCGGTTTCGCGTGCCGGGAGTCCCGGCTCTCAGGGTTTGGGTTCGGCTTTGGCTTCCGGTTTCGCCGCGCCGCGGACCACGCGGAAGCCGATGTATTCGGGTGCGGGAATGCACGTCGAACGGGTATCGGCGGGGCAGTCAGCGCTGCCGCCGAGCGTCTTGGATTTGCCGTCGCGACCGATGACCCATTCGGCCACGTTGCCGCCGAGGTCGAAGACAAGTTCCTCGGTGTCACTGCCCTGGCCGGGGAAACTGCCCACGGGCTTGAGAAGGGGAGCTCCCGCGCCAAGTTCGCCGAGCTTCTTGCGGAGCTGAGCGGTGTCATCCGGATTCGGTGCGTAGCCGGCCCAGTAGTCGAGCGTGTTCTCGCCGTCTTTCTTGCCGTAAAGGGAGGAGACTTCGCTCTCATTGGGAAGGCGCCAGGTCTGCCCGCTGGTTTTAGAAAGCCAGTCGGCGTAAGCCTTGGCCTGGTCGGCGCTGACGTTGTTGGCGGGAAGATTTTCCGCGCCTGGATCGACTTTGTAGCTCTTTTCGAATTCGGCGAACTGCGCGCGAGTGACTTCAAAGCGCCCGATTTCGAGGTCGTTGCGCTTGACGACCTCGGGAATCAAGACGGTCTTGCCCTTCCCCTTGAAGTCGGCGCCGACTTTTCCAGCGCTGCGCGCAACGCTTTTTGTGCGCAGCGCCGCGTCGAGTGGCGAGCCTTTCTTCAGTGCTTCGTTGGCGGGCGGCGTGGTCTTGAAGAAATATTTGTCGAACCAGGCGACCTCTTCCTCGATCTTGCGGATCTGGTGGGTGAGCTTGCGCGGCCCGTGCGGCTCGCCGGGAAAGAGCACGAAGCGGACCGGAACTTTTTCGTAATACTGCAGGACGCGGAAGTAGGACCAGCTCTGCGCGGGGGGGACGTTGGTGTCGGCGGTGCCGTGAAAAATAAGAACCGGCGCTTTGACCTTGTCCATTTTGAAGAAAGGCGACTTGCGGATGTACAGCTCAGGGTCTTCCATGGGCGATTTGCCGAAATAATAGGAATCGAAGGAATCGCCGAACGCGACGTTGCCCCAATCGCTGATCCACTCGACGTCGCCGGCGCCGACGCTGGCCACCTTGTAGCGGTCGGGGTAGGTGGTGATCAGGCTGGTGGAAAGAATCGAGCCGTTGGACCAGCCGAGCGTGGCGATCTTGTCCGGGTCCACGTAGCCTTTGGCGATGAGGAAGTCCACGCCGGCGTTAATGTCGGGCGTCTCCAGGTCGTAATACTTGCCGCAGCAGATGGATTCCACCCACTTCAAGCCGTAGTTGCTGCTGCCGTGATAGTTGGGCTTGAGGATGAAGGCGCCGCGCTGGGTAAGCAGATTGGTGGGATACGCCCAGCTGTCGGCCCAGGCGTCGCCATCGTGCCCCGCGGGGCCGCCGTGTATGGCAGTGATGAGCGGATATTTTTTGCCGGGCTCATAGTTGTCTGGGTAGTAGAGGATGCCTTCGACTTCTTCGTCGTTGGAGCCCTTCCAGCGAATGACTTCCGACTTGGCGAAAGCGCGCTTCTTGATCAGGTTGTCATTTAACTTGCTGATTTGCGTGGCCGGGCCCAGTTTTGCGCCGTCGAGCGAAGCGCGATAAATCTGCGGCATGGTGCTGGCGGTGGAGTGCAGATACACCACGGTATGGCCGTCTTCGGAAACTTCGAAATACTGGATGGACCTGGCGTTTTCGCCTTCCAGGGACGCGCGCTTCCACGTCCAGCCATCGCCGGATCTGCTGCGCGTGTAGCGCGAAGTCTCATAGCGCGTGCCCGCGGCCAGGCCAACGACGAAGCCGTCGCTGAGGGCGGCAAGGTCGGAACCGATGCCGTTTTCCCAATCGAGCGGAACCTCGACGCTCCTCCCGGCGGAGAGATCGTAGAAGTAGAGGCGAAGGATGGACGCGGTGGTGAACTTGGGATGGGACGAGTAAGGCGCCCACGCATAAAAACCGGAATTGTCGGGAGCCCATTCGAACCCGAACGGACGAATCCGGCCTTCGGTGAAGATCTGCTTTTCCGTGCCGTCGCTGAGGTTGTGCAGAATGGTGATGGGCGGAGTTTTCTGGTCGAAGGTGAAGTGGAGACTTTTCTGGTGCACGGCGGCGACGTATTTGCCGTCCTTCGAGACCTGCCAGTTGCCGATCCAATCGGTGTTGCTGGTAAGGCGCGTGATTTTCTTGTCTTTGACGCTGATTTTGTAGAGGCGGACCGGCGGCTCGTGTTCTGCGTCGTCCACGATCTCGGAGTCGTCTTTCCTGCGCTTGGCTTCCTGCTCGTAGAGCGCGGGATCTTCCTGGGCGCTGAAGATGATGGTGTCCTTATCGAGCCACTGCAGGTTGCGCGGGCCGCGAGGCAGTTCGGTAAGCGACCAGGGTTCGCCGCCATGGGGATCGATGAGCCAGATTTGCACCGGGGCAGCGTCCGGCTTGGAGCCGTGGCGCGGGCGATTGCTGGTGAAGGCGACGAGCGCGCCATCGGGCGACCATTGCGGGCCGCCGTTGTTGTCCGAGCCGCGGGTAAGCTGGATTTCCTTGTTTTCGGTGAGGCTGGAGAGGATCAGGTTGGAGACGCGCGCGTCCTTTTCCTTGTCGCCGACGGATTTGACCCAAACCAGCCACTTGCCATCGGGCGAGATGCGGGTCTGCGGGTTGGCGAGTTCGTCGTAGACGATGTCCTCGGCTTTCCAGGGATCGGTTTTCTTTTCCGGCGCGGCCGCGGAAGGCTTGGCATCTTGCGCAGCCGCGACGGGCGCGAGCGTCGCGACCGCGGAGAACGCGAGCGTTAGTAACAGCGAGCGACGAACCTGGGCGGAAGGCATCGAGAGACCCCTGTGTGGTGATGCTCAGGCACACGCGAGAGCGCGGCCAGCGCAGAAGCATAGTCGAATTGACGCGAATTGGGAATGCGGTACTCTCAGTTGCGGCGAGCGAGAAGCGTTGCGTGGCGGATCGCGAGGAAGAGAGACGAAGATGGCGGCGTCCAAGGCGATTTTCAGTCCGGAAGTTTTCAAGTTTTTCGCGGACCTGAAGCGGCACAACAAGAAAGAGTGGATGGACAAGCACCGCGAGCGCTACCAGGAAGCGGTGCAGAAGCCGTTCAAGCGTTTGCTGGAGGAGCTGGCGCCGGCGGTGCTGGAACTGGATCACAATATCGAGGCCATGGGCCGGCGCGGCAAGAATTTTTCGCGGATAAACCGCGACATCCGTTTTTCGAAGGACAAGACCCTGTATCACCTGCACATGTACCTGAAATTTCCGGCGGCGCCGCCGGGTGGAATGGAGGGTGGGGAGTTGTATTGCGGCATTTCGGCGGAAGCGGTGACCGCCGGATTCCGCATTTACGGCGGGCCAAAGCGCAAAGAGTCGGCACTCGCGCTGGTGGCCGAGCCCAAGCTGGCGGCGAACGGGAAACTGCTGGCGCAAATGAAAGCCAGGTTGGGGAAGAAGTACGAAAGCTATTGGTACGAATCGTTGAAAGGCAAGTGGACGCAGAAGAAGGGATGGCCAACCGCGGAAGAGTGGCCGAGACTGCAAGGCTGGATCGTGCGCAAGAAGCTCAGCAAGAGCGCGGCGACGCGAGCCAATTTTCCGGCGGAGCTAAGCAAAATTTTCCGCGAAGTCTATCCGGTCCTGAAGTTCACGTCGCTGTAGAGGGCCGTCGAGGCGGTTGACCGAGTGGGCGGGGTCGCATAGGCTTTCGGGCAAAACTTGCAGATGGATGGAGTTGCGATGAGGCGAGACTTGCGAAGCGTTGCGGAGCTGTTGGTATTGGCGGGACTGATAGCGGGAGCGAGCCCGGCGCTGCGCGCTGGGCAGAAGCCGGAGGAAAAGCCTGCGGCGGCGCCTGCCGAGAAAAAGGACGACAAGAAAGACGACAAGAAGCCGGAAGAAAAGGTGGTGCAGACCAAGCACACGGTGCGCATCGGCGGGCAAGAGATCAAGTACACGGCGACGGCGGGAACGATTCTGCTGAAGCTGGAGGACGGAACGCCCAAGGCCAGCGTGTTTTATGTTGCGTACACGCGCGATGACGTGACCGATCTGGGGAAGCGGCCGGTGACCTTCACGTTCAACGGCGGACCGGGTGCGGCCTCGATCTGGTTGCACATGGGCGCGCTAGGACCGCGGCGTGTCGAGATGGGCGATGCAGGGGCGCTGACGCCGCCTCCCTACCGGATTGTTGATAACGAATATTCGCTGCTGGATGTCACCGACCTGGTGTTCATTGACCCGGTAACGACGGGCTACAGCCGCGCGGTGCCCGGCGAACCGGACAAACAATTTCACGGCGTACAGGAAGATGTGCAGTCGGTTGGAGATTTCATACGGCTCTACGCGACGCGAAACAAGCGCTGGACTTCGCCGAAATTTCTAGCGGGGGAGAGTTACGGCACGACGCGGGCGGCCGGGCTTTCGGGATATTTGCAGCAACGCTACGGCATGTACCTGAACGGAATCATGCTGATTTCCTCGATTCTGAATTTCCAGACGGCGGAATTCGACGCAGGAAACGACCTGCCCTATGTACTGTTCCTGCCGACGTACACGGCGATTGCCTGGTACCACAAGAAATTGCCGGCGGACCTGCAGGGCGGGACGCTGGAAAAGGCCGTGGACGAATCCCGGAATTTCGCGGCGCACGAATATTCGGACGCGCTGATGGCCGGAGACAACTTGCCGGCAGCGAGGCGGACGGAGATTGCGCAGAAGCTGGCGCGCCTGACCGGGCTTTCGCAAACGTTCATCGAGCGCGCGGACTTGCGGATCGAGATCGAGCGCTTCGACAAGGAACTGTTGCGCGACCAGCGGCGAACCGTGGGCAGGCTGGACGGACGTTTCACCGGAATCGATCACGACGCGGCAGGCGAGGACCCGGACTATGACCCCAGCCTGGCGGCGATCGTCGGACCCTACACGGCCGCGCTGCACGACTACGTGCGGGGCGACCTGAAATTCGAGAGCGATCTTTTCTACGAATATTTGACCGGGCGGGTGCGGCCCTGGAACTACCAACCGTATGAAAACCGCTATGTGAACGTCGCGAGCACATTGCGCGGCGCGATGACGCAGAATCCGTTTCTGCGGGTATTTGTGGCGAAGGGCTACTACGACCTGGCGACGCCGTTTTTTGCGGCGGAGTACACGTTCGATCATCTAGGGCTGGATGAATCGCTGCGGCCGCACCTGACGGGAGGGTACTACGAAGCGGGGCACATGATGTACGTGCACATCCCTTCGCTGGTGAAGCTGAAGAAGGATTTGGGGCAATTTATCCAGACGAGCGCGAGCGCAAGGTGAAGAAGACGCTGGCGATGGCGGCGTGGGTGCTGGTGGGGCTGGCGGGAGCGGGAGCGCTCGCGAAGATTGCCCTGTATCGCGGCGAGTCCATCAGCGCGACGTGGTTTGTGATCGCGGCGGTGTGCTGCTACCTGGTGGCGTACCGGTTGTATTCGGCGTTCATCGCGGCGAAAGTGCTGGCGCTGGACGACACGCGGGCGACGCCGGCAGAACGACTGGACGACGGGCGGGATTTTGTGCCGACGAATAAATGGGTGCTCTTCGGTCACCATTTCGCGGCAATCGCCGGGCCGGGGCCGCTGGTCGGGCCGACGCTGGCGGCGCAGTTCGGGTATTTACCCGGAACGCTGTGGCTGATTGCCGGGTCGGCGTTCGCGGGCTGCGTGCAGGACTTCATCATATTGTTTTGCTCCATCCGGCGCGACGGCAAGACGCTGGGGGAAATGGCGCGGGATGAAGTGAGCAAGCGAGGAGGATTGATCGCGCAGCTGGCGGTGCTGGCGATCATGGTGATCCTGTTGGCGGTGGTGGCGTTGGTGATCGTCAATGCGCTCAAGTCCTCGCCGTGGGCGACGTTCACGCTGGCGATGACGATTCCGATCGCGCTGCTGTTGGGTCTGTATCTGCGATTTCTGCGGCCGGGGCGGGTGCTGGAGGCGTCGCTGATTGGAGTAGCGCTGGTGCTGTTTGCGGTCGTGGCGGGGCAGTGGGTGGCCGATGCGCCGGCGTGGGCGAAAGTGTTTACGCTCGGCGGCGTGCCACTGGCGTTCACGATCATGGCCTACGGGTTCGCGGCTTCCGCGCTGCCGGTGTGGTTGCTGCTGGCGCCGCGCGACTACCTGAGCGCATTCATCAAGGCTGGCGCGATTTTTTCCCTGGCGGCGGGAATCCTGATTGTGCGGCCGGACGTTCAGATGCCGGCGCTGACGAAGTTTGTGGACGGTACCGGGCCGGTCTTTGCGGGCAAGATTTTTCCGTTCTGTTTCATCACCATCGCCTGCGGCGCGATCAGCGGATTCCACGCGCTGATTTCCAGCGGGACGACGCCAAAGATGATCCTGCGCGAAGGGCATGCGCGGTTCATCGGCTATGGCGCAATGCTGCTCGAATCTTTCGTGGGCGTGATGGCGATGGTGGCGGCGTGTGCCATGACGCCGGGCGTCTATTTCGCGATCAATTCACCTCCCGCGATCGTGGGCGCGGCGCCGGACGTCGCGACCGCGACGATTTCCAGCTGGGGCTATCCGGTGGATGCGGCGACCATGCAGCATCTGGCCGCCGCGGTCGGCGAGCAGACTCTGTTTAATCGCACAGGCGGTGCGCCCTCCCTGGCGGTGGGCATGGCGCAGATCTTTTCCCACACCATTGGCGGAGAGCGACTGCTAAGCATCTGGTATCACTTTGCGATCATGTTCGAAGCGCTGTTCATCCTGACCGTGCTGGACGCCGGAACCCGCGTGGGGC
>Ga0335070_10008979_pt1 | contig 11735 bp, 10 predicted proteins | sample Lox_Sample_13_FD_206722 | JGI IMG/M metagenome (GOLD analysis project Ga0335070, IMG submission 206722) | Soil microbial communities from Loxahatchee National Wildlife Refuge, Florida, United States - Lox_Sample_1.3 | ecosystem: Environmental > Terrestrial > Soil > Wetlands | place: USA...
CTTCTCGACCTCGGCGCGCTCCTCCGGGGTCAGCGCCGACGGATGCGTGAAGTCGAACCGGAGCTTGTCCGGCCGGACCGCCGAGCCCGCCTGCTTCACGTGGTCGCCGAGCACCTCGCGCAGGCATTCGTGGAGGACGTGCGTCGCGGTGTGGTTCGCCATCGTCGGGAACCGCACCGACCACGGCACGACGGCGCGCACGCGGTCGCCGGCCGCGAAGGCACCGCTGACGATCTCGAAGAGCAGCACCTGATCGCCGTCGTAGCGGTACGCCTCGCGCAGCTCCGCATGCGCGCCGTCGTCGCGCTCGAGCACGCCCGCGTCCGTGACCTGGCCGCCGCCCGCGGGATAGAACGGCGACTCGCGCAGCTTCGCGAGGAACAGCCCGTCGCCGAGCTCCTCGAGCGCGCCGATCTGCGTCAGGACGTCCGTCTTCTCGTAGCCGACGAACTCGCTGCGGAACCCGGCCGCGCTCGCGAACTCGGCCGCGCGCTGCGCGCTCCCGCCGGCGACGCCTGCGCGCGAGATCTCGCGATGCTCCTCCATGAGGCGCGTGAACTCCTCGTCGTTCACCGCGAGGCCGCGCTCGCGCGCCATCTCCTGCGTCAGCTCGATCGGGAAGCCGTACGTCGCCTGGAGCGTGAACGCGTCGTCGCCGGTGATCTCGCCGCGTGCCGCCGCCTCCTCGAAGAGCTTCTGGCCGCGCTCGAGCGTCTCGGCGAACCGCTCCTCCTCGGCGCCGAGCACGCGGTGGATCTCCGCGCGGTGCTCGACGAGCTCCGGGTACGCCGAGCCCATCTCCTCGATCACCGCGTCGGCGAGCCCGGCGAGGAACGGCGCCTCCATCCCGATGCGGAGCCCGTGCTGCGCGGCGCGCCGGATGACGCGCCGGAGGACGTAGCCGCGGCCCTCGTTCGACGGCGCGACGCCCTCCGCGGTGAGGAACGTCATCCCGCGCCCGTGGTCGGCGAGCACGCGGTGCGCCTTCGTCGCGTCGACGGAGTCGCCGTACGCGACGCCGGACTCCGACGCGATCCACGACATGATCGTCTGGTACGCGTCGGTGTCGTAGACCGACGGCACGCCCTGGATGATCCGCGCCGTCCGCTCGAGCCCGAGGCCCGTGTCGATGTTCTGCTTCGGCAGCGGCGTCAGCGTCCCGTCGGCGTGTTGCTCGTACTCCATGAAGACGAGGTTCCAGAACTCGAGGAACCGCTCGCAGCGCGTGCAGCCCGGCTTGCAGTCCGGCTCGCCGCAGCCGGCCTCGGGACCGAAGTCGTAGTAGATCTCGGAGTCGGGCCCGCACGGCCCCGGGCCGCCGACCGACCAGAAGTTCTCGGACGACGGCAGCGGGACGATCCGCTCCGCCGGCATCCCGATCGCGCGCCACAGCTCGATCGCGACCTCGTCCGGGCCGAGCTTGAACTCCGGGTCGCCCGCGTGGACCGAGACCCAGAGCCTGTCCCAGTCGAGCTTCAGGTGGTCGCGCATGAACTCCGTCGCGAACGCGACCGCGCCCTCCTTGAAGTAGTCGCCGAACGAGAAGTTCCCGAGCATCTCGAAGAACGTCAGGTGGTACGTGTCGAGGCCGACCTCGTCGATGTCCGGCGTCCGGAAGCACTTCTGCGCCGTCGTCGTCCGCGGCCCGGGCGGCGCCTCCCGGCCGAGGAAGAACGGCATCTGCGGCTGCATGCCGGCCGTCGTGAGGAGCGTCGAGTGGTCGTCGGCGCGCGGGACGAGCGACGCCGAGGGGCGCCGCAGGTGGCCGTTCTCCTCGAAGAACGAGAGGAACCCCTCGCGAATCTCGGCAGAGCTGCGCATCGCCCGGCGAATTGTAGGGACGCCCTCCGCCGGGAAGGTGTCGGCGGGCGCGCGCCGTATCCTCGTCGGGGATGCCGCGCCGCCGCCGCTATCGCTACCGCTACCGGCGGCTCGCGCCCGTGGGCGTGGTCGCCCTCGTCGCGGTCGCCGCCGGCGCGTGGCTCGGCGCTCAGCGCGCGCCCGCGCCCGCCGAGGCGGCGCCGCCCGCCGCACCGGCCGTCGTGCGCCACGTCACGAAGCCTGCGGCGACGCTGCAGGCGCTGCCCGCGTTCGCGCCCGAGCACCTCGTCACCGGCGTCCCGAGCCTCCATCTGGCGCAGCCGCTCGAGGCGCAGTCCGCGATCCTCGTCGACGCGACGACCGGCCGCGTCCTCTGGGCGCTCCGTCCCCATGAGCGCCGTCACATCGCGTCGACGACGAAGATCATGACCGCGCTCCTCGCGCTCGCAAAGCTCCGGCCGAACGACGTCGTGACCGTCGACCCGTCGGTGCCGCGCGTCCCGCTCGTGCGCGAGGGCCTCCGCGCCGGTGAGCGCGTCCAGGCCTGGAAGCTCTTCTACTCGATGCTCCTCTACTCGGGGAACGACGACGCGCTCGCGCTCGCGATCGCCGCCGGCGGGAGCAAGCCCGCGTTCGTCCACGAGATGAACGCCGCGGCGCGCCGGTACGGGCTCCGCGACACGCACTTCACGACACCGAGCGGCGTCGTCGACGAGGGGAACGTCTCGAGCGCGTGGGACCTCGCGGGCCTGACGCGCGTCGCGCTCCGCAACCCGCGCTTCGCGCGCATCGTCCACACGAAGGTGATGCACGTGACGTGGGCCGCGCCGACGTACTCGAAGATCTACATCAACAACAACCTGATGCTGACGCGCTATCGCGGCGCGACCGGCGTGAAGACCGGGTACACGCACAAGTCCGGCTGGTGCCTCGTCGCGTCCGCGACGCGCGGGAAGACGTCGCTGATCGCGGTCGTGCTCGACTCCGGGAACATGTACGCCGACGCGACGCGCCTGCTGAACCTCGGCTTCGCCGCGGCGTCGGGCTAGTTCGTGCCCTTGCCGGCCTCGTGGAGCTCCTCGTCGAGCTCCTGCTCGCGGCGCGCGGCGGCCTCCTTGCCGGCGTTCACCGCATGCTTCCAGCTCTTCTTCGCGCGGAAGTCGGACGCGCCGTAGCTGACGCCGGCGGCGAGGCCCGTGATCTTCTGCACCGGCTTCGTGATCGCGAGGCTCACGGCGCGCACGGCGGTGTCGGCGGCGTCCGCCGCGTCGACGGCGCTGTCCGTGACCTTGTCGACCTTGTCGAGCTGCACGTTGATCCGGTCGACCGACCCGCCGACCTTGTTGATCACCGGCAGCACCTCGGTCTCCGTCCCCTTGATCAGGCTCGTGACGCTGTCGGCCGTCCGCGAGAGCCGGACGAAGAGGTACGCGAGCGCGAGGCCGGTCGCGAGGAGGAAGACCGCGAGCGCGGCCTCCCAGGCGTTCGTCCAGTTGAACGACGAAGCGAGCATCAGAGGCGGATCTTAGTTGCTCGCGTCGGAGACCACGCCGCACCCCACGACCGCGTCGCCCTCGTACAGCACCGCGGCCTGGCCGCGCGCGACGCCGTACGCGGGCTCGTCGAGCGTGAGGGCGAAGCCGCCCGGGACGGCCTCGACGCCCGCGGCGACCGCCGGCGAGCGGTAGCGGAGCTTCGCCTCGGCCCGCTCGATCCGGGCGTAGAGGCGGCCCGTCGCGGCGACCCGCGTGCGGCCGAGCGCCTCGCGCGGGCCGACGACGACGGCGTTCGTCGCCGTGTCGGAGCCGAGGACGTAGAGCGGCGTCGCGGCCGAGACGCCGATCCCCTTCCGCTGGCCGGGCGTGAAGTTCCAGACGCCGCCGTGGCGGCCGAGCTCGCGGCCCGTCTCGTCGACGATCGGGCCGTCCGCGCCGGCGACGCCGTGGCGGCCGAGGAACGCGCGGTAGTCGTCGCCGGCGAGGAAGCACGCCTCCTGGCTCTCGGCACGGCGCGCCGCGGCAAGGCCTGCGCGCTCCGCCTCGGCGCGCGTCGCGTCCTTGTCCTGCTCGCCGAGCGGGAACCAGACACGGTCGAGCCTCGCGGGATCGAGGCGCGCGAGCATGTACGACTGGTCCTTCGCCGCGTCGGCGCCGCGGTGCAGCAGCCGGCGGCCGCGGTGCTCGGCGACGCGCGCGTAGTGGCCGGTCGCGAGCCGGTCGCACCCGGCGCGCGCCGCGAACGCGAGCAGCTCCGCGAAGCGGAAGCCGCCGTTGCAGCGGATGCACGGGTTCGGCGTCTCGCCGCGCGCGTAGCCGCGGACGAACGGCGCGACGACGGCACGGCGGAACTCCTCGCGGAGGTCGAGCGTCACGTGCGGGATCCCGAGCCGGTGGCACGTCTCGCGCGCGGCGATCACCGCCTCGGGCGAGCAGCACGCGCGCTCGGCGTCCGGACCGTCCGGGTCGAGCCAGAGCCGCAGCGTCACGCCGACCGCATTCGGCGCGGCGCGGAGAAGCGCGACCGCGCTGTCGACGCCGCCGCTCATCGCGACGGCGGTCCGCCCCGTGCGCGGCTCGGCACGGAACACCGGCCCGAGCGCGGCAGCGAGCGCGTCGACCGCGAGCGTCTCGCCGCCGACCGCCGCCGCCTCGAGCAGCGTCAGCCCGGCGAGGTCGCGGTCGAGCCCGGGCGCGTCCGACTCGACGATCCGGTCGCCGTCGACCGCGAGCCGGACCGCGGCCCACTCGCCGCACCGCGTCGAGTCTCCGAACGCCTCGATCATGCGGTCACCGTAACGAAGATGAGGCGAGGCCTCGCGGCCCCGCCTCAGACTCCACCCTGCCGATCGAACCGGGCTATGTGAACCTGGCGAACCAGGTGGGTGCCAGGCCTTTCCTCGGCGCTGCCTCGGTCGGGACCCGAGCTCCCTTCATGTAGGCGTTGGTTCTACATTGAGGCCCGGAACGACGCACAGGGTCGAGCGGGCGCACTGTACAGGGCGACGCGGCGTGCGGAATGCCCCTAGTGGGCGAATCGCCAGTCGATCTGCTGCGTGCCCTGGAGGTGGAGCGCCGCCGCGAGCGCCCGGGTCAGGTCGAAGTCGTGGCCCGGCGTCGTCGGGCCGCGGTCGATCACGCGCGTCGTCACCTCGCGGCCCTTGAACGCGATCGTGATCCGCACGCCGCACGGGAGCCGCGGGTGCGAGACGCCTTCGGTCGCCGGGCCGATCCTGACGCCGCACGCACTCGTCTTCGTGCCGGTCGCCGGCGCGTACGGCGTCGCGAGCGCCGTGTACCACGTCCCCGTCGACGACGGCGCGTGATGCGTCGGGCGGACGAGATAGACGACGACGGCGACGAGTGCGAGCACCCCGACGATCGCGAGCGCGAGCGCCCGGCCGCGGATGCTCACCGGCCGACGAGGTCGCCGAAGCTGTCGCGGACGAGGGCGTCGAAGTCGATCGGCAGCGAGCCGCCCGGGTCGGCGAAGTCGCGCAGGTACAGCAGGAGGTAGGTCCGCTCCTCGTCCCGGGCGACGTCGGCGCCGGCGTTCTCGCGCGACAGCCGCTCGAGGTCCCAGACGTTCCAGCGGCGCGGCGCCGCGCTCGCGCCGATCGGGACGACCTCGGCGCCGACGGCGACCTCGGCGAGCACCGGCTCGGGCTCCGGCTCGGGGACGACCTCGGGCTCCGGTTCGGGCTCGGGCTCGGGCTCCGGGACGACGGTGAGGACGACCGGCTCGGGGACCGGCTCCGGCTCGGGCTCGACGGCCACGGGGACCGGCACGGGCACGGGCTCGACCGGCGGCGGAGGCGGAGGCGGAGGCGGCGGTGCCGCGGCGACCGGCTCGCGTGGGATCACGCGGACGGTCTCGGCCTGCTCGGCCGGGGCGACGGCCGGCGGCGGCGCGTGCGCGGGCTCCTTCCGCTTCTTCGGCTTCGCGGCGCGCTCGGTGCCGCTGTCGCGCCAGACGGTCGCCTCGAGGCCGAGGACGAGCAGATAGGCGACGCCGCTCGCGGCGATGATCCCCGGCCAGTTGACGCCGAGGACGAGCGCGATCGCCGGGACCGCGATCAGGAACGCGGCCTCGACGATGGTTCTGGGGCCGAAGACGCGCCGCATGCGGCGAGCCTAACTCGCCGCGTCGGGCGGGTCGCCCTCCGCCGGCGGCTCGCTCACGGGCGGCCCCGAGACGGGAGGCGGCGAGACCGGCGGCGGCGGGCTCGAGAGCGGCGGGCCGGACGACGCGGGCGGCTCCGGCGCCGGTGCCGGCGCGGGCGGCGCGGCCGGCGGCTCGGGTGCCGCGGCCGGAGGCTCCGGCGAGGCAGCGACCTGCTGCACGGGCGGCGGCGCGGGTGCGGGCGGACGGCCCGCGAGCGCGGCGGCGGGCGGAGCCGGGCGGCTCCCCTCGGACGCCTGTCCCGCTGCCTCGACGATCGCCTCTGCGACCTGCGCGATCGCGTCCTGCCCGAGGCCGGCGGCGGCGAGCAGCTGCTCGGCGCCGTGCTGGGCGCGGGCGAGGATCGCCGATGCCTGGGCGCGCGCCCACTCGAGCGTCTGCTCGACTTCGGCGCGGGCCGCGTTCGTGAGCTCGGTCGCCTGGTGGCGGGACTGCTCGAGGAGCCGGTTGCCCTTCGCCTCGGCCTCCTGGAGCTCGCGCGTCGCGTCGGCGTGCGCCTTCGCGAGGAGCTCACGCGACTCGTTCCGCGCCGCGTTCAGCATGTCGTTGCGCTGGCGCTCGCTCTCCTGGCGGTAGCGCTCGATCTCGGCCTCGCGATCCTGGAGCTCACGCTGCCGGCGGCTGACCTCTTCCTCGGTGCGCGCGAGCTGGGTCGCGGACGCGTTCTGCGCGTCGCGCTCGATCGTGTCGGCGAACTCGGCGGCCGCGCGGACGAGGTGCAGCGCGTCCATGCGGACCGCGTGCCCCGTCGCCTCGACCGCGGCACCGGCACCCGGCCGCGCGCCGGCGACCTGGAGCACCCGGAGCTGCGCCTGGAGCTGGGCCGCGTGGCGGCGGAACGAGTCGAACGCCTCACGCACCTTGTCCGCGTCGAGCCCGTCCCCGGCCTTGGGGATGTCCTCGTACCGCGGCAGCGACGTGAGCGACGGCGCTCCCGCCCGACCCGGACCTTCACTGGCCATCTGCGGCTGACCCTCCTGTTGGACGCGTGGTGCGCGGCTTGCGCGCCACGAAGTATGCATTCTTCATCGGCGGACGGACACCTACGCTTTACCGGGAGGTTCGGCGAGGCGGATCCCGAGCTCCCGGAGCTGCTCGTCCGGCGCCTCGCTCGGCGCGCCGGTCATCGGGTCGATCCCGGCCTGGTTCTTCGGGAACGCGATCACGTCGCGGAGGTTCGGCTCGCCGGCGAGCACCATCACCATCCGATCGATCCCGAACGCGATCCCGCCGTGCGGCGGCGCGCCCATCGCGAGCGCGTCGAGGAGGAAGCCGAACTTCGAGCGCTGCTCCTCCGGGCTCAGGTTCAGCAGGTCGAAGACCCGCGCCTGGACGTCCGGCTCGTGGATCCGGAAGGAGCCGCCGCCGAGCTCGTTCCCGTTCCCGATCAGGTCGTACGCGTGGGCGATCGCGTGGCCCGGGTCGGTGTCGAAACGGTCGACCCAGTCGGGCGCGGGCCGGGTGAACGGATGGTGGACGGCGCCCCAGCGCTGCGCGTCCTCGTCCCACTCGAACATCGGGAAGTCGGTGATCCAGAGCCACGACCAGGCGTCGCGGTCGACGAGGCCGAGCTCCTCGCCGAGGTGCGTGCGGAGCGCGCCGAGGACGCGCGACGTCATCTTCCACTCGTCGGCGGCGAAGAGGAGCGTCGTGCCCGGCTGCGGGGCGAGCGCGGCGAGCTCGGCCTCGGAGAGGAACTTCGCGATCGGCGAGCGGATCTCGCCCGACTCGTCGGCGATGAGATACGCGAGTCCCTTCGCGCCCCACTGCTTCGCGATCTCCTCGAGCGCGGCGAGCTCGGCGCGGGAGAAGACCTTCGGCGCACGGAGGAAGCGGACGGCGTCCGCGCCCGCGAAGACGCCGAAGCCGGAGCCGCGCGTCGCGTCGGTCGCGTCCTCGATCTCGAGGCCGAAGCGGAGGTCCGGCTTGTCGGAGCCGAAGCGGCGGTCGGCCTCGGCGAACGTCATCCGCCGGAACGGCGTCTCGAGCTCGACGCCGAGGCACTCGCGCCACACCGACGCGATCATCGTCTCCATCAGCGCGAACAGGAGCTCCTGGTCGGGGAACGCGAGCTCGACGTCGAGCTGCGTGATCTCCTGGACGCGGTCGGCGCGGAGATCCTCGTCGCGGAAGCAGATCGCGATCTGGTAGTAGCGCTCGAAGTTCGCGATCACGAGCAGCTGCTTCGCGATCTGCGGCGACTGCGGAAGCGCGTAGAAGTTGCCGCGCTGCAGGCGCGCCGGCACGAGGAAGTCGCGCGCGCCCTCCGGCGTCGGCTTCCAGAGGATCGGCGTCTGGATGTCGACGAAGCCCGCGCTCTCCATGACGCGGCGGATCGTCCCGACCATCTGCCCGCGGAGCCGGATGTTGCGTTGCAGCTGCGGCCGGCGGAGGTCGAGCCAGCGGTAGCGCATGCGGACGTTGTCGTCGACGTTCTCGTCGTCGAGCTGGAACGGGAGCGGCGTCGACGTCGAGACGACCTGCAGCTCGGCGACCTGCACCTCGATCTCGCCGGTCGGGAGATTCGGGTTCACGAGGTCCGGCGCGCGCGCGACGACGGCGCCGGTCGCCTGGACGACGAACTCGTTGCGGAGCGCGTGCGCCGCGTCGGCCGCGCCGGGCGCGTTCTCCGGATTCACGACGAGCTGGACGACGCCGCTCCCGTCGCGCAGGTCGATGAAGACGAGGCCGCCGTGGTCGCGGCGGCGGTCGACCCAGCCGGCGAGCGTCACCGTGCGGCCGACGTCGCCGGTCGAGAGCCCGCCCGCGTTCGCGTCGCGCCAGCTCATCCGCGGAGCACGTCCTTCAGCTCGTCGACGGTGACGGCGACGTCGAGCTCGCCGGGCCGGCGGAGCGTCATCCCGCCGGCCGCGAGGACGACGACGGCGTTCGCGTGCTTCGCCCCGTACGTGAGCTGGCCCTTCAGCGAGCGGCCGGCGTAGTCGCTGTCGGCGGCGAAGCCGGCGGCGCGGAGGTCGGCGACGAGCGGCAGCACCGGCTCGCCGTCCGTCGCAAGGAACACGTCGAGCCTCGGCGCGTCGGCGGTGATTCCCTCGAGCTCGAGCGAGAGGACGAGCCGCTCGATCCCGGCGCCGAAGCCGATGCCCGGCGTCGGCGGGCCGCCGATCTCCTCGACGAGGTAGTCGTAGCGGCCGCCGCCGCAGATCGTCGACGCCTGCGCGCTCTCGTCCGGGCCCAGGAACTCGAACGTCGTGCGCGTGTAGTAGTCGAGCCCGCGCACGAGCGTCGGGTCGAGCGTGTACGCGACGCCGTACCCGTCGAGGTGCGCGCGCACCTGTTCGTAGTGCGCGGCGCATTCGTCGCAGAGCGAGTCGCCGATCGTCGGCGCGTCGCGCAGCGCCTCCCGCACCTTCTCGTTCTTCACGTCGAAGACGCGGAGCGGGCTCGTGGCGCGCTTCTGCCGCGCGTCCTCGTCGAGGATGTCGGCGTGCGCGTCGAGCCATTCGTTCAGCCGCTCGACGTACTGCGGCCGGCAGTTGCGGTCGCCGATCGAGTTGAGCCGGAGCTCGTAGTTCGTCACGCCGAGGCGGCGGAGCAGCGCGTCGTAGAACTGGATCACCTCGGCGTCGACGGCCGGGTCGGCCGAGCCGATGCACTCGAGCGAGAGCTGGTGGTGCTCGCGGAAGCGGCCGCGCTGCGGCGCGGAGTACCGGTACATCGTCGCGAGCGTGTAGAGCTTCACGGGCTGCGGCTCCTGCTTCATCCCGTGCTCGATGTACGCGCGGCAGATCGGCGCCGTGCCTTCGGGCCGGAGTGTCAGCGAGCGGCCGCCCCGGTCCTCGAACGTGTACATCTCCTTCTGGACGATGTCGGAGCCGGCGCCGGACGTGCGCGCGAAGAGCTCCGTGTCCTCGAAGGCCGGCGTCTGGATGCGGCGGTAGCCGTAGAGCGCGCAGAGGCGCTCCATCTCCCCCGTCACCCTCTGCCAGAGCGGCTGGTCGGACGGAAGGACGTCGTGCGTGCCGCGGGGCGCCTCGATGCGCGTCACGCGCGCAGCTCCGCGAGGAACGGGTTGCGCTCGAGCTCGGCGCCGAGCGTCGTCGGGCCGCCGTGGCCGGGGTAGACGACGGTGTCGGCCGGGAAGCGGTCCGCGAGCGTGCGGACGCTGTCGAGGAGCGTGTCCCAGTCCGAGCCTGGGAGGTCCGTGCGGCCGACGGAGCCGGCGAAGAGGAGGTCGCCGCTGAAGAGGCATCCGTCGGCGTGGTAGGCGACGTGTGCGGGCGAGTGGCCCGGGATCGCGACGCACTCGAAGGCGATGCCGGCGACCTCGACGGTCTCGCCTCCTTCGAGGAGGTGGTCCGGCGTGTACGGGCGGCCGGGCGCGCCGACGGGTGCGAAGTCGGGGTAGCGCTCGAGCAGCGCGCGCTCGCCCTCCGGCATCCAGACGGGCGCGCCGGTGCCCTCGGCGAGGTCGGCGACGCCGCCGAGGTGGTCGAAGTGGCCGTGGGTGATGAGGATCCCGGCGCAGCGCGCGCTCATCCCGGCGAGCTCGAGACGGAGCGTGGCGGCGTCGCCGCCCGGGTCGATCACGGCGGCCTCGGCCGCGCCGCGGGCGGTGCGGACGACGTAGCAGTTCGTCTGGATCGGACCCAGCGCGTAGCTGTCGACGACGAGGCTCATCGAGGGCGAGTCTAGTGGCCGGGTCGAGCGCTAGCTCTTCTTCGGCGGCTGCTTCTTGGCGGCCGATGCCGCCGGCGCCTGGCCCGTCTTCGCGAGGTAGCGGTTGTACGCGTACCGGTCGATCACGTACGTGAAGGGGATGAAGAGGGCGGTGTAGATCAGGGCCGGGCCGAGCGCCGAGTACCACGTCGGGTTGTGACCCCGTTCGAGGATCGAGAACATCACGAACACCACGACGCCGAGGATCGCGGCGCGGCGCGCGGCGCGCTGCCAGGAGGGCGGCTGGACCGTCCGGCCGGCGCGGCCCTTCTGCGCAGGCTGTTGCTTCGCCTTCTGGGCCGTGGGCGGGGCGCCGCCGTTGCGGCTCTTCGCATCGGGTGCCGCCGGCGCGTCCGGCGGGGCGTCGACCTCCTGCCCTTCCGAGTCGACCCAGACGAACTCGTGCTCGTGGCGCTGGCCCTTCGCCGCGCGGCGCTTCTGCTTGCGGGTCGGCATCGGTCTAGCGTAGCTCCACCGGCTCGCCGGCGAGCACGACCTCCGCGACGAGGTCCGCGCCGAGGTGGTACGCGAGATAGCGCCAGTCGGGGGCGTCGAGGAGCGCGATGTCGGCGCGGTGGCCGGGTGCGAGGCGGCCGAGGCCGCTCGCGCGGCCGAGGACGTGGGCTGCATTGACCGTGCAGGCGGCGAGGGCCTCGGCCGGCGAGAGCTCGAGCTGGGTCGCCGCGAGCGAGCACACGAGCGGGAGGCTCTCCGTGAAGGAGCTGCCCGGGTTGAAGTCGGTTGCGAGCGCGACGGCGGCGCCTGCGTCGACGAGCTCGCGCGCCGGCGGCATCGGGCGGCCGAGGAAGAGCGCGCTCGCGGGCAGCAGCACGCCGACGACGTCGCTCGCCGCGAGCGCACGGACGCCGTCCGCGCCGGTCGCCTCGAGGTGATCGACGGAACGCGCACCGAGCTCGATGGCGAGCGCCATCGCTCCCTGCTCGGTGAACTGGTCGCCGTGGAGCCGGAGCACGAGCCCGGCGTCGCGGCACGCCTCGAGATACCGGCGGGCCTGTCCGGCGTCGAACGCACCGCGCTCGAGGAACACGTCCGCC
>Ga0335070_10008980_pt1 | contig 11735 bp, 10 predicted proteins | sample Lox_Sample_13_FD_206722 | JGI IMG/M metagenome (GOLD analysis project Ga0335070, IMG submission 206722) | Soil microbial communities from Loxahatchee National Wildlife Refuge, Florida, United States - Lox_Sample_1.3 | ecosystem: Environmental > Terrestrial > Soil > Wetlands | place: USA...
CGTCGACGCGGACGGGCGGCTGCGCGGGCTGATCACGGTCAAGGACATCCAGAAGCGGATCGAGTATCCGTATGCGACGAAGGACGAGCGCGGCAGGCTGCGCGCGGGCGCGGCGGTCGGCGTCGGGCCGGACGCCCTGGAGCGCGCCCGGGCGCTCGTCGACGCCGGCGTCGACGTCCTCGTCGTCGACACGGCTCACGGGCATTCCACCGGCGTGCTCGAGATGGTGCGGACGATCAAGGGCGCGGTGACGGTCGACCTCATCGCGGGCAACGTCGCCACCGGGGACGCGGCGCGCGCTCTCGTCGAGGCGGGTGCGGACGCGGTGAAGGTCGGGGTCGGCCCCGGGTCGATCTGCACGACGCGGGTCGTCGCCGGCGTGGGAGTTCCTCAGGTGACCGCGATCTACGACTGCGCCGAGGCGGCGGGCGCCGAGGGCGTGCCCGTGATCGGCGACGGCGGCATGACGTCGTCCGGCGACATCGCGAAGGCGATCGCGGCCGGCGCCGACGTCGTCATGCTCGGCTCGCTGCTCGCCGGCGTCGACGAGGCGCCCGGCGAGGTGATCCTCGTCCAGGGCGAGCGCTTCAAGGAGTACCGCGGCATGGGCTCGCTCGGCGCGATGCGGGCGCGCTCCTACTCGAAGGATCGGTACTTCCAGGGCGACGTCGAGGACGTCGAGAAGCTGATCCCGGAGGGGATCGAGGGGCGCGTCGCCTACAAGGGGCCGATGGGCCCGATCGTGCACCAGCTCGTCGGCGGGCTGCGACAGGCGATGGGTTACTGCGGCGCGGCGACGCTCGCGGAGATGAAGCAGGCGCGCTTCGTCCGCATTACGGCGGCGGGGCTGCGCGAGTCGCACCCGCACGACGTGACGATCACGAAGGAGGCGCCGAACTATCGCCGCTGAGCCGTCGAACGTCGTCCCGTTCCCCGGCCACGAGGACCGGCCGGTGCTCGTGGTCGACCTCGGCGGCCAGTACTCGCAGCTGATCGCGCGCCGCGTGCGCGAGTGCCGCGTCTATTCGGAGCTCGTCGGCCACACGATCACTCCGGACGCGGTGCGCGCACGCAATCCGTACGCGCTCATCCTGTCCGGGGGCCCCGCGTCGGTCTACGCGGACAACGCGCCGCGTGTCGATCCGCGCATCTTCGGGCTCGGTATTCCGACGCTCGGCATCTGCTACGGCATGCAGCTGATGGCGCTCGACCTCGGCGGCCGCGTCGACCGCACCGGCGTCTCCGAGTTCGGGAAGACGGAGCTGCGCGCCGAGGAGTCGCTCCTGTTCCGGGACACGCCCGAGGAGCAGACGGTCTGGATGTCGCACCGTGACTCGGTCGTCGCGCCGCCGGAGGGCTCCCGGGTCGTCGCCGGGTCGCCGTCGACGCCGATCGCCGCGTTCGAGGCGCCCGAGCGGAGGCTCTACGGCGTTCAGTTCCACCCCGAGGTCGTGCACACGCCGCACGGGATGGAGGTGCTGAAGAACTTCCTCTACGAGATCGCCGACGCGCCGCCCGCCTGGACGCCGGCCGCCGTGATCGAGGAGCAGGTCGAGCGCATCCGCGCCCAGGTCGCTTCGGAGCGCGTGCTCTGCGCGCTCTCGGGCGGCGTCGACTCGGCGGTCGCGGCGCTGCTCGTGCACAAGGCGGTCGGCGACCAGCTCACGTGCGTGTTCGTCGACCACGGGCTCCTGCGCAAGGACGAGGCGGAGGAGGTGGTCGAGACCTTCGGCGAGCACTTCCACGTCCCGCTCGTCCACGTGCAGGCGCAGGAGCGGTTCCTCGAGCTGCTCGGCGGCGTCGAGGAGCCGGAGCAGAAGCGGAAGATCATCGGTCGCGAGTTCATCCGGGTGTTCGAGGAGGAGGCGCGGAAGCTCGGGGACGTGCGCTGGCTCGTCCAGGGGACGCTGTACAGCGACGTGATCGAGTCCGGCGGCACCGAGGGCGTCGCGGCGACCATCAAGTCGCACCACAACGTCGGCGGTCTCCCGGACGACATGCAGATGAAGCTCGTCGAGCCGCTGCGCCTGCTCTTCAAGGACGAGGTGCGACGCGTGGGCGAGGAGCTCGGGATGCCCGAGCGCATGGTCTGGCGCCAGCCGTTCCCAGGCCCGGGGCTCGCGATCCGCATCATCGGCGACGTGACCGCGGAGCGGCTGGAGATCCTCCGCGAGGCCGACGCGATCCTCCAGGAGGAGGTCCGACGCGCCGGGCTCTACCGCGACCTGTGGCAGGCGTTCGCCGTGCTCCCGGCGATCCGCTCCGTGGGCGTGCAGGGCGACGAGCGAACGTACGGCTACCCCGTCGTCATCCGCGCGGTCACGAGCGACGACGCGATGACCGCGGACTGGGCCAGGCTCCCCTACGACCTGATCGAGACGATCTCGAGCCGCATCGTCAACGAGATCCCCGGCGTCAACCGCGTCGTCCTCGACGTGACCTCGAAGCCGCCCGCCACGATCGAGTGGGAGTAACCCTCGGTCGCTACGGTTGACGGTCATCCCGGACGACGATCTGCGCCCGAATGACTCCCTGTCGGCGAGGCCCGTCGTCACTGAAGGGAACGAGCTTCGCAACCGGACGGCCGGCGTGCGCGATGACGATCTCTTCGCCACGGCGCACGCGACGCAGCAGGTGGCTGAACAGATCGCGTGCGTCCCTCGTGTTGTACTCGGTGAGCAACTGAGAGTGGCGTGGCATGGCGTCGCCACTTGGCGTGGCGTGGCGACGCCACCGTCGGAATCGGCTCCACATGGGCCAATCATCGTGGCCCACGTGTGCCGAGATGGTCGCGACTTCGTGGATTCGCGTGAAATCGTGACGAAATGGCGGGCAGCCTCGTCGAGCGCCCCGTCACCTCGAAGCGCCGGCCGCCATCGAGTGGGAACAGGGAGTTCCGCGCGCACGCGGAGGGATCCGCTGGTACTGCGCGGTTCCGTGCAGCGGGTACACGGGCGGCATCGTCGACCCGATCATCCGCGACGGCGCCTAGGATCGCGTGGTGGATCTCGTCGACCGCCTCGCGCGGGCGCGCATCGGCGCGACCTTCAACCAGTACTCGGGCTCCGAGCTCCGGCGGCTGCGGCTCCGCGCATACCTCGCCGCACGCGGGCACGCCCAGCTCCTCCTCGTTGGCGAAGCGGCCGGCTACCGCGGCGCGCGAATCAGCGGCGTCCCGTTCACGTCCGAGCGGCAACTGACCGGATCCGGCCCCGCCGAGGCGACGGCCACGATCGTGCACCGCGTCCTGGCGGAGCTCGGGATCGAGGACGACGTGCTGCTGTGGAACGTCGTCCCGACACATCCGGGAACGGCGTCGTCGAACCGGCGCCCGACGCGGGACGAGGTCGCCGCCGCGCTGCCGTTCCTCGACGAGCTGACGCGCGGCCGCGGCGTCGTCGCGGTCGGACGGCTCGCCGCGGCGGTTCTCGATGCGCCGTACGTCCGGCATCCCGCGCACGGGGGCGCGCGTGCCTTCGCGCTCGGGCTCGAACGTACACTCGGAGCGTGACCGCGGCCACCGTCTCGCCCGCACGAATCCGCAAGAACGCGTTCCTGCTCGCACTCGGGCTCGTCTGCAACTCCGGGATGTTCCAGCTTGCGGCGGCGCTGTCGTCGCTGACGCTCGTCGCGGTGACCGGGATCACGGGGATCCTCGGGCTCGGCCCGGCGATCTTCCTCACCGCCGGCGGGCTGACCGTCGGCCCCGCCGGCCGCCTGATGGATCGCGTCGGGCGCATGCCGGTGATCCGCGGCGCATACGTGCTCGGCGCAATCGGCTGCGCCGTCGTCGCCGGCGGCTGCGGCATCTCGTCGGCCGCCGTCGTCTCGCTCGGGCTCGTGCTCGTCGGCTCCGCCGCCGCCGTCGTCCAGCTGTCGCGCGCCGCTGCCGCCGAGATGTTCCCGGAGCGGCACCGCGCACGCGGAATGTCGTTCGTCCTCTTCGGTGCCGTCTCGGGCGCGATCTGGGGGCCCGTCCTGTTCGGCCCGCTCTTCGCTCACCGGATGCCGACGGCGCACGGGCTCGCGGCGCCGTGGCTGATCGGCATCCCCTTCATGGTCGCGGGCTTTTTCGTCTCCGGGCTCGTCCGTCCCGACCCGAAGGAGATCTCCGCGACGTACACGGACGAGCACGACGACTCGGCACCGGCCGCGCCGCTGCGCGCGATGCTCCGCCGCCCCGGCGTCGCGCCTGCGCTCGTCGCCGCCGTCGCGAGCTTCGCCGTGATGGCGAGCATGATGAACCTCGCGAGCTACATGGCGATCGGGCGCGGCCACATGGAGGGCGACGTGTTCACGATGATCAGCGCCCACATCGTCGGCATGTACGGGCTCGTGCTCGTCGTCGGAGCGCTGATCGACCGCGTCGGCCGCCGCCCCGCCATCGTCGCCGGGCTCGCCGTGATGACCGTCTCGAACGCGGCGCTCGTCTGGCTCGGCGGCGTCGGCGGGATGAGCATCGCCCTGCTCGGGCTCGGCCTCGGCTGGAACTTCTCCTACGTCGGCGCGACGACCGAGCTCGTCTCGCTCTCGAGCCCGTCGGAGCGCGGGCGCCTCGTCGGCTTCTCCGATCTCGTCTCGAGCCTCGTCGCTGCCGGCCTCGCGCTCCTCGGCGGCCTCGTCTACACCGCCGGCGGAGCCGCCTCCCTGGCCCTCTCCGCGGCCGCGCTCGCGGCGCTCCCGGCGCTCTACCTCGCCGCCCGGCCGGGGCCCCGCGTCGCCCTCTCGCCGGCGGACTGAGCCGGGCCCACTTCCGCTACAATCCCGCCCCGGCGGACGCATGGTCCGCCGCTTTCCTGTCTATGAAGACCTACAGCGCCAAGCCCGGGGAGATCACGCGTGAGTGGTACGTCGTCGACGCCGACGGCCAGACCCTCGGACGCCTCGCGACGACGATCGCCGACACGCTGCGCGGCAAGCGCAAGCCGCAGTACACGCCGCACGTGGACACGGGCGACTTCGTCATCGTCGTGAACGCCGAGAAGATCTCGGTCACCGGCGGCAAGCTCGACCAGAAGCTGTACTACCGGCACTCCGGGTACCCGGGCGGGCTCAAGAGCCGCACGCTCCGCGAGCAGCTCGAGCGGCGCCCGACCGAGGTGATCCGCAGCGCGGTGCGTGGGATGCTTCCGAAGAACCGGCTCGCGCGCCAGCAGCTGACGAAGCTGAAGGTCTACGCGGGGCCGGAGCATCCGCACGCCAGCCAGAACCCGCGTCCCCTGACCGTCTACAAGAGTGGGGAGCAGTAAGTGAGTCAGATCGCGCAGTACCGCGGTACCGGCAAGCGCAAGACATCGGTCGCGCGCGTCATCCTCCGCCCCGGCGACGGCACGACGTGGGTGAACGGGCGCACGCTGGAGGAGTACTTCCCCCGGTCGACGCACCGGACGCTCGCGACGTCGCCGCTGAAGACCGCGGGCCTCGAGGGCCAGTACGACCTCCGCGTCCGCGTCCACGGCGGCGGCCTCTCCGGTCAGGCGGGAGCCGTTCGGCACGGCATCGCCCGGGCGCTCGTCGAGGCGAATCCCGAGCTGCGGGTCCCGCTCAAGCGTGAGGGCTTCCTGACGCGCGACGCGCGCCAGGTCGAGCGCAAGAAGGCGGGTCTGCACAAGGCGCGCAAGGCGCCTCAGTTCTCCAAGCGCTAACGCGCTCCATCCACAGCCGTGGAGGTTCCGCACGTGGCGAGCCGCGTGATGGCGAGGCAGTTCTTCGGGACAGACGGGGTTCGCGGGATCGTCGGCGACTTCCTCACGGTCGACCTCGTCGAGCGGCTGGGGAAGGCGTCCGCGCTGTGGTCCGGCGGCCGCGTCTTCGTCGGCCGCGACACCCGCGCCTCGGGCGAGGAGCTGGAGGAGGCGTTCGCGCGCGGCGTCGTCTCCGCGGGCGGCGCGGCGGTGCTCGCCGGCGTCGTTCCCACGCCGGCGGTGGCGTTGCTCCGGCTCGATCTCGGTGTCGTCATCTCCGCGTCGCACAACCCGCCGGAGTACAACGGCGTGAAGTTCTTCGACCGCGAGGGCCGCAAGCTCACCGACGCGGACGAGGAGGAGATCGAGTCGCTGCTCGACGCGCCCGCCCCCGGCGGCGGCGAGATCGACCGCGTCGGCGTCGCGGTCGAGAGCTACCTCGAGCACGTGCTCGAGCGCTTCGGCACTCCACTCGGCGGATTGCGGATCGCCGTCGACTGCGCGAACGGCGCCTACTCCGGGATCGCACCGGACGCGTTCGAACAGCTCGGGGCGGAGGTCGTCTCGATCGGCGACGAGCCGGACGGGACGAACATCAACGTCGGCTGCGGCGCGACCGACCTCGCGGCCCTGAGCGCGACCGTCGTCGACGGCGGTTTCGACCTCGGCGTCGCCTTCGACGGCGACGGCGACCGGATGCTCGCGGTCGACGAGCAGGGCCGAACCGTCGACGGCGACCAGATCGTCGCGATTCTCGCGCTCGACCGCGGTGTCGACACGGTCGCGGTCACGAGGATGGCGAATCTCGGCTTCCACCGGCTGATGGAGGCGCGCGGAATCCGCGTGCTCACGACCGACGTCGGCGATCGCTACGTGCTCGAGGCGCTCCGGCGGGAGGGCGGCGTCCTCGGCGGCGAGCAGTCGGGCCACATCATCTACCTCGACGGCCACGTCGCCGGCGACGGGCTCGTCGCGAGCCTGCTCCTCTGCGCCGCGCTGAAGGGCCGGCCGCTGTCGGAGGTCGCCGCCGTGATGCCGGTCTTCCCCCAGCGCAAGCAGAATCTCGCCCGCACGGGCAGGGGGCCGCTGCCGCAGTCGCTGCTCGACGAGGTGGCGCGGGTGAACGAGCGGCTCGGGGGCGAGGGTCGCGTGCTCGTGCGGCCCTCGGGCACGGAGCCGGTTGTCCGGGTGCTGGCCGAGGCGGCCACGGCCGAGGAGGCCGAGACCCTCTGTGATACCATCGCGCGGCTTGTGAAACGGGAGCTCGGCTGACCGCTCCGCGACGCTGCGGGCCGGTCACGTAGCCGGGCTCGACGCGTTTCCGGGGCCGTTTCCAAGGAGCATCGGGTGTGCGGGATCATCGGATACGTCGGGACGAGAGAGGCGAAACCGCTGCTCCTGCAGGGGCTGAAGCGGCTCGAGTACCGCGGCTACGACTCGGCCGGGATCGCGCTGCGCGAGGCCGCCGGCCTCGAGTACGTCCGCGCCGTCGGCAACCTCGAGAACCTCGTCGCCGCCGCCGGTCCGAACGGGTCGGCCTCGCACCACGGGCTCGGTCACACGCGCTGGGCCACGCACGGAGGCGTCACCGAGCAGAACGCGCACCCGCTCACGGGCTGCGACGCCGCGAAGATCGCGATCGCGCTCAACGGCATCGTCGAGAACTACCGCGAGCTGAAGGACGAGCTGCTCGCGCAGGGCCACGTGTTCACGTCGGAGACCGACGCCGAGGTGGTCGTGCACATGCTCGAGCGCGAGTACGACGGCGATCTCGCGCAGGCGCTCTCGCGCGCGTACGCGCAGCTCGAGGGCCACTTCTCGATCGTCGCGATCCACCACGACCATCCGGACCTGCTCGTCGGCGTCCGCCACCAGACGCCGCTCGTCGTCGGCATCGGCGAGGGCGAGAACTTCCTCGCCTCGTCGATCGCCGCCTTCCTCAGCGAGACGCGTAACGTCGTCTTCCCCGACGACGGCGAGATCGTCGAGATCACGCCGGCCGGCGCCCGCTTCTTCGAGGCCGGCGTGGAGATCGAGCATCCCGAGATCAAGGAGATCGACTGGGACGAGGAGAGCGCCGAGAAGGGCGGCTACGAGACGTTCATGCTGAAGGAGATCTACGAGCAGCCGGAGGCGCTGCGCGAGACGATCGGCGACCGCGTGCGCGGGCATCAGCTGATCCTCGAGGCGCTCGGCATGACCGAGCTCGAGATCCAGAACCTGCGCAGGATCGTCGTCGTCGCGTGCGGCACCGCCTACCACGCGGGCGTCGTCGGCCGCTACGTCATCGAGGAATGGGCGCGCGTGCCGGTCGAGCCGGACATCGCGAGCGAGTGGATCTACCGCAACCCGGTGCTGTCGAAGGACACGCTCGTGATCGGCATCTCCCAGTCGGGCGAGACGCGCGACACCGTCAACGCGGTGAAGCTCGCGCGCGCGAGCGGCGCGCACACGCTCGCGATCACGAACCTGATGGGAACGCAGATCACGCGCGAGGTGGACTCGACGATCTACACCCGCTGCGGCCTCGAGGTCGGCGTCGCCGCGTCGAAGACGTTCACCGCCCAGGTCGGCCTGCTCTACCTGATCGCGCTGAAGCTCGCGGAGATCCGGAAGACGATCCCCGCCGACGAGATCGAGTTCATCCTCGACCAGGTCCACGAGCTGCCGGACAAGATGGCCGCCTTCCTCGACGGCGACCACCCGATCGACGAGATCGCGCGGCGCTTCTACGACAGGCCGTTCTTCCTCTATCTCGGCCGCCACATCGGCCTGCCGGTCGCGCTCGAGGGCGCGCTGAAGCTGAAGGAGATCTCGTACATCCCGACGGACGCGTACTCGGCCGGCGAGATGAAGCACGGACCGATCGCGCTGCTCGAAGAGGGCACACCGGTCGTCGTCGTCGCGACCGACCAGAAGCTCATCTACGAGAAGGTCGTCTCGAACATCCAGGAGACGCGCGCACGCGGCGCGCACGTGATCGCGATCGCGACCGACGGCAACGAGGACATCCAGCACCATGCGGACGACGTCATCTACATCCCGCGCTCGCCGGCCTTCCTGCAGGCCGCGCTCGCCGTCGTGCCGTTGCAGCTGCTCGCCTACCGGATCGCCCGGCTGCGCGGGCTGAACGTCGACCAGCCGCGGAACCTCGCGAAAACGGTGACGGTCGAGTAGCCGCGACGGCTCGGGCTCCGGCGCGGCCATGCCTGTCGCGGACACGCCCCGGGGTCTGACCCCTGGACCTGGCTCTCTGGGAGAGAATGCACGCGTGACGGTCTCAGGCACTCTTCTCGGCTCAGACTCCGTCGAGGAGACGCAGGCGTTCAACGAGGAGCTGACGCGGCTGCTGGCGGCGGCGCCGCCGCTCGAGTCGGTGCCGCCGGCGGTGACGCGGGAGCTGCGGAGGAAGGGCGAGGGGTTCCTGCCGGCGCCGGTGTACTCGCCGCGTGCGTCCTGGCTCGAGATCCCGTCGCGCGCGGGCGGGCTCCGCCTGCGCGTGGTGCCGCCGCAGGGCGAGGCGACCGGCGCCTTTCTCCACGTCCACGGCGGCGGCTGGGTGCTCGGCTCCGCCGACGAGCAGGATCCGCTGCTCGAGGCGGTCGCGGACGCGACCGGGCTCTGCGCCGTCAGCGTCGAGTACCGGCTGGCCCCGGAGCATCCGTATCCGGCCGGGCACGACGACTGCGAGGACGCGGCGCTCTGGCTGATCGAGCGCGGCGCCGCCGAGCTCGGCGTCCCGGCGACGTTCGCGATCGGCGGCGAGTCGGCCGGCGCGAACCTCTCCGTCACGACGCTGCTGCGGCTGCGCGACCGCCATGGGATCACGGGCGCGTTCGCGGCCGCGAACCTCGTCTACGGCGCGTTCGATCTCTCGGGCACGCCGAGCCGCCTGCTCTGGGGCGACCGCCTGCTCGTCCTCTCGGACCCGATCATGAACTGGTTCACGGAGTGTCTCGTCGGCGTCGTCGACGACCGCTCGCGGCGCGATCCGGATCTGTCGCCGCTCTACGCCGATCTCCGCGACATGCCGCCCGCGCTGTTCACCGTCGGCACCGCGGACGCGCTGCTCGACGACTCCCTGTTCATGGCGGCGCGGTGGGAGGCCGCGGACAACCGCGCCGAGCTCCGCGTGTACGAGGATGCGTGCCACGCGTTCACGGCGTTCCCGATCGCCGTGGCGCAGGAGGCGAACGAGGCGCAGCGCGCGTTTCTCCGCGCGGCCGTCTCTTCGTGAGAGTCTCGGCGAAGGTCGACTACGCGCTGCGGGCGCTGCTCGAGCTCGCCGCGTCGCCGCCGGGGCCGGTGACGGCCGAGCGGCTGTCGACGGCGCAGAAGATCCCGCCGAAGTTCCTCGAGAACATCCTCCTCGAGCTGCGCCGCGCGGAGATCGTCGTGAGCCAGCGCGGGGTGGAGGGCGGCTACCGGCTCGCGCGGCCCGCGAACGAGATCAGCGTCGCCGACGTCGTCCGCTCGCTCGAGGGGCCGATCGCCAGCGTCCGCGGCCTGCGGCCCGAGGAGGTCGAATACGAAGGGCCGGCGCGGAGCCTCCAGCCGTTGTGGATCGAGCTGCGCGCGAGCATGCGCGAGGTGCTGGAGGGCACGACGCTCGCCGACCTCGTCGAGCGCTCCGCTACGGGCTAGTCCCAGGAATCGAGCACCGGGAAGGCGCCGCGCGCGTCGAGGCAGTCGGCGGCGTAGAGCGCGACGCCGAGGTCGCCGGTGAAGAGCGAGTAGCGGCCGCGGCCGCGCCGCTCCACCTGGCCGAGGGCGTGCACGGCGAAGCGTCGCGCGCGCTCGAGCCAGACCTCGTCTCCGGTGCGCACGAACGTCCGCAGGAACGCGTAGCCGTTCCCCGCGGTGCCATGGCAGATGCACGGCCCCTTCTCCATCCCGGGCGGCCCGGCGTGCCAGACCAGCTCCGCGCCCATTCGCAGGAGCTCCTCGTCGAGGTAGTCGGACGCGTGGATGACGACGCCGGGAGCGCCGTTGCACCACTGCAGCCGGAGCTCACCGTCGCTCGACGGCCAGTTCGCGAGGCCGTCCTCGACGATCGCCTCGCGCGCGAGCGCCGCCGCCGCGAGGTCGTCGCCGCCTTCGAGCGCGCACATGATCCCGGTCAGCCCGTGCGGCGGGCTGAGCGACCGACGATCCTTGCCCCACAGCCGATTCGTCCACGTGCCGTCCGGCCCGCGTGCGGCGCGAACGGCGGCGGCGCTCTCCTCCCAGGCGTCGTCGGCGCCGATCGCGCGCGCGGCGAGCATCGTCCCGGGCGCGCCCCACATCACCTCGATCGCCTCGCAGCCGACGTGCGCGCGGATCCGCGCCAGCAGGTCGTCCCTCAGGGCGTCGGTCGGCGCGAGCCGCCACGCGACGAGGAGGATTCCCGACTCGCCGCAGAAGAGGGACGACTCGGCCCGCGTCGGCAGCTCGAGCCCGCGCATGAAGTCCGGCGCGGTCCGCCACGCCTCGAGCGTCCTCAGCGCCGCGTCGGCGAGATCGATCCGCGACTCGGCGTGCCCGCGCCGCTGGAGCGCGTCGAGGGCCCAGACGACGCCGGCCGCGCCGGCGTAGAGGTTTTTCAACGGCGTCGGCGTCTCCCAGCCGTCCCACTCGTCCGCGGGCCAGAGCTCGTCGCCGCCGTAGGCCGCACCGACGTCCGCGACGATCGTGCGAATCGCCGCGCGGGCGCGCGCGTCGTCCCACGGCTCGTCCGTCAGCGGCTCGAAGTCCTCCGGCCGGTACAGCACCGGCCGAGCCTAGTTCACGCGAACACGCGCGTGCGCCGTGCCCGCACCCACACGACGTCGCCGGCCGCGAGCTCGAGCTCGGCCGCAGCCTCGCGCGTCAGCTGCACCGAGAGGCGCTCGCCCTCCGCGTCGACGAGCTCGACGCGCACCTCGAAGCCGAGGTGGACGATCCGCTCGACCATCGCCTCCGCGTCGGCGCCGTCCGGCGAGAGCAGGATCTCGATGTCGTGCGGCCGCACGTACGCCTCGGCGAGACGGGTCACCGGGCCGACGAAGCTCATCACGAACTCGTTCGCCGGCC